>Ga0182024_10024349_pt1 | contig 10766 bp, 8 predicted proteins | sample P32metaG_FD_120480 | JGI IMG/M metagenome (GOLD analysis project Ga0182024, IMG submission 120480) | Permafrost microbial communities from Stordalen Mire, Sweden - P3-2 metaG (Illumina Assembly) | ecosystem: Environmental > Terrestrial > Soil > Wetlands > Permafrost | place: Sweden: Stordalen...
ATCAGCGCTCGTGTTTTCGAATTTCCGTTCGCCGCGCAGGGTCAGCGTGCCGTTCTCCATGCGCAGATCGATGTCCTTCATCTCGATGTCCGGCACATCGGCCTTGAAAATCAGCTCGTTTTCGGTCTCTTTGATGTCGACCGGAGGAACCCACGGACGGCCGTTCGGCTCGGCGAAAAGCCGGTTCACGCTGTCGTGGAATAGACGGAGAGTCGGAAGGGTCTCGAGTTCATCGAAGGGTGTGTATCTCGTTATTGTCATAAAATCTATGACCTCCTTGTTGTTGATCTATGCTTACATACAGATGATATAATATGCGTGTGCTGTTGTCAAGCACTCATTTTTACTCTTGCCGCAATGCAGTCGCAGGATCCACTCGAACCGCGCGAAGAAGCGGCATCGCCGTGGCGAGGGACGCGAGTAGCAGTATGGAAACAACTGTAAAAACAAGACTTATTGGATCGGTCGGGGCGATTCCATAGAGCAGCGCGCGGACGGCCGGGGCCACGGCGACAGCGGAGACCACCCCGGCAACCAAGCCGACTGCCACCATCGCCAGCGCTCTGCCGCCAATCGAGATCGAAATATCGGCCGGACGCGCTCCCAGCGCCATTCGTATGCCGATCTCGCGGGTCTGCTGCGATACCGTGTAGGCCAGTAGCCCGTACAGCCCGACGGCGGTCAAAAGCGCCGCGAAAACACCGAAAATTGTCGCAAGAAACGCGGTCAAACGCTCGCTCCAGAGCGAGGCATTGACCTCCTCGGCAAGGGTGTGAATTTCGATGATCGGCATCGCTGGATCGACGGATCGCAGGGCTTCGCGAACCGGGTTGATAATCGACTCCGGGCGATTGGCAGTGCGAACGTGGAGGATGAATCGGTTCGTGTTCGCCGGATTGTATAGCGAATAGCTAGTCGGCGGTACAGGCTCGCGAAGAGACCGATATTTGGCGTCAGAGACTACGCCGACGATTTCAAAGCTCGCCTGAGCAACCCCGCTCGAATTGCCTCCTCCGGCACGCTTGCCAACGGGATTTTCGCCGTGGAAAATTTGCTTCACGAAGGCCTCATTCACAATGTCGCGCGGAAGGTGGTCTTTGTCGATCTTCGGCAGGCGATCGGCTTCGGTGAAGCCGCGGCCGGCCAGGATGCGCATGCCCATCGTGTCGAAATATTCGGGAGACACGCCGTTCATGCTGGTGTTCAGGAAGTCCGCGGAAGTGATTCTTTGGCCGGCAACACCGACGGTGGTTTTGATCCCGCTGCCGCGCATGACGCCGAGGCTCGCGACGGCGACTGAAGTCACGCCGGGCAGCGCTCGCACCTTTTCAATCCAGGCGCTCTTCATCGATTCGGCTTGCTGCGCCGTGTATCCGACCAGTCCCGGATTCACGGTGAACGTCACGACATGATCGCGGTCGAAGCCGGCGTCGAGATGCTCGAGCCGTTCGAACGTTCGCACCAGTAATCCCGCGGCGGCGAGCAGAACGGTGCAGAGGGCGACCTCGAAGGTCACCAATGCCTGGCGTCCGCGCCAGGAACTCGTCGCACGGGCGGATCGCAACACGTGATCAAGCGCGGCCCGGGATGCCTGCATCGCCGGAGCCAGACCGAAGAGTACTGCAGTCGCGATGCACAGCAGCAAGGAGAATCCAAGTACGCGAATGTCGGGCTTCAGGTGCAAGGCGAGCGGCATGTATTCCGACGAAAAGTCCCGCATGGGAGGAATGGCGCGCTGAAGCAGCGGAATCGCGGCGAGGGCGATCAATATGCCGCCGATTCCGCCGGCTGCCGCAAGTAGCACACTTTCGGTGAGCATCTGGCGAACCAGCCGCGCGCGCGTCGCGCCGAGCGCGAGTCGAATCGCGATCTCCTGACGCCGCGAAGCTGAACGGGCCAGCAGCAAACCGGCGACATTCGCGCAGACCATGAGAAGCAGCAGGCCGGCTGCGCCGACCAGAAACTCGAGCGCACCGGAAAACCGGTCGCGCAGGCGCGAGACGCCGTGCTCCAACGGATCGAGATCAAGACGCTTGTAGATTTCGCGCGTCTCAGCGTCTTCGGTCGCGCGCCAGACAGTATTGATCTCACCCGACGCCTGCGCAAGGCTCACCCCGGGACGCAAGCGCACCGAAAGATCCGGCGCGATGACCTCGTCGATGGGACCCTTGGCCTTGGCCAGCAGCTCTTGATCGAGAAACCACCGGATTGCGGCCAACGGCGTGTAAGCCTGAGGCGCGGTATCCATCGATAGTCCGTTGAATTCGCGCGGCATAACGCCGACCACCGTGAACCGATGGCCGTGCAGCACGAGCGCGCGGCCGATCGCGTGCGGATCGGCAGAGAAACGCTGCTCGAAAAATCCGTAGCTCAACACCGCGGCGTCGACGTCATCGGGTGCAAGTACGCGGCCGAGCGCCGCTCCCACGTCGAGCACGTCGAAGTAATTCGGCGTGACCAGGTGCACGCGAATCTGCTCGGCGGGACCCGGTTCGGTGACGCCGGCGAATTCTTCCTGGAACCCAAACACATCGCACCCGGCAGCCGGTTGCCCATCGCGCAAAACCTCATAAAACTTGGCCGACGCATAAACGCGCTTGCCACCGAGTTGCGGAACATTCGCGGTTACGCGGAAGAGCTGCTCGGGATGCCGCACCGGCAGGCGTTTCAACATCACGGCGTCGAGGGCGCTGAAAATCGCGCAATTCGCACCGATGCCGAGCGCGAGCAGAAGCGTGACGACGACGGTGAATCCGGGGCTGTTGCGAAGAGTGCGCAGGGCGTAGCGAAAATCGTTCATCGGCGTATACCCGGCGCGGTGACACCGGTTCCCAGGCGCCGGTCACATCCGCGGCGACAATTAGATCATAATCGCTAACCGCTTGAATCTGCGGCTGCCACAGCGCACCGCCGTGAATCGCTCCGGTGCCAATGGCGCTCGACACGTGGTTCGCCATTATATGATTGGATCGTGAATAAGTCTCTGCTGGTCAACGCGCTCGGCCATTCGGCGGGCGTGCTGATTTTCGGCATTTTTTTATATCTTTTGATTCAGGATCGCGCCGCGCGGCGCCTGGCGGGCAGCACGAAATCGATGATCGCGGCGGCGCTCGCGCTGTTGTGGAACCTGGCCTCGCTGATTGTCCTCGGCGCGGATTCGCCGCCGAGCCAGGCCATCACGATCATCGCGGCGGTGAGCTTTTCCGTGCTGAGCCTGCTGCCCGCGGTGTTATTCGATCTGTGCCTGCAAGGCCGATTCCGGTGGCTGGTGCGGCTGGGTTACGGCTTGAGCGCGGCGACCATCGCGCTGCATGTCGCGGAAGTGTTCGACCGCGGTTCGGATTATCACGGTTGGGGCCTGACGCTGACCACCATCGGCTTTGGCGCGCTGACGTGCATCGCCGCCGCCGGGGTTTTCGTTTCGCGCGATAGCAACCGGCGGGCGGCCACCTCGCGCCTGGTCGGCTCGATGACGCTGCTTCTGCTGGCGATGTCGTTTGTGCATTTCAAGAACGACAACGTGGTGCAGGTATGGTCCCGCGAATTGGCGTTTCATCACGCGGCGATTCCGCTGGCGCTGCTGATCCTGCTCCAGGATTATCGTTTCGTACTGCTCGACGCGTTCCTGCGGTTTTTGGCGAATGTACTGCTGGCGGCGATCTTCACGGCGGGCGCGGTGGAAATCTGGCGGCTGGATCTGGTTGGGCGGCCATCCACGCCGTTTGCGCTGGCTTTGGTGCTGACCTGCGCGTCCCTGTTGCTGATCGTGTTCGCGCTGGCGCGCGCGGGCCTGCAAAAGATTTTGTCGCGCCTGGTGTTTCGTAGTCCGGATCGCGATGCGCTCATGGCGAAACTCAAGACGCCGGTGCGCGACGAGCGCGAGTATCTGCGCGGCGCGGCAGCCCTGCTCGGCGAATTCATGGGCGCCGAAGTCATCGATAGTGCGATCCCTGGTGTCGTCGACGGCGCGGGGCCGCTCAAAATGGATGTGGCGAGACCTTCGATCATTTCCGACGTTCCCGGCGAGCGCGCGCGGCTCGAAGACGCGGGTGTGGAGGTGGTGATTCCGCTACGGCTTGCCTCGCATGGCACCGAATACGTACTGCTCGGGCGGCGATCCGGCGGGCGGCGCTATTTGAGCGAGGACTTGCAGGCGCTCGGCCGCGCGGCGGCGCAGATTGTCGAACAGGTGGAGCAATTCCGCGAATCCGAAATGCGGCGGCTGGTGGCGCAAGCCGAGCTTCGGGCGCTGCAATCCCAAATTCACCCGCATTTCCTGTTCAACGCGCTGAACACGCTGTATGGAATCATTCCGCGCGAGGCCACTGGCGCGCGGGAAACGGTGCTCAATCTGGCCGATATTTTCCGCTATTTCCTAGAGACCGGAAAATCGTTTCTTCCGCTCGAAGAGGAACTTCACATCGTCACCGCGTATCTCGAAGTCGAGCGGCTGCGGCTGGGCGCGAAGCTACGGACCGAAATCGACGTCGAGCCCGCGGCGTTGCTCGCGCCGATCCCCATTCTTTCCATCCAGCCGCTGGTCGAAAACGCGGTGAAGCACGGAATTTCGCCCAAGCCGGACGGCGGCCTGGTGCGCCTGGAAGCGCGCGTCGCGAGCGGTCTGCTGCATGTCGCGGTCAGCGACACGGGCGCGGGATTCTTCGCGCAGCCACCCGAGTCCGCCGCGAAATCGGGCGTAGGGCTCGATAACGTGAATCGCCGTTTGCAACTGTGTTACGGGCCGGAAACGCGGCTCACGGTTCGATCGGATAGCGGCGGGACTGCCGTGTCGTTTGTGATCCCGCTATCGCAAGACGTGGGGGCGCCGGGGATGGTATCGCCGGAACCGGAAGAGCTGGCGAGTGCCGCCGCGCGGATGCCTTACTGAACCACGGCGGCGTAGACCATGTTGCGGATCACGCTCATATAGTGCGGTCGCGCGCGCGGCGATTGAATCATGAAGACCACGAACATGTCTTCTTTGGGATCGACCCAGAAATGCGTCCCGGCGACGCCGTTCCAGGTGTAATCGCCCACCGAACCGTTTTCCGGAGGGCCGCCCAGCGTGCGACGGACCGCGAAGCCGAGGCCGAATCCGTAGCCCGGGCCGGGCAAATAAAGCGGTCCGGGAACGATGCCTTCGGCGGTGTGATCCGCAGTCATGAACGCGACCGTCTTGGGACTCAAAATACGCTTTCCGCCGAGTTGACCGCCGCTCAGCAGCATTTGCAGGAAGCGTGCGTAGTCGTTCGCGGTGCTGACCATTCCGCCGCCGCCAGACTCCCATTTTCCGGCGACGCGCGGGTCGCCGATGGTTGCGTCGACACCGATGGTCCGGTCGTTCTTGAACGGCTCGGCGATGCGCGACTGCTTGGCCGTGTCCGTCACGTAAAAGCCGGTGTCCTGCATGCCCAGCGGATCGAGAATACGCTCCTTTTCGAACTGATAGAGAGATTTCCCTGAAATTACTTCGACCAGCCGGCCGAGCACGTCGGTCGAGTGGCTGTAATCCCAGGTGGTCCCCGGCTGGTAGGCGAGCGGCAGCTTCGAGATCCGGTCAACGAACTCGGCGTTGGTGTAATCGCCTAACAGCACGTGGGCGTCGTTGTAGGCGTGCTTCACCATGCTGTTGCCGAAAAATCCGTAAGTGATTCCGGAGGTGTGGCGCATCAGATCCTCAATCGTGATCCTGCCTTTGGCAGGCACCAGCTCGAGCGTCGGTTTGCCGCCCGCGGGATCCGGCTTTTCGACGCCGACCTTCATCTGCGCAAACTGAGGCATGTACTTCGAGATCGGCTCGTTCAGCAAGAATTTGCCTTCCTCGAACAGCGTCATCGCGGACACGGTCGTAATCGCTTTGCTCATCGAGTAGATGCGGAAAATCGCGTCTTTCGTCATGGGCGCTTTCGTATCCGGGTTCAGCACGCCGGCCGAGTCGAGCCATGCGATTTTGCCGTGGCGCGCGACAAGAAGCACCGCGCCCGGCACCACGTTTTTGCTGGTATCCTCGCGCAGCATCGCCATAATTTTTTCGAGCCGCTCCTGGGACAGTCCCACGTCGGCGGGTTTCGCCGCCGGCAGGCTTTGGGAAACGGCAGGATGAACTGCCAGGAACAGCGCGAATACGAACAGCAGAGTGGTTTGAATCGCGCACAATGGCTGAGAAACGCCTGGGCGCCTTGCGGTAAACGTCTTCATGGGCGATCGGTCTCCTTGGCCTGACAGGCTCGGTCCGACAAACACTGTCAAGGCTCGATTTTAACTCACCTTCGCCGCGCTATGATGTGGATTCCCGCCGCATGCCCATTCTCAAGAAGACGTCCAAGCCCAGCCTTCAGGCGCGTCGACCGAAAAACGCCGCCGAGCGCAAGGCTCGCCTGGCGACGATTCTCTCCACGCTTGACCGTATGTATCCGGGCGCCACCTGCGCGTTGCAGCATTCAAACCCATGGGAGCTTCTGGTCGCGACCATTCTCTCGGCCCAGTGCACCGACAAACGGGTGAACCTGGTCACGCCCGGACTTTTTCGAAAATACCCATCGATTCAGGATTTTGCCAATGCGAACCAGACCGAGCTCGCCGAGGACATCCGTTCGACCGGCTTCTTCAATAACAAGTCGAAATCGGTGATTGGAGCCGCTCGAAGGATTGTGACAGAATTCGGCGGTGAGATTCCGCGCACGATCGAAGAACTGCTTACGGTTCCCGGTGCGGCGCGAAAGACCGCCAACGTGGTGCTGGGCACGGCTTATGGAATCGCGTCTGGCGTGGTAGTCGATACACACGTGCAGCGCATCGCGCGCCGTCTCGACCTGACGTGTGAGACCGATCCCGGAAAAATCGAGAAGGATTTAATGAAGCTGATCCCGAAAGAAAAATGGATCGCCTTTTCGCATCAGATTATTTTGCACGGGCGGGCGCTCTGCGTGGCGCGAAATCCACGCTGCGCCGAATGCGCGCTCGATCCGGTGTGTTACGCGGCGGACAAGACAGTGAACCGGCCGGCTCCGCGACGATAGCTCCGGGCGGCTATCGATTGGCGCCTTCGCCGGTCAGGTGCAGACCCTTGTGGATCGCATATAGGGCCAGCTCCAGGCGATCCGAGACACCCAGTTTGTCGAAGATGTTGTGAAGATGATTCTTCACGGTCTGTTCGCTGATGAACATCTTCTCGGCCATCTCTTTATTCTTGTAGCCCTGCGCCACCAGCGCGACGATTTCGCGCTCGCGCGCCGAAAGCGGGCTCCGCTCGCGCCCTTTGCCGCTCTGACCCAGTCCGCCGCCTTCGGTTCCCGTCTGGAACTGCCGCATCACGGCAGCGGTGGTGTGCGAGTCGAGCCAGATCTCGCCGGCGTGAACCTTGCGGATGCTCTTGACAATGAGATCCGGCGCGGTCTGCTTTAGCACGATCCCGCTACAGCCGAGCTTCATCGCCTGCACGAACTCGTTCTTGTCCTCGGAGGCCGTCAAGACGATGACGCGCGTGCGCTTATGGCTCTGCTGAAGCGCCTGCAACGCCGAAAGACCATCCAGGTTGGGCATGCGGAGATCGAGCAGGAGGACGTCCGGATCCAACTCCGCGACGCGCTCCAGCACTTCGCGGCCGTCGTTGGCCTCGCCGACGATTTCGAAGTCGTCCTCGAGCAGCAATAACTTCTTGAGTCCGTCCCGAACAATGGGATGGTCGTCGGCGATGACGATTCTCACCGTCGCTTTCCGCTTTTCGATGCTATCCGAACTGTCATTTATGGGGGCTAACATGATTTCCGCAGTTTCCATAGGTTCCACTGATCACTCCGTCAACCCGATGATATGCGGTTCTAGTACTTTCTACAATGCAGGCTCCTCTTACAATTCCGCCCAATACTTCACCTAATTCCGAACTAAGGGCGCCTTAGTTCGGGCGGACTATTCCGCCTGGATTTTCGTTCCAGGACCGCCGGATATAAGTACTCGCCGCGAGGATGAAGGCGTGGACAGAGCTTGAAGTCGATCCGGACCTGCACAGCCCGGCGCCTGAAGCGGCCACTTATTTAGACAGGATCAGGGTACCATGACGACGCCTGGGTCGGGCAGTACCCTCTGTTAGGATTGTGGTTCGAAGTGCCAAAGGACGTCATCATTGCCGGAGCAGGACCGGCGGGCCTGTCGGCCGCGGAAGCCATCGCGCGGCGGGGCTTTTCGACCCTGGTCCTGGAACAAAGCCACGAAATCGGATCGCCTATCCGCACCAGCGGCGGGAGTTTCATCCATAAGCTGCGCGGGCTGGGGCTGCCGGATTCCCTCTGGCACCCAATATCGCGCGTGCGTTTCGTTTCGCCCCATAACGCCGCTGTTTTCGATTACGCCGATCCGGTGATGTGCGTGATCGACGTCCGCAGAACCTTCCAGCACCTGGGCGAGCGGGCGATCGCGGCGGGAGCAAGTATCAGGCTCGGGACCACGGCGGTTTCGCCGATGCTCGAAGACGGGCGCGTCATCGGCGTTCGCACTCGCGGAGGTTCAGAAAAGGCGGAAGCGTCGCTCGATTGCCGCATCCTTATCGACGCGGCCGGTTATCGTTCGACGCTCATAAAGCAAGCCGGGCTCGATCCTGGCTTCGGTCGTTTCGGCGTCGGCGCGGAGTACGATATGTTCGCTCCGCGTTGCGATCAGCGCGAGGCGGTACTGGTGGTGGGCGAGGAAGCCGCGCCGTCGGGATACGCGTGGGTGTTTCCCTGGGGCGCCAATCGCGTGCGCGTGGGCGTCGGGATCATCCATCCCGATTCCCCCGCCAAACCGGGCGATTACCTGGATCGCTTCGTCGCCAATGCGGGTGATTATGGCGTGGATTTGAGGGGCGCGCAGCCGGTGGAACATCACTCGGGCCTGATTCCCTCCGAACGATTCGCGAAGACCTTCACGGGCGACGGAATTATCGGCGTCGGCGACACGGCGGGTCAGGCTTCTTCGCTGCTGGGCGAGGGCATCCGTTGGGCGATCCGCGCGGGCCGGATGGCGGGCGATACCGCGGCGTCCGCGCTTGAGCGAGGCGACACGTCGCGCCGCGCGCTGGTCGAATTCGAACACGATTGGCGAAAACAGTGCGGCTTGGATCTGCGCATCGCGCATCGCCTGAATCAGCGCATCGCGGGTTGGGATGGGCCGAAGTGGGATGCCCGGGTCGAGCTGTTGAAGATCCTGTCGCCCGCCGAATTCGCCGAAGCGCTGCAAACCAACCTGACTGGAAAATGGGTGTGGCGATTCGCCGCGCGCAGCTTGTTACGGCGCGCCAGAGCGGACTCTTGACAAGCGCCGCGCAGCACATCCCCGATTGGCGCCGCGATCATCACTGCGAGGGGGTGAGCGAACCGTCGATCGGGCTTTGTGTGAAGATGTATACAAACGAGCACACGATGACTGAAACTCTTTCCGTGCGGATCGACGCCCGAACGAAAAAGCGGCTGGATGTCCTGGCGAGGCGATCCAAACGCTCTAAGTCCTTCCTTGCGGCGGAGGCCATCACCGCATACGTTGAGTCTGAAGAGTGGCAGCTTGGCGAAATCCAGGCGGCGCTCGCAGAGTTGGATGCGGGACACGAGGTCAGCCATGAAAGGGTAGCGAAGTGGCTGAATTCATGGGGTAAATCAGCCGAAACCAAAGCGCCACGATGAAGATCGTCTGGTCCCGCCGGGCGATCCGACATCTGGTTGCCCTGAGGGAGCACATCGAAAAAGATTCAGAACAAAATGCCGCGCTGGTCGCGGGGCGCATTCTCAAAGCCGTGGAGCTTCTTGAGGGTCACCCTGAAATCGGACGGCCCGGCCGCGTGTTCGGAACGCGGGAGCTGGTGGTGCCCGACACGCCATACATCCTTCCGTATCGGATTCGACGTGAGCGGCTGGAACTGATCGCCGTGTTCCACGGCCGTCAAAAGTGGCCGGCAAATCGGTAGCGCGAACCTATCGCCCGCGCGATTGAACTACTTCTTCTCGCAAATCAGGCCGGTTCTCGTAAGGAAGGCGGTGTCGAGATTTCCGGCAATGAAATCGGGATGCGCGAGAACGCGCTGGTGGAGCGGAATCGAGGTGTAGATGCCCTCGACCACAAACATATCCAGTGCCCGATTCATCCGCGCGATCGCCTCAGAGCGATCCGCGCCATGCGCGATCAGTTTCGCCACCAGCGAATCATAATACGGCGGTATCACGCCGTCCTGATACGCCGCCGTGTCCACGCGAATTCCCGCTCCGCCCGGAAGATTCAGACCGGTGATCCGGCCGGGCGAGGGCGTGAACGTTTCGGGGTGCTCGGCGTTGATGCGGCACTCGATCGCGTGGCCGGAGAACTGAATCGGTCCGCGCAGGATATCGGACAGCCGCTCGCCCGCCGCGATGCGAATCTGGCTCTTCACCAGGTCGACGCCGGTGACCATCTCCGTCACCGGATGCTCCACCTGAATGCGCGCATTCACCTCGATGAAGTACAGATTGCGATCCTGGTCCATCAGGAATTCGACGGTTCCGGCGTTGGTGTATCCGATGGCCTTGAGCGCCACGCGCAGGTTTTCGGAAATACGCTCGCGCAGGTCCGGGGAGACCGCGGTCGAGGGCGCTTCCTCGATGAGTTTCTGATGCCGCCGCTGAATCGAGCATTCGCGCTCACCCAGGATCTCGATGTTGCCGTGCTCGTCGCCCAACACCTGAAACTCGATGTGCCGCGGCCTCTCGACCAGCTTCTCCATGTACATGTCGCCGCAGGAAAATGCCGCCGTCGCCTCGGCCTGC
>Ga0182024_10024350_pt1 | contig 10766 bp, 10 predicted proteins | sample P32metaG_FD_120480 | JGI IMG/M metagenome (GOLD analysis project Ga0182024, IMG submission 120480) | Permafrost microbial communities from Stordalen Mire, Sweden - P3-2 metaG (Illumina Assembly) | ecosystem: Environmental > Terrestrial > Soil > Wetlands > Permafrost | place: Sweden: Stordalen...
AGCGTCTCGGTGCGGCAGCCGAAGCCGCCGCCGACATGCGGCTTGACCACGCGGATGCGCGACATGTCCATGTCGAGGATCTGCGACAGCATGAGGTGCACGTAGTAGGGCACCTGGGTCGAGGCGTGCACGGTGATGCGGTCGCGCACCGCGTCGTAATCGGCGAGCGCGGCGTGCATCTCCATCTGGTTCTGGCACACCTCGGCGCAGTTGTAGGTCGCCTCGCGCACCAGGTCGGCGCCGGCGAAGGCGGCTGCAACGTCGCCGAGCTCGAACAGCACGTCGCGCTCCAGATTGTGCGGCCGATGGCCGTGGATGGCGACGGCGCCGGGCGCCATGGCCTCGCGCGCAGTATGGTAGGCGGGCAGTTCGCGCACCTTGAGCTTGATGCGCCGCAGCGCCTCCCTGGCGGTGGCGTCGTCGATCGCGGCAACGGCGGCGACTGGCTCGCCGCGGTAGCGCACCTTGTCGCGCGCCAACGGATGCTCGCTGCGCGCGATCGGCAGCACGCCGAAGGTCTTGTCGCAATCGGCGCCGGTGACGATCGCCTTGACGCCGGGGAGCTTGGCCGCCTCGGTAATATCGACCTCGATGATTTCGGCATGCGAATAGGGGCTGCGGAAAATCCGCCCGGCGAGCGCGCCCGGCACGATCAGATCGGCGGTGTATTTGGCGCGCCCGGAGACTTTTTCCGGACCGTCGATCAGCGGCACGTAGTCGCCGATGTTATGGGAAGCCACGATCTCGTTCACGGCACCGCATCTCCGTGTCCCGGACGCGGTGCAGCACGAAGTGATACACCGCTGATGCGGGACCGTCGCAGACTCCGAGCGTGTAATGGTCCCGGGTCTGCAGCGCACCACTGCGCTCCGCTTCGTGCTGCGCTGCGCCCGGGAAACAAAACAAGGCTCACGGTGAAGCCCCCGCGGCGCAGAGTTCGGCGGCGTGCTGCACCGCCTCGATGATTTTGACGTAGCCGGTGCAGCGGCAGATGTTGCTGCCGAGCGCGGCGCGGATGTCGGCCTCGCTCGGGCGCGGATTGCGGCGCAGCAGGCCGGCCGACGCCATGATGAATCCCGGCGTGCAATAGCCGCACTGCGAGCCGAGCTTTTCGTGAAAGCCGCGCTGCACCGCCGACAGGCGGCCGTCGGTGGCGAGCGATTCGACGGTATCGACGCGGCGGCCCGCGACCGTGGCGGCGAGCGTGAGGCACGACAGCTGCGGCCGATCGTCGATCAGCACCGTGCAGGCGCCGCACTCGCCGCCATCGCATCCCGTTTTCGTTCCGGTGAGCCCGACGACCTCCCGCAAATAGTCCAGCAGCAGCACGTTGTCGGGCACCGCGTCGGTGCGGGTGCGGCCGTTGAGCGTGAACTGCAGAATGCGCGCCATGCGTTGTGTCGGGCGTCGTTTCGCTGTCGCCTGTTCAATACCAATAACCGGCCGCGCGTTCAAACCGGGTGCGGCGTCGCGGCCGCGCCGGCGCGCGCGCCTTAAGTCACCGCGAAGCGCGCCGTAACTTCGGGCGGGATCGGCTGCGCCTTGATCCTGGCCGCATCCGCCGGATCGCGCGTCGCCCACACCCGGGTCTCGCGGCCCTCGACCGCAAGGCCGCCGCGCACGAACAGCCGATGATCGACGTCGAAGCTCGAGCGGCGGAATTCGCTGACCTGCGATTGCATCTCCACCACGTCGCCGAACCGCGCCGGCGCGAGGAAGCGTGCGCTGGCATCGACCAGGGGGATGCCGACGATGCCGAAGGCGCCGGCGAGGTCGGGCGGCTTGACGCCGAGCGCGGCCTCGAACAGCAGCCAGGTCGCCCAATCGAAGAATTCGAAGAAGCGGCTGTTGAAGACGATGCCGGCCGGGTCGCAATGGCCCCATTCGATGGTGAATTGCCGGCGGCTGAGGAAGCTGGGCATTTTTTTGTGCCGGTATCGGTGTGCTGTCGTCGGGCGGTGCGGGCGCGATCGCGTGTTGCGGGGATCGAAGCCCCGCCGTAGGCGGGATGTCAAACCGCCCGCGGCCGGGGCACATTATTGCCTACAAATGCATCACGATTCCTGGCCGGATCATTCCGGGTCTGCCTAGAGAATAGGCAACTATCGCAGCAAGCCCGGATTCAAAATGGGCGCTCGCCGCGCCAGCTCCGGGCGCTCAAAGAATAGCGACGAAAAATCAATCACTTAAGGATCGCGGCCGATTGGCATACTCCTTGCGATTTGACGCAGGCGGGCCGGCACCGGGCCGGCCTCGCGTCAAACAGAGGACATCGTGATGCTCAACCCCATTGGCGCGGTCGCCCAGCGACCGCGGGGCCGCCGCTGGCTTGCGGCCGCGGCCGGTATTGCCTTTGGCGTCATGGCGGCCGTTCCCGCCATGGCCCAGGACACGATCAAAATCGGCATTCTGCATTCGCTCTCCGGCACCATGGCCATCAGCGAGACGACGCTGAAGGACGTGATGCTGATGCTCATCGACGAGCAGAACAAGAAGGGCGGCGTGCTCGGCAAGAAGCTTGAAGCCGTCGTGGTCGATCCGGCCTCGAACTGGCCGCTGTTCGCCGAGAAGGCCCGCGAGCTGATCAGCAAGGACCACGTCGCCGTGGTGTTCGGCTGCTGGACCTCGGTGTCGCGCAAGTCGGTGCTGCCGGTGTTCAAGGAGCTCAACAACCTGCTGTTCTATCCGGTGCAGTACGAAGGCGAGGAGAGCGAGCGCAACGTGATCTATACCGGCGCCGCGCCGAACCAGCAGGCCATCCCGGCGGTCGACTACCTGATGAGCAAGGACGGCGGCTCGGTGAAGCGCTGGGTGCTGGAAGGCACCGACTACGTCTATCCGCGCACCACCAACAAGATCCTCGAAGCCTACCTCAAGCTGAAAGGGGTGAAGGACGAGGACATCATGATCAACTACACGCCGTTCGGCTTCGCCGATTGGCAGACCGAAGTGGCGGCGATCAAGAAGTTCGGCTCGGCCGGCAAGAAAACGGCGGTGGTATCGACCATCAACGGCGACGCCAACGTGCCGTTCTACAAGGAGCTCGGCAACGCCGGCATCAAGGCCACCGACATCCCGGTCGTCGCCTTCTCGGTCGGCGAGGAGGAGCTCGCCGGCCTCGACACCAAGCCGCTGGTCGGCCACCTCGCCGCCTGGAACTACTTCGAATCGATCAAGACGCCGGCCAACGAGGCCTTCATCAAGTCATGGCACGAGTTCATCAAGAACCCGAAGCGCACAACCAATGACCCGATGGAAGCGCACTACATCGGCTTCAACATGTGGGTGAAGGCGGTCGAGAAGGCGAAGTCCACCGATCCCGACAAGGTGATCGATGTGCTGCCCGGCATCGAGGCGCCGAATCTCACCGGCGGCATGTCGACCCTGCTGCCGAACCACCACATCACCAAGCCGGTCTATATCGGCGAGATCAGGGGCGACGGTCAGTTCGACGTGGTGTGGAAGACCAAGGGCCTGGTGCCCGGCGACGCCTGGTCGGACTTCCTGCCCGGCTCGAAGGATCTCGAAGCCGACTGGGTGAAGCTCAAGTGCGGCAATTACAACACCGTGACCAAGAAGTGCGGCGGCGCGTAGTCAAGACGACGCCAACCGGGTAGAAATATGCCCAGCGCGGGGAGGCGGCGGTGCCGCCTCTCCGCACCAGTCCGGGATATGGCGATGCGCTGCAGCCGAGCTTGCCTCGTAGCATTGCTCCTGGCCTTCGGCTTTGTGCTGGGCTGCGCCTCGGCGCGGGCCGAGAGCCTCGACGAGGCGGTCGCCCATTTCACCACCGACGACTTCAGCGACACCAACGACGGCATCAACGCGGTCGCCACCAGCGGCAGCCCGCGCGCCGAAGCGATCATCCGCGCCCTGCAGGACGGCCGCCTGATGTTCAGCGCCGAGCGCAAGGCGGTCTACATCAAGGACAACGCCGACAAGCTGAGCGACGCCGCCACCGGGGCGCCGGTCAGCGGCGATCCGCCCGCCGATCTCGACGCCGTGCGGCTCAACAACCGGCTGCGCGGCACGCTCGATGCCTCGATCGGCGCGCTCACGCTGCTTTCGAGCGATCCGGGCAAGCGCTTCGAGGCGGCGCAGGCGGTGTTCAAGTCGCGCGACGTCAGCGCGCTGCCGGCGCTCGAAACCGCGCTCGGGCGGGAGCAGGACCCGCGGGTCAAACGGGCGCTGCTCGAAGCGCGCGCCGCGATCACGCTGTCCGGCACCGACGCCACCGACCAGGACAAGCTCGCCGCCATCGACGTGATCCGCCAGCGCGCCGACCAGGAATCGCTGGCGCTCCTCTCCAGCCGCTCGGGCGACAACTCGGCTGCGGTGGCGACGGCCGCCGCCGCCGGCGTCGCCGCGATCCAGAATCGCCTGGCGTTGTGGGAGGCGGTGCAGAACGCCTGGTACGGCATTTCGCTCGGCTCGGTGCTGCTGCTCGCCGCCATCGGCCTTGCCATCACCTTCGGCGTGATGGGCGTCATCAACATGGCGCATGGCGAGATGGTGATGATCGGCGCCTATGTCACTTTCGTGGTGCAGGATCTGATCCGCACCAACAACCCGGCGCTGTTCGACTATTCGCTGACGATCGCCATCCCGCTCGCCTTCCTGGTCGCCGGCCTGATCGGCATCCTGATCGAGCGCTGCATCATCCGCTTCCTGTACGGCCGGCCGCTCGAGACGCTGCTGGCGACCTGGGGCCTGTCGCTGATCCTGCAGCAGGCGGTGCGCACCATGTTCGGCCCGACCAACCGCGAGGTCGGCAATCCGTCGTGGATGAGCGGCGCCTTCGACGTCGGCGGCATCACCATCACCTACAATCGGCTGTGGATCATCTGCTTCGCGCTCGCGGTCTTCGTCGCGCTGCTCGGGCTGCTGCGCTTCACCCGCTTCGGGCTCGAAATGCGCGCAGTGACGCAGAACCGCCCCATGGCGGCCTCGATGGGCATCCGCACCAACCGCATCGACGCGCTCACCTTCGGGCTCGGCTCCGGCATCGCCGGCATGGCGGGCGTCGCGCTGTCGCAGATCGACAATGTCAGCCCCAATCTCGGCCAGGGCTACATCATCGACAGCTTCATGGTGGTGGTGTTCGGCGGTGTCGGCAATCTGTGGGGCACGCTGGTCGGCTCGTTCGTGCTCGGCATCGCCAACAAGTTCCTCGAGCCCTATGCGGGCGCGGTGCTCGGCAAAATCGCCATCCTGGTGTTGATCATCCTGTTCATCCAGAAGCGTCCACGCGGCATGTTCGCCCTCAAGGGCAGGGCGGTCGAGGCATGACCCGGCATGTCCTCATCCGTTCGCTCGACCGCAGCGCCACGATTTTCCTGATCGTGGTCGCCGCCCTCGCGGTCGTCGTGCCGATCCTCAATCTGGCGGTGCCCACCACCTCGGCATTCCATCTCTCTACCTACCTGGTGGCGCTGTTCGGCAAGTACCTCTGCTATGCGCTGCTGGCGCTGTCGATCGACCTGATCTGGGGTTTCTGCGGCATTCTCTCGCTCGGCCACAGCGCGTTCTTCGCGCTCGGCGGCTACGCCATGGGCATGTATCTGATGCGCCAGATCGGCACCCGCGGCGTCTATGCCGATCCGGTCCTGCCCGACTTCATGGTGTTCCTGAACTGGAAGCAGCTGCCGGCCTACTGGTACGGCTTCCAGCACTTCCCCTATGCGGTGCTCATGATCGTGGCGGTGCCGGGCGCGCTCGCTTTCGTGTTCGGCTGGTTCGCGTTCCGCAGCCGCGTCACCGGCGTCTATCTGTCGATCATCACCCAGGCGCTCACTTACGCGCTGATGCTCGGCTTTTTCCGCAACAATTTCGGCTTCGGCGGCAACAACGGCCTCACCGATTTCAAGGACATCCTCGGCTTCAACGTGCAGGCCGAGACGACGCGCAACGCGCTGTTTTCGGTCACCTGCGTGGCGCTGATCGTCAGCTTCCTCGCTTGCCGCGGCATCGTCACGTCCAAGTTCGGCAAGGTGCTGATCGCCATCCGCGATGCCGAAGCGCGCACCCGGTTCCTCGGCTACCGCGTCGAATCCTACAAGCTGTTCGTGTTCACGCTCTCGGCCTGCATGGCCGGCATCGCCGGCGCGCTTTACGTGCCGCAGGTCGGCATCATCAACCCGGGCGAATTCGCGCCCGGCAATTCGATCGAGGCGGTGATCTGGGTCGCGGTCGGCGGCCGCGGCACGCTTACCGGCGCGGCGCTCGGCGCCGTCTTGGTCAACTACGCCAAGACCTATTTCACTTCCGGGATCCTGGCGCCCTACTGGCTGTTCATGCTGGGCGGCCTGTTCATCGGCGTGACGCTGCTGCTGCCGCGCGGCATCATCGGCACGCTGCACCATTGGACCGGGCTGCGGCGGGACCGCCTCAGCGCGCAGGCGGAGGCCGGCGTGTCGCCCTCGTCGGGCCCGCTCGACCCCCAAGACCAGGCGTTGGCGGCGGAGTGAGTTGAGCCATGGCGCTGGAACCGCTGACCAGGTCGCTTCTTTACCTCGACGGCGTCACCGTGTCGTTCGACGGCTTCAAGGCGCTGAACAACCTGTCGTTCGAGATCGCGTCCGGCGAGATGCGCGCCATCATCGGGCCGAACGGCGCCGGCAAGACCACGATGATGGACGTGGTCACCGGCAAGACCCGGCCGCAGAGCGGCGAAGTGCTGTTCGACGGCTCCTACAATCTGACCAAGCTCGACGAGACCGAGATCGCCGAGCTCGGCATCGGCCGCAAATTCCAGAAGCCGACGGTGTTCGACAGCCATACCGTGTTCGACAACCTGGAGCTTGCGCTCAAGGCCGACCGGCGGCCGCGCGCCACGCTGTTCTGGCGCGAGACGCCGGGCGAACGCCGCCGCATCGACGAAATCCTCGAGGTCATTCGCCTCACCGCGGTGCGCCATCGCCTCGCCGGCAGCCTGTCGCACGGCCAGAAGCAATGGCTGGAGATCGGCATGCTGCTGGCGCAGGACCCAAAACTCCTCCTGGTCGACGAGCCGGTCGCCGGCATGACCGACGCGGAGACGCGGCAGACCGCGGAGCTCTTGCGCGAGATCAACCGCGAGCACACCGTCGTCGTGGTCGAGCACGACATGGCGTTCGTGCGCGACCTCGGCGTCAAGGTCACCTGTCTGCACGAGGGCTCCGTGCTCGCCGAGGGCTCGATCGACCAGGTCTCGGCCAACGAGCGCGTCGTGGAAGTGTATCTGGGAAGATAGGGAGGCGAAGGACGGACCGCGAATAGCGCGTTCGCCGCTCGCCAGGCAAAGCCATGCTCGACGTCAATGCCATCGATCTGCACTACGGCGCCGCGCAGGCGCTGCGCGCGGTGTCGCTCAAGGCGGAGCCCGGCAAGGTGACCTGCGTGCTCGGCCGCAACGGCGTCGGTAAGACGAGCCTGCTGCGCGCGCTGGTCGGCCAGCATCGGGTGAGCCGCGGCACCATCATGTGGGAAGGCAGCGACGTCACCACGCTGCGGCCGTTCGAGCGGGCCCGGCGCGGCATTTCCTACGTGCCGCAGGGCCGCGAGATTTTTCCGCTGCTCACGGTCGAAGAGAATCTGAAGACCGGCTTTGCGCCGCTGCCGCGCATGGAGCGCAGCCTGCCCGACGACGTGTTCTCGCTGTTCCCGGTGCTCAAGGACATGCTGCGCCGGCGTGGCGGCGACCTCTCGGGCGGCCAGCAGCAGCAGCTCGCCATCGGGCGCGCGCTGGTGATGCGGCCGCGGCTTCTCCTGCTCGACGAGCCGACCGAAGGCATCCAGCCCTCGATCATCAAGGATATCGGCCGCGCCGTCACCTATCTGCGCGCCATCGGCAAGATCGCCATCGTGCTGGTCGAGCAATATCTCGACTTCGCCCGCGAGCTCGGCGACCATTTCGCCGTCATGGAGCGCGGCGCCGTCGTCTATTCGTGCGATCGCGACAATCTCGACGAAGGCGCGGTGCGTCGCGCCATGGCGATCTGATGGATTTTTTGGTGGCTCAAGAAAAGGCCGACGTGACGGCCGATGTGAAGGCCGACTTAATGGCCGACGTGGCGGTCGATGTGTCGGACGCGTCGGCACGTGCCGCAAAAACCTTCGCCGCCAATCGCGCGGTCGGCCGCATCGCGCTTTCGGTCGCGGCCGACCGCGGCGGCAGCCGGCGCGCGCGCGTGCACGAGGCGGGCTCGCTGCGGGTGCGCTTCCCGAATGGCGATCGCCGGCGCACCCTCGACGCCGTCATCGTCAACACCGCAGGCGGCATGACCGGCGGCGACCGCTTCGACATCGCCATCGAGGTCGGCGCCGGCGCCCGGCTCACGGTGACCACCGCGGCCGCGGAAAAGATCTACCGCTCGCTCGGGCCGCCGACGCAGATCGCCGTGAAACTCAGCGTCGCCGCCGGCGGCGCCCTCGCCTGGTTGCCGCAGGAGACGATCCTGTTCGACCAGGCCCGGCTGCGGCGCAGCGTCGAGGTCGATCTGGCCGGCGACGCCGATCTCATTCTGGCCGAAGCCGCGGTGTTCGGCCGCTCCGCCATGGGCGAAGAGGTGGTGTGCGGCGGCTTTTTCGATCGCTGGCGCGTGCGCGTCGCCGGCGCGCTGGTTTTCGCCGAGACCGTCCGGCTCGATGGCGCGATCGCGCAGCACCTAGCGCAACGCGCCGCGGCCGGCGGGGGCGTGGCGGTCGCGAGCGTGCTCAAGCTCCGCGGCGATGATTCAAGTGTTGCGGCGGTGCGCGCGATGCAGCACAGTTTCGCGGGCGAGGTGGGCGTGTCGTGCTGGAACGGGCTCGCGGTCGCCCGCCTTGTGGCTCCCGATGGGGCGGCGCTGCGCCGCGATCTCGTCAGCGTGGTCACTGCGCTCGACGGCGCGCCGTTGCCGCGGCTGTGGCTGAGCTGACGGGTTGGCTGGGGCTGAGAGCTCATGAATCTGACACCGCGCGAGAAGGACAAGCTCTTGATCGCCATGGCGGCGATGGTGGCGCGGCGGCGGCTCGAGCGCGGCGTCAGGCTCAATCATCCCGAGGCGGTGGCGCTCATTTCCGATTTCATCCTCGAAGGCGCGCGCGACGGCCGCGGCGTCGCCGAGCTGATGGAGCAGGGCGCGCACGTCGTGACGCGGGCGCAGGTGATGGACGGCATCGCCGAGATCATCCCGGAGATCCAAGTCGAGGCGACGTTTCCGGACGGCACCAAGCTCGTCACCGTGCACGAGCCGATACGATGATTTCGAATGTCCCAACACCGTCATGCGCGCGCTTGACCCGGCCAAGACGCCGAGCGACAGGAGACGATCTTAGATGATCCCCGGCGAACTCTTCATCCAGGACGGCGAGATCGCGCTCAATGAGGGCCGCAAAACCGTCGTGCTCACGGTCGCCAACAGCGGCGACCGGCCGATCCAGGTCGGCTCGCACTATCATTTCTTCGAAACGAACCCGGCGCTGAAATTCGACCGCGCCAAGGCCCGCGGCATGCGGCTCGACATCGCCTCCGGCACGGCAGTGCGCTTCGAGCCCGGCCAGAGCCGCGAGGTCAAGCTGGTCGCGCTCGCCGGCACGCGCACGGTCTACGGCTTTCGCCAACAGGTGATGGGAAAATTGCAGAAGCCGGGAAAATCGCCGAAGCGATGAGGCTTGCAAAAATGCGGCCGACAAAAATGCGGCACCAACAAAACAAAAGAATCATGACGAGCGGACATGCGCATGCCCGCCCGTCACGTTTCTCAGCGCTGCTACCCGCGGCTGGGAACCAGGACCGAATCCGCGCTTGGCACCGTACTGGTAGCGGCCAGTACCAAGGCCAACCCGATCTTGGCGATCTCTCGTATCCGGCAGAACCAAACACGGGTGATCTGTCAGTAAGAATAGCTCGCCCGTTGCAGGACGCAAGTTAAAGCGTGCGGCATGAGATATCGGAGACCAGGTGGGGATAACACTGGGGATTTGTCGGCGAGCGGCCGCATTGCCGGCGCCGCCTTGCGATCTTACCGATCGATTGACCGCCGCAATCAACGACACGTGTGGCTGCACCGCGACAGCGACCTTCGATGCCGACGCAGCAAATCGAAACCCGTTACGCCTTGTGCCGTGAGGTGATCCATGCCGACGACGATACCCCGTTCCGTCTATGCCGACATGTTCGGTCCGACTACAGGCGACCGCGTGCGGCTCGCCGACACCGATCTGATCGTCGAGGTCGAGAAGGATTTCACGATCTACGGCGAGGAGGTGAAATTCGGCGGCGGCAAGGTGATCCGCGACGGCATGGGCCAGAGCCAGGTCACCAACCGGCAGGGCGCGGTCGATACCGTCATCACCAACGCGCTCATCCTCGACCATTGGGGGATCGTCAAGGCTGACGTCGGCATCAAGGACGGCAGGATTTTTGCGATCGGCAAGGCCGGCAATCCCGACATCCAGCCGGGCGTCACCATCATCATCGGGCCCGGCACCGAGGTGATCGCCGGCGAGGGCAAGATCCTCACCGCCGGCGGCTTCGACACCCACATCCATTTCATCTGCCCGCAGCAGATCGACGACGCGCTGATGTCGGGCATCACCTCGATGCTCGGCGGCGGCACCGGCCCGGCGCACGGCACCTTCGCCACCACCTGCACGCCGGGCCCGTTCCACATCGGCCGCATGATCCAGGCGGCGGACGATTTCCCGGTCAATCTCGGTTTCGCCGGCAAGGGCAACGCCTCGCGCCCGGCGGCGCTCGAGGAGATGATCAAGGCCGGCGCCTGCGCGCTCAAGCTGCACGAGGA
>Ga0182024_10024351_pt1 | contig 10765 bp, 9 predicted proteins | sample P32metaG_FD_120480 | JGI IMG/M metagenome (GOLD analysis project Ga0182024, IMG submission 120480) | Permafrost microbial communities from Stordalen Mire, Sweden - P3-2 metaG (Illumina Assembly) | ecosystem: Environmental > Terrestrial > Soil > Wetlands > Permafrost | place: Sweden: Stordalen...
CACGATATTGCCGAGAATGACGCGGTGGTAGAGAGTTATCTTGGCCATGGCCGTTAGAGGAGTGCGACAGATATGAAGATTGCGGGCCGCCTCGGCAAGGTCACTGACCGCCAAGATGTTGGCGAGCATGAGGCGATCAACCAGGTTTTAGGTGGTCCGATTGCGGCTTTGAGTTGCGAGGGTCTTTCGGCAGGATATGGCGACATTGTTGTATTGCGCGATGTATCAATGTCAGTTCGTGCGGGGACGGTGCGAGTCGTGCTCGGCCGCAACGGAGCTGGTAAGACGACTCTTGCTTCCACATTGGCGGGCCTGCTGCCAGTGTCGAAGGGGCACATCAGCTTTGACGGGACGGATATCACGCACCTTTCCACGCATGCGAGAAGTCGGTTAGGTATTCAGTTGGTCCAAGAGGGAAAACGGGTTTTCCGGCAGCGGACGGTGGAAGCAAACTTGGCGCTCGGGGGATTTGGCATGAGAACGTCGAAGGAGACCCGTCGAGAGCGTATCGAAGAAGTGTACGCACTCTTCCCATCTCTTGCCAACTTCGGGCGCCGTAGAGCCGGCGAGCTGTCTGGCGGACAACAACAGATGTTGGCAATCGGTCAGGCCCTAATGGCTCGGCCGAAGATTCTGATTCTTGACGAACCAAGTGCTGGATTGTCGCCGATCATGGTGGATGCTGTTTTTGAGTCCATCGCCAAACTTCGCGCAGACCGGATCGCGATCATTCTCTATGAACAGATGGTCGAACGTGCGCTTGAGGTGGCCGATGAAGTAACGGTTCTAGATGAAGGACATGTGGTCATCGATGGTACAGCCGCCGAAGTGAACAAAGAGGACATCGTGCGGGACGTTTATTTTGGACGACGCGCATGAATGGTTTTCTTTGGAGTCGTTCGAGTAACCAACAGAGTCGCAACTTATTTCGCCGATTTGAGGTTGTAGCTACTCGGAAGGTGGTCACATGACACAACCAACGATTACGCGACTGAATGTCACGGTATTTCGGATAGCCCTCCGTCGAGCGATGGTATTTGCGCAGGGCACAATTACCGATGCAGAACACGTCTTAGTAGAAATGGAAGACAGCGATGGAGTGCGCGGATATGCAGAGGCGATTCCCCGACCGTCCATTCACGGTGAACTCACTTCGACAATCCTTGCAGTGTTAAGGGAGTTCGAAGGATCGATCGTCGGTCAACCCGTGTCTGATCGGGTCAGAGTAATGACAACTTTGGATGCGTTGGTTGGTAACCCGACCGCGAAAGCTGCCCTTGATATGGCCTGGGCCGACGTACAGTTCCGCGGGATGGGCGTTTCTTGCCACGAGGCGTTCGGAAATTATACGGATACTGTTGACGTCACAGTCGGCATCGGTTTGATGGAATCGGGCGCCATTTCCGAGGTTGCGGCCGAGTATCAAGCTACCTACGGCATACGATCATTCGTGGTGAAGGTGGATGGCGACGTGGATGCCGACATTCGCAGGCTCCACGAAATGAAGAAGTCGATATCCAGCGACACATTCGTGTACGTCGATGCGAACCGTTCATATCGCCTAAGTGAAGCTCAGCGATTCGCAAGGAGCGTTGCGGATCTGGGCATCTCGTGGATAGAAGAACCAACCGCAGCGAATGCAGCTAGCCGATCACTCGGCCCAATTGCTGACCTCGTGGTTATTGGCGACGAAAGCTGTATCGAATATGCGCAGATTTCAGAAAGGGTACAGAGTGGGATGGTGCAGTGCATTGCGCTGAAGTTAGGGCGGTCCGGATATCTTCGTGCAGAGGCGGTGCGCGGCTTCTGTGAAGTAAGTGGAGTTGACATCATGATGAGCACTCCAGGGGAATCATCAATCGGTACGCTTCATAGCCTCGCCTTCGGGGCCGCACGGCGTAGCACATCGCGCCTACCAGGAGTGTACGGATATTTCCTAGGACTCGCGGATGATCTTCTGGTAGAACCGTTGCAAGTGCGGGACGGGCAGTTGCGCGTGCTCAAAGCACCCGGGACGGGCATTGAGATTGATAGGGATAAGTTGCGCCACTACGCGCTCACGTAAGTTCTACTCAGGGAGCCTCTCCCTTCGCCCGCATCGGACTTCCTCACATTTAGACTTTCCCCTTTTTTGGGCGGAGCGCGCGGGACAATTATTCTTTGAATCGGCCAGCAATTTTGGAGTGACCGAGTTTCTTCCAGCCATGCGTGAATCGTGAAGTCCCTCACTATTGCTTTTCAAAAAACGTCAGTCGATGCACGACAACTCTTTCGCAGTCGAATCCGAACTCGAGTGTCACTAACGACGTTGTCCGTACCGGAAGCGGGTAGCCAGTACCCCGACCTCAGGAACTAAAAAGTTCGGCGACGCGCTCCATTTCGGCCAAACAACCATCCAATTCCACTGACGTAAGCGGTGGATCAGTCACAAGATCATCGACTCCAAGAAAACGGAGTTCGTCGAGATTCTCGGCAGTCACTCGGAAAGCAGCGCCCGGCTTAAATACGATTCGAATCGTTGTGTATTCACGTCCTGCTCGTTCGCACTCTTCCTTTAGATACGTGATCCCTCCACGCAGGTCTTCAATTGATCGACAGTCTGGAATCCAACCATCTCCCGCATTGACCACCCGACGAATCGCTGCGCGGCTGCGGCCACCCCACATAATCGGTATGGTGCCGGATTGAGGTGCCGGCGCCATTTGTACATCACTGACGCCGTAGAAGTTACCTTCGAACGTGACCGGATCTCCGGTCCAAAGAGCGCGCATTAGTGCAATGGATTCCACGCCGACAGCAGCACGTTGCTCAAATTCGGCACCGATGGCCTGGAATTCTTCGGACATCCATCCCAAACCCACACCGAGGAGGAAGCGTTCACCACAAAGTAAATTTGTCGTTGCGACGTGTTTGGCGAGTATTACCGGGTTGTACATCGGCACGATAACTACACACGTGCCAATTTCACATGAGGGGGCAGCGGACGCCGCCCAGAGCAACGCAGGCAGCGCACCCATCCATTTCATATCGGCTGGGTAGGGCCACTGTCCATTGTCGGTACCTGGGTACGTAGAGCTGACGGTCCGTGGAGCGACAATGTGCTCCGACGCCCACATAGACGTAAAGCCCAGTCTTTCGGCCCAACTCGCCACCGAAATGATGTTTTCAGGAGTCGCAGCTACACCGGTGACCGGCAAGCGAACTCCGATACGCAGAGCGCCGTTCGAGCTGTTCATATTTGAAGCCTTCGTGTCAGGTCCGTTGGTATCAGTTTCCACAAATCTTATTTGTTAACAAAAGGACGAATAGCACTGCGCCTAATAAGGAGTACGGCAGCGCGCCCGTCAGACTCAGGTCTCTGACGGGCGCGCTGGACGACCTCTTTACGAAGCGGGCTTCACTAGGCCGTTGACGATGGCTCCGGCTGGTACGACTGGGTAGTCGGCTATCGAAGTGAGGACATTTTCGTGATTGGCTCCGGCCCAACCGATCTCTGGAAATACTGCAAAGAGCGGATCAGTCGTGTCTTTGAAGTGTCTAAGTGCATTAGCAATCGCCGAGGTCTTGATCGAGTTGGCCTGCTTTGCCGCGGCAGCAATCGCCATGAGCCCATCCCACGAGCGACCAATCGTCACGATGGGAAGGCTGGAAATTGTGCTGTTCGAATATGGCTTGATGTACTTCTCCAGAGTAGCGATTCCATGTGGAAGTTTCGATGGCGGGTAGTAGGTGGACGATCCGTAAATCACGGCTTTGACGTTCTGCAAGTCTGCTGCCGGCACCAGACTCACTAGATTGGTATCGCCAAAGGCGACATCACCGATTACTGGCACGCTCCAATTGAGTTCGGCTCTGGCGGTGAGCGCATATCCTGCTGAAGCCGAAATTGCAAGCACAACCAAGGCGTTAGGTGATGCCGACTGAAGTTGCGACTCTTCGGACGTCAGGTCAAGCGCAGTGGGATCGAAGTTGGCCACAGTCGAAGTGATGCCAACTTGCGTCAGATCGGCCTGGAGCGGAGCAAGTTCCGCCGAAGTGAACTGCAGTCCCTCTACCAACAGGCCCACGGATTTGTAGCCTTGCTTCTGAAGGTAATTGACGAGCGACGTGAGAGCAGTTGTTGAAGGTCCCAACGGCGAGAAGATATCAGGATACTGACCCGTTTCTAACTGCTCGAACCCACTTGAACCAACTAAGGAAAGCAAATTGTGCTGTCCGAGCAGCGGAAAGAGTGCCTGTGTCTCCGTGCTTTCTGAGCCGGCATAGACGTCGTTCGGAGCGGGATGATTCGAGAGATACTCCTGCAAAACGCTCACCGCGGTGGCGGGATCACTGTTGTCATTCACGGTGTCGATTACGACTTTGTGGCCAAGAATCCCACCGTGACCGTTTAAATACGTAGCAGCTGCTTCCAAAGCGGCCTTATCGGCTTGACCATACGCCGCAAAACCACCCGATTGTGCGCTGATGTTCAAAACCCTAAAGGGCGTCTTGGCCTTGGCGGCCGAGGCCGATCCCGCAAACGAACCGAACAGGGCAGACCCTAACAAAAAGAAGCTTGCCGCCAGCACCGTCCCAACCCTCACTGAACTGCCCACTACTTTTCCTTTACTGCTCCTGGATCTAAGCATTTATGACTTACTCCTTTTCTATCCGTCCGGATTTTTCTGGTTCCAGACCTTGTATCAAATGGTGCGCGACCATCGCGCACGAGTCTTATTTTGAGGCGACGTGCCAATCGAAGAGCAATGAGGCGCGGCCCCAGCATTCTGTTGAGAAACGCGCGATTGCGTGAACCGTCCACGCACCCAGTGACCACCCCGCTGGAACCCGACGTCCCCGTCGTCCACGGCTGTCAGAAGGTGCCCGCCTCAATCCCCAATTACGCCGCCCTCCCCCTCCGGCTTAATCGAACTAAACTGTACTGTCAGTACAGTTTTCTCACCGTACCACGCGGAAGTAGGGATTGCAAGGCATGAACTGAGGCCGGAAGCGATGCAGACTTCCGCAGTTAGATTGAGCATCTCGAACCCCAACTCTGGGGTGCTCGATCTAACTGCGGGGATCTGGATCGCTTCAAGAGGTGCCATCTGCGCCCAAGACCGAGAATGTTCGGCGCTCTGTGTCAGTCTTACTTCCAAGATGGCCGTATGAAAATTCGACCGGAGAGACAGCGCGAGTTGGCACGATTAGATGGAGAGTTCGCGTCGGAGTCGTCCCACAATGAATGTTGCAACTCCGTAGTATTGACCTTACGAGGATTCTTCCCCGCTGTGGTGAGTCGCTCGTCAACATTTAGTGTGCTTCGCGCGCGCGAGAATTCCCCTCGTTGGGTAAGCAGTTCAGCTTCGTCGCAAGTAAAAGGGTGATTTCGGTACTCGAAAAGTAAGAATGGTTTGCCTTACGTGGCAAGTTCGATCCGCTGAGTCCCAGCGTTTGATCTTGCGACCCAACACAAATGATACGGCAACTACGAGCACTGCCGAATGAGCATCACGATTGAAGGTTGCATGCCCTAATAAAACTCGGTCCTGCTGACAGCAACCAAATTATCGGCCGGGAATCAAAAGACATCATCGGGACTTTCCGGCCGATCGAAAAGTACGTTCAACTGCCCGACGGTACACAGCTCATCCCGCTGGTTCTCCACCTTCATTTCTATTGTCATAACACCACAACCCTCTTGTGACTTCGACGCACGAACGGCGGTGAGCGTGTACACAAAGTAGAGCGTGTCACCCGGCTGAACGGGTGAGATGAACTTAGAATCGATCCCTAACGCGGCTCGCCAACGAACTCCGAAGTCACTCAATAGTTCTTGGCTTAGCTTCGAGTTCGCCCACGCAGCGGCAACTAACCCGATCACGACACCGCCGCCCAAAATTCTTTCACCGTATTTTGTCTTCTCCATATAGTGCTTGTTTGCGTGAAGCGGTGTCATGGCACCCATGAGGTTGTGAAGCAACATGAACTCCCCCTCACTCAGTGTCCTGCCAGTTGAGCGACAGGACTGACCGACAGGAAGACCGTCAGCAACATTCATAGTAAAACTCCTTCTTCTTTTTGAGTGCCATTTGCATATCCAAAAGTCAGTTCAGAGTCCCAGCGAACGGGCAACGATGTTGCGCTGGATCTCTGAGGTCCCGCCTCCGATGAGGAGTAGTCGCGCATCACGGAAATGACGTTGCATATCCGATTCACGCATATAGCCCGAACCACCGAAAATTTGAAGTCCTTCATTTGCAACCCTGTTATACATCTCTGTAGCGAACACTTTGATGGCTGCCGCGTCTGCAACGCAGTTCTCACCACGATCGATTCTTCGGGCTAACTCGTACACGGCGGCCCGTGTGACAAGTATCTCGATGTGCATGTCAGCCAGTTTGTGAGCGTTTACTTGAAACTCTCCAATTGGTTTGCCGAATTGCACGCGCGATTTTGCATGTTCCAGTGCGGCATCAAGTACTGCTTGAGCCGCACCTACCGACCGTGCCGCAATTCCAGCTCGTTCTCGTTCATTGTGACCACCGAGGACTTTCCACCCGCCATTCTCCTCTCCAATGAGTCGCGACGACGTCACTGCTACGTCATTGAAAGCACCATGAAAGGTCCGATTTTGCCACGCACCCATGGTCTGTAGCCGACTTACTGTAATACCGGGAGACTTGGTATCAACTAAGAACACCGAGATTCCCGCGCGCTTCGCGGTCGAGTCTGTGACGGCGGCGAGGACGATGACGTCTGCGTAGTCAAATCCCGTCAGGTACATTTTCTCGCCATTAATGAGCCAATCGCCTCCCCGATTGTCTCGAGTGGCAGTGGAAGTAATTCCAGACATGTCGGAACCGGCATTTGGCTCACTGATGCCAACGACGGCCTTTAAGTCTCCGCGAATTACTAGTGGCAGCAGTTCTTTTCGTTGTTCCTCGGTGCCGTAATGTTTCAAAACGTTCGCGAGGTAGAACGCGCCCCGAGACACAAGAGATCCAAGCTGAATGAACGAGTACTCAAGCTGCTCAAGCAGAATGCAGAATTCCACTGCTCCGCCACCCATGCCGCCGTATTCTTCGCTTGTTCCAATTCCCAGCCAGCCACGTTCAGCCAGTGCGCGGAACACCTCCAATGGCGGCTCCCCATTCTCGTCGCACTCGGCAACGCGTGCAGCATGACAGTGCTTCAAAGTAAATTCTTTGACTTCGCTTTGAAATCTCTGTTGCTGAGGAGTTAGATCGCCCACGATGTCCATCACATTCCTTGGTTAGATTTGACGCCATTTTCCCGGCTTGGGTTGAGAGACGCGAATGCCCAGTCCACGTTCCTTGATGCCTCTTGAAACTGAAGCCAAAAAGGAAACGTCACACGACACCTAACTTTCGCAACGAATCAATCTCCTGAGACGTCTTTCCCAATAAGCCGCCCAGGATCTCTTCAGTGTGCTCTCCCAGTCTTGGACCAGTGCGCTTAATTGACCCGGGGGTACGCGATAACCGAGGCAGGACGTTGGGCAGCAGCATTTCTCCAAAGACATCATCTTCAATCGTTACGAAGTCCTCGCGGGCGATCACCTGTGGGTGGGCAAGTAGCTCCTCGATATTCTGAATTCTTCCCGCCGCCACGCCGTGTTGCGCCAACACGTCTTCAACGTCTTGCGCAGTATGGAGTGCCACCCAATCAGCGATTATTTGTGTCAATTCATCGTTGTTCTCATCCCGTAAGCGCATTTCTGCAAACCGAGGTTCAGTAAGCAAGTCCGGTTGGTTCATAGCGGTGGCAAGTCGTTGAAACTGTTTTTCACCACTGGCCGAAATCTGAACCCACCTTTGATCACTCGTTAGGAAGGCGTCGCCTGGCGAGACGCCCGGCACTCGATTACCTGACCGCTCGGCAATTTCACCGTACCGTTGATATTTCAGTGGCACTTCGCACAAGAAAGGCAGTACTGATTCGTAGAGTCCCTGATCAATGGATTGCCCTCGATCGCTTTGTTTACGTTCCAGCAATGCGAGCAAGATTCCAATAGTGCCCCACAGACCGGTCGAGTAATCCGCGTACCCAACGCCCGATCGGACGGGTGGTCCATCGGCATGACCAGTTATGTACGTTCCTGACGAGAATGCTTGAGCGACTCTGTCCAAACCGGGCATCGCGCTCAATGGTCCAGTTTGACCATAACCACTGATGTTAAGAGTGATCAGTCCTGCGTTCCGTTCATTAAGCACGTCATCATCAAGATTCCAGGTTGCCATGGTGCCCGGTCGAAAGCCCAAGATCAACACATCGGATTTTTCAATCAATTCAAGAAACAAATCATGTCCACGTTCCGTGCGCACGTCGAGAGTAATGCTCTTCTTATCGTGAGCGAATGTGGCAAAGAACGGCGATCGTTCCTCATCGATAGGCTCCATCCCTTGCAGTTGGCGTGTATTTACAACTTGACCCGGAAGGTCAATTCGGATTACTTCTGCCCCAAAATCTGAGAGAATTGACGCGCAAAAGGGTCCGGCGACCCAATCCGCGAGTTCAATAACGCGGGTGCCAGTCAATATTGCCATTTCAACCTCGCTCTACCAGGAGGAGCCGCGTCACCTGCGTCACGAGGGCCTCATTCTGATTTATTCCGTCATCTCTCATTGTGGCCACGCCGAATCCAGGGCGCGATTTCGATGGTCTAATGCTTTCGAGCCAAGTGTCGGCCCAAAGAGTGTCGCCGGGTAACACGGGCGAAAGGTAGCGCGCGGAAATACCAATCGCGGCTACCGTGCGCAACCCGTATTCCTCGCTCAGGCGACGTGTCAGTGGCGACGCGTTGGTAGCGAGCGATGCGACAAGGGCCGAAACAATTGGGCCGCCTAGGGCGCGCTCGCCGAACGAAGTATGTACCTTGCCGTAGACCGCATTACTGTGCAGTTCACTAATTGTCCATGTCACATCGGTTAGCAACGCAAACTCGCCCTCCGTGATTGTCCGGCCGTACGATCGTGACTTCTCACGAACAGGAATGTCTTCGAATAATTCCTCGGTCATAAAAGACTCCACTCGGTTACGATTCGACCTTCAATGTGTGAGCAGCACATCCGTTCGGTGGCCAGTGCTTCGCTTGCGCGCGAGTTACTTGCATCATCGTGATTTCGGACATGAGTTGGCCGTCGCCGCTGCGTAGTTCTCATTGCATACTCATAACCAGATCCACAGCCACTGCACCCTGACCGATCGCGCCGACCACGATTGGGTTAAGCTCTATTTCAGGATGCCGATCCCTATTCAAGTCTGCGAACTTAGATAACGCGAGCATCGCCCCGATCAAGGCCTCTCGGTCAATCGCTTGCCGACCTCGAAATTCGCCCAACACGGCACACCCTTGTAGTTCGGAAAGCAGTGCTTCAGCGTCTATTCGACTAATCGGCACTGGTCGCATCGCAATGTCGTGAAGCACTTCCGTAAGTATTCCCCCAAGACCGATTGTGAGGATGGGTCCGAGTTGATCGTCTGACGTCACCCCAAGCAGCATCTCAACTCCATTGGGAATCATTTCCTGCACTTCGACACCATCAATCACGGCAGATGGATTAAAAGCCTTGGCGCTGTTGATGATCTCTTCGAAGACACCGGCCGCCGCCTCAATGTCAACGCCAAGACGGACGCCACCTGCCTCCGTTTTGTGTGGTATCGCTGACGACGAAATCTTCAATGCGGCGATACCACCGACAGTTTGAACCATGGAGCGCGCCTCATTTGTCGAACGCGCTAACTGGCTTTTTGGGAATCGAATACCGACTTCAGTCAGCAACGCACGTCCGTCAGTTCCGCTTCCCAGACCAGTACCTCGGATAATTGAAGGCCCACCGAAATCTTGAGACTGCGGACTCTCGAGGGTTTTGACAACTTCCGAGTACCAGCGCACCTTTTCTAATGCTCGAAAACACGATTCGGTGCTCGTGAACAAGCTGATGCCACTTTCGTGAAGTAAACGCCACGCACCCGTCTCAAGATGACGACCTGCGGTCCAAATGCACACCACCGGCTTACTGATTTCCTTCGCTGCGTCAACGAGGCTTTGAGCCAGTCCTAAGGCGTACTCCGACTCAGAGGCGAGAGGGAAAAAGACAAGTACATCTACATTCGGGTCGTCAGCAAAAATGGTAAGCGCCGCGCGCAACTTTGCGTCATCACGACCAAACCCAGCTGTCGGGTCCAATGGGTTTTTGACCGACGCGATTTCTGGCAAAATGGGACGCAGCCGATCAACGGTCGATTGCTCAAGATCAGGTACGACAAATCCGTGATCCGCAGCAATATCCGACACCAACCCTGTGCCGCCACCCGGCAGACTGAAGAGTCCGATTCGATTACCGGTGAAGCGCGGCGTGCGGTTCAGCACCATTGCGAGGTCTGCGAGTTCGTCAAGATCGAAGGCTTGGATGATCGCGTGCTGGCGGAATGCACCAGCGAATGCGGCGGGCGATCCTCCAAGAGCGGCCGTGTGGGTAACGATCGACTTTATGCCAGCTTCACTGCGGCCGCCTTTCAGGATAATAACGGGCTTCCCAAAAGTTACCGCCGCGTCGGCGGCTTTAAAGAAACGTACCGGTTCGCGGATCGCCTCGAGGTTCGCGACAATAATTTTCACGGCCGGATCATCGACGAACGCTTCAAGAAATGCCGCGGACGTCGTGACGGCTTCGTTCCCGACGCCAACAAGGTGGCTGACGCCCACGTGCCTTTCCTGACAATACGTGAAGAGAGTATTTCCAAGTCCGCCTGACGC
>Ga0182024_10024352_pt1 | contig 10765 bp, 10 predicted proteins | sample P32metaG_FD_120480 | JGI IMG/M metagenome (GOLD analysis project Ga0182024, IMG submission 120480) | Permafrost microbial communities from Stordalen Mire, Sweden - P3-2 metaG (Illumina Assembly) | ecosystem: Environmental > Terrestrial > Soil > Wetlands > Permafrost | place: Sweden: Stordalen...
GCAAACTGACCGATCTCCAGCGCCGCGCCATGCGCAATTCCCTGCGCCCTGAGGAAACCTGCGGTGCCACCATCGGTTTCAGCAGCATGGCACGCTGGCCCATTACCCGGCACGTGCCGGTCCTGCTGCCGAACACCGCCATTATGATCGCCCATGCCGCTGCTTCCCTCCAGAACGCATGCATGGGCGCCGTGTACGACCACCGCGTCCTGAACGGAGCGGATGCGGTCAATGTACTTACGACCATGACCCAAACGCCTGCACCCGACGAGCCCTGAAAGCTGAACTACCATGACCCACACCCGCCAAAAGATCTATCAGAAGATCGTCGAACTCGCCAAACAACAGGGCAACGACGCCACCTCTTTACGCTTCCAGGACTCGATCCCCGACCTCGGAGTGCTGGATTCGCCCGCCTTGTTGGAACTGATTGTATGGTTCGAAAATGAGTTCGGCCTGGAAATCGAGCCTGAGCAACTGACGGTTGAAAACTTCGGCACGATTGATGCCATGGCCTCCTACGCGGAGAAAGCCGGCATATGATTCCGAGATCGATTGGCCGGAGGGGAAACAGTTCACGTTCACAGTGTTCGATGACCCCCGACGGCGATACCGTGGCGTCCCGCAAGTGGGCGTACCCATTTCTTGCTGACCTCGGTTTTCGCACTACGATCGCCGGCGCGCGCAGCTCGAATGAGAGTGTGGCGCGGTATCTCTCCCAGCTCGAAACGGTGGATCGGCAGCAGCCGTCCGACTTGCTGGTGCTCAAGACGACGCGGCTCAAGGAAAAGCTCGACAGCTGACAATCTCGCAGCCTACGAGAAGCAAATGTTGGCCTCGCGGGACGGCCAAATCTCACTCACCGATCCCGATAGGCGCTCGATGGCAACGAGTGGCGTGGTTCGGGCGTCGTTTGCTACAATTTGCCCGTCGCAGCCGACACCGTAAACGATCTCGTCGATTTGCCTGACGAGGACGTCTATCGCGGCCCGGCCGGGCAGCGGCTGAAGTGCTCCTTCACCGCCGGCTAAATGGGGGAAAGCGTGGACGCGGAACCGGTACCGATCATTGAGGCTGCCAGGCGGGCGTATCGTCCCCAGGATTGGTGCGCTGCTGTCCAGCTCCGGCAGGCGGGAGCACCGTCCTGATGACGCCGGGATATATCGCCGAAGGCGGGCCACTGTCCGCGACGAGCCAGCTTAGCCGGGCAGAAAGCCCGTCGGGCAGCATGGCTGGACCCTCGATCCCTGACCAAGTCTACCGATGCCCACAGGACTTGGCGGTCACGCCCATTACGTTACGGCGAGTGCTCGTGGTGGCGTCGTGCCTCCTGGTGGAGTGGCCGGATTTCATCAAGACTGCCACGCCGGGCTGCCCATGTGACTATCTCGTCTTTAACAACACAGCACAAATCCCGTCCAGCCCGCCGAAGCCTGCTGATTCATACGATTTCCAGGTGGTGCAGATTCCTCTGCGCTCGGTGCTGCCGGACGGGCCATTTTTTCGCATGTCTTACAGTGACGTCGATGGCTACGAGAAACTGTTCGAGATGGCAAAAGGGCGACTCTCACAATTTCTTCAAGCCGCCATGCGATGGAATTTAGAGTACGGGATTTTGACGTTTGTTTTCAATTTTCAGCTGCCCCAGCAAAATCCTATGGGGCGACTTCTACCGAGATACGATCTACGAAACTTTGTCTATTTCGTAGAAGAGCTCAATAAGCATTTAGATATGGAAACCAGGAAGTTTAACAATGCTTATATCTTTGATCACGATCAGGTCATGGCAACGTATGGCAGAAAGTATTTTCAAGACGATAGCATCTGGCAGTCCAATCATAGCTCGGCAATTATAGATTTAGATTTTCAGTATGACCAGGAACGGGTGGAGGGGGCCTGCCTCGCCTCGACGTATTTGCAGTCGAAGGTCCCGGATTATATGGGATACGAGTGGGCAGAAATCCTGGCGATGTACAAGACGATTCGCCAGATGGACATGGTAAAGCTCGTCATTGTCGATATAGACGATACCCTCTGGCGCGCTGTCGCCGCAGAGCAGAGCGAGAGCGAGCTGGGCCTGGAGGCTCTTGAAGGCTGGCCGCTTGGCTTCGCGGAGGCGCTTGGCCACCTTAAGCGGCGAGGAGTCGCTCTCGCCATTGCCAGCAGGAACGACGAGGGCCGCGTTGCTCAGATCTTGAGTCGCAATTACGGCAGGCGACTGTGCCTGGACGACTTCGCTGTACGGAAGATAAATTGGCAGCCGAAAGCGGACAACATCGAGAAAATACTGCAGGAGATCAACCTGCTTCCCAGAAACGTCGTCTTTATCGACGACAACCCGGGCGAGCGGGCCGCGGTGAAAGCCGCGTTTCCTGAGATAAGGGTGTTCGGTCCAAACCCGCTTCTGTGGCGCCGCATCCTTCTATGGTCTGCCGAGACACAAGTTTCTTCCATCACCGCGGAGTCTGTAGCGCGAACCGAAATGGTGCATGCTCAGGTCGCCGGCCAGAACCGCGATGTCTTCGAGCATGGCCTTGCGGCGATCGCAAAAGCCCGGGGCGTTGACCGCGAGCGGCAGAGGCAGCGCCAGCAGATGTCGCGCCAGGATTTTCTTGCTTCACTGGGGCTGGCGGTCAACCTCATCGACATCACCGACATCGACCATCCAGCTTTTCCGAGGGTGCTACAGCTGATTAACAAGACAAACCAGTTCAACACTACCGGCAAGCGCTGGACGAAACAGGAGTGCATGCCCGCCGTTGCGACGGGCACCCGGTTCATCGCGTTTGATGTCGAAGATCGGTTCACCGGATACGGAATAGTGGGAGTTGTGGTCGTTCGCGAGTCCCACATTGTCCAGTTTGTGATGAGCTGCCGCGTTGTAGGAATGGAGGTTGAGATAGCGGCGCTGTCGGAAATTCTTCGCGCCATCCATGAAGGTGGTTTCGGGAGCGCTCGTGCGAGCTTGGAGGAAACCGAGCTGAACCTCCTGTGCAGGGACCTTTATGAACGCTGCGGCTTCAATCGACGTGGAGATCAATGGATCCGACCGCTCATTCCCCTTCTTGAAAAGCCGAGCCATATCCGAATTACCAGTGGCCTGACGCCCTGCTTGGCAGCTGGCCAGCGGCTAGACCAGTCTCTCGCGGCCGTGAAGAACCCGCTCGTATAAATTCCCCTCGGCGGCTGAGAGCAGCTTAGTTCATGCTACTGGTTGAACGCGAAATTGCTACACGTCCTGGAGTCCATATGGGGCTCCAGGTCGTGCCGGCATCTTTGAGCCGGGGCTACTGTCTACTGGGCCCCCAGCCTGATAGTCTTTGTCGAGCCGCCCGCGATCTGTTTGAGATCTTCCTCGGTCAGCTCGATATCAGGCCGTTTCTCCCCGGCAGAGCTTTCGGCCGGGCCTTTCTTCTTCAAGCCGATCACGATTTGTTCCGCCATCGCTTCCTCCTTTATGGTTGAGTTTTCGAAAATCTACTATCGAACGAGCACAAATCTGCTATCGAACGACCACGAATGCTATCTTGAGGACGGGCGATTGTCAAGAGTGATTAATGCGAATGGTAATGATTGCGGCAATGCTGATGATCGCGAAGGCCTTGCCGAATCGAGGCAGCCTGAGGCTAGCGATCATGACGGGCCGCCGCGCGGTTTTGCTGGCGATGCAGTGCTTGTCGGAGTTCATTTTGTGCGCGATTCCACATTGCTAGCCGCGGGCAACAGCTCGGAGCGGCGTGCATCGGCAGCCGTGATGCCACCGCTCGTATTTCTTGGGCCTAGCCTGAAGCGGGCCGAGGCTGCATCGTTGATAGCCGCCGAGTTTCGTCCCCCGGCGCGCCGCGGCGACATCTATCGTGGGCTCCTCGACGGATACACGACGATCGTGTTGATCGACGGCGAGTTTCACGGCCACCCGTCGGTTTGGCAGCGCGAGATCGTCGACGCTCTGGCCGAGGGAGCAGTCGTCCATGGCGCCTCCAGCATGGGCGCTTTGCGCGCGGCGGAATTGCACAGCCTCGGCATGGCCGGCCACGGGCGGATCTTTGCCTGGTACCGCGACGGAGTTATCGACGGCGACGACGAGGTGGCGCTTACTTACGGCCCCGCCGAACTGGATTATCCGGCGTTGTCAGAGCCGCTTGTGAACATCCGCGCCACGCTGGCGGCGGCTGTGCCCAAGATTATTACCGCGGAGGAGCACACTATGCTGCTCGAATTTGTCCGGTGCTTGTACTTTCCTGACCGTTCCTTCGCGGCGCTCCTCGACGCCAGTCCCGCCACCAAGTGGCCAGCTGTGCGTCGCGACGCCCTTTCGAGGTTTCTGGTCGAGCAGCGCATCGACCAGAAGCGTCTCGATGCCGTCGCTGCCCTGACCACAATCGCGTCCGGCGCGGCGGGGCAGCCGAGAGTGCGTCCAACCCCCGCATCGCCGCCGCATTGGTATCGACGAGAGCGACTCGTTGCCGAAGGTTTTGCCCCTCGCTTGGCGGCGCTCGACCCTGCCGCGATCGCGCGGCGGGCCGGCATCGCCGACGATCAGCTACAAGTCATGAGAAAGGCTCTGTCGACACTCTTCTTTGTTGGCGAATGGGCACGCTCTCGAGGAATCGTCGCTACGGTTGACGATCTCGCCCTCGAGCGCGCCCGGTTTCCGGCCGCCGGCCCGCCTCGCCGTGTCGAGGCAGCACTTACAGAACGGGCTCTCGCTACCGCGGCCGTGCGTGCCTTCGCGGCAGGGTACGACGTCGACAGCGAAACCGCTCGACGCGCCATCATTCTCGAATGGGCGAGCGAAAATGGTATCGAGCGCCCCGACCTCTGTGGTGAGAAACTGGTCGATTGGCTGGTCGAAATGACCCCGGCGTATTTCGGCTATCTCTGGTATTTTTCGGTCACCCTGATCGACGCTCTGGAGCTTGATGGCTGCGGCGCCCGGCTCCGATCGGAGCCGCTTTCATGACCCCGAGCCTGCCCGTCACCTACGCCGAAGGCACGCATCGCGTTGTAGCACCGCTGGATACCTTGGCGCGGATCAAGCCAATGCTCGCTGATATGGGCATCACTCGTGTGGCGAACGTTACCGATCTCGATCGGCTCGGGATCCCGACCTGGGCCGCGATCCGGCCCATCTGCAAGCAGGTCCAGGTCACGAATGGCAAGGGCATCACCCACGCGGCCGCCAAGGTTGGCGCCCTGATGGAAGCGATCGAACATTGGCATGCTGAAACCCCGGTCGGAGAATTTCGACGCGCCAGCATGACCGAGTTGGAACGCGAGGGCCAACCTTTTGTGCCGCCCTCCGCCTTGCCCGATTTTTCCACGGAGGTGCCCCGTTATCTGTCGCCGCAGCGGGTGATCGACTGGGTCCGCGGCGAGCGGGTCGCGCCGCCAATGCCGGTGTGGCTACCGGTCTGTGCCGCGTTCGTGGTCGAGCCGATGCTGGCAGACTACTCGACCAACGGGCTCGCCTCTGGCAACCACCCGGTGGAGGCCACCTTGCATGCGCTCTACGAGGTCATCGAGCGAGATGCGATGGCCGGTCTGCTCCGCGGCGGGCTGACTCTGCCCCGCGGCGAATCGCGGGTGGTCGATCTCGACACCTTACCCGCCGGGCCGCTGGCTGCGCTGCGAGACCGGCTTGCTCGGGCTGGGATCGCCGTGACCCTGGTGCGGGTCGCAAGTTCCGTGCCGGTAAGTACGTTTTGGGCGGCGTTCGTTGATCCTGACAGCCCGGCTGCTTGCACTTCTGTCAATATCGGCCATGGCACCCATCTCAATCCAACTGTGGCCGCAATCCGGTCGATTACCGAAGCGGCACAAGCGCGCCTGACTTTCATCCACGGCGCGCGCGAGGACCTGACTCCCGAAGCCTACGAATTCAGTGGCGTCCACGAGCGTCTTCGCTCCTTCTTCGAGGTCCAGCGAGGCGATCTCGCTTGGAGCGCCATCGTCGACCGTTCGAGCGGAGATCTGGCGCAGGATCTGCGCACTGTGTTGGGCGACCTGCGAACTGCCGGCCACGGGGATGTCTACCGGATCGATCTAACCAATTCCCGTTTCGGAATTCCCGTGGTTAAGATGTTTGTGCCAGGCATGGTTCACCGGCCGATGCACTTCTGAATGAGTGCCCGATTTGAAGTCCCCACAGCGGGAGCGGCGAGCTCCTTAAAGGCCTCCTGATATGCGGAAAGCTCTTCTCATTCTCGGCACATTGGACGACAGCGACGTGGAGTGGATGATCGCCACCGGCAAACGCGAGCGAATGGCTGCCGGCAGCATGCTGATCCAGGAAGGTCGCAGCAGCGATCATCTCTACGTGGTGGTCGAGGGTGCGTTCGCGGTCCGGTCGGGAGCGTTGCAAGGCAAGGAGATCGCTCAGCTGCGGACTGGCGAGATGGTGGGAGAGATGTCGTTTGTGGATGCGCGCCCGCCCTCGGCGAGCGTCGTCGCGCTGGAGGATTCCCTGGTGCTCTCCATTCCAGTGGCGGCTCTGCGAGATCGGCTCAACGATCCGCCGTTCGCCGCTCGGTTTTATCGCGCGCTCGCGGTTTTTCTCGCCGATCGATTGCGCAACACCGTCACTTCCCTCGGCTACGGGCGGGCTTCCATCGATCGGGAGCAAGTGGATATGGGAGACGAGATCGGGCCGACCATGCTGGAGACTTTGGCGCTGGCGGGGGCCCGCCTCGACTTGATGATGAAACGGCTGCGTGGCGAATAATGTGCCCCCGGCCTGTCGGCGGTCCAAGAGAAGATCAAGATGCCTGAAGAACGGCAAGGCATATTCCGAAAGCAGGCGCTCGAACGGATGTCGTCTCCGGAGCGCCTGGATCAACTCATCCGGATCGTGTCGCCCAAAGACTGGTTCTTACTGGCGATCCTGCTCACACTGGGTGCGGTGTCAATTGCCTGGTGTATTTGGGGACAGTTGCCGACAACGGTTAGCGGGCAGGGAATCATCATCCGACCGAACAAGATCGTGGAGATTCAGTCGCAGGCAGCCGGCAGGCTGGCTGATTTCAACCTGCAGGTGGGCGACCAGATCAAGAAAGGCGACCTGATTGGGGTCATCGATGAATCGCCCATCCGGCGCCAACAGGAAGAAGACCGCGCGCGGCTGGCAGTGCTGGAGGCTGAGGACCGCAAACAGAATGCCCTGCAAGGGCAGCAAGCGCGCTTGCAGGACCGTGATTCCACGGCTCACCAAAAAGACCTGCAGATGCAGATCGCGAGTTTGAACGAAAGCATTCACAACCGTGAGGCATTGCGCGGCGTTTTCAAAAAACGGTTAGACGCACTGCATGAGTCCATTAACGTAGGAATCGAACCCCAAGTGTCTTACGATCTGCTGCAGACCGAGAAAGAAAACCTCGACAACGAAGTGCGCATTTCGGAGATGGACACGCAGCGCAGCGATCTCGAGAGCCAGATCAATCGGATCGAAACGCAACGCACGGAACTATCGCGCTCGCTGTTGCAGTCCAGCAACCAGCGGCAAAACCAGATTCTGGAGTTGCGCCGGAACGTTGAGGTGGCGCAGGTTCAACTGGAAAACAATACCCGCGTCCTCAGCGAATACGGCGGCCGGGTGGTCGAGATCGCGGCCCATCTGGGACAGGCCGTAAATGCCGGTTCCCGATTGGCGTCCCTGGAACTGCAGGAAGCGGCGAGCAATCTGGTTTGCATCGCCTATTTCGGGGTGGGCGAAGGCAAGCAGATTCGCCCCGGCATGAGGATTCAGGTCACTCCCGACAGCGTTAAGCGCGAAAGGTTTGGCGGAATTGTGGGCGGCGTCTCGTCGGTGTCCGCGTTTCCTGTGACCAAGGCGGGAGCGGTGGTGATGCTGGGAAGCCCCGAGGTCGCGGAGCGAATGTTGCGGAACGAGCCACAGATCGAAGTGCTGGTTAGTTTAGAGAAGGACGGATCGACTTATAGTGGGTTTCGATGGTCGTCATCGAAGGGGCCGCAGATCCCGATTACCGCGGGTACCACCACCAGCGCTCGGGTTACGGTGGAAACGCGCGCTCCGATCACCTACCTGCTTCCAATCCTGCGAGGGGCGCTTGGGGTCAATTAAAACGCTGCCATTCATCGGGAGGTTCCGAAGCAAACGGGTTCGCACGCCCACGATTCTGCAAATGGAGGCGGTGGAGTGCGGAGCAGCCGCCCTCGGCATTATCCTTGCTTACTACGGACGCTGGGTTCCACTGACTGAGCTGCGGCTGGCCTGCGGCGTTTCCCGCGACGGCAGTCAGGCCACTTACATCCTGAAAGCGGCGCATTCCTATGGTCTGAAGGCCAGCGCGCACGCCACCGATCTGGATGACATCGGCGACATGGCGTTTCCCTTCATCGTGTTCTGGAACTTCGACCATTTCCTGGTGATGGAAGGTCTGGACCGGAAACGCAACCGGGTTTACCTCAACGATCCGGCCAGCGGATCAAGATGGGTAACGTTCCAGGAGTTCAGCGAATCGTATACGGGACTTGTTTTCTTCCTAAGACCGGGCGATCACTTCAAGAAAGACGGTCATAAACCCAGGGCCATTCCTGCACTTTATCAGCGCTTGCAGGGTTCGCTTTCTGCACTCACCTTTTGTGTGCTGCTTGGGATGCTGCTGGTATTGCCGGGACTGGCGGTACCGGTTTTCAGCCAGGTGTTTGTCGACAACGTGCTCGTCCGGCGAATGCACGACTGGCTGCGCCCGCTGGTGATCGGAATGGCGCTGACGGCCTTGCTGCGCGGCGCGCTGACGATCTGGCAGCTCAAGTTCCTTCGTGCCTTTAAGATCAAGCTGGCAGTGGTAATGTCGAGCCACTTCATGTGGCTGATTCTGCGATTGCCGGCGAGCTTCTACGGGCAGCGCTACGCGGGAGAAGTCAGCAGCCGGGTCGAAATCAACAGCGAAGTCGCGTCGTTACTCTCGGGCAGACTGGCCACTACGTTCATCGACCTGTGCATGATCGTGTTCTACGCCATCGTGATGTACTGCTACGATCCCGTGTTGGCCACCATCGGGATGGCGTGCGCAGCGGCCAATTTCGCCGCATTGCGGTTTGTTGCCCGGTCACGAATCGACGCCAACAAGCGTCTGCAGCTGGAATACGGCAAAAGCTACGGCCTGGCCATCGCCGGACTGCAGGGCATCGAAACCTTGAAAGCGTCGGGCCTGGAATCGGACTTCTTCGCACGCTGGGCCGGCACCTACGCCAAAGCCATCAATGTGCAGCAGCAACTCGATCTCACTAATCAATCGCTGGGCGTTCTGCCCTCGTTTCTTTCGGCGCTGACCGTGGCCTTGATCATGGTGGTCGGGGGAGTGCGGGTCATCAACGGTTACTTCACCATCGGCATGCTGGTGGCGTTTCAAAGCCTGATGGCGAGCTTTCTGCAGCCGCTGAACAATCTCTTGGGGCTGGGGGGCGCGATCCAGGAATTGCAGGGAGGCATGAACCGGCTCGACGATATCCTGCTCGAGAAGCAGGATCCAGCGGCACGGGAAGACGATGCAAGCGGCAAGCAACAGGAAGCGCGATTGACGGGAGCCATCGAGGTACGCAATCTCAGCTTCGGCTACAACTCGGTTGCGCCGCCGTTGATCGAGAATCTGAGTTTTTCCTTGAAACCGGGCGAGAGAATAGCCATTGTCGGACCCAGCGGGTCGGGGAAATCCACGATCGGCAAGCTGGTGTGCGGTCTCTACCAGCCGTGGAGCGGCGAGGTTTTGTTCGATGGGGAAGCGCTTACGCAGATTCCGCGACGCGTGCTGTCGACCTCCCTTGCGCTGGTGGAGCAGGATATTTTTCTTTTTGAAGGGTCGGTGCGCGACAACCTCACACTCTGGTCTTCGGTGGTTTCCGATCAGGAACTGCTTGAGGCGTGCCAGGATGCCTGCATTCACGAAGACATAAACTCGCTGCCCGGCGGTTACGATGCGCAACTGGAGGAGGGTGCGCGCAATTTGAGCGGCGGTCAGCGTCAACGGCTGGAGATTGCGCGGGCGCTGGTGAACAATCCGTCGATCCTGGTTCTGGATGAGGCCACCAGTGCGCTGGACACGGAGACGGAGTGGCTGATCGGCAAGAATCTGTGGCAACGAAAATGTTCCTGCGTGATTATCGCCCAGCGTCTCAGCACCATTCGCGACTGCGATGAAATCATTGTTTTGCGCGCGGGCAAGGTGGTAGAACGCGGAAGGCATGAAGAACTGATGGCGCGGAAGGGCGCCTACGCCGAACTGATCGTGGAGGAGGGTGATGCATTGGTTGCGGAGGCACCCTCTTGAGCGTAATCAGCCCGCCCGAACGCAATGACCCGGAGCCGAGCAATCTGGCGAGCCGCCTGAAGCAGCGCGAGCAGCAACAGGCAGACGCAACCCACAACGCCCTCACCGCGCTGGCTTCCGTCGCCCGCGGTCCGGGAAAGCTGCTACCTTCCGGAGGGCCGCCCATGGTGGCCGCTTTGCGGGTGCTGGGTGAAGTCTGCGGCATTCAAGTCGTGCCTCCACGAGTGATCGATCCGGCCTGGACGCAAGAGCAGACGCTGCGCGCGATCGAGCGCTCGTCGCATATCCGGTCGCGCAGGGTGACGCTCGAGGGCGAATGGTGGAAGAAGGATTGCGGAGCAATTCTTGCCTTCGCGCTGCAAGATGGAAGACCGCAGGCCCTTCTGCCCCAGGCTGGCGGCAGGTACCTGCAACTCGATCCTTCCAGTGGGGCGCAGATTTTTGTGGACGCTCCTGCCGCCAGAGCGCTCCAGCCC
>Ga0182024_10024353_pt1 | contig 10764 bp, 12 predicted proteins | sample P32metaG_FD_120480 | JGI IMG/M metagenome (GOLD analysis project Ga0182024, IMG submission 120480) | Permafrost microbial communities from Stordalen Mire, Sweden - P3-2 metaG (Illumina Assembly) | ecosystem: Environmental > Terrestrial > Soil > Wetlands > Permafrost | place: Sweden: Stordalen...
CGCCCTTGGAAACGTCGCGGATAAGGCTGCTGATCGGCCGGCGGCCCCGGGTCGTATCGAGGCGCAGACGGTCATCCCGCAGCAGTTGCTCGACATGGGCGATGAACTGCTCCTCGAGGCGTTGGTGAAAAGCTGGATCGGCGCTGTCGCTCATCTTTTCTGTCCGGAGGCCGAGCCTTTTAATTTGAAAAAGAGAAACACCCCGGCCACGCCGAACCACGCCCAGCCAACGACCGAGAGGATACCGTAAATGACATTCATTTCGGAATTTTCTCAGACGTCGGCGGCCCGGGATCCGCAGCGCGGGCAGAACAGCGCGCCCGGCGGCATCGGGCTGGCGCACAATGTGTTGAGACAATTAACTCGCAATGGACGAGCGATCGGGGCGTCGATCGACGGTCGCTGATGCAAGAGCAGAGTCCGCACGCGCTGCGACAGCTCGGATCGAGTTCGCGTGCTGGTCCGTCGCATATACTGGCGTTGCAATGCGCCGGCCAGGGCGCCGGGGATGGCCCACCAGGCGCCGGCAATCATGCCCACGATCGCCCCCGCCACCCACAATGGCCGCGCCCCCACGCCGGGGCCGTAGGCGCCCACCGGCTGCACCTCATGCCGCAGCAGAACCACGTTGATTTGTCGAACCAATTGATTCACGTTGCCCGCATGCTCCCGAATGTGCAACCAATGGGCGAAAAAAGCGAAGCCAAGGCAAATGGTCCAGACGGCATGCAGCCGAATCACCGCCAGCGGTTTCCCCTCCCACCCCCGGGTGGGGTAATGCTTGAACCCGTAGGTGGCCGCAAGCCAGCTATCCAAAGGTAGCGATGGATGCATCATTAACCCCGCGAACGACGCCGCGATGATAATCAGGCAAACCATCGGCACCAGGCGCAGCGTGAACGCAGGCCCGATCGTGTTCAGCGAATTCTGCAAATCCGCGGCATCGCGATCGCCATGGCGCACGCGCAGCCACTCGAGCAGATACCAGAACTGCCGCTGCTCGGAGATACAGTACCTGGCAAAAAGTTTGGGCCAATACAGCCGCGGAAGCACGCCAAACGAAATCGCGCCCAGAAAAAATGATTTGATCGGTCCCCAGGGCATGAGCGAGCCATACATGGGCCGGCCCAGCGCCGCCACCACGGCTTCGGCCAACTGATCGGACCGATCCGGCGGCTCAAGCGTCCAGGTCGTCGGCGTGAAAGTGCTCATACACCACTACCGGTTGGCCACATCTTCAGCGGCCTGCGAAATTCACTACGCCGCCGCCCGATCCCTCTGGCGCGCTGCCTGCAACAATGGCGATCCACAGCGCCGGCAGAACCTTGCCTGGGGCGGATTATCCGCACCGCAACGCAGGCGCGTGCACAAACGTGCATACGAGGGCGAACGATGCCCGGTGAAACCGATCATTCTCCCGATTCCACGCAAGATGCCGCGCACGATCACCATGGCCACCCAGGCGAGCAGCAGCAGCCATAGCACTGCCAACACCACTACGAGTTCGATTGCGCCGCCCGCCATGATAAATCTCTCGTCACGCGGTTACTTTTTGCCCGCTGAGCGTTTCGCCGCAAAAGATGCAATATCGATCGGTTTGATCCGGATAAGCGCCGCAGCGCGGGCATCGCCTGACCGCCGCGGCCACCTGAACGCCGCAGTGCATGCAGAATTGATCCGTCGGATCGAGCGGCTTGCGGCATTGCGGACAGGCCAGGCCGCCGAGCGCGCTGGGTCGGGCGATCGCCGGCGGCGTCGATGCCGGACTGGCCATCATTGGCATCGCTTCCAGGAACTGCGCCGCCGATGCGAAACGCTTATCCAGCCGCGCATAGCTGCGCCGGAACGCCTCGTCGAGATATTTGGGCACGGCGGGGTTTAGATCGCTGGGCACTTCGGTCCCCGCCGGCCGCTCGCCGGTCAGCATTTCATACAAGACCACACCGCACGCGTACAGATCGACGCGCGCATCCGGCTCGGCGCCGGTGCGCTGCTCGGGGGCCATGTAATCCAAGGTTCCGGCGATCTCGCGGGCGGCCGGCGAGCTGAGTGAGGCGGAATAGGCGATCGATCCGGCCGAGTTGCCCGCCACTTTACCCAAGCCGAAATCCGTCACCTTGACGACGCCTTCGACGCCAAATCCATCGCGCATCGCCCGTTCGTGGATCAGAATATTTTCCGGCTTGATGTCGCGGTGGATCACCTTTTGCTCGTGGGCATATTTCAAACCGGCCAGGACCTGGCGCATGATCGCCACCGCATCGGGGATCGCAAGTCGTTTCTGAATCAACGGCCGCAAGCTGGAACCGGGAACATATTCGGTGACCAGGTATGGAATCTGGGCATACGGATCAAAACCAATGGCCCGGACGATGTTGGGGTGGATGAGTCCGTGAACAGCGAACCCCTCGCTTTGGAGATTACGGAGATATTGCGAGTCGGTTGGAATCTTGACGGCGACGAGCTGGTCGATCCAGACGTGATGATGGGCGCGCCAGACCTCGCCGAAGCTGCCGCCGCCGGCTTTGGCTTCCAGCACGTATTCCCCCAGGCGTTGTCCCTGCTGCACCATTCTGGTTCCCGTTTTAAGGCGCGCCGGGCAAGCCCGGCCGCTAAACTAGACCAAGTTTTCCGCGATCCAATCGCAGATCAGGAGATTATATACCCCGCAAACCAACCCGCCGAGGATCAGAAATGTCCAGGCCGCCGAACCTGAGATCTGCCAATGGAACAGCCAGGCGAGCAGCAGCATTTCCAGCAGCGAATACGTAGCGACCAGCATGCCGCCCGCGGCGTTGCTTTCGAGCCGGGCCACGCGGGCCACCAGGGCAAAGGAAGCCCACGGCCAAGCCAAAATCACACCCAGCCACAGCAAAATCCGGCCGGCGCCGCCCAGCAGCATCTGATGGGTGGATTGGTCCATTCTCCACCACGAAATGGCGGCGACAATCACTCCCAGGGCGACCAGCCCGCTGACGATCCGGCCGGTGATTGTTTTGAGAAAATCCATCCCTCGCCCGGGCGTTCGCGAAAGATCCGGACCGACACGGGCCGGCTCTGTGATTAGATTCTAGCAGGGCCGGCCGGCGGATCGGTTACAAAGCGGCGACATTTGCATAGCCCATCTGCGCGCAAGTCGTCGCCGGGCCAACATTAACCGAAATCCCCCGCCCGCTGAAACATTGACCGTGTCAGTCGCATACCCCATGATGGAAATATGTATCGCCCCAGCCGTAAACCCAAGCGGTTCGACTTCCCGGCGGGACGAAGCATCGCCGGTAAGTACGAGGTCGAAGAATTGCTCGGAAGTGGCTATGAGGGCGAGGTTTACAGAATATTCGAGAAGAGCACCGGAATCCGCCGGGCCGCGAAGTTCTACTATCCACACCGGGACCCGACCGGGAAGGCGGCCATCGCCTATGCCCGCAAGCTGGACGCGCTGCGGCATTGCCCGATCCTGCTGCAATATCATCACCAAGAAATTGCCACGGTGCGGCGGAGCAAAGTCATTGTGGTCATCAGCGAGCTGGTCGAGGGTCAGAAGCTCAGTGAGTTTCTTCGCCGTCAGGGCCGCCACCGTTTGAGCACGTTTGAGGCACTGCACGTGCTGTATGTCCTGGCCAGGGGAATTGCACCGATCCACGCCCGGGGCGAATATCACGGGGATATTCATGACGACAACATCATGATTCGACGCCAGGGAATCGGATTTGAGGTCAAACTGCTCGATTTCTTCGACCTGGGCCGGCCCAGCCGGGCGAAAATTCAAAAAGATGTGTTGAATCTCATTGAGGTCTTCCACACCATAGTCGGCGGCCGCGAGGCGTATGGCCGGCAGCCGCGCGTAGTGAAGGACATCGTTCGCGGGCTGAAAGATTCGCTGATCCTGCAGCGATTTTCCAGCGCCGGCGACATCCAGCGGCACCTGGAAACGTTACAATGGAATTGACGCCAGTTGAAATAGAGCCGGGGCGTGTCGCCACGGCCTTCACTGTCGAAACTTTGCCTTGTATTGGAATATCCCAAGGCATCTCTGATATCTAAGTCGAATAACATTCGGAGGCATCATGGCTAAGAAGTCGGCGTCCAGAGGCTCCCGCAAGAAGTCGATCCGCTCCGCCAAGAAGAAAATGGCCAAAGCGCCGGCAAAAATTCGCGCCAAGACGAAGGCGGCCGCGAAGAAAGGGCGCGGCATGATCAAATCTGCACAGAAGAAAGCGCGCTCTGTCGTGAGCAAGATGAAAAAGACCGCGACCAAGGCGCAGAAGAAAGTAACGCGCGCGATCCATCCAATGGCGGCGGTGGCGCAGAACATGACCGATGCCGCCGCCTTTACCGTCGGCGCTGTGACGGAGGTGGTTCATTCCATTCTCCCCTCGCACAAGGACGAATCCGAAGACGACGGCCCCGAAGGGCCGTAACGACATACACGAACACGGCAATTTTTAGAGTTGGAAAGCGATCCATTTAGCCGCCGGGCTTGCCCGGCGCGCTCGCTCGAAGCCGTCGGGCGCGTTCATCCGGCCCGCTTCTCCGCGCGAAACAATATTTCACCCCGCCCGCCGTCCGCGATTTTCCTGAAGCCACGGGACGTTAAGACCGAGATCAGATCTTCCACCCCCTGCTTCCCCAGCCGCGTCGGATGGAATTCCATCAGGAGCGTGTCGACGCGCTGAGCAATCAGATCAATCTCATTGGCGAGCAACTGCGCCTCGGCCCCTTCGACATCGACGATCAGAGTGATGCGATCGAATCCGTGTTCGTGCAAAACGCGCCCCAATGAAATGGTCGGCACGGTGATCTGGTTCACTTCACCGGAGATGCTGCCGCAGAGAAAATATGAGCTGACCGAAAATCCGATCCGCGGCACGCCGTAGGCCAGGGCGGCGCTAATGATCTTGAACTTGCACCCGTTCAGATCGCGGTTTCGCTGCAATGTTGGAATCAAATTTGGATTGGCTTCGACAACGATATGTGCTTCGGGCCTGTCCAGGAGCCGGTTGGTCATGCAGGAGACGACGCCGATGGACGCGCCGAATTCGACAACCGGCAGATCGCGCGGCATCAGCTCGGGCAGCAGCGATAGTTCGCCTTGCTCGTAATGTCCAAAGAACAGGCTACTTTTTTCCCGGGTACGAATGGTAGGATTATCGAGACTGATTTGCAGATCGCCGAATTTGACGATGTTGCCGCTGATCAGTTCCACGTATTTGCCCGCGAGCCAGCTATCGAGCTGCCATTGTCGTTTTTTAACGGAGTATCTGCGATGAAGGATCTTGGTGATCCCATCCCGGCGGAGTGTTGCCAGTTTCTTCTCGAACATCGCAACGACCTCGATCCGCGTGCTGTTCACGTGGACCAAACTGCGCACATCAAACGCGTAAATGGGGCGTGCTCTAATGAGCAGTGTCAGGCCTTTGGCGCCGCCCCTGGCTCAAATACATCCAAAGCACCCATCTTTATGCGGATCTGCTTCCAAAGTTCTCGCGATTTTCCGCGGCGTGGCAATGATTTTTTTGCCGTTATTGACGGGCTACGGCACTAAGTCCGGCACGGAGGGCTATGGCGGGATAGCGATGGCGGCCGGGGACCCGGCCAATTGGAATGAAAAAAACCCAAAGGGCACCAATTCCGCCCGCATTTTAACATTTTTGGAATCTGCCGGGCAGTGGCACTGAGTTTGTTAGCCGTGAGAATTATGCTACAGCTCAATCCACCGCTGGTTCGTGTCATTGTTGGCGGCCCCGGATGGTCCGGGCCCACGGGAAAAGGCGTTGCAAACCTGGTCGAGCCTGGCCATCGCGACGATGACATCGTATGGATTATCGATTTGGACGAGAATGGGCAAACCTGGTGTGTCCCTAACCGATTCGTGAGAGCCCCAAGAAACATTACTTACGGACGAAACATCGATCCATGTAACACGGGCCAAACAAAATCGGCCAAACACTCGGCCGGATCTCGGATTAATGGCGAGGGTAAAACTCTGCCTGCAATCGAGCCAGAGTAACGATCCTCGACAGCCGCTTGCCATCGCCGTTAATTTCGTTGCCTGAATTTAATTTCCATTAAGCCGATGCCGAATGAATTCCGCGCGGGCGGCGCGGCGGGCATCGCCTTCCAGCTTTTTGCCAAGCACCCGTTGCAGGTGGGCCTCCTGCGTCAGCAGGAACAGCTCATTCACCTTGTTGATGTCGATCTCTTTCACGCGATTCAGGTTCACGCCAAGTCGGACGTGGCTCAGGGCGATCAGGGTTTCCTCGGCTTCGATCAGCCGGGCCGAACGCAGCAGGCCCAGGGCACGCCAGACCTTGTCGTCCAGCGCGGGTAGCCGTTCGTTCAGGAGCATTTTGCGCGCGTGATCCTCGTAGGCGATGATCTTGGGGATCACCTGATTCTTGAAATCGCTGATGATCTCGTCTTCGCTTTTGCCCAGAGTCGTCTGGTTGGAGATTTGATAGAAATCGCCGGTGGCTTCGGTTCCTTCGCCGTAGAGGCCGCGCACCGCCAGGCGCATTTCTTTTGCGGCGCGGAAGACTTTTTCAATCTCGCCGGTCAGCTTCAGGGCCGGCAGGTGCAGCATCACGCTCACGCGGATGCCGGTGCCGACGTTGGTCGGGCACGCCGTCAGGTAACCGAAACGGGGATGGAATGCGAAGTCGAGGGTGGCTTCCAGTTGATCGTCCACCTTGTTGATTTGCTCCCAGGCCTCTTCCAATTGCAGCCCGCTGCGCAGTACCTGGATGCGGAGGTGGTCCTCCTCGTTAACCATGATGGCCAGGGTTTCGTTCTCGCCGACGGCTACCCCGCGGGCGCCCTGGGCATCCTTGTGCGGCTTGCTGATCAGATGTCGCTCGACCAGAAGCTGCCGATCCACGTCCGGGGCCGAATCCAGATCGACATAGAGTGTCTTCTGCGACAACTGCGCGGCAAGGATGGTGTCGCGAATCCGGTGCTCCAGACCCTGCCGCTGGCTGCGCGTGCAGCGCGTCAGGAAGGGAAACCCGCTGACGTTTCGGGCCAGGCGGATGCGCGAGGAGATGACGATCTCGCTCATCGGCCCGCTGCCGCGAAGCCATTCCCCCGCCTGGCTGGTTAGATCAGAGAGTTTCATAAAAGGCTTGCGCGCGCCCGGCAATTGGCAACTTGCTACGCCTCCGCCTGGCGAATTTGATCGCGCAGCTTGGCGGCGCGTTCGTAATCCTCGGCCTCGATGGCTCGATGCAACTCCTTCTTCAGCCGGGTGACATCGAGCTGGCGTTTAGCCGGGACGCTCGTGCCGCCGCGGCGGGTCGGCACCTTGCCCAGGTGATGCGTCGCTCCCTCGTGGGCGCGGTTCAGCAGCGGGCTTAGATCCTTGTCAAAAAAGCCGTAATCGTGCTCGCACCCCAGCAACCCGCCCTGGCGGAATTCCGCCCAGGTTAAGCCGCACTGCGGGCATCCCTCGCCCGCCTCCTTGACGCCGCCGCTGTGGGCGGAGACGAAATTGGTCAGCAATTCATTCAGCGGGATATTGTGCGCCTTGCTGACCGGAATCTCCGCCTGGGCGGCGCATTGCTCGCACAGGTGAATCTCAACGTGCTTGCCGGCGCGGACTTCGGTCAGATGTATCGTCGCTTGCTTGTTACATTTATCGCATTTCATGCGTTTTTCCCTGGTCCCGATCTCGGCGGACGATCCGCCTCGACGTTCCCGGTGTGAGCGATCACAAAATCCGTCAGGATATCGTTCAGCGGGATCTGCGCCTTGGTCGGCATCCCCGCCTCAACGGCGCAGGATTCGCATAGATGAGCTTCAACCTGCTTGCCGAAGTGGATCTGGGTCAAGTGATAACTCGCTTGTTTGTTACATTTATCGCATTTCATGCATCATCCCCGGCGGCTGGGCGTCGGCGACTTTATCGGCCAAAGCCGTGCCATAACAACATCTTCATCCTATTGGCACTATCGGCGCTGGTCAAACAAATATTGATCGCGGTCGGCTCGCTCTCACGGACGATAACTCGCGGAATTATCAGGAGTTTCCCAAACTTCTACCTCGCTCAGCGACACCCCCTCCACCAGCCCCAGCCCCTGGGCGATGTGCCGCGCCACCTGCTCGGCCGAGGGATTGCGATTCGCGAAAGCCGGCAAGTCATTGAGTCGCCGGTCCCGCATCGGTTCCAGGATCGCATCGATTCGCCGCTCCAATTCGTGGAAATCCATGACCACACCGATTTTGTCCAGCTCATCCGCCGTCACGGTCACCTTCACCACCCAATCGTGTCCGTGCAGCAGCTCGAGAGAGCCATCATACATCGCAAGCTGATGGCTGGCCGAAAAACGGCGGACTGTGGAAATCGCAAACGGCATCGGTGACAGAGCCTAATCGGAAATCTCGCCTTGGCCACCCCAAACAGTGCGATTTTGACTTTTGCGCCCGCCCACTTAACTTGGGCCCATCACGCATGCGGAGATATTTTCCCAATTTCGAGGAATTCGCGGCCGTGGCCAAATCGGCCCAGATCGTGCCGGTCTACAGGCAGCTTTTGGCGGATCGGCTCACGCCGGTCAGTGCATTTGAGGTGCTGGGCCGCGAGCCGCATGCGTTTTTGCTGGAAAGCGTGATCGGCGGGGAGAAGATCGGCCGCTTTAGCTTCATCGCCGCCGGGCCCAGGTCAGTCTACCAGGCGGCGCAGGGAAACGCTTCGATTCAACACCAAGTTGGGCCGCCCAGCGAATTCCAAACCAATGATCCCCTGGCCGATCTGCAAAAACTCCTGCCCGCCGCCCCCTACCACCATGACAAACGCCTGCCCGCGTTCACGGGCGGGCTGGTCGGCTTCGCGGGGTATGACACGATTCGATATTACGAGGGGGAAAAGCTCCCCACCCCGCCCAAGGATGATCGCCGGTTGCCCGATGTGCTCTTTGGACTCTATGGCGAGCTGGTCATCTTCGATCATGTGGATAAGACGATCAAGATCGTCGCCAATGCCGATCTGTCCACCGCCGCTTCGGCCGATCAGGCCTACCGCGATGCCTGCCATCGGATCGACGAGATCATCAGCCGACTGAGCCAACCTCCGATCTCTGCCATCGGCGAGATCGATCCCGGTGCCCCTTTGTCGCTGGCCTATTCGGCCAACTGCACCGCCGAGCAATTCGAGCAGATCGTCCGCAAAGGCCAGGAATACATCAAGGCGGGTGACATCTTCCAATTCGTGCCCAGCCAGCGGCTGCGGGTGAGTTCATCGGCCGACCCGTTCGATGTCTATCGCGCCTTGCGGATCATCAACCCATCGCCGTTCATGTTCTACCTGAAAAGCCCAGCCTGTCGGCTGATCGGCTCCAGCCCGGAAATTCTTTGCCGGGTGGTCGGCCGCGCCATCACCCATCGCCCGCTTGCCGGCACGCGGCCACGCGGGGCGACGGCCGAGCTGGATCTGCTGCTGGAACGCGAGCTGCTCGCCGATCCCAAGGAACGCGCCGAGCATGTCATGCTCGTCGACCTGCATCGCAACGATGTCGGCCGGGTGGCCAGGATCGGCACGGTGCACATCAGCGATGTGATGACCGTCGAGCGATACAGCCACGTCATGCACATCACCAGCAACGTGACCGGCGAGCTGGCCGACGGCCTGACCGCCCTGGATGCATTGCGGGTGAGCCTGCCGGTGGGCACGGTGAGCGGCGCCCCCAAAATCCGCGCCATGCAGATCATCGACGAGCTGGAACCCACCCGCCGCGGCCCCTACGGCGGGGCCGTGGGCTATCTGGATTTCGCCGGCAACATGGACACCTGCATCGCGCTTCGCACGATCGTCTGGCGCAACGGCACCTTCGACGTCCAGGCCGGCGCCGGCGTGGTGGCCGATTCGGTCCCGCACAACGAGTATGAAGAGACCCTGAGCAAGGCCAAGGCCATGCTCAAAGCGGTGGAGATTGCGCAGGGAGGGTTTTGAGCGGTGGCTTCGAGGGGCGGCTTCTAATTTTTCGCAAAAAATTTTTGCCGCCTGAATCACCGGATTCAGTTGATTTCCAGTGATTTTCGGCGAATTTCGCCTGGATTCTAAGTGCGGATGGCAAAGCGTTTACGAAATTGAATAAAATGCGCTGAAAAAAAATCGGCTCACGACCCTCGTCCCGGACCGAACTAAGATGCCAAATTTGGCAGCCTAAAACTTTCACGTGGGTGGGGACATTGGGGGATTAGTTTTCTTGCGGGCTCTCCCCTTCGACGCCTTTAAGCAGGCAAGCGACAGTCGACCCCGTTCCACGCAAGGCCGTCAACGTTGTGCATAAACCTGGGCGTTTTGGCAATCGGCAGACCAAAATGTATTCTGAAATGAATGCGAAACGGGCTGTGGGTTGTTGCGGCGTTGGTCCTTCGCGTTTCGTTCTCTGCGGCACTTGCTTCGCCGCCCACCACGCAGCCGACCAGCCAGGATGTGTTCATCGCCGGATACGCCTCGGCGATCCTCGATCAGGATTTTCACCTCGAAGGCGCAAGCCTGACCGTAAGAGACGGAAACGTTACCGTCATGACCCGTGAGCTGGCGCCCGGCGAAAAGGAGAGCATTCGGGAATCGCTGCGGAAAATCGGAGGCGTGAAAGAGGTCTGCGTCATCGAAGCGAAGCCCGAACCGACGAGCCAGACTCTTTTCTCGCCGCCGAGCGGTGGTGTGGAAACGATTCTCGCGCCGCAAGCTCAGGCCCTGTTTTCTCTTTCCAGGACGTGGGTCTTTGATCCGCTGTTGGCCGACCCGCGCTGGCCGCATTTCGC
>Ga0182024_10024354_pt1 | contig 10764 bp, 7 predicted proteins | sample P32metaG_FD_120480 | JGI IMG/M metagenome (GOLD analysis project Ga0182024, IMG submission 120480) | Permafrost microbial communities from Stordalen Mire, Sweden - P3-2 metaG (Illumina Assembly) | ecosystem: Environmental > Terrestrial > Soil > Wetlands > Permafrost | place: Sweden: Stordalen...
CCACGAAGTCGTCGAGGTTGCGCGCGCCGAAGTCGGCCCCGTCGCGCTGGAACTGGTAGTTGGCGTTCTCCTCGGCCGTATGGCGTCGATTGGCCGCCCACATTGGCTTGCCGTCGACAAGCGCGACCGGCTCGCGCCGCGCATCGTCTCGATCGGCGTTGTCGGCCCCGTTCAGAACGCTGTGGCCATTGTCGGCCGCAATCGTGGTGTCAGCCGCCGCGCCCGCCGTGTGATCGCGCGCCGCCGTGCTCGCCGCGCCGCCATCGCAGCCGCCAAGCACAAGCGCCGCACCGGCCAACAGCGCGGCGATTCCGGCGCAATTCAAGGTCTTTCCCATAGCCCAGCCCTTCCTCCAGGTGCCTAATGGAACAAACTAAGAACAAAATTGGCTGTTTGTCCAGAGCCTCGTGAAACGCTAATGAGCGGCCGCATTCCGGGAAGGCGGCGAGCGCGTGGACGACAAGCGGGTCCTTCTGATCGTGGGCGGCGGAATCGCCGCCTACAAGGCGCTGGAATTGACCCGGCTGTTGCGCAAGGCCGGCGTTGCGGTCCGGCCGATCCTGACCCGCGCTGGCGCCCAGTTCGTCACCCCCCTCTCGCTCGCGGCCCTCGCCGAAGACAAGGTCTACAGCGACCTCTTCTCCCTCACCGACGAGGCGGAGATGGGTCATATCGAGCTGTCCCGCTCGGCGGACCTGGTCGTGGTCGCCCCGGCCACCGCCGACCTGATGGCCAAGGCCGCGGCCGGCGTCGCCGACGACCTCGCCACCACCACCCTGCTCGCCACCGACAAGCCGGTGCTGATGGCCCCGGCGATGAATGTGCGCATGTGGGAGCATGCCGCGACCCGGCGCAACCGTGCGACCCTGCGCGCGGACGGGGTCTCCATCATCGGCCCGGACGACGGGGCCATGGCCTGCGGCGAGTTCGGCCCTGGCCGCCTCGCCGAGCCCCAGGCGATCTTCGAGGCCGTCGTCGCCGCGCTCGCGGCCGGCCAGGCCAGGCCGCTCGCCGGCAAGCGGGTCCTGGTCACCGCCGGGCCGACCGCCGAGCCGATCGATCCGGTACGCGTGCTGACCAACCGCTCCAGCGGCAAGCAGGGCTACGCCATCGCCGAGGCGCTGGCCCGGCTGGGCGCGGAGGTGGTTCTGGTCTCCGGCCCGACGGCTCTGTCGGAGCCGCGTGGCGTGCGGCGCGTGCTGGTCGAGACCGCGCGCGAAATGCTGGCGGCCTCGCTCGAGGCGCTGCCCGTGGACGCCGCCGTTTGCGTCGCGGCGGTGGCCGACTGGCGCGCCGACGAGGTGTTCGGCGTCAAGCTGAAGAAGGGCAAGGACGGGCCTCCGGCCATACGGCTGGTGGAAAATCCGGACATATTGGCCACCCTCGCCGCCACCGGGCCCAAGCGCCCAAGGCTGGTGGTTGGCTTCGCCGCGGAAACCGGCGACCTGGAAATGCATGCGCGAGCCAAGCTCACCCGCAAGGGCTGCGACTGGATCGTGGCCAACAATGTCGCAGATGACGGCGTCATGGGCGGCGACGAGAACGAGGTGCTTCTGGTCTATCCGCAAGGGCTCGACGCCTGGCCGAGGCTACCCAAGGCCGAGGTCGCCAGCCGCTTGGCCGCGCGGATCGCCGAGGACCTGGCGTGAACCCGACGATCGAGGTCGTCCGGCTTGCCCATGCCGAGGGCCTGCCGCTACCGGCCTACGAAACGGCGCATGCCGCGGGCATGGATCTGCGCGCCGCGGTGGCCGAGAGCGCGCCGCTGACCCTGCGCCCTGGCGAACGCGCCGCCGTCCCGACGGGCCTGGCCATGGCCATACCGGCGGGACTCGAGGGCCAGGTCCGCCCGCGCTCGGGTCTGGCGCTCCGCGCCGGCGTCACCTGTCTCAATGCGCCCGGGACGATCGACGCCGACTATCGCGGCGAGGTGAACGTGATCCTGATCAATCTCGGCGAAGCCGATTTCACCATCCGGCGCGGCGACCGGATCGCTCAGCTGGTGATCGCGCCGGCGACCAGCGCCGTCTGGAACGAGGTCGCCACCCTGGACACGACCGCACGCGGCGATGGCGGCTTCGGCTCGACGGGCGGCCGCTGACGACCGGTTCGGACTCGTGTCAAGATTGTGTCTCTTAAGTGACTGAATTCTTGCATCTTCCACATAAGTTCTATTTTTGTTCTTGATCCGCTCCAGACGCCATGCTGGATTTGTGGATAAGTCGGGGAGCTTTCGCATGGTCGCGCGGGTCGTCACGGTGGCCTTCCAGGGCGTGGAAGCGCGGCGCGTCGACGTCGAAGTCCAGCTGACCAATGGGGAGTTCGCCTTCGTCATCGTCGGCCTCGGCGACAAGGCGGTCGCGGAAAGCCGCGAGCGCGTGCGTGCGGCCTTCACCGGCCTTGGCCTGGCGCTTCCCGGCAAGCATATCGTGGTCAATCTGGCGCCCGCCGACCTGCCCAAGGAGGGTAGCCATTACGACCTGCCCATCGCCCTTTCGATCATGGCCGCCATGGGGATCATCCCGCCGGACGCCCTGACCGACTGGGCGGCCGTTGGCGAGCTTGGCCTGGACGGGCGGATCGCCGCCGTGGCCGGGGTGCTGCCGGCCGCGGTCGCCGCCAGCGCCATGGGTCTCGGCCTGATCTGCCCGGAAGCGTCGGGCCCCGAGGCCGCCTGGGTCGGCGATTGCCGCGTGCTCGCGCCGCGTTCGCTGATCTCGCTGGTCAACCACTTTCGGGGACTGCAGGTGATGGGCCCGCCGTCGCCGGGGCCGGCGCTGGATGGGCCGCCGAGCGCCGATCTGCGTGACGTCAAAGGCCAGGAGGGCGCCAAGCGGGCGCTGGAGATCGCCGCGGCCGGCGGCCACAACCTGCTCTTCATCGGCCCGCCTGGCTCCGGCAAGTCGATGCTGGCCCAGCGGTTGCCGGGCCTCTTGCCGCCGCTCTCGCCGATCGAACTCCTGGAAACCTCCATGGTGCACTCGGTGGCCGGCCTGATCGCGCGCGGGGCGCTGACCCGGGCGCGGCCGTTTCGCAGCCCGCACCACTCCGCCTCCATGGCCGCGCTGACCGGCGGCGGCCTGCGCGCCAAGCCGGGCGAGGTCTCATTGGCGCACAACGGGGTGTTGTTCCTGGATGAACTCCCCGAATTCACCGCCCAGGCGCTCGATAGCCTCCGGGCGCCGCTGGAAACCGGCGAGGTGGTCGTGGCCCGCGCCAACGCCCACGTCCGCTATCCGGCACGCGTGCAGCTGGTCGCGGCGATGAACCCCTGCCGCTGCGGCCATGGAGGGCTTGGACGCGGCGCCTGCGGACGGGCCCCGCGCTGCCAGCAGACCTATCAGAGCCGCATTTCCGGGCCCCTGCTCGACCGCATCGACCTGCAGGTGGAGGTCCCGCCGGTGACCGCGACCGATCTCGCCCTGCCCGCCGCGGCGGAAGGCACGGCCGAGGCGGCCGCCCGCGTCGCCCAGGCCCGCGCCGCGCAGGCCGAGCGCGCGCAAGGGGCTGGCGAGGACGCGCCCGTCAACGCCCGCGCCGACGGCGGCTTTCTCGAGCGCATCGCCGCCCTCGACCAGCCGGCCGCGGCGCTTTTGTCCCGCGCCGCCGAGACGAGCGGCCTCACTGCGCGTGGCTGGACGCGCACGCTCAAGCTCGCCCGCACCATCGCCGATCTGGACGGGGCGAGCGCGGTGCGCCGCCTGCACGTGGCCGAGGCGCTGATCTACCGCCGCGTCGGGCCGGCGGCGGAAATGGCCAGGGTTTGACCGACCGTTAAGCCGGCCGCGTTAGGCTCGCAGCGTCATGCCCAGAGTCCCCCCACCCGACGGCATTCCGCTCGAGCATCTGGCGGCGCTCAGTCATGAGTTTCGCACGCCGCTGAACGGCGTGCTCGGCATGGCGCGGCTGCTCGACTCCACCCGCCTGACCGCCGAGCAACGCGCCTATGTGGCGGCGCTGAACGAGAGCGGCGGACACCTGCTCGGCCTCGTCAACGACGTGCTCGACTACGCACGGCTTGGCGCGGCCGGCATGGAGCTCAACCCGGGCGCGGTCGACGTCGAGGACGTCCTGCGCTCGGTCTCGGAACTGATGAGCCCGCGCGCACACGAAAAGGGTCTGGAGATCGGCTGGGCGGCGGAGGCCGGCATCGCGCCGATCCTGGCCGATGAAGGCCGGCTGAAACAGATCCTGCTCAATTTCGCCGGCAATGCGGTCAAGTTCGTCGAGACCGGCGGCATCCTCTTGCTCGCCGAACGCGCCGGGCCGGGCCGGTTGCGCTTCACGGTGTTCGACACAGGACCCGGCGTGGCTGAAGCCGCGCGCGAGCGTATTTTCGAAGCCTTTACCCACGCCGACCCCGAGCACGGCCCGCGGCTGGGCGGCGCGGGACTGGGCCTGGCCATCGCAAGCCGCATCGCCGAGGCCATGGGAGGCCACGTCGGGGTCGACGGCGGCGTTGGGGAGGGGGCGGACTTCTGGTTCGAGGCGCCCTTCGCGGCGGCCGGCGAGGTCAAGGCCGATCTGGCCCTGGCCGGCCGGCGCGTCGCCATCGTCTCGCCCAGCGCCGTCTTGCGCGAAGCCGCCGGCCGTCAGATCGAGGCTTGCGGCGCCCGCGCCATCAGGGTCGAGACGATCGATGAGGCCCTGGCGCAGACGGAGGCGAACGACGTGCTGCTGATCGACCAGGCGCTGGTCAAGGGCCGCGCGCGGCTTCGCCCGCCGCCGAACCGCGCCGCGGTCGTGCTGTTGAAGCCGGAGGAGCGCGGCCGCATCGCTCGCCACCGCGCCGCGGGCTTCGTTGGCTATCTGATCAAGCCGCTACGGCGCGCCTCGCTCGCCGCGCGGGTGCTGGCCGCCGAGGGCGCGCAGGCTGCGCATCCCCCGATCGACGACGAGCGCATCACGCCAACGGTCGAAACGCCGGCCGCCGCGGCGCCCGGCGCGCGGGTGCTGCTGGCCGAGGACAATCCGATCAACGCCATGCTGGCCCGCACGCTTTTGGCGCGCGAAGGCTGCAGCGTTGACCACGTCACCGATGGCGAAGCCGCATTGGAGGCTCTGGTCCGAGGCGGCTACGATCTGGTGCTGATGGACGTGCGCATGCCGCGCCTCTCGGGCATGGAGGCGACCCGGGCCTTGCGCGCCAGGGGCGTCGAGACGCCGGTGGTGGCCCTGACCGCCAACGCCTTCGAAGACGATCGCCGCGCCTGCCTGGCCGCCGGCATGGATGACTTCCTGGTCAAGCCGCTGAGCCCGGAGGCGCTTCGCCGCGCTCTTCTGCTCTGGACCGGCCCCGGCTGGACGGCCGCGCGCAAGCACGCCAAGCTCGCCGGCTAGAGTCGGGGCGTCTGAGCGGCCTCGCCAGCGGAGGCCAGCCCATGTCCGAGGCGCCAGCGGCGACCGACGCGGCCCTTGCCCCTCCCGCTCGGCGCAAGCTCGCCGATGTCTTGCGAGAACTGCGACGGCCAAAGGTTGCGCTGATGCTGGTGCTGGGCATAGCGTCCGGCCTGCCCTTCGCGCTGATCGGCAATACCTTGGCCTTCTGGCTCGCCGACGCCCACATCGGGCTGGCGGCCATCGGCTTTGTCTCCTGGGTTGGCCTCACCTATTCGATCAAGTTCGTCTGGGGCGCGCTGGTCGATCGGATCAAGGCCCCGATCATCGGGCGCATGGGCCGCCGCCGCAGCTGGATGCTGATCAGCCAGGTGGTCGCCGGCACTGGCCTGATCGGCATGGGTCTGATCGATCCCAGGGCCCAGTTCTGGCCGTTCGTGGCCCTGGCCTTGGTGGCGGCGCTTGGCGCGGCGACCCAGGACACGGCGATGGACGCCTGGCGGATCGAGATCGCCGACGACGCCGACGAACTCGGCCTGCTCACCGCCGCCTACAGTGTCGGCTATCGCCTGGCGCTGATTTTCACCGAGTCGATCATCCTGATGGTCGCCAAGCGCCTGGGTTGGCCGATCAGCTACGTCATTTACGGGGCGGCGATGTCCATCGGCGTCGCCGCCGTCCTTATCGCGCGCGAACCGGTCGCCGCTGACGCGGTCATGGAAGCCAAGAGCGAGGCGGCCAAGCGGCGGCCCGCCCAGGCTGTCTTCGACGCCGTCATTGGGCCGATGATCGCCTTTTTCCGCACCCACGGCTGGGCGATGGCGGCGCTGATGTTGAGCACCATCACCTTCTACCACCTGTGCGACTACATGCGCGGGCCGATGAGCAACCCTTATTACAGCGCGCTCAGCATCGACAAGGACACCATTGGCTGGGTGCGGCTGGCCGTCGGCGCGCCCGGCTCCTTCTTTGGCATCGCGCTCGGCGGATTGTCCTCCCTGTGGCTCGGCAACCACCGCACCCTGATCGTGGGCGCCCTCGTCCAGCCCGTCGCGATCGCCGCCTTCGCGCTCCTCGGCTGGCATGGTGGCGACTACGCGCTGATCCAGGCCGGCGGCCTGAAACTGACCGCCTTCGAGTCCATCATGACGGTGGATTCGATCGCCATCGGCTATTCGGGCGTGGCGCTGATCTCCTACATGTCGACCCTGACCAGCCTTGGCTACACGGCGACCCAGTACGCCCTGCTCACCTCGGCGCTCGCGATAACCGGCAAGTTCCTGAAGGGCTTCTCCGGATCGATCGTCGTGCTGCTGCAGCACGGGCGCTCGCTGCTCGACGCCTTCGCCCTCTTCTATCTGGTGGCCGCCGCCCTTGGCGCGCCGGCCATCATCCTCTGCCTGGTCCTGACCGGACTCACCCCGGCGCCCGTTCGCACCAGGGAATGAGGTCCGGCTCCTCGCCGATCAGGGCGAGACCCGCCGCGATCGATTCCAGTTCGGCGCCCGTGCTGATCCTGGCCGATCCGAAGCGGCGTTCGAACAGGGCGCGCACGGCCGGTACGAAGGAAGAGCCGCCGGTCAGGAAGACGCGATCGATGGCCTGGGGCTTGAGCTTGGCATGGCCGAGCGCCTCATCGACAGCGTGGTCGATGGCCGCCAGGTCGCGGCCGATCCAGCTCTCGAACTCCGCCCGTTCCACGTCGCGCTCGATGTCGATCGCTCCTGCCTGGAAGACGAAGCGGGCGGCGGGCGCGATCGAGAGCGCCTCCTTCAGCCGCGAGATGGACTGATAGAGCCGGTAGCCGTATTCGCCGTCGAGGAACTCGACCAGCCGCGCCACCTTTTCCGGCTCCAGCGACTTTCTCACGAGGCCCCGGATGTCGATCATGTCGCGGGACGCCCGCATCAGGGCCAGTTGGTCCCAGCGCGCGAAGCTGGCGTAATAGCGGTTGGGCATCGGCGCGACATTGTCGAAGTCGCGATAGGTCGAGCCCTTGCCCAATACGGGCGAAACCAGATGGTCGATGAGGCGATAGTCGAAGGCGTCGCCGGCCGTGCCGACGCCGGCCTGGCCGAGCGCCCTGGAGGTCAGTACGCCGCGTTTGCGCGTGAAGCGGACGATGGAGAAGTCGCTGGTGCCGCCGCCGAAATCGCCAACCAGGACGGTCGCGTCCGCGTCCAGCTGGCGGGCGAAGAAGAAGGCCGCGGCGACCGGCTCGTAGGCGTATAGAATATCCGAAACCCCCAGACGGCGAAAGGCGATCTCGTAGCGCGAGAGCGCCAGCGCCGGATCGGGGAAGGCGCCGGCGAAGCGCACCGGCCGCCCGACGATCAGCCGCGCCGGCGGCTCGGCCATAGCCGCGCCGGCATGGGCTCGCACGCGCAACAGAAAGGCCGAAAGCAGGTCCTCGAACCGATAGCGGCGACCGAGGATGACGGTCTCGGAAAAGGCGGCGCTGGCCGCGAAGCTCTTGAACGACTGGATAAACCGCGTCTCGCCCGGATCCTCGAGATAGGCGTCGATCGCCCAGGGCCCGGCCTCGACCAACCGGCCGTTCGGCTGGTCGGAATCGGCGCGCAAGCTGAGGCAGGAGCGGAACGTGGTGGATGCCGCGCCCTCGAAGGCGAAGTCCGCCAGCACGGCCTCGCCATCGTCGCCGACCATTGAGACCACGGTATTGGTGGTCCCGAAATCGATCCCGAGGGTGGATGTCGAGGCGGGCATGGGCGCGCCGGAGCGATGGCGCGCTCCGCCTTCGTCAGATTTGGAGGTGAGGGCCGGCGTGTTTGAAGCCTGCCGCGTCCGCCGTCAAGCTTGCGGCTAAGCGTCCACCTCGGCATGAGGCCGCTCGTAAGCCGCCATGGTGGCCATCTGCAGGATCTTCGACACCGAGGCCGACAGCGGGCAGATCTGCACCGATTTCGAGAGGCCGAGCAGGATCGGCCCCACCACGGTCGCCCCGCCGAGGGCCTGGACCAGCTTGGTCGAGATCGAGGCCGAGTGGATGGCGGGCATGATCAGCACATTGGCCTCGCCGGTCAGCCGCATGAAGGGGAAGTTGGCGCGCTTGTGCGGTTCCAGGGCCAGTTCCGGCGGCATCTCGCCCTCGTATTCGAAATCGATGTCCATCTCGTCCATCAAGGCGACCGCGTCGCGCACCTTTTCCGACCGTTCGCCCATGGGGTTGCCGAAGGTCGAATAGGACATGAAGGCCAGCTTGGGCTCGAAGCCCAGGTCGCGCACCGCGTGGGCCGCCTCGATGGCGATCTCCACCAACTCCTCGGCCTCGGGCATTTCGGTGATGTTGGTGTCGGCGACAAAGATCGTGCGCCCCTTGGCCAGCACGATCGACATGCCGATGACGCGCCCGCCCGGCGCCGGATCGATCACCCGCATCACCTCCTCCAGCACCTGGTCGAAGCTGCGTGTGACGCCGGTGACCAGACCGTCGGCGTGGCCGAGCGCGACCATGGAGGCGGCGAAGGAGTTGCGGTCCTGATTGATCAGCCGTTGCACGTCGCGGACCAGATAGCCCTCGCGTTGGACGCGGCTGTAGAGGAACTCGACATACTCCGCGTTCCGCTCGGAAACCCGGGCGTTGATGATCTCCAGGCCGCTTTCCGTTGGATCGACGCCGACCAGGCGCATGTTCTGGTGCACCAGCTCCTCGCGCCCGACCAGTATGGCCTGGCCAAGTCCGCCGCTCTGGAAGGCGTAGGCCGCGCGGATCACGCTCGCCTCCTCTCCCTCGGCGAAGACGATGCGCTTCTTCGGTCCGGAGAGGACGCCGCCGGAAATCTTCTGCAGGAAGCCGGCCGAGGGATCGAGCCGCTGGGCCAGGCCCGCGCGATAGGCGTCCATGTCCTCGATCGGTTTGCGCGCCACGCCGGAGTCCATCGCCGCCTGGGCGATGAAGGGGGGCACGTACCAGATCAGCCTGGGATCGAACGGCGCCGGGATGATGTATTCCGGCCCGAACTTCAGCGCCCGGCCGTGATAGGCGGCGGCGACCTCGTCCGGCACGTCCTCGCGCGCCAGCATGGCCAGGGCCTCGGCGCAGGCGATCTTCATCTCGTGATTGACCCGTCGGGCGCGCACGTCCAGCGCGCCGCGGAAGATGTAGGGGAAGCCCAGCACGTTGTTGACCTGGTTCGGATAGTCGGAACGGCCGGTGGCGATGATGGCGTCGGAGCGCACCGCCAGCACCTCCTCCGGGGTGATCTCCGGGTCGGGATTGGCCATGGCGAAGATGATCGGATTGGGCGCCATGGACTTGATCATGTCCTGGGTGACCGCGCCCTTGACGGACAGGCCGAGGAAGACGTCGGCGCCCACCATGGCCTCGGTCAAGGTGCGCTTGTCGGTGTCGACCGCATGGGCCGACTTCCACTGGTTCATGGAATCGGTGCGGCCCTGGTAGATCACCCCCTTGGAATCGACGGCGATGCAGTTTTCCGACCGCACGCCCATGGCCTTGACCAGTTCCAGTGAGGCGATGCCGGCGGCGCCGGCGCCGTTCAGCACCAGCTTAAGATCCTTCAACTCGCGGCCGGTGATGAAGCAGGCGTTGATCAGGCCGGCGGCCGAGATGACCGCGGTGCCGTGCTGGTCGTCGTGGAAAACCGGGATGTCGAGCAGTTCCTGCAGCTCGGTCTCGATGCGGAAGCACTCCGGGCTCTTGATGTCCTCCAGATTGATGCCGCCGAAGGTGACGCCGATGTTCTTCACCACGGTGATGATCTCGTCGGGGTCGCGCGAGGAGACCTCGATGTCGATCGAATCGACGTCGGCGAAGCGCTTGAACAGCACCGCCTTGCCTTCCATCACCGGTTTGGACGCGAGCGCGCCGAGGTCGCCGAGCCCAAGGATGGCGGTGCCGTTGGAGATCACGGCCACGAGGTTGCCCTTGGACGTGTAGTCGTAGGCCAGGTCCGGGTTTTCCGCGATGGCGCGCACGGGCACCGCGACGCCCGGCGAATAGGCCAGGCTGAGGTCGCGCTCGGTGTCCATCGGCTTGGTCGCGACCACGGCGATCTTGCCGGGGGTCGGATCGCGGTGGAAGGCCAGGGCCTCCTCGTCGGTAAAGGTGCGTTTTTCGGAATCGCTCATGCCGTACTTTGGCTTTTTGATTGCGGCGAGGCCCCTCCCCCGCCCGGGGCGGGCACCCTACCGAGGCCGTTCCCTGGCCACAACCGCCGCAAGCGATTTGGCGCACGGCGGCTTGCGCCCCACGCGGGGTTGGGCGAGGCTCGCCGCTTCAAGGGGTGCGCGATGACCATCGGCAGCGAAGACGAACTTTCCAGATTGCGCCATGTCGGGCGGGTCGTCGCCCGCACCATGGCCGCCATGGCCAGAGCCCTGGAGCCCGGCATGACCACGGGCGAACTGGATCAGCTTGGCCGCGCCCTGCTCGAACGCGACGGG
>Ga0182024_10024356_pt1 | contig 10764 bp, 7 predicted proteins | sample P32metaG_FD_120480 | JGI IMG/M metagenome (GOLD analysis project Ga0182024, IMG submission 120480) | Permafrost microbial communities from Stordalen Mire, Sweden - P3-2 metaG (Illumina Assembly) | ecosystem: Environmental > Terrestrial > Soil > Wetlands > Permafrost | place: Sweden: Stordalen...
ACACAGGAATCACCATGGTGATGGCGGAGAACGCGCGCACGTCCTTCGTGTGGGATACGTTTATGAAGAACCCTGAGGCTCGACGCGGCATGGAACGCGCCGGATTTAAACCCTATCTACCTTCACCGACCCAGCAAACTGAACAAGTGCCTCCCCCGACGCTCCAAACGCGTGCACGGAGCCGACTCGTCGTCGAACCCCTATAATTGCAGTCCCCAGCGGCCCCCTCCCCCGACCGAGTTGTGTTGTCACGGCCGGTCACTAAACAACGTGCGGCGGTGGTCACAAAGGCTCTCGAAGCCTTCAGACTAGAGGGAAAGCGATGCGGCACCAGGCGGAGTGCTTTGGCGATGCCAGGACGCTGCAATTCAACTGATAGCGTTCTGTAAAAGTTTACTTCTGTGATCCGCACAGCCGCTGGCAACCAGGAACGAACAACAACACCAACCGCTTGCTGCGTCAATACTTGCTGAAGCGACCAAACGGTCGGCATTCCTCCGGGACTGCCGGCTCTCGGCTCGGAGAAAGCCCTCGAACTGAACTACGCCCTCTGGCTCAGACCGTACTTGCTTTGGCAGCCCGTATTCCAATATTACTGGGATGTCGGCGCGAACTCCCGCATTCCAAATGCCGCCATCTTCGGATTCCGGGTAAAAGTGGACTTCTAATTTTGATAAGGAAGGGAGCTACCGATGAAACAGCGAGCTGCACAATTACAGGGAATCGCAGGGAAGGCCTTCGACGTTTGCGTGATCGGTGGCGGAGCCACTGGAGCAGGATGTGCACTCGACGCCCAGCTTCGCGGGCTTCACACCGTCATGCTCGATGCTGGAGATTTTGCGGGCGCTACCTCGAGCGCGGCCACAAAAATCGTTCATGGCGGCGTGCGCTATCTCGAGGAAGCCATCAAGGACGTCGATCCCAAGGAATACCACGTTGTTGTGCGCGCGCTCCATGAGCGAATTCGCATGCTCAACAACGCGCCGCATCTCACACGAACGCTCCAGTTTCTCATTCCCAGCTACGATTGGCTCAACGTCGCATATCTCGACATCGGCCTCAAGATTTACGACTGGCTCGCCGGCTCCGGCCGCATTTCTCCAAGCAAATATGTCTCGCGCAAAGAAACGCTCGAGCGCATGCCGGAATTAAAACAGGAGGGATTGATCGGAGCGGTGGAGTATGCGGATGGCCAGTTCGACGACTCGAGATACGACATGGCACTCGTTCAGACCTTTTCGCACGCCGGCGGAAGCGCACTCAACTACGCGCGCGTGACGGCCTTTGAGCGCGCCCCGGGGGGAAAGCTGTCCGGCGTTTCGGTGACGGACCAGCTCAGCGGCAAGACGTTTTCGGTGCAAGCCAAACTCTTCGTAAACGCAACCGGCCCCTTCACCGATGCGATTCGAACGATGGCGACCCCGTCAGTGCCCAAGCGAATGCGCCTTAGCAAGGGCGCTCACATCTTGCTGCCGCTCGACGTTTTCCCCACGCACGACGCGATGTTGATTCCGAAAACGGACGATGGCCGCGTCCTTTTTGCCGTGCCCTGGCTCGGGCGTCTTCTCGTCGGCACAACCGAGCAGGAGGTTTCGCCGGAGGACGAATTTTTTGTCAGCCGCGAAGATGTCAGCTTCATGCTCGGCCAGCTGAATAAATATCTCGAACACCCGGTGTCTCCTTCGCAAATCGTGGCCGGGTTCGCGGGCGCGCGTCCGCTGGTCAGCGCAGGCGAGGGCGGGGACACGAAGAAAATTGCACGCGACGATGTAATCGAAATCGACTCTGCGAGCGGCTTGATTAGCATCATGGGAGGAAAGTGGACCACCCATCGCGCTATGGCTGAGGACACCATCAACGCTGCGCAAAAGGCTCTCGGGGTGCCCGTAACCGAGAGCCCCACCAGAGCACATGTCCTCTATGGCGGAGACGGGTTTGCCAATGACCTTCCGGAAAAGCTCGCGGCCGCTTTTCCCATCTCGAAAGAGACCGCTCACCACCTCGCCTCAAAATTCGGAACCACTGCGTGGGACGTTTTGGAACTCACCAAGCAGAATCACAATCTCGCCGAGCCAATCCTGGCCGGCACTCCGCCCATTCAGGCTGAGGTCATCCACTCCATTCGTCACGAGCTCGCCGCCACCCTGGAAGACATTCTCGCTCGCAGGCTCGGCATACAGTTCTTCTCCTGGAGAGAGGCGATCCGCTCGGCGCCACCTGTGGCTGCGCTGATGGCTCAAGAGCTGCGATGGTCAAGCGAACAAGCCAAATCGGAAACCGCGAAGTACGTCAGTAAGATCAACGGATTTTTGCAACACGCAGGACTCGAACCCGAAACATTCTCCGGCGCTTCCGGGAGCCGCGCACCGGCCAATTGAAATTCAAAGGAGAACTGCCATGAGCGCGTACTTAGGGGCCATTGATCAAGGAACAACGAGCACCAGGTTCATCGTGTTCGATCGGAGCGGAAGAATTGTTTCGGTCGCGCAAAAAGAGCACGAACAGATTTATCCGAAGCCGGGATGGGTGGAACACGATCCGGAAGAAATCTGGCGGCGCACCCAGGATGTGATCGGCGAGGCCATGAAAAAAGGCGGCTTTCAACCCAAGGATCTGGCCGGCATCGGAATTACCAATCAGCGCGAGACCACAATTGTGTGGAACCGCAAAACCGGAACAGCCGTTTACAACGCCATCGTCTGGCAGGACACGCGCGTCGAGGATTTTGTCGCGGAATTTTCTCGTGACGGAGGGCAAGACCGCTTCCGCGCAAAGACCGGTCTGCCCTTGGCGGCTTACTTTAGCGGACTCAAGATTCGCTGGATTCTCAACAACGTCAAGGGCGCGCGGGAAGCCGCCGAGTCAGGCGACCTGCTTTTCGGCAACATCGATTCCTTTCTGGTCTGGAAGCTAACCGGCGGGACGAATGGCGGCATTCACCTCACGGACGTCACCAATGCCAGCCGCACGCAGTTGATCGACCTGCATACGCTGAATTGGGATGAAGACCAGCTCAAATTATTCGGCATTCCAAAGGGAGTTCTGCCGCGGATCGCTTCCAGCAGCGAAGTGTACGGCAAGGTGACGACGATCCCCGCGGTGCAGGAAGTGCCGGTCGCTGGAATTCTTGGTGATCAGCAGGCAGCGCTCGTCGGTCAAACCTGCTTCAATACCGGCGAAGCGAAGAACACCTACGGCACCGGCTGCTTCCTGCTGATGAACACGGGCTCCGCGCCGGTACTCTCCAAGTACGGCCTGATCACCACGGTTGCATTCAAGCTGGGTGACAAGCCCGCGCAGTATGCACTGGAAGGAAGTATCGCGATTACTGGTGCGCTCGTGCAGTGGATGCGAGACAACCTCGGCATGATCGAGAAAAGTGCCGATATCGAGACTTTGGCGCGCACGGTGAACGATAACGGCGGCGTTTATTTTGTTCCGGCGTTTTCCGGTTTATACGCGCCCTATTGGAAGACGAGTGCTCGCGGTGTCATCGCCGGCCTCACGCGCTACGCTAACAAGGGCCACCTCGCGCGCGCCGTGCTTGAGGCCACCGCCTACCAGACTCGCGAAGTCGTCGAAGCGATGGAGATGGACTCCAAAGTCCACCTCGACGAGCTCCGCGTCGACGGGGGAATGGTCGCGGACGATCTCTTGATGCAATTCCAGGCCGACATTCTCAATCGCAATGTCATTCGCCCGCTGACCATACAAACCACGGCGCTGGGATCGGCCTATGCCGCCGGATTAGCGGTCGGATTCTACAAAGATCTCGAAGAGCTCCGTTCCAATTGGGGAGTAGACCACACTTGGAAGCCACAGATGGACGACGCGCAGCGCGAACGTCTCTATAAGGATTGGAAGAAGGCCGTGACGCGGTCATTTGACTGGATATCCTGAAGCTCTTTCGTGGAGGGAGAACGCTCATGACTTCACCGGTATTTGGAGAGTTTATCGGAACCATGGTGTTGATTGTGCTCGGTGACGGCGTAGTTGCCGGCGTGCTCCTGAAACGATCTAAAGCGGAAGCGAGCGGCTGGATGGTCATAGCGACGGGTTGGGCTTTCGCTGTGGTTGGTGGAGTCTTTGCCGCCATAGCCTGTGGCAGCAAGGACGCCTTCATCAATCCTGCGTTTACCCTCGGGATCGCAATCTCTTCAGGCGACTACTCGAGGTTTCTTCCTTTCGCCCTGGCTCAACTGGCGGGAGCATTCGTGGGCGCAGTTCTGGTTTGGGTGCACTATCTGCCCCATTGGAAGGAAACTCCGGATGCCTCTTTCAAATTAGGAGTGTTTTGCACCGGGCCGGCCATTCGAAGTTTTGGCGCCAACCTGATCAGCGAAATTATCGGCACATTCTTTTTAGTCTTTGTCACCGGCGCGATGTTCTCGAAGACCGTAATGAGGGATGGCCCCGCTGCCGGTCTGGGCCCGTACCTTGCCGGCGTCGTGGTCTGGGCCATTGGACTCTCACTGGGCGGAACTACCGGTTATGCAATTAATCCAGCGCGTGATCTTGGTCCGCGCATCGCGCACGCCGTGCTTCCGATTCCGGGCAAAGGGCACTCTGATTGGAGCTATGCGCCTATCCCGGTCATCGGTCCGTTCATCGGCGCCAGTCTGGCGGGGCTTGTAGTGCACATATTGCATTTCTGAGCGACATTCAGCGATTCACGCGGGGAGTCTCGTGCACGTAGATCAAGAACTCAGGAGGCATTTTATGAGCGATACACGCGATACCGGCAAAATCCGTTTACTTCGGCAGTCGGGTGCGTATTGGCGAGTCACAATTGATCTTCCGCCTCTCAACATATTTGGTCCGGCGAATATCCCTCAGCTGGAAGAGGTCGTGTCGTCGCTCGAAAAAGATGATCAGGTCAAGGCGGTCGTATTTGACAGCGCTGTCGAGGGATTTTTCCTCACCCACTACGATTTCCTCGCCAAGCCCGAAGATTCCGCAAAGTTTCCCGTTGGCCGCACGGGATTACAGGCATTGCCTGACATGTTCGCCCGCATCAGCCGCGCACCGGTCGTGTCCATTTCATTAATTCGAGGACGCGCAACTGGTGTCGGCAGCGAACTCGCCCCTGCCAGCGACATGCGCTTTGCCAGCCGCGAAAAGGCAATGCTCTCGCAGTGGGAAGTCGGAGCAGGCTTGGTTCCTGGTGGCGGACCCATGGCTCGATTACGAGGTTTGATCGGCCGGGGCAGCGCTTTGGAAGTGTTATTGGGAGCGGATGATATCAACGGCGATCTGGCGGAGTTGTACGGCTATGTCAATCGCTCGTTGCCTGACGCGGAACTAGACGCGTTTGTCGATCGCCTTGCCACCAGAATCGCGTCATTCGACAAACAGGCAATTGCCGACACCAAACGCCTGGTCAACATCAACAGTTTGCCTTCGGACGCGGAGATCGCACCGGAGTGGGACGCCTTCATTGCTTCAGTGGCCCGCCCCGCGGCACAAGCCCGCATTCGGACTCTGTTTGAACTTGGCCTTCACAAACCGGGCGATGTGGAAACCAGGCTTGGATACGATGTGGGACGCCTCGGATCCACCGACGAGGCGTCGGCAGCCTCCGGCTCGTCGCGGTAATTCGAGCCGGTGAAGCTCACGCGTCACGGTACTCCCGAGACGCGTGTGCTCTTTCTGCCTCTCAGCTTCTGCGCTGGATTCTGCAACGTCGGCTTGTTCACCACGACTAGAGCACATACAGCCTTCCGAAATTCGTCGCCCGGTAATCCTCGTGGCACTTCATCACTGTATCGATAAGATTTCGACTGCCATGTTCGCACCGAGTTACCTGCTGCGGTAGAACTGTCCTAAAGGTCCATTGTGCCGTTCAGCCGCTGCGCTAAGCTGTTTGTGGCTGGAAAAGGTGTTCTGCCATCGCCCTCATGCGACTGAAACTCATCAGCGGAACGATTGTCAAAGCGCTCTTCGCGCTGGCGTGCACTTTCTCGCTTTTCACGATTCACGCGGCGACCGAAAACCCGACCGACGACGCAGTGTTGTCGGACGCCGTATGCCCGATCGTCTATCCAGTAGATCATTCTCCTTCGGACAGGGGCTTTCGCTATTTATTCTACGGAAACGGCTTTTTCATCAACGAACAGGGCTATCTCATCACGGCCGCGCACGTCCTGAGTCAGCTTCACGGAGGCCAAGCATATATTCTGTTGCATGATCCGTCGGGACGGTCGCAGTTTGTTCGAGCCGAGCTGGTGATCGTGGATCGCGCTCACGACGTGGCAATCCTGCGCGCCACGCCGAATCCCTTCGATAGTCCACACACGGTTCGATATCTGCCGTTGTCATCCGACTGGGTCGTGGAAAACCAAGATGTCGTGGTCCCATCCACAAGTCCTCCCAAGCCGCTCGACGCCTACACTTTGGACGGGTCCGTCGCCGACCGCTCTTCGGGAGAGGTGGTCGATTTCACGTTCTCTCAATTGGAGAAGGGGCGGGGTGACACGGAATTGTTTCTCTTCAACCATCAAGTCCGGCTCGGCCAAAGCGGCGCCCCGGTTGTTGCTTCGGGGTCGCGCGCAGTCGTTGGCCTCATCGAAGGACAATGGCTGCGTCCGACTTCCGTCTCGATTCCAACAACTGCGGAATCAGCGACGCCGGGCGTCGGAGCGGCTGTACCGATGCATTACGCAATCGCACTTCTGCAGCAAAAAGAAATATCGTGGCACACAACTTCCGGAGATTCGAATTCCTCGAGCGGCCCGGCGCAGCCAGCCGAAGGTTTTTCGCCACCCACTCCGGTTTCGCTGGTGGCCTGCTCTTTCCCGTCTCAAGCAATTTTTGGGGGCGAGGTGGTTCTAGATTCGCTAATCGACATTCACGGAAGGCTTATGCAAGTACGTGTCGTGCGCGGGGCCTCCCCTCTGCTGGAAAAGGCACTCGACGCTGTGCAAACTTGGAGTTTTTATCCCGCTCGCCTTGACGGTCATCCCGTCGCAGCACGAATCGGCATAACGTTTCAATTCTTACAGTCGGATGAGCGCGGACGGGCGGCGCCGGTCCACAAGTTCGATGAACCGTCGGCAGTATGGCCCGAGCGAGCCGCGTTGCCGCTTGTTACTGTTGACCCGTTGTTTCCGCCTACGACAGATCGAGACGGCGGAGTGATTCTTTATGACGTGGTCGCGGCCGACGGTCAGCTCAGCTCCGTGAAAGTCTTGAGTCAATCCGAATCACTTGCGCCGGAAGCAGTCGCGGCGCTGCAGCAGTGGCATTTCGTCCCCGGAAGGCGCGCCGGAATCGATTCCAATTCAGCAGGAATAGTGGTCATGGATTTCCGGCATGGCGGACGCAAGATCGATGCAAATCAGACGAAGTAGCCATCGCGTTGCTTACATTTCAAGAAAGATGCGTGGATTTGCTCCGCCGTCCAGAATCTTTCCGTAACAAGCGCAGTCTAGCAGCGAGAGGCATCGGCGTCTGTACTAAAACGTTATCTAGAGTAATATTATACTATTCTCATTCAATATCCAGAGCGCCGCAGTCCTCTGAAAACTCTAATTTGACCGTTTTCTTAGAAACACCCAAAGATGCTCGGAATCGCGCCGATAGATACTCCATAGGAACACAGGCGCGAAGTGAAGCTCCCTGGATTCCTGTTCGATCAACTGCAAAGGCGAAGCCGGGACTGCTCGCAGCGAACCCAGTCGCGAAAAGGTTGGGGGTCATGAATGAGAGAAAAGAACCGCGTTTCTTGATTGAGATCGGAACTGCTGTCGAAGTCAACAATAGCGGCGGCGCCATTCGCGCAACTGCCGTCAACGTAGGTGGATGCGGCGTGCTTCTGGAATTCCAGGAATTAGTTCCGTTCTTGGTCGGCGATCCGGTGTTCTGCGATTTCAACATCGCAGAACAGACGCAAAACCCGCTTCCTCATCTGGCGTGGGGCAAGGTTGTCCGCGTTGAGGGCCGCTGCATCGCGGTCGCGTTCAAGGCCGGTTGCTTTCATCCGGTGTCAGCCGAAAGTGACGAAGCGTCACACCTCGCGCAGACAAACCCTCCTAAGCATTGCCAGCTAATTTCATGTCCCGAGGGTTTCCAAGCCCCAACACGACACAGCACCCACAAACAAAAAGGGTGGACCCACCACGATGGGCCGCCCTTCTTACGTTTATTCGCCAGACCAACAGACGGTTCCAACGGCAGGCTCCGAAACTCAGGAGATAGGGCGAACCCGGATAGCTTCTGTATAATCGCGCACGATGACTCTGACCGCGGGAACTAGATTAGGACCGTACAAAATTATGACGCCGCTGGGCGCAGGCGGAATGGGCGAAGTCTATCGCGCGAAAGATACACGGCTGGGGCGGGACGTAGCGATTAAAGTGTTGCCGGCTCGGTTTTCATCGAGCCCCGAATTGCGCGAACGATTTGAGCGCGAGGCCCGCGCGATTTCGTCGCTGAACCATGCGCGAATCTGCACGCTGCATGACGTAGGACACCAGGACGGCGTGGATTTTTTGGTGATGGAGTATCTGGAGGGAGAATCGCTGGCGGAAAAATTGCTGAAAGGAGCGCTGCCACTAAGAGACACGCTGAGAATTGGCATGGAAGTATGCGAAGCGCTGGATGTGGCGCACCGCGCGGGAATTGTGCACCGCGATCTGAAGCCCGCCAACATCATGCTGACGAAAAGCGGCGCAAAACTGATGGATTTTGGGTTGGCGAAGGCCAGCGCAGCGAGCGGGGGAGCGAGTAGAAGCGCGCCGCTGCTTTCGGCCGCGGAAACGATCAGCGGCCCGAGTCCCATCTCGCCGCTGACGGGCGCAGGGCAGGTGATTGGCACGATTCAATACATGTCGCCGGAACAAATTGAAGGCAAGGAAGCGGACGCGCGCTCGGATGTGTTCGCATTGGGCGCGGTGTTTTACGAAATGGCGACCGGGCGGCGGCCGTTTGAGGGGAAGAGCCAGATCAGCGTGGCCAGCGCAATTTTGGAAAAAGATCCCGCGCCGATTCGGCAGCTGCAGCCGTTGACGCCGCCGGCGTTCGAGCGCGTGGTGAGCACGTGCCTGCAGAAAAACCCGGAGGAGCGTTTTCAATCCGCACGCGACATCAGATTGGAGTTGCAGTGGATCGCCGAAAATCCAATCGCGGAAACAAAACCCGGCCAGGCGCCTGCGGCTAATAGATCGCTGAGCCTTCTGCCCTGGGCGCTTGCAGGCGCGCTGGCGATTGCCACGGCAGCAGGGGCGTGGCTGTACCACCGGAACGTGGGCAGCGCAGCAATCCCCACGTACAAACAGCTGACGTTTGAGCGCGGCTTTGTCTATGCGGCACGATTTGCGCCCGACGGACGCTCCGTGGTGTACAGCGCCAGCTGGGATGGACAGCCATTGCAGATTTATTCCACGGATCCAGGAAGCCCGGAATCGCGCGCGCTGAATCTGCTGGATTCCACCTTGTTTGCGGCTTCCGCGAAAGACCTGGCCATTTCAATTGGCTGCAGGGACCGATACATCGGAGATTGCCAGGGCACCTTGGCGCTGGTGCCGATCTCTGGAGGAGCGCCACGAGAGTTAGCGGAAGAAGTGGTAGCGGCGGATTGGACTTCGGATGGAAGCGAGATGGCGATTGTCCGCCATACCGAGGGAAAGTACCGCGTGGAATATCCGCGCGGAAAAGTAATTTACGAGAGCCATAAGCCACTGGGGTTTGTGCGCATCGCACCGGACGGAAAGTCGCTCGCGATCGCACAATCAGTCGGGGAGTGGGGAGACGCGGGTCGGCTGTTCGTGCTGGATGCGAACGGCAAGCAGATAACACATTCGCAAATGTATGTGAGCCTTGAAGGGGTCGCCTGGCCGCCGTCCGGCGAAGAAGTGTGGCTGGCCGGAACCACGGACGCGGGATGGGCCGACGCGATTTATGCGCTGCGCATGAATGGGCAAGAACGCATCGTGCTGCGCTTGCCCGGGATGGTCCGCCTGCACGACATTTCGCGTGACGGGGCAGCCTTGTTATCCAAAGACTTGTGGAGATCGGACATCATGTATCGCGGCGGCAGCGACAAGTCCGAACGAAGCCTCTCCTGGCTGGACTACGCGCAATTGCGGGACATCACCGACGACGGCAAGATGGTCTCAATCGCGGACTGGGGACAGGCGGCAGGCGCTTCCGGACTCGCGTTTGTGCGCAAGACCGACGGATCCCCCGCAGTGAAGTTGGGAGCCTGGGATGAGCCGGTGCTGTCGCCTGATGGAACACGGGTTTTGGCTGTGGAAGGAGTCACGGTTGGAACGGGGAAGCCGTCGGTAGTGCCAATCGGTGTGGGAGAAATTCAGAAATTCGAAGTGGCCGAAATCCAGAACGTGCAGTCCATGGGATGGATGCCGGACGGGAAGAGTTTCTATTACGGAGCGGATGACGGACATGGATTTCGCATGTACCTGCAGGACCTCGCTGGAGGAAAGCCGCGCGCCGTGACGCCCGTGATCACAGTGAAGTCATATTACTTTGAAACGCACTTGGTCTCACCAGATGGCAAATTCCTCTTTGCACGCGATACAAGCGGAAAGGCGAAACTGTATCCGGTGGCCGGAGGCGAGCCCCAAGACTTGGCGGGATTGATGCCGGAGGATGTCTGGATGACCTGGACCAAAGATGGCCGTGAAGCGTATGTGTTTCACGACGAGAAAACCTCGGCGACGGTCTACCGCCTGGACGTGACCAGCGGCAAACGCCAGCTGGTGGCCAAACTGGCGCCGGTGGATCCGGCCGGAGTAACCTCCATCT
>Ga0182024_10024357_pt1 | contig 10764 bp, 9 predicted proteins | sample P32metaG_FD_120480 | JGI IMG/M metagenome (GOLD analysis project Ga0182024, IMG submission 120480) | Permafrost microbial communities from Stordalen Mire, Sweden - P3-2 metaG (Illumina Assembly) | ecosystem: Environmental > Terrestrial > Soil > Wetlands > Permafrost | place: Sweden: Stordalen...
CCCGCAAAAGCGGCTGGATCGCCTCGCTGCCCCTGTTCGCCTCCGGCTGGACAAAAGTCCGCGACATGCCCGCGCCAGCGAAGCGAACCTTTCACGAGATTTGGAAGGACCGCCCGTGAGTTCTCGCTTGGCGGTGAGTTCCCGCTTTGCGGCCGCCGCGCTGGCCGTGATCCTCGCGAGCTCCTTCGCGCTGAAGCTTCGCCATCTCGATCACGCCGCGGTCAAGCCGCTGGACGAAGTGTTTCATGCGATCGTCGCGCGAAACTTTTTAAAGCATCCGCTGACGCCGACATTGGTCGATCGCCCGTTTCTGAAATATGACCAAAACGATTGGCTGTCGAACCACATCTGGCTTCACAAGCCCCCGATGGCGATGTGGCAGATCGCGATTTTTTACGCCATCCTCGGCGTTGGAACCCTCGCGCTGCGGCTTCCATCCGCGATTTTATCCACGCTGGCCGCGTGGCTGACGTACCTGATCGGCCAGGAGCTGCTCGACCGCCGCGCCGGCCTGATTGCCGCCGGATTGCAGGCGTTTAATCCCGTGATCCTGATGCTGGTTCACGGCTACGTGTTCAGCGATCACGTCGATATTTCGCTGCTCTTCTGGACCGAATTGGCAATTTATTTCCTCGTCCGCGCGGTGAAATCGCCGAACCGGTGGAATCTGATTTTCTGCGGCGTCGCGCAAGGCTTGGCGTTTCTTTCCAAAACCTATCCCGCGCTGATCGTCACGATCCTGGCCGTCGTCGCGTGGCGAAATATCGGCTGCAAAGGAGTGCTGGCGATTTGCGTCTCGACTGCGCTGACGGTCGTGCCCTGGCTGCTGTGGACGGCGATCCGGTTTCGACACGAGTTTGGCCACGAGAATTTGGAAATTCTCCATCATCTCAGCCAGAACATCGAAAATTGGGCCGCCCCGTGGGACCAGGTGGTGTTCAATTATTGGATCAGCATTTTCCATGTGTATTACCCGGCCGTCATCGCGTCGGCCGCGATTTTTCTCTATCGCTCGATGCGGGAAAAAAAAATCGAATCCATCCTGATCCTCGTCTGGGCCGTCGGCGTGATGATCCCAAATCTGCTGGCGACGTCCAAACCGATGTCGGCAACCTTGATCGGCTGGCCGGCGGCGTGGCTGATGTTCGGCGACCTGATCTCGCGAGCCTTTCGCGGCGATCGACTGGCGCTTGGAGTGTGGCTGGGAACGATGCTTCTGGCGATTCTTTTTCTCAACGAGCAATCCATTCCCGTCGGCGGCGAAAACTGGGGACAAACGAACCTGCCCTTCGCGACGATCATGCGCGAGCATTTGTGGGTCTTTTTTCAAGCGGCCGCCGCGATAGGCATTGGCGTTGCGATCCTCCGGATAAAAATGTCCGGAAAAGTGTGTATCGGCGTATTGTGCGTTTGCACATTGGCCATGGCGATGCTGGGAATTTTCGGCGGAATTCGCAAGCGGCCATCGGGCTATGCGGTGGTTGCGTGGCGCGTGACTTCGATCGATGCCAACGTGCCGAACTTTTCCCAGGTCGGTGAATTCGCGGCTCGATTGCCCACCAACGCGGCGTTTCTAGTGGATGAGCATGAGCGGCTGGAAAATAAGGTTGTCGAATTCGCGACGGACCGGTCGTGCTACGCGGCCACGAGAGAGAATTGGCTCAAGCTGTCGAAGGAACTGGAAGAAGCGGGAGCGCTGCCGTACCTTCTGACGCCGGCCACGCTGCCGCTGCCGGTTGTTTACGCGGATATCGAGGGGAATCGAACGGTGTATGCCTGTACGCCGGCAGCGTTGGCGGCGGCGCGGTTGCGATAGGAAGAAGCATGTCGGATGACATGATTGACATTGTTCGCCGGGCGCTCGGGAGGTCGCAGCCGCTGACGGCTCCGCCGGTTCCACCGGTGATTGAAGATTCGGTTGCCCGGCTGACTCCGCGAAACGGGAATCTTGCCGAGCTGTTTGCACGATCGGCGGTCGATGCGAAATGTCAACTGGAGCGGGTCGGGGCCGATCAGGTTTGCAATCGCGTGGTGGAATTTCTGCGGGAGCATCAATGTAAGACTGTCGGCCTGACGAAATCTGAATTGCTCGAGCGGCTTGGATTGCACATCGCGATCGAGCAGGCGGGGGTGAAGGTGGTTCGCTGGGAAGAGTCGACGCTGGATGCGGCATACGATCTGGACTGTGGAATTACCGATGTCTATGCGGCTGTGGCGGAAACGGGTTCGCTGGTGATTCGGCCGACTGCCGGACATGGCCGGGCGCTCTCGCTGGTGCCACCGATTCACATCGCGATTGTGGAACCTGCGAGCATTGTGGCGGATTTGATTGATCTGATGGAAAAAATCGCCGCGTCCTCGCAGGTTCCGAATATTACGTTGATCACAGGTCCATCGAAAACCGCGGATATTGAGGGGGTTCTCGTAACGGGTGTTCATGGTCCCGGATTGGTGCGAGTGTATTTGCTGACGACTTGACAGCAGAGTCGAAGCTGTGACTTTCGGCTATGATTCGCTCTCATGGAGCGCGACCACCTTTTCCAACTGCTGGATCAATTCAATATCGAAACGCCGAGCTGGGGGTATTCGGATACCGGCACGCGATTCGGCAAATTTCACCAAGCGGCGGCGGCTTCGACGATCGATGAGAAACTTGCCGATGCGGGGATTGTTCACCGGTATACGGGATGCTGCCCCTCGGTGGCGGTGCATGTGCTTTGGGATTTTTCCATGGGGGTTGACGCCACCGCTACCGCGGCGGTGGCCGCGCGCAATGGCGTTCGCATCGGCTCAATCAATCCGAACTTGTTTCAAGATCAGGTTTACAAATTCGGATCGGTCTGCAATCCCGATGAATCGGTGCGGGTGCATGCGCATCGGCATCTGATGGATTGCATCGCGATCGCCAAGGCGGTGAAGAGCAAGCTGCTGAGCCTCTGGTTCGCCGATGGGTCGAATTATCCGGGGCAGGATGACATCGTCGAGCGAAAGGAGCGGATGCACGGGGCGCTGCGGCAGTGGCATGACGCCATGCCGAACGGGATGAAAATGCTGGTGGAATATAAGCCGTTCGAGCCGGCGTTCTATCACACGGATATTGCGGACTGGGGGATGGCGTATGTTTTTGCCAAGGATGCGGGTCCGAATGCCCGCGTGCTGGTCGATACGGGGCATCATTTGCCGGGGCAGAATATTGAACACATCGTCGCCTATCTGATCGACGAAGAGATGCTGGGCGGGTTTCATTTCAACGATCGGAAATACGCGGACGATGATCTGACGCTGGGAAGCATCGATCCTTATGCGGTTTTTCGGATTTTTCACGAGATTCGCAATGCGGCTGATCTGCGCGGAAGAAATGTGGATGATATCGCGTACATGATCGATCAGAGCCACAATCTGAAGCCAAAGATCGAAGCGATGATTCAGACGGCGGTCACAGCGCAGGAGCTTTATGCGAAGGCTTGTCTGGTCGATCGGAAAAAACTTCGCGATGCACAGACGAGAATGAACATCGTGGATGCCGAGCAGTGCCTGAAGGACGCGTTTTTCACGGATGTTCGGCCGCTGCTGGCGGAATGGCGGAAGAAGAAAAATCTCGATGCAAATCCCATGGAGGCGTATCGCGCCAGCGGATATGAGACGAAGGTGTCTCGCGAGCGGGAAGCGGCTCGGGCCGTGCGCGGGACGAGCGGGTCGGGATCTTATGCCTAGAAGCTGGAGAGTAATTCAGGCGTAGCTGTGTAGGCGGGACGACAATTGCCGTAGCACGCGAAAGCTTGCTATTATCATCATCAGGGATGTGTTTCACCGGCCGAATAGGATATCCATATGCTTAGTACCGCGTATCGGTTACCGCTGGGAAAGGTCAAGCAAGTCGCGCAGGAGCATCTCGTCGGGGACAAGATCCAGCCGGGCCATCCGCTGTTTGGAATTGTCTGGATCAATCCGGCCAGAGTCAGCGGCGTTCCGTGTTTTTATGCCAGCCGGGTGCCCATTAAGACGCTTTTCGACTATGTAGCCGGCGGAGAAACGCTCGAGCAATTTCTGGAGGATTTCGAGGGGATCGACCGCGACCAGGCCGTCGCCGTGCTCGACTTGGCAAGCAGGGATTTACTCAGCGATCTGGAATCGCTTTGAAAATACTTTTTGATCACAACCTTCCTAAGCGCTATCGGCAAAAGTTGCCCGGGCACGAAATTAAGACGGCACGCGAAATGGGTTGGGAGGCGTTAGCCAACGGGCTGCTTTTAAGAGCTGCTGCATCCGCAGGTTTCGAAGCCGTCATCAGCGCCGACAAGAATCTCGAATTCCAACAAAATCTCTCTACGCTTCCGTTGCCTGTTTTGGTGCTTGCGGTGCCTGCCAACACGGTGGCCGCTCTTGAGCCTACAGTAAATATCGTGCTGGACTTGCTCAAGGCTCCACTGGATCGCGCTCTCTATCTTATTGAACCCAATGGCGCGGTGCGTCGATTTGTCGGTCCGCGACCGTAATTGCATCACCTGGCGAAAAATCAGAAATAGATCGTGAATTCAATATCTTCCGGATGGATTTGGCCGGTGCGGGGATCTTTGAGGGGCTCGAACCACCAGGTATAGGCGGCGCGCTGGCAGGGGAGGTCGATGTTGTCGCTGCCGCTGGAGCGTTCGATTTTGACGTCGGTGACGTTGCCGGTGGTGTCGATTTTGATCAGCATGACGACGAAGGGCCGGTCCATGGTTTGAAGGTCGGCGTTGGCGGCGAGGCCGAGCTTTGGAAGTTGGCGTGTGCGCATTTTGCGTCCGCTGCGGGCTTCGATTTTGCCGGCGAGGAATCGGCTGGCGATATGGGTGACGGGATAAGATTCAAAATCGCTGGTGGGGATCGGGTTGCCCGCGCCGGGGTCGGCCGCGCCGGCTTTTCCGCCGGCTCCGCCGCCGCTGTTGGAGGAGGCGCCGGATTGGGATGAGCCGGTTTGCTGATTGGCCGATGAATTGCTCGGGGAGGAATTTGGATCGGATTTCTGGTTGGACGAGTCGCTTTTGGGCGGGGTGACAGCCAGGGGTCCCGAAGAAAGAGGATCGATTGAATTGTCCGCGCCCTTGGTGTTGCCGGGCGGGGGATTTTTGGAGGGCACGGGGGTGGAGACTTTTGGCGATAAGTTGGCCGTGCTTGATTCACGCGAGCCGAAGACGGATGAAGCGGACTGGGCACCCGAATTTGCGCCTCGCGGCTGGTTATCGCCGTTGTCACCGCGGAGGGTTTGATCGAGTTGCTGGTTGGCGCCCTTGCCACCGAAGCCGGCGGGGTCGCGCTGCATCGCGGCTTGTTCCTGGCGGGCATCGGCGATGGCGGATTCCATGGGCTGATCGCCGGGGGAAGTGTTGATCGATTGGCCATTGGTGTCATGATCGCCGAGTTGCTGGACGGATTGATTGGGGGGCGTGACGACGGGGGAGTTGGTGGGCGCTGGAGCGCCTTGCAGCCACCAGCCGAGATCGCGGCGGGCGACCTTTACGCCCAGGCCGATGAGGGCGAGATGGATACCGAGCGCCACGAGCAGGGCAACAAGGATCGTCGGATCTCGGCGGGTCATGGTCATCAGGATTCCTGGCGAGTCAGGAATTCGATGGCCTGCTCCACCGATTCAGCGACGAAATACAGATCGCGGGAGCCGGGACGAATAAAATGGTGCTCCACCCCATGATCGATCATAGTCAGCAGGGGGGTGTAATATCCGGCGATATTCATGAGGACGATTGGTTTGGTGTGAAATCCAAGCTGTTTGCCGACGACAACTTCGAAGAATTCCTCGAGTGTTCCAATTCCGCCGGGGAGGGCGATCATGGCGTCGCCACGCGATTCGAGGATTTCCTTTCGGTGGCGCATGTCACGAGTGATGACGACTTCGTGGGATCGTTCGTTGCTAACGCCGGCATCGTGCATGCGCTGGGGCAATATGCCGGTAACGCGTCCACCGGCGGTGTGAGCGCCTTCGGCGACGGCGCCCATGAGGCCGGCCTTGTCACCGCCGTAAATAACTCCCCATCCCCGGAGGGCTATTGCACGGCCGAGACCGACGGCGGCCTGGCGATAAACCGGAGCGACGCGATTGCTGCTGGCACAGTAAACGGTGATGTTGCGAATCATTGGACTTGGCGCTTTCGAAAAAGGGAAATAGTTATGGCCGCCCCAATAGACTCATCATAAACAACAATCGGCCGAGCGACTATATTGCGAGCAGATGGCAATCTGGACGGCGCGGGTCCGGTCCCATACAATCACCTAACTGGACGGGTGAAGAAACGTGTATTGATGTGCCGATAACCCGTTGGACGATGCACTGGCAAGGAGGACCGCAGCTATGCACGATCTTGGCGAAGCAACACGGGCGCATTCTACAAGCCGCGAATCGCAGGAACTTTTTAACAACAAACCGGTAGGGGTTGTGGAATCATCCAGGAAGGCATCAACGTCGGCACGGCAGCCGGTTCGTCGGGAGACGGCCGACACGATGGCGACGAAACAGAAGGACATCGCCGTCAGCGAATTTTTCGCGAAGAATCGGCATCTGCTGGGATTTGATAATCCGCGCAAGGCGCTGCTGACGACGGTGAAGGAAGCGGTGGACAACTCGCTGGACGCGTGCGAGGAAGGGGGGATTCTGCCGAACATTGCGATTATCATCGAGGATTTGCAGCCGGATCGGCCGGCGAATGCGAAGCAATCGAGATATCGCGTGAGCGTGATCGACAACGGGCCGGGGATCATTCGGAAACAGGTGGAGAATGTTTTTGGACGGCTCTTGTTCGGGAGCAAATTTCACCGGTTGAAAATGAGCCGGGGACAGCAGGGGATCGGCATTAGCGCTGCGGGGATGTATGGGCTGATTACCACGGGCAAGCCGATGGTGATTCATACCCGCCCGCACGCGAAGAAGGATGCGCACCACATCGAGTTGGCGATGAATACCAAGACGAACCGCGCTGAAGTTACGATTGATAAAGAAACCGATGATTTTCCGCCGCAGCGGTTTCGGACGCTGAGTGCCGGGACGCGTGATCCGGCGTTTTTGAATTCAGAGGATTACATCACCGGGACGAGCGTGAGCATCGAGCTGGAAGGCCGGTACCAGAAGGGGCGGGGGAGCGTCGATGAATTTTTGGAGTTATGCGCGATCGCGAATCCGCATGCGCGGATTACTTTTGTTCCGCCGACGCGGGTGAGTGCGGACGATCAGGAGGATCTGCCGCTGACCAATGCGGCGAAAGATGCCAAGCACATTCCGACGGAACAATCGGCGGCGATGGCGCAGCATGGGGATGCGGGGGACATTACGGCGCCGAGCGGGGTGGACCCGACGCTAACGACGATTGAGCGGGATGGGATCATCTTTTTCCCGCGGGGAACGGATCAGCTTCCGCCGGAAACGCGGGAAATCCAGCCGCATCCTAAAGGGATCGAACTGGGGATTTTGATCCAGATGCTGAAGGATTATGAGGATGCGAATCGCGGTGGGGGGACGGTTTATAATTTTCTGCAGGAGAAGTTTTCGCGGGTAAGTTCGGGGAAGGCGAGTGAATTTTGCAAAGCGATTGGCGTTCATAGCCGGACGAAAGCGGGGGATCTGGAGCCGCAGCAGATTGAGAAGCTGTTCAAGGAATTTCAGGAATCGCGATTGCCACCGCCGCCGACGGATTGTTTGGCGCCGATTGGGGTTCGGCAGCTTTTGGCGGGAATGCTCAAGGGCGTGAAGGCGGAATTTTACGCGGCGAGCAGCCGGGAGGCGGATGTTTATCGCGGGCGACCGTTTCAGATTGAGACGGCGATTGCATTCGGCGGCGAGTTGCCGGCGGATGATTCGGCGCGGGTGATTCGATTTGCCAATCGGGTGCCGCTGCTGTTTCAGCAGAGCGCGTGCAGCAGCTTCAAGGCGGTGGCGGAGACGAGCTGGAGGAATTACAACCTGAGCCAACCGCGCGGGAGCGTGCCGGGCGGCCCGCTGGTGATTCTGATTCACATGGCCAGCGTGTGGGTTCCGTTTACCAGCGAATCGAAGGAAGCGATCGCGGATTACGATGAGATTCGCAAGGAGATGAAGCTGGCGCTGATGGAGTGCGGGCGGAAGCTGGGGACGTATCTGCGGAAGCGGCAGAAGATGCAGCGGGAGGCTGCGCGGCGGGACGTGTTTGAGCGGTATATCGGAGAGATCAGCAAGGCGATCCATCTGATCAACGGGACGGATGCGAAGAAGCTGTACGACAAGCTTTTGGAAGAAGCGCGCAAGCGGACGGCGATCGCCGATGCGCAGCTTGATGAAGAGGGGAAGACGATCGAGCAGAGTGAAACTGAGGAATTGAAGAACGACGAGGGCGTGGTGATGGTGCAAAGCCGAGCGGCGCATCAATTGGATGCGGCGGCTGGCGGCGAGGAATCGGCGGCGGCTGAGGCAGCGGAGCAGGGCGATTTGGTTCGATTGAACGGCAAACGAAAGAAATCGAAGAAAAAGTCGTCGAGCAATGGAGAGCAGCTTTTCGATTGAGAATGCGATCATGGCTAAGAAAAAATCACAATCCGGCAGTGGAATGAGCAAGCGAATTCAGGAGCGGGACAAGGTCACGCGCAATAAGGTCGTTGAACTGGCGGACAATGTCAGCACGGCCGCGTTCAAGGGGCGGGATATTTCCGTGGCGATCCCCACGCGCACGCGTTCGAATACGATTTGGAATAAGAAGCGCGGCATCCTGCAGATGGGGGATGGGAAATCGAGCCGGGAGCTTTTTAATCTCAATCAGGCGAAGCAATTCATGCAGACGGTGCTGCATGGGAACAGCATCAAGGAGTTGATTGACGCGGGGAAAACGCTGAGCCTTCGAGGAATGTTTTATAAGGGGCTGCACACGATTCAGGGGACGAATGGGGAAAAGACGTTCGCGGCGCAGGATGAATCGGATGGGATTCTGGAAGATCTGGAAGTAGCGCTGGGATCGCTGCGGGAAGAGTTTCACATATTCGCGGAAAATCGCGGCGCGATGGTGGGGAATATTACCGTCGTGGACAAGGGCGATGAGATTGATTGCCGACGAATGGGAAGCGGGGGATATGCGATTCCGAGCATTACGGAATCGGACATCATGCAGTTCAAAAAGATCGACGCGGATTTTGTGTTACACGTTGAGAAGGGCACGGTGTGGAATCGGTTTAATGAAGACCGGTTTTGGGAAGAGCACAATTGCATTCTGACGCATGGGGGTGGACAGCCGCCGCGCGGCGTGAGGCGGCTGCTGCAAAGATTCAGCAGCGAAGCGAAACTGCCGGTGATTTGTCTGCTCGATTGCGATCCGTGGGGGCATTACATTTACAGCGTCATCAAGCAGGGGTCGATCAGCCTCGCATTTGAGAGTGAGCGATTGGCGATCCCCAGCGCCCGATTCCTGGGAATTCGGGCGAAGGATTACGAGGCCTGCGAACTGACGGACGATGTGCAGATTGATTTGAACGACAATGACAGAAAGCGCGCGGGAGAGATCGCGAATTATCCTTGGTTCAAGGACAACAAGGCGTGGCAGAAAGAAATCCAGAAGATGGTTTCCAATGGATTCAAGATGGAAGTGGAATCGCTGATTAACAGGGATATCAGCTATGTGACCGAGGATTATGTGCCGCAGCGGTTGAAGGATGAGGATTGGCTGGATTGAAAGGGCTGTTGCAGAGTAGAATAACTATTGATGACGCTATCATCCGCCCAGAATTCGCTGATCGATCAGCAGCACATCGTGCTCGATGACATGTCGTGGGAGTTTTACGAGCACTTATTGAACGAAGTGGGTGACCGGCCTATTCGGATCACGTATGACAGTGGAAATTTGGAGATTATGGCGCCCCTGAATATCCATGAATTTTGGAAGAAGCGCATCGGACAACTTGTCGAATTAATGTGCCTGGAGCGGGACATCAAAATAATTCCCGGTGGTTCCACGACGTTTAAGCGCGAGGATAAAGAAAAGGGCTTGGAGCCGGACGAGTGCTATTATGTTCAACAAGCGGACGCGATTCGTTTTAAGGATGATTTGGATCTTACGGTCGATCCCGCGCCGGATTTGGCGGTGGAGATAGATATCACTTCGCGATCGATCGAACGTCAGCCTATTTATGCCGCGTTGGGTGTTCCGGAATTATGGCGGTTTGATGGGAAGCGGCTGAACGTGCTGACGCTTGGGACTGATGGCCGGTATATGCCGCAGGATAACAGCGGTGTTTTTCCATTCCTTTCGATCGGTGGATTCAACGAATTTTTGATGCGATTTGCCAATGAGGAGCACAACATTGTTGTGCGGGCATTTCGAGATTGGGTTGTGGGGCTTCCATGATGGGTCGCGAGATTGCGAGATTTCGGATGGGCTGAATGCGCATCCGTTTGAGCAAATCGTTTAGCTTCGAAGCGGCGCACGAGTTGCCATTGTTTCCTTCCTGCGATTATCGCGGTCCAGTTCAGCAGAAATGAGACGAACTCATGGCTAAGGCGGCTCCGTTCCCCTCTCTTGATAATGATCCCGAGCGTAAACGAACGGCGTGGGAGACAATTATCGTCACGACGCCGGTGATCCTGACGGTGATGGCGACCGTGCTTGCGGGGCTATCATCGAGCGAGATGAGTTCGGCACAATATTTCCGTTCGATCGCGGCGCAGATGCAATCGAAAGTGTCGGATCAGTGGGGTTATTTTCAGGCGAAGAAACTGCGGGCGGAACAGTGCGGGAATACGGTGACGATTTTGCAGAG
>Ga0182024_10024358_pt1 | contig 10763 bp, 8 predicted proteins | sample P32metaG_FD_120480 | JGI IMG/M metagenome (GOLD analysis project Ga0182024, IMG submission 120480) | Permafrost microbial communities from Stordalen Mire, Sweden - P3-2 metaG (Illumina Assembly) | ecosystem: Environmental > Terrestrial > Soil > Wetlands > Permafrost | place: Sweden: Stordalen...
CGAGCCGGAGCCGGTCTACCAGGGCAAACCAACCGGTGATGCCGACAGCCTCAAGAACCGTGTCGGGGGCGACGATCTGGCCTTGCGCCGCCTGGAAATCGAAGAGAGCCGCGACATCGCCAAATACAGTCAGCAGCTCAAGGCCCTTGGCGATGCGCCCAGCCTGTCCATTCTGCAGCGGGTAATCGAGGACGAGCAGGAACACTATCGCGAGCTTAGCAGTCTCATCCGGCGGCAGACACCCCTCCGCGGTTCCCGTGTCCCGACCGCCGATCCAAAGACCACCCTGGAGCAGTTGTTGGCCAAGCGTAACCGGGGCCGTTCGCACACCGCGGGATGGATCGGCGACGCCATTTACGGGGTGAACGACGGGCTCGGCTCCATCTTCGGCATTGTTTCGGGAGTTTCGGGCGCTACCCTGGGCAATAGCAAGTGGGTCCTGCTCTCAGGTATTGCCGGCATGATCGCCAGCGCGCTCTCCATGGGCTCCGGTGCTTACCTGGCAGCCAAGAGCGAGCGCGAGATCTACGAGGCGGAGGTTAGCCGCGAACGGGAAGCCATTGCGATGAACGGCGCGGAAGCCCGCGAGCTGCTTTCGCTCTACTACCAAGTCAAAGGCCTTCCTCAAGAGGATGCCGACCACATGGTCGAGCACATCGCCAGCGACCCGGACCAGCTGCTGCGCGCGCTCGCTGCCGAGCGGCTCAACTCGACAGAAGAGGCTCTCAGCAATCCGCTCACCTCGGCATTCTCGGGAGCCCTCTCGACCGCGGCCGGAGCGTTCATCCCCATCGTGCCGTTTTTCTTCCTCAGCGGCTACAGCGCCGTCATTGTCTCCGCGGTGGTTTCGCTGCTGGCGCATTTCGCCGTGGGCGCCGCCAAGTCACTGGTCACCGTACGCTCCTGGTGGAGCAGCGGTTTCGAGATGACCATGGTAGGAGCGGTGGAAGGTATCGTGACGTATGTCATCGGCCTGGGCCTCGGCCGCCTTGGCGCATGAGCGGGAAGCACCCTCAAACGCGGAAGGTGTCCGGCCGCCAGACGTGAATGGAAGCTTTGATCTGCTTTTGCGCCAGGCCTTCATTCAATGCGAGCGTGGCAAGAGTGGGGAGTTCCGCATCGGAAGCGAAACGAAGCGCAATCAATTGAGACTCCGTCAGCTCCGCGATGCGTGGTTTTGCCGCTTCGGGCAGCAGTTGTGACAAGCGCAGCCGCTCCTCGAGCCGGATGACCCGGTCCTGTACCTTGAGGGCATAGATCCTGGTCTTGGTGGCATTCACTAACAATCCGATGGCCAGCACGACCCACAGTGTGGAAGGAAGACTGGGGTGGCGCGTGAAAACGATGACGCTCAAGACGACCGACATGATGGCCAACGGAGCAAGAACAAAATGGAAGGTGGGGTCGAGCCTGGCGTGGTTCGCATAGGACTGGGGCGCAGCATTTGCCATTGGAAAGCCTCTTTCAAGAACCCTTCCATCATGCTTGCTGCGGATCTTTTGCGCCAGTGGCGTGGCTCTGTTCTTATCTCACGGCAACAGGACGGCGGAAACGGCCGCGTGCCCCGGGTTCGCACCAGACCCTGGGCCGTTTTGTCTCGCCGCTGTGAAATGATTCAGAGATGATGACACGCGTTACACGCGGCATTTTTTGCGGCTGTCTGCTCACTCTTCTGGCCGGACGTTGCCATGCGCAAGAACAGCCGCAACACTTTGCCGCTCCGATTCTGTTGCATGTGGATCTGAGCGATGCGCCACGCCACCTGCTGCATGCCCATTTGGAGATACCGGTGAGCGCCGGACCTCTGACCCTGGAATATCCGCAATGGATTCCCGGCAACCACCGCCCCAACGGGCCCATCGACAATCTCGCAGGCTTGTTGATTCGCGCCAACGGGCAGGAGCTGCCGTGGCGACGCGACGATGTGGATATGTTCGGTGTTCATGTGGAGGTGCCGCGCGGCGTGAGCCGGCTTGAGGTCTCGCTCGATTTTCTCGCCGTTCCGGGCGGCACTGGTGCCAGTGAGGACGGGGCCACCAGTGCCAGCATGGCTGTGCTGGAGTGGAACTCCGTCGTTATGTATCCAGCACACGTCCCTGTGGCGCAGATTCCCATTACGGCTTCGTTAACGCTACCGGCGGCCTGGAAGTTCGGAACCGCCATGGGTGTTGCCGGGCAGAAGGACGCGGAGGTCTCGTTTGTGCCGGTTTCGGTGGAGCAACTGGTGGATTCGCCGCTGATCGCGGGCAGATATTTTCGCGAGTTTCCGCTGGCCCCGGAGGTGACCCCGAAGCATTATCTGGATGTGGCCGGCGATGCGGCGGAGGATGTCGAGCTGAAGCCGGAGTTCCTCGCCGCGCTCACCCAACTGGTGCGGGAGACGGGGGCCCTCTACGCATCCCGGCATTATGAGACCTACCACTTTCTCCTGAGCCTGAGTGATGTCGTGCGCGAGGAGGGTCTGGAGCACCATCAGTCGAGCGACAACGGGGTTGGGAAACAGGGCTTCTCCGACCCGAAACTGGCTATGCTCAATGCGGATTTGCTGCCGCATGAGTTTACCCACTCCTGGAACGGGAAATATCGGCGGCCCGCAGGGCTGGCCACGCCGGATTACGCAACCCCCATGAAGGGTGATCTGCTGTGGGTTTATGAGGGGATGACGCAATACTGGGGTGACGTGCTGGCGGCGCGCTCCGCGTTGCGGACGGCGGAGGTCTACCGCGAGAAGCTTGCCTTCAGCGCCGCCAGGCTTGACGTCAAGCCCGGGCGCACCTGGCGCAACCTGGAAGACACCGCCGTATCCTCCCAGATTCTGCGTATCGACAGCTCCAACTGGTCCAACTGGAGGCGCGGACAGGACTACTACCAGGAAGGGGAGTTGCTTTGGCTGGATGCAGACACAACCATCCGGCAGCTAACCCGCGGCAAGAAGTCGTTGAATGACTTTTGCGTCAAGTTTCTCGCCGCGGGCGGCAATACCCCGCCTGAGGTGGTGGTGCCCTATACGTTTGACGAGATCGTTGCCGACCTGAATACTGTCGCGCCTTACGACTGGCGGAGTTTCCTGACGGAACGGCTGGAGTCCCATGCAGGCCACGCGCCGCTCGGCGGCATCGATCACGGAGGTTATCGTCTTGTCTATAACAGCGAGCCAACGGAATACGAGCAAGCCTTGCTCGACTCGTTGAAGGACATCGACGCGTGGTTTTCCGCCGGCCTGACAGTAAGCACAACCGGCGCCATTGAGGATGTCAGGATGGGCTCGCCTGCTTTCCAGGCTGGCCTCGGCCCCGGCGCCAAGCTGGTTGCCATCAATGGGCACGCTTTCACGGGCGACGTGCTGAAACAGGCGATTCGGGGGGCGAAAGGAACGGCGGACCCGATTGAGCTGATCGTCTCCAACGACAACGAATTCCGCGTGGTGCGGCTGGATTATCATGATGGCGAAAAATATCCTCGCCTCGAGCGGGTGGCGGGGACGCCGCCGCTGCTGGATGAGATCCTCAAGCCGCTGGCTCCGGGCAAGGGAAGTGGCCTATAGTGAAGCGTCCCCCGGATTTCCTGTTGGGCTTAGTGGGATCAGCGAACTTTATGCGGTCCCGGCTGGCCGGGACCGCACACGCGGCCACTGTTGAAGCCTCTAGCAGGAAATCCGGGTAGTTACCAGGAGGTCCTAAATGCCCAACTTGCCCCGCGCCCTGCTGCTTCTCCTTTTCCTCGTGCCATCCACGCTATTTGCGCAGACCAGTACGCTGGCCGCAACTCCGCCCATGGGCTGGAACAGCTGGAACCTTTTCGCGGGGAAAGTTGAGGATAAGGATGTCCGCGCCACGGCGGATGCGATGGTTTCCTCGGGCATGAAGGACGCCGGCTATCTCTACGTCAACATCGATGACACGTGGCAGGGTGAGCGTGATGCGCAAGGCAACATCCAGGCCAACAGCAAATTTCCCGACATGAAGGCGCTGGCCGACTACGTTCACTCCAAGGGGCTCAAGATCGGCATCTATTCTTCGCCTGGGCCGAAGACCTGCGCCAAGTACGAAGGCAGCTACGGGCACGAAGCGCAAGACGCGAAGACCTATGCGGCCTGGGGCATCGACTATCTCAAGTACGACCTTTGCGGCTATCGCCAGAACATGATGGCGGAGGCCCCGAATGATCCGCAAAAAGCCAACCAGATGATGAAGGATGCGTATGAAAAGATGCAAAAGGCGCTGCTGGCGACCGGACGCCCCATCGTCTACAGTTTCTGCCAGTACGGTTGGGACGCGGTGTGGGAATGGGGACCGTCGCTTGGAGCCAACCTGTGGCGGACCACTGGTGATATTAACGCCACCTATGATCGCATGACGCTGATCGGCTTCTCCCAGGCCGGCCTGTCCAAGTACGCCGGTCCGGGGCACTGGAATGATCCCGACATGCTGGAAGTAGGCAACGGCAAGCTTAAGCCGGACGAAAACCGCACCCATATGAGCCTGTGGGTCCTGCTCGCCGCGCCCCTGCTGGCCGGCAACGACCTCTCGCAGATGAAGCCCGAGACGCTCGCCATCCTCACCAATCGCGAAGTCATTGCCATCGACCAGGATCCGCTGGGCAAGCAGGGTGATCGCGTTTCCGAGGTTGGCCCTCTCGAAATCTGGGCCAAACCGCTCAAGGGTGGAGATGAGGCTGTGGGCCTATTCAACCGCAACGAATCCACATTGCCCATCACCGTGAAGTTGAGCGATGTGGGTTTCGCCGGGGGCGCGAAGGCGCGCGACATCTGGCAGGCAAAGGATCTGGGAAAAATCCAGGGCAGTTACACGGCAAACGTGCCGGGTCACGGGGTGGTCCTGCTTCGGCTAAGCAAGTAAAAAAGAAACCGCAGATCCCTCCGCTACGCTACCCCGGATTTTCTGTAGACTTTGTTGGCGTTGACGAACTTCATGCGGCTTTCTTTACGGAAAGCCGCACAGGCGGCCATTTTCGGTGCCGCTTAGTAGAAAATCCGGGTACGCTCCGGTCGGGATGACAAAGTTTAGGGCAAAGTAAACAAGAGGCATCGACATCCGGTTCCGCAGCAGACAACAAGGTCCTGCACCCAGGTAAGATTTGTCATCCCGGACCGGAGCGGTCAATGGGCCTGCGGCCCACCCAAGGGGATGAAAATGGCTTCTGTTCAGCAACCGCTCTCCATGGAAGCGTCTCCCTCCCCTTTGTCATCCCGAGCGCAGCCGAGGGATCTGCAGTTCCGCGGACCTTTCTTGGAAATGTTTTTCGACAGAGCGTACCCGGATTTTCTACTACGCGGCACCGACAATGGCCTCGTGTGCGGCTTTCCGTAAAGAAAGCCGCATGAAGTTCGTCAACGCCAACAAAGTCTACAGAAAATCCGGGGTAGCGAAGTGGAGGGATCTGCAGTTTCTTTTCTCCACCCTGCAGTCGGTTCGCCGCGCCGACGGAAATCTATTCAGCCTCAAGGTAGACAATTCTCTGCTCCTGGAATGACTGGGTCGCGGCGTGACTTACGCGGATTGCTTCGACCGCGTCTGTACCTGAAACTGCAGGCTCCCCGCCACGCAGTAGCGTATCCACGAAATTCTGGATCTGGGCAAGATAGGCACTCTCAAAACGCTCCATGAAATACGGAACAACATCGTGACTTATACCTGCCTTGGTCATGACGAGAATGGGAGTTTGCCGATAATATCCGATCTGCAGCGAGCCCTTAATACCCCAGATTTCCGCGCGAATGTCGTATCCGAATACCGCGTTCCGGCTGAGATGAACGGCGCCCAGTGTGCCGTTATGAAAAACAAGACTGATGATTGCGTTATCAATATCGCCAATCGACTTCATCTCCGGATACGCCAGAGTGCCACCAACCGCATAAACACTCTTGATCCCGCCCATGTACATGCGCGCTATGTCGAAGTCGTGAATTCCCATATCGGCAATCAAGCCGCCGCTGACTTTCGGGTCGCAGAATTCGAGCGACGGACGAAAAGGATCCCGCGATGTCGATGTCAGGACGACTGGCGTCCCGATAACCCCAGCTTCAATTTGCTTCATGGCGGCAATGTATCCGGAGTCGAAACGGCGCTGGAAGCCGGGTTGGAAGAGGACTCCAGCTCTCTCAACCGCAGTCAGCATCTCTCGAGCATCTTCCACAGACATTGCGATCGGCTTCTCGCAGAAGATGGCTTTCCCTCTTTCTGCTGCTCCGATAACTACTTCTTTGTGGGTACTTGTAGGAGTTAAAACAGCGACGGCATCTACCTGCTTGTCAGCTAATACGTCGTGATGATCGCCGTACCATCGAGGAACATCAAATTCGTTTGCAAATGCCTCGGCGATCTCTGCACGCGTATCGGCCACAGCGACAAGCCGCGCACCAGGAACACGATGGGCAAGATTGGAAGCATAGACGCGCCCTAAACGGCCCAGGCCCAGGACGGCAATATTGATTCGGCTCGCCATTGCTGCACGCCCTTTCTGCGGCGACGCGGGCTACGCAAAGCGAGTGTGTTTCCACAGCGCCCAGGCGCCCGCGGCTAAAAATATCAGCAGTATTCCGGTCAAGATCATGGCAAAGCCGTAGTTGATGGCTAATGGCGGCCGTTTGACGTAAGCAGCGAACCAGGCAAAGACTCCCACAGCGCCGGCAAGGATCACATAGTCCCACCAGCGCCGCGTGTGACTATAGCTGGCCGCAGGTTCTTCGCCACGCTGCTCCGCAATCAACTCCTTCTGGTCCATACCGTATCGGGTGCATTCCCGCGTTATGGCCTGAATACATGAGGCGCGCTCGCCGGCGGGGGCAGCCGCCGTGCTGATTGCGACGGCACCCAGGATCATTAACAACGATGCAGAAAGGATAAGCAGTTGGGTGGATCCGCTGAAGTGAGCAAATTCTCCAAACACTAAGGCGCCCCACGCCAGCCCCCATAGCTGATTGGTGTTAGAGAGCGGAATCGCCCGGCTGATACCTATGTATTTCGTCCCGTATTGCTGGAATAAGTCGCCAATCACCCAACAAAATCCCCCCAGAAAGAGCCATAAGATAGAAGACTTGATGGCCTTCAATTGAATAAAGATGGAACTGCCGCCATTGTGCACGGTAAGGGCCAATAGGCCAATCGTCGCCAGCTCGCCAAAGGTAAAGATGGTGACAAATGAGAGAGGATTGAGGCCGGAAAGATATGCCTTGCGATAGGGTATGTACATCGTGCCCAACAGGAGACCGGCGGCAAGGGCAGCGGACACTCCGGAGAAAACACGGTGGGCGGAGATGGTGCCGGATCCAGCCGAAGCGTAGGACAAAGCGACGGCGCCAATCGTAATGGCGAGTGCTCCACCCAGAACGCTCACCCAGGTCTTGGCTCCTGCACCTCGCAATTCTCTAAACAACAGCCATCCCCAAAAAAGGCCCACCAGAGAATTAATATTCCAAAGGGGAAAGGCAATTGCCAGGCCGACGTCGCGGACAGCAACAATGGTCAACGTGTTTGCTACAGCCCAGATGGCTCCCGCAAGCACAGCCCACACCATCAGATGAGGCTTCCGCCTAAGGTCATAAACTACGTAACTTGTGCCTTTTAAAACTGCTGGTAGCGTCCAGCGCGAGAAAAATACTCCAATGATCATGCAGAGCGAGATTAAAACTGGAGAAAAGCCAAGGTTTGCCAGTTTTGTAGGAGCTTCCGCTCCACCCAACCACGCCGATGCAGCGATGGCACAGAAGACGCCGAGACCGTGCATGGATTTTGCTGCCGGAACACTCTTTTCCTCAGAGCTCATATATACCTATGGATCCTAGCGGCTTAGATAAATGAGGAGAAAAACACCAGCAACAAACGCGATGAGTGGGATCCAGAGGTGGACATCACTAAGAACTGCTCGAATTGCGCCATGATTCATTCGACTTCGGACTCCTTAGTGCAGGCTCTCGCGCGAGGGAGGGAGCGCGCCAAATTGTATCTTGCTGGCTGGTGCGCGCGGAAGAAGTTTCGTGGCATCCCACCCTTGCCGGAAAACCCGTTTCATGTCCCTGTGGGTCGGCAACGCCGGTGGACGACTTAGAGGAATCCCGGGGGGACGGGCCACCCGCAGCTTTGTGGCAAGGTGCAGGTTAATTTGCGCTTGCCAGGTACACCGTGAACCAGCTGTTGGCGTCCGACCATTGCCGGCGCAACTTGAATCCGGCTCGGGTAAGCAACGCCAGTACACGCTTATCGGTGAATTTATAGCTGTTCTCGGTGTGGATTGTCTCGCCCTGAGCGAAGCGCACCTCGAGATCCAGCGCGCCAATGGGAACCCGCTGTGCCAGCATACTTTCCAGGTGCATCTCGATGCGCGATTGCTCCTCATTCCACCGTGCCCGGTGGCGAAAGAGCTGCGGATTGAAGTCCGCGTCCAGCTCGCGATTGATGCGGACCAGCACATTCTTGTTGAACTCCGCGGTAACTCCTGCCGCGTCGTCGTAGGCGGCCAGCAACAGCGACGTGTCCTTCACCATGTCGGTGCCCAGCAGCAGGCAATCCCCCGGCAACAACTGGGAGCGTACTCCGCGGAGCACGTCGAGGGCGTCGGCAGGCGAGAAATTCCCGATGCTCGAGCCGATGTACAACACCAGCCGCCTTCCGGCGCCAAAAACACTCGCGGCCTTATTCTGCCGCATCCCGTCGGTATAGTCCGCGACTACGGGCTCGACCGTTACCTCAGGCAACTGCGCCTCCAGCCTGGCCCGAGCTTCCTCGAGGGCGGTCTCCGACACATCGATCGGGTAGTAGGTCACGCCCCCCTGAAGCCTGATCGCAGCCTCAAGCAGCAGGCCCGTCTTGGTCGCCGTTCCTGCGCCTAGCTCGATCATCGACAGATCCCGGCCACCCGCGGATGCCGCGATGATCTCATCCGCGTGCTGCGCCAGGATAGTTCTCTCGGTGCGGGTTACGTAGTACTCCGGCAGCTCGGTGATGGCTTCGAAGAGACGAGAACCAGCCTCGTCATAGAACAGCCATGGGGAAAGCGTCTTAGGGTGCACGGTCAGCCCACTTAAAACTTCAGTTCCGACCGGGCTCGACGCGATCACCGACAGCTTGGGCAAGGAAATAGCAGACATGGGATCTCCGCGATGTTCTGGTTAGATGTTTGCCAAACGAATGCCGGAAAACTGCCAGCGCGTCGCAGGAGAGAAGAAATTACGGTAGGTTGCGCGGATATGCGAGGCCGGAGTGACTACCGATCCCCCGCGCAACACCATCTGACTGCTCATAAATTTGCCGTTGTACTCGCCCAAGGCTCCCGGCAACGCACGATAGCCGGGGTACCCGATGTAAGGACTCTGCGTCCACTCCCAGACATCGCCAAACATCTGTGCCGGCGCCTTCGTGGGCGCCTCAGCAAACGCCTGAGGATGCAGCACTCCGCCATCGAGAAGGTTTCCTTCCACCGGCAATCCCCGGGCTGCGATCTCCCACTCGGCTTCGTTGGGGAGGCGCTTGCCCGCCCAGTTAGCAAAAGCGTCGGCTTCGAAATAGCTTACATGGCACACGGGCGTCTGCAGCAATGCCTTGAGAGGCAGGTCGCCGTACATCGTGTATACCTGCCACGCATCGTCCTGCCGGCGCCAATAGAGTGGGGCTTTCCAGCCTTCAGCTGCGACCGTGTCCCAACCCGCCGCCAGCCAAAGCTCCGGACGCCGGTAGCCGCCGTCGTTCATGAATTCCAAATACTCCGCGCAGGAAACCAACCTGGTGGCTAGTTGGAAAGGGCGCAAATAGACGGGATGGCGGGGAAGCTCGTTATCGAAAGCGAAGCCATCGCCGGCAAATCCGATATCGCAGAGGCCGCCCTGGTAATCCACCCATTCCGTCGTGTCTCTGGTCTCCGGTTTCCCCTGCGAAAGGGCGGCCAAGGCGATCGGTTCGTCGACATAGGCCGGATGAAGAGGGTTGGTCCACAACGCGTGCTTGATATCGGTGGCCAGCAACTCCTGGTGCTGCTGCTCGTGATGGAGGCCAAGCACGATTCTTCGCGCCGCTTCTTCCGGGGGATCGGAGGCTAGTAAGCGTTGAATTCCTTCCTGCACATGCCGGCGGTAGTGCAGGATCGTCTCCACCGGTGGGCGCGAGAATGAGGCACGCAGCTTCTTCTCCGGCTGATCGGAGATGGCGTTGTAGTAGCTGTTAAAGAGCCAGCGGAAGGCAGGATTGTATTCGCGGTAGCCGGGGAGGAACTCACGCAGCAAAAATGTCTCGAAAAACCAGGTGGTATGGGCCAGGTGCCACTTGGCTGGGCTTGCCTCCGCGCAGGACTGCACCATCATGTCCTCGGGCGAGAGCGGGAGGCACAGCTGCTCGCTTTGCCTCCTCACTTGTGAGAACTTCTCGAACAGACAGGCATTCGTCTCTGTCGTCGCGATCGCTGGCGTCATGGCTTACGTTTCTCCCTCTACTTAGAGACAGGAAGCGGCCTGATGTTGCCTGAAAATTTTTTGCCCCAGCGGTTTCGCGATAGGTGTAGCCGGTGAAGATGCCGCGCACGGGGCTTTTCGCCGAGAAAAGCCCCACTTCGCCAAGTTCCGATCGGGCACAGAAATCGTGAAAGCGCTCCCGGGGGAGAGAAGTGAAATGAAAGCATATCTCTTTTCGGTAACACCCACAGAAGAAACGCTTTATTTGGTGATTCAGATTCAACGGGCGCTCAACAGCCGGGCCAGAAGGTAAGCCGCACCGGCCGCCGAGCTCCCGATCAGCACGGTTTGGAGCGCGCTGCGC
>Ga0182024_10024359_pt1 | contig 10763 bp, 8 predicted proteins | sample P32metaG_FD_120480 | JGI IMG/M metagenome (GOLD analysis project Ga0182024, IMG submission 120480) | Permafrost microbial communities from Stordalen Mire, Sweden - P3-2 metaG (Illumina Assembly) | ecosystem: Environmental > Terrestrial > Soil > Wetlands > Permafrost | place: Sweden: Stordalen...
CGGTTCGACCAAAGTCACGTTTCATGGTATTGCGGCTACGTTCACGGTCGTCTCGGCTTCCGAAATCACCACCTCGGTGCCCACAGGCGCGACCACTGGGACGGTAAAGGTCATAACGCCCGGCGGCACGCTTTCGAGCAACGTGCCCTTCCGGGTGCTGCCCTAGAGTCCGGGCCTCTCCCCACGCGCATGGTGGGGAAGTAACGGCTACCTCGGCCAAATCCCACAATTCCGCAGAGGGCGGCGATCCCGGTCACACTTTGGGGACATTGTGCCGCTCTGGTGCGCTTCCGGTGCGCTTCCGGTGCGGTTTTCTGTCGCATCTGGGGACATTGTGGGACTCTTTCCCTATCACACCTTAGCAGGCCATCTGCACCTTATCTCGCAAGACAGTGGGCAAAAATTTTGCGAAAGCGCTTCCGCTACCCCACAAGGCAAGAAAAGGCCTTCATTCCGCAATTCCCGCCTCTTTTGTACTTGCAGGCTTTACAACAATTTATACAATTTACACAAACTCAAAGGTCTATTCGGACGCCTCGCCATAGCTTGGAGTTGACTGATTTTACGGGATATGACGGGAAACAGGCTGGCAGAGCTAACGGATTTTACAAGAAGAGGTAACACAAAAGTGTTAACACTCAGGGGGTCTTTCCGCAGTCCAATCCCCAGGCTTTCCGCACTGATGCGAGTGGGTGCCATCCCTGCTCCCTGTAGCGCTGCTGAACGTGTTTGCCGCCTTTGATACGCCGCATTTTCTTGCCCCACGCGGCGGAGCAGTTGTAGGGGTTAAGCACCAACCTCCGGGCGATGCCGGCCAGAATGGGCCTGTGCCAATCCGACACGGACCGGTTCGACTGGTCGCAGAGCCGGTCGAAGATCGCCTGCGCTCTGGCCCTTTGATCCAGCGGCAGGTCGTCGAACAGGGGGCTCCCCTTCGGGAGTCTCGGGCGTTTGCGTTGAAAGATCACCTCCCGTCGAGGCTCCAGCAGGTACATGAGACGCGGAAGCCAGTTTCCCTCTGCTCCGCACTCCGCCTTGTACATTCGCCACTGCATCTCCCGCATGCCCTCGGGAATGTATGCTGGTATGTCCTTAAGCACCCAATCCTTCAATAGCATCCCTTGATACCGGAGGCGTTCCCAAGATTTTTCGGAAAAGGGAACCGGCTGTCCTGACGACGGGAATAACCTATCGAAAATCTCAGGTTCAAATAGCCGCGCCGTCGGATTCGTAATGCCCGCCTCGCGGCACGCCTTTACGCGTTTCTTATCCATAAACGAATTGTACAGCGGCGGCTTGGCATAAGACGGCAGCTGGGAGGCGCATCATTGAATCTTGGGTGGGGGCCAGCATCTGTCGTCCCGCCGCAATAGCGCGAGGAGCGTAGCGACGAAAGCTGCGGTGGCGCGCCGTGTTCCGCCCGAACGGTCTGTGCGCTGCACTCCGCGGGATGTCTCGCTCGTGCCTGGGCTGCAAAGGTGTGATTTCCAACGAGCGAGTTGGGTGTATGCTCGCCCTTGCCAGGATGCTGAAATCCTGGATAACATGAGCAAATTTTACCGATGTGAAACCAGGCATGTTGGATGAATTAAAAAAGGAGAACTTGAGAAATGAAAATGAATAAGCTCGTTAAGATTTGCATGATGGTGGCTATAGTCACCATCGTGTTCGGGGTGTATGCGTCCAGTAGCTATGGCCAGGAAACCCAAACCACAGATGACAGCACGGCCCCGGCGAATGCGCTGCCACCGACGCCGTACGTGAATGCCGGTAAGGGCTACGAGATAGGAGGAAACATAGTGCTGGTCGAGCCTGGCGGCTCGGCCGCTGGCAACACCGCTCTGGGCTACCAAGCGCTCGCCAACAACACCACGGGGTCTACCAACACGGCCAGCGGTGTTGGCGCGCTCGAATTCAATAACACCGGGAAACACAACACGGCCAGCGGTTTCGCTGCGCTCGAATCCAACACCACGGGAGGCTCCAACACGGCCAGCGGTGTTGGCGCGCTCTCTGTAAACGCCACCGGGAACGGCAACACGGCCAGCGGTCTCAACGCGCTCTACTTTAACAACGGCAGCTACAATACGGCCAGCGGTTACGCTGCGCTCGAAACCAATAGCACGGGGGCCGACAACACGGCCATCGGTGTCGAGGCGCTCCTTTACAACACCACCGGGTCCAATAACATCGCCATTGGGAATGCCGCCGCTAATAACGTCTCTGCCGGGAACAGCAACAATATTGAGATAGGCACCTCCGGAACTGCCGCCGACAACGGGGTAATCAGCATCGGAACCAGCGGAACGCAGACCTCCGCCTTCATCGCAGGCATCGCTGGGGTAACGCTTCCAACCGCCGGCGACCCTCTGGTTTGCATTGAACCTTCCACGGGACAGCTTGGAACACTCAACTGTGCCACCAACGGCCTGCCTTCCGCACAGCAAGAGGTGATAAAGCACCAGCAGGTGCAGATCGAAACGCTGCAAAGGCAGAACGAAGAACTCCAGCAACGCATGTCGCGTCTGGAGGCGCTTATCACGAAAAAATAATGTGACCTCGTAGTTTTATATTCGGCTCGTGAACGAGATGGAAATTGCGCATTAGTCGGGGCGGAAAAGGACTTTAATCGATGCCTGTGCCTTGTCAGGAAAACAGGCCAATAGAATGGTTACTTTTAATTCTTGCTTGATGCATTTGATCAGTTCCTTAGCGTCTCTGAAGCTATTCTTCTTTTGGCCTTTGGAATTGAAAAAGGGCGGAGGGGCTAGCACCATGCCCCAAGTTTTTGACCAAGCCAGATTTCTGAGATCATCAAAAGGACTTTCACACGGCAGGAAATCTAGAGCTTGGTGTTGAATGAGTTTGAGATGTTGAAGGTTCTCCACGACAGCAAACCATGCGCTATTGGTGCTTGCTCCTTTCATTTCGGCTGAGCAGGCAATGCTACGATTGGGAAATTTAAGAATCCCGAGCACGTCGATCTCACGTTGCTTCGGATTCTGATTTGACAGACTGACAGCATTCAAAACGGGAAGGAAGGCGACTTTTTCGCCTAAACCCGTCACAAGCCACGAAGGTATGTCGAAAAGCCTCTTCTCTAACAAATGTTCACTTTTAGGTTTGAGTGAATTCTTGTCACCGCGTCTATATCCTATTTTTTGGATGTGACGCCACTTCTGTCTGATCCAACTCGACGGCAGTGGCTTATTCCAGAGAGAGAGCACCTCTTGAATGCGTTTTTGAACCTCTGGAATCTGCGACCCCTCGTATTTTTTGGGCTTCTCCCAGGATTCTGACCAATCATCGAAACTTCCAGTCATAAAAAGCTCCAAGGTTTGTTTCTTGACTATAATGTCTGAGAAGAGGCTGTTCAATTCTTCTGCGCCATGTCGTGTGAAGCGGGATCAGTTTGCGTGGGTTGTCCACGGATAAGAAGGCCAAACAGCGCACCCGCCTGCCTGTCACGCGTCAGAAGGCCCGAAGAGAAGCCTGAGACATTCCGCCGTCAGGTCTACGGCTCGCGCAATGATACCATTTATTTTAATGCGCGCCGTGCCCGGCCCAAAGCGTCCGGGGGGTGTCCCTATCGCCTCGCGGGAATCCGAAGGCTTGCCAGTGACGTTGTGAAAAGTTGTGAGATCGAGCGCGAATTGCGTCGGGTCGGAGTCAATTCTGGTGTCGGTAGTGGTGTCGGTTGGTTCTACGCTGGGGCGCGCGTGGCTGCGCGCGTGTGCGCGACGCTATCGCCTCAAACCCGCATAAACATTGGCCGTTTTCGCAATCCTGCGCGGAAGTGCGTTTGGGTGCGATAGGCTCAAAAAGGCTTTGCAGGCTCTGGCTTCGGAATTCGCAGCGTCCATGAAAAGCCGAAAACGATGGTGCGGCCTTGCGGACGAGCCAGAGCATGGAACTCATCATAGTATTTGAAGAAGGCTGCGAAATCCTTCGCCGGGAGAATGAAATTGGACTGAACGCCAATGGCATGCACAGAGTAGAACGGAATCGAGCTCTCAGGAATAGGAAGACCAGCAACGAGCAAGGTTCCGCTGCTATGCGAAACTTGCCATTGGTCGTACCCCACCAAACCGAGTTGGAGCAGCCTGCTGAAATCCTTTTTTAGCGGAAGTATCTGCCCGACTCCCCACTCCATCGTGAACGCCTGCCCCGGTGTTATGTTGGTGCCACTTTTTTGCCCGTGGATTTCCCAGTCGGTGGCAAGGTTCGCGCTGGTGCCCTTGTTCTTGGTGATGTAAAACGTAGTGCCACTCGTTATATTGTTACCCCAATATCCGGAACCCACATTGTTAGATGCTCCCGCAGTGAATCGGCCCGTAGGAGCGGTGAATGCGTATCCGACGGTGACATCCGCTCGCTTTAAGTGCCAGCCCAGGTTCAGTGGCTGGACATACATGTCGGCGAAACCCGATCCGCCTCCGCCTGTACTGAGGTTGGTCCCTGTTATGTTGGCTACCAGTTCACCGTTGGCGTAGGGTAGTACGATATAGGGCATGAAATAGCCGCCGAAGAACTTGTGTTTTGGGACGTAGTAGAAAATGTTCTCATCCACCCAGAACGAATAGGTCCCATTAATACCTGGAACGCTGTTTCCGTTGGGGCCATTCAATTGGCTGGAGGAGTAATTGAGCGCCAGGTTTGCATAGGTGACGCCGGGATCGGGAATGGTACCCGCATTGAGACCAAACTGTCCCGGGACCCACTGCCCCTTCTGTTGAGCCAGCGCGGATGAGGTACCTCCCAAAAGCATGCAAGCAAAAACAATCATTTCCAGCTTGATTCGGAATCGCACTGTTTGGCTCCTCTTGTTGCTTAATCCTCGTGGCTTGGTGATGGCGGCCGAGTGAGCATCTTCGGATACTTGCCGCGGCTCACGTCGGCCTATTTCGGCGGAACGTACGGGTCCGGCGTGCCGACTTTGATCGGCGGGTATTTTTGCAGGCTGCCCAGGAAATCAGTAACGATCTTCATCACCGGGACGGCAACCCAGGTATTTGTGGCGGCTACGTCGCGCTCCTCCTTCAGGTCGGTGAGGAGATTGATGATCTTCGGCAGCGGAAGTCTCAACGGCGGGTCGTACATGTTTTCCTGCCAGATCAAGTGAACCTTCCAATTACGCCACTTGACGGCGGACAACCGGTCGGCCACGTAGGCGGGGAATCCATCACGGTTGGAGTTTTCCTGTTTGCCAAGGAAGAAATCCAATTGGTCAACGCCGTCAATCGGGCGGTCCTTCGGGACTTCCGCACCCCCTACGCGCGCAAGGGTCGGGAACATGTCCACGATGTGAACAATTTCGTTGTTGACGCGGCCCGCCGGCACTTTGCCCGGCCAGCGGATGATGAAGGGGGCGCGTAGTGAAGCTTCCATCGCCGTGAAATACGTGCCGCGCCAGGGCCCGCTGTCTCCCTGCCAGGGGTCGGTCGCCTCCGGGCCATTGTCGCTGGTGAAGATGACCACCGTGTTGTCTTCTATGCCAGCTTCCTTGATGGCATCGAGAATTTGTCCGGTGCGGTAGTCCATCTCTGCCAGGCAATCGGCCCAATCGCCGTTGCCGGTCTTGCCCGCAAACTCCGGATTTGGGAGCACGGGCATATGGACCATCGAAGACGAAACGTAGGCATAGAAAGGCTTGCCCGCGCTCGCATTGCGCTTGATGAACTCCACAGCCCGGCTTGTGATCTCGGCTTCCATGGTTCGGCGGTTGTTCAAGTCTAGTGTCGCGATCTGCCGTGCCTTCTCACCTTTGCGTGCTTCGTAAATGACCTCGGGAGGGGCGATATTCGCATTCCAACCCTGCTTGTTGCCCACCGACGGCCACATGCTATTCGTCTCGTTCAATGACGGCCACATGGCCTCGTCGTAGGTGCGCGGAATGCCATACCACTCATCGAATCCCCGATTCGTGGGAAGACGCTCCTCGGTGCTGCCGAGATGCCATTTGCCCCACATGCCGGTAGCGTAGCCTTGCGCCGACAACAACTGCGCGATGGTGATCTCCCACGTTGTCAACCCCTCCGTGGCGACGCCGATCGGGACTTCGTACGTGCCGGAGCGAATGGAGAAGCGGCCCGTCATTAGCGCTGAGCGAGAGGGCGTGCACTGCGCCTCGACGTTGAAGTTGAGCAACCGCATGCCCTCGCTGGCGAGCTGATCAATGCGCGGCGTCGGCGCGCCACGTAGGATGCCGCCACCGTATACGCCCAACTCCCCATAGCCGAGGTTGTCAGTGAGGATGAAGACGATGTTGGGTTTCTTGCTCGCCGGGATGGATTTGGTCTCCTGCGCATGGGCGTATCCCACCAACATGGCCAGACCTAATGCGCCCCGCGCACAGGATCGAATCCAATTAGAAATGCTCATCTTGTCCTTTCCTGTCGCACAAGCATTCGACCTGATTAGCGAGATTACTCATCAGGGATTTCCTTTTTGACCCCAAGAACGTCTGTGATTCTCCCCCCTAACCTCTGTTCGTGTCAATAGAAAGCAATCTTTGTCCGGATCGCCGCCTACGGTACGAGATTCCGAACCAGCGCAGCCGAAATTGCGCCATTTGCAGCCCACTTTTGCGACACTTCTCCTTATTCCCAATCGCTGTAGACAGATTCCGCGCGGCTGACTTGGCCACCGGTCGCTATCCCGTCCGTAGCGGTAGCAACGTGATCTTGCCCAGCATGGCTGCAAACAGTCGCCGCGTCAGGTGGCTCTCGGCCAGCAACAACCAGTAACACCGCGCGTGTTTCACGAGCCGCCCGCCCGTCTTCACCAACCGCTTCTGCAGGCGGTGATCGATTCATGCGTCGATCATCTTCGGCAGTGCTGCTCTGCCGCCAGTGGATCAAAATCACCTGATTTTGAGGCGGCCTGAAGCGCAGTTTTGGGCAAGCGAATTGCTAGGGATTCGCGAGGCTATGAAATAGGGATTGTGGGCAAGGAGGGGTTTTTGGGCAGCGCCCAAAGCGCGCGGTGGGCCGTTCCCTTGCTAAGGCCCAACTCGGCGCAAATCGTTGCCCACGAGGCGCCCGTGCGCCGCAGGTCGGCAACCGTCGCGGCATCCACGGTGGCTTTCGGGCGTCCGAGGCGAGTTCCCTTTGCCCGGGCATTACGAAGGCCAGCCTTTACGCGCTCGGCGATCAGGCTGCGCTCCAGCTCGGCAACCGCACCCAGGACCGTAAAAACCATTTTCCCCGTGGGTGTGCTGGTATCCACTTGCTCGCATAACGAAACGAACTCAATGCCAAGCGCTCGAAACGTTTCCAGGGCGCGCAGCAGGTGGGAAACCGAGCGTGCGAAGCGGTCAAAGCGCCAAACCACGACTGCGTCGAATCGCCGGCTGTGCGCGTCCGTTAGGAGCCGATCCAATTCAGGCCGCTTCTCCTTCGCGCCGGAGATTCCCACGTCAACGTACTCGCGTGTGATTTGCCAATCGCGCCGTTGGCAGTATTCGCGCAGTTCCCGAAGCTGCATCTCCGGGTCCTGGCCATTGTGGACGGTGGAAACGCGCGCATAGAGGGCCGTGCGAAATACTGACAATACTTGCCCCTGCGATGCTGGACGGGCCATTGGTAACCTCCGGGACACACCTGTACCGTGATGGGCGCGGAGGAGTCAAGGCAAGCGTGGCCTATTCGGTAGTCGTTGACAGCGCCAGAGGTGTGTCAGGCTTCGCCACGCCTGGCTAGGTGGCGCACAGCAACTTCGTGTTTGACTCGGACAGCCAGCTCTACGGTGTCACCCGGAAGGGCACGTTGCTTGAAAGCGTGCCGTCGGGCGTCACCACTTGGACCGTGCCGGTGGTGGCACCGGCGGGGACAGAGGTGGTGATCAAGGATTTAGAAATGACGGTGAACGTAGCCGCGGTGCCGTTGAAGGTGACGCTGGTCGCGCCCGTCAGATTGGTCCCCAAGATCTTGACGGCCGCGCCCACCATGCGGGAGGTCGGCAGTGTTTCCACAAACGGGCCCAGACCTACCGACAGGCTGAAGACCGTGCCACAACCATATGGGCAGGAGCTGTTGATGTTGGCCCCGCCATAGTACGCAGTCCCGTACAGGTTCCCGTTGCTGGCCTGGGCGAGCTCATCCACCGGATACTCGCCGTCTGGACAACCGCTTTGGGAGCAGAAGGTGTACAGCCTCGTTAGAATGCCACTTGGGGTGATTTTAAAGACGGAGCCTTGGCCGTTGGCCCCGCCTGCCTCCCCTGTGCCATAGAAGTCCCCATCGGTGGCCTGCACCAGCCCGTTGGGGTAGGCCCCATCCGTCCCATCGAAGCTGTGTAACATCGTCAGCGTGCCACTTAGGGTGATTTTGAAGACCGTGCCACAGCCATAACCACAGTTGTTGTTGGCCCCGCCAACCTGTGTTGTACCGTACAAGTTGCCATTTCCGGCCTGTACCAGCGTCCCGAATGGGGCGGCGCCGTCCGTGAAGTCAAAGCTGTGCAGTGTCGTCAGCATGCCGCTTGGGGTAATCTTGAACACCGTCCCACAGCCATCCAAAGTGTTGTTGCAGGAGCCGTTGGCCCCGCCCTCTGTTGTTGACCCGTAGAAGTTTCCATCGGTGGCCCGGACCAGCCCCGCTTCGGGGCAGCTGCCGTCCGTGCCGCCGAAGCTGTGCAGCGTCGTCAGCGTCCCACTGGGTGTGATTTTAAAGACCGTGCCAAAACCGTTGGCCCCGCCCCCTTCCGTTGTCCCGTACAAGTTCCCATCGGTGGCCTGGACCAGCCCCGCTTCGGACAGGTAGCCGTCCGTGTAGTCGAAGCTGTGCAACGTCGTCAACGTGCCAGATTGTGTGATTTTAAAGACCGTGCCAAAGCCGTTGGCCCCGCCAAGGAACGTTGTCCCGTACAAGTTCCCATCGGTGGCCTGGACCAGCCCCGCTTCGGGGCAGCCGCCGTCCGCGCCGCCGAAGCTGTGCAGTGTGGTAAGCGTGCCGCTCGGGGTCATTTTGAAGACCGTGCCATCGCCGTTGGCCCCGCCCTCCGTTGTTGTCCCGTAGAAGTTCCCATTGGTGGCCTGCACAAGTCCTGCAAAGGGGTTGGTGCCGTCGGTGTTATCAAAGCTGTGCAGTGTGGTGAAGGTCTGCGAAGGCAGGGCAATCGCCGCCGTTGCCCATAACAGAAAGGCACCGCACGCCTTCATGCCCGAATTGAATCTGCTCACGTTTTCTCCTCGTTTGCCGCGGTGCGGCTTCTGGCTCTGATCGTAGGTGTGCCCCGAGACTACTGCTGGGGCTCGGCCATGTCAATGCCGAACCGCGAGTGGGGCTGTGGGGTGATCCGGGCTGCAAACGTCGGCGTTCTGCCGCCACATTCTTGAAGAAGAGTGGCGACGCAACGCCCGTGTTGGGCGGCAATCATTCGCCAGAAGCGGCCAAGTGGCAATGCGCTAAAATCATATGTTTTTGGGACATCGCAAACCGCCCTCTGCTGGCACGCGTTTTCAAAGGGTTACAGGAGCAGGAAACAGGGGGTTTTTGGAACAATGTCCGCTCGGGCCGCTAACTCGCCACTTACCGCTGTCGGGCGCTGCGGCGAGCCCGCTATGGCTAGGCACTGACCGCAGGCGGGGGCGGCGCGCTGGTGGTTCGTTCGCGAGGGAGTCTTGCGCGGCTGGTGGACTCGCTTTGCGGGCTGAACCGGCAGGAGCGCCCGCTATTGTGGTATCCGTACGTTTTCAGCGACCCCGTTGATGCGAAGTGGATGGGGAGCATGAGCAGACTTGGGCGAGCGCCCGCTTTACGCCGCACTTCTCACCAGTTCTTCCTGCTCCTCGGATACCTCGGAGACGTTTCCGGCCGGGGCAGATCGGATGGGGGCGCTAGGCGGGGGGCGCGTTACTGTGGGATATTGACTCTCGTTTTTAGATCGTCCACAAGCCTGTCGGCGGAGATGACGGTCTCTTTCTCCCGGTTTTTCTCTCTGATCGCCAACCTTCTGTGGTCAGTTTCAGACCAAAGTGAAGTTTTGGTCTTTGCATCGTAAATGGTGAGCACGAGTTGAGGGTCTACGACCTGTCTGCTATGAACCTGCGTTGTATTGTTGTAGGTGTTGGTTGAGCTCCAGACTCGGGTACCTTCGTCAACCACCCTATACGAGAGCTCCACAATCAACTCCGCCTCGTCGGGGGAGCCAGCGATTTCATATCTGCCCCATTTTTTCATCTTTGAGTAAAATTCATCGTAGGCAAGGTTGCTCCCGCCGCCGTTGGATAAGAATATTTTCTTTGCTCTTACAACCTGTGCTGGGAGCGGCGCTGGGGGTGGAGCTTGCTTGTTGTCTTTGGCGGGGATCGAGTGCGGCCAAAGGATGGTGCACGAGAGAACGGCAAGGGCTAGGGGCGACAGAAATGCGGGCAGAGTGTTTCTCATGGTTTGGTCTATTTCAGCTCTTTGCTCTGAATAAACTTGCATACGTCTTTTACCGCGTTGCCCAAGCCCGTCGTTTCTGTCGCGAAGGTGTGGTCGCCCGCCGAATCGAACAGGCTGAACTTGTAGGGTGCTCGTGCTTTTCCGGCACCCGTGTTGATGGCTTCAAGGAAGTAGCTGGCCTTCGACTGGTCCACTGTGATGACGACCTCCGCGCATCTCGAATCGAACTCTCTCTGAATGGCGGCACTCGCAACGTTGGAGCTGGCTGTGAGGGAGACGCGAGTCTTGTGCTCCTGTCCAAAGGAAAGCGTTGCGCAGCACAGCATCGCGAGGAAGGCTAGATTCTTCAAGTAATGTCCTCTCAGGCTCAAAATC
>Ga0182024_10024360_pt1 | contig 10763 bp, 6 predicted proteins | sample P32metaG_FD_120480 | JGI IMG/M metagenome (GOLD analysis project Ga0182024, IMG submission 120480) | Permafrost microbial communities from Stordalen Mire, Sweden - P3-2 metaG (Illumina Assembly) | ecosystem: Environmental > Terrestrial > Soil > Wetlands > Permafrost | place: Sweden: Stordalen...
ATTCCTTTTCGCGATGGCTGTCGCCGTCGGTCTCACCCCCGAGATGCTACCGATGATCGTCTCGGTCTGTCTCGCCAAAGGTGCGCTCGCGATGAGCCGCAAGCAAGTGATCGTCAAACGGCTCAACTCCATCCAGAACTTCGGAGGCATGGACGTACTTTGCACGGACAAGACCGGCACGCTCACTGAGGACCGCGTGGTTCTCATGCGTCATTGCAACCTCGTCGGCCGGGAGTCCGATGAGGTTCTCCTCGACGGCTACCTGATCAGTCACTTTCAGACGGGACTTAAGAATCTGCTCGATCGAGCGATATTGGACAGCGCCGATTTCCACGGAAAAGCGCTTGTCGAGCAATATAAGAAACTGGATGAGCTCCCATTCGACTTCACTCGACGGATGATGTCGGTCCTGGTGCAGGATGCCGCTGGAAAGGTGACGCTGCTCACCAAAGGAGCTCCGGAAGAGGTGTTCCAGCGCTGCTCGCACTTTGAACTTGACGGCAACCTATCCGTGATGGATCCGGATCGAGTCGTGGAACTCAAGAAGGAGTATGACAGCCTGAGCAATGACGGATTCCGCGTGCTGGCGGTCGCCGCCAAGGAGTTGCCGGGTAAGCAGATTTGCGCCAGAGACGACGAGCGACAGCTCGTCCTCAGGGGATACGTTGCCTTCCTGGACCCGCCGAAGAATACCGCAGCCCCCGCTCTGGCAGCCCTGCACAAGCATGGCATCGCCGTGAAGATTCTCACCGGCGATAACCCGTTGGTGAGCCGCAAGGTGTGCAGCGATGTGGGCCTTTTGGCCGATCCGATGCTGCTCGGCGTTGATGTTGAAAGCCTGTCCGATACCCTACTGGCTGAGGCGGCCGAGAAGACGACGTTATTCGCCCGCCTCTCTCCGGCGCACAAGGAGCGCGTCATCCGCATCCTCCGCGGCAAAGGACACGTCGTCGGATTCATGGGCGATGGAATTAACGATGCGCCCGCCCTGCGGGCTGCAGACGTCGGCATATCAGTTGACACGGCCACCGACATCGCCAAAGAGTCGGCGGACCTGATCCTGCTGCAGAAAGACCTCATGGTGCTGCAGGAAGGCGTCATCGAGGGCCGGAAGGTCTTTGCGAATATCCTGAAGTACATTCGCATGGGGGCCAGTTCCAACTTTGGAAACATGTTCAGCGTGCTAGGAGCGAGCGCGTTTCTGCCGTTCTTGCCGATGGCTCCGATTCAGGTGCTGACGAACAATCTACTTTATGACTTCTCGCAGGTGCCGATACCCGCAGACGCAGTGGACGAGGAGCAGGTGGCACGACCCAGGCCCTGGAATATCACGGAGATCAGGCGCTTCATCCTCTTCATTGGCCCCATTAGTTCGGTTTTCGACTACACGACCTTCTTCGTCATGCTCTGGATGTTCAACTGCTGGGATCCCTCACATGCCTCACTATTTCAGACGGGCTGGTTCGTTGAATCATTGATGACCCAGACGCTCATTATCCACGTCATTCGCACCAACAAGATTCCGTTCCTGCAGAGTCGGGCAAGTTTGCCGCTGACGCTGACTACACTTGGCGTCATGGCATTTGGTATGTGGCTGCCCTATTCCCCTCTGGCCTCAGCATTGGGTCTCACACACCTGCCGCACTTGTACTGGCCGATACTGATGCTGACGCTGCTGAGCTACATGGGGCTTACCCAGGTCATTAAAGTGTGGTTGTTAAGGAAGCATTGGATCTAAACGAGACGGCGCGGCGCGCTGCTTGCTCGACCGAGTGTGACGCAGCGCTCACGAATGACATCCAACGCGCTTATTACGCCGATCTGCGTGCGTTACCGTACAGCACGCGGCAGGTAGGAGTGTTGAAACTTCAACCGGAACATCACGCCCGCGAAGCCCATCAATGTCTTCAAGCCCACTTCCAGAATCCAGCGGCCCCGGCGGGCAAGCGTGGAGGACCTATTTCAACAAGCCATTGTCGATGCGGAGATGTACCGAGCTTCTGCGGGCACAACATGCGGGTGCGACGATGACAGGTTCGCCCCGATGAGAAGCCTTCCGCACACCCTAATGGCCATCACATTGGTGCCAATAGTGACACTGGGATATCCGGCCAGCGCTGACGCTGCAGATCCCGGCGAATCGATGTTTTCGTTCAATGGCTTCGGTACGTTGGGGGTCGTTCACTCCAGTGAGCACGAGGCAGACTTCATCGCCACCGATTTCGAACCCAATGGCGCGGGCTATAGCCGCAGTTGGAGCGCGAGTGTCGACAGTCTCATCGGCGGCCAGGTCACCGCCACTCTCACCCCACAGCTCTCGGCGGTTCTGCAACTGATCGCGCAGCAGGATTACAACAATTCCTACACTCCTCATGTTGAATGGGCCAATCTCAAGTATCAATTCACCCCGGATTTCGATGCTCGCATCGGCCGGATGGTAATGCCCACCTTTTTGGTTTCGGATTCTCGCAAAGTGGGGTACGGCAATCCCTGGGTACGGCCCCCGACGGAGGTGTATAGCCTCAATCCGATCACCACTCTCGACGGCGTGGACGCCAGTTATCGCCTGCACCTGAGCGAGGTGACCAACACTCTGCAGGTCAATTACGGCAGAAATCTATCCTATCGATTCCCAGGTGATGGCACGTTCGATGGCAAATTCGTATGGGGGATATTCGATAACACGGAATACGGCAACACGCTGCTGCACCTGAGCTACGTAGATTCCACCATCACGCTGAACTCCGCCGCTGCACTCTTTGATGCCTTCAGACAGTTCGGGCCGCAGGGCGACGCCATCGCGTCGCACTATGAGGTCGTGGATAAGCCCGTTACCCTCCTCACGATCGCGGCAAGCTACGATCCAGGCCAATGGTTCGCGATGGCGGAATGGATAAGATCCCGATCCGACTCCTTTCTGGGCGTCACCACCGGTTGGTACATCAGCGGTGGTTATCGGATCGGAAAATTCACGCCCTATCTCACGTACGCTCAGGTGACTGAACGAATCACCTCGGCTTCCGGGTTGAACTTGTCGGAGCTGCCCCCTTACCTGGCCCCTGCCGCTGCCGCGCTCGATGCCGGCCTTAGCGAGCTTCTGGCCGCACGTCCCGTCCAATACACCTCTTCGATTGGCGTGCGCTGGGATTTTATGAGGAACTTCGATCTCAAAGTGCAGTTAGACCGCATGAATCTGGGCGCGGACTCGGTGGGAACACTGGTCAACCTACAGCCCGGGTTTCAGCCTGGCAGTACCGTCTATCTGTTCAGCGCCGCGGTCGATTTCGTGTTCTGATCAAACGGAACATGCCACTTTTGCACCGCATCGGATGGACGCTGATCGGGTTGGCCCTGAGCCTGGGGAGCGGCGCAGCCAGTGCGGACGTGGTGGCCGTGGTCTCGGCGAAAAGCCAAGCCACTAGCTTGAGCAAAGCCCAAGTCGCGGACATCTTTTTGGGTAAAGCAATCCGTTTTCCGGACGGAACGCGAGCCATACCCATCGACCAGGCAGAGGGCTCAGCCGCGCGCGATGAATTCTATGACAAGGTTGCCGGAAAAACCGCAGCTCAGATCAAGGCCTACTGGTCGAAGATCATATTCACCGGCAGAGGACAACCGCCGCCGACCGTAGCGAACACTATCGAAATGAGGAAGCGCATCGGCGAAAATCCCGCTGCCATCGGCTACATCGACAGGAGCATGGTAGATGATACTGTCAAGGTGGTGTTCTGATATGGTGCTCGCAGGCTCATTTACCCGCGTGATCTTGGAGGACCACCGTGGACATGTATCGCAACGTCTTCAAACAAGCACTGCGGCGCCGCGAGTTGCAGATCGGGCTATGGAGCACGTTGTGTAGCAACCTTGCTGCCGAAGTGATCGCCTACTCCGGCTTTGACTGGATAGTTCTCGACACGGAGCACTCCCCGAATGAGCTGCCGGACCTACTGGCGCAGTTGCAGGCCATGGCGCGAGGCAGTGCGACTCCAGTGGTGCGAGCCGCCTGGAATGACACCGTGCTGATCAAGCGCATCCTCGACCTCGGGGCACAATCGCTGGTGCTGCCGTATGTGCAGACGGTGGAGGAAGCCGAGCGCGCGGTGGCAGCCGTCCGCTACCCGCCCAAAGGGGTTCGCGGCGTGTCCGCCGGCAGCCGCGCGAGCAATTTTGGTCGTATCAAGGACTATCTCCAGCAGGCCGACCAGGAAATCTGTCTGCTGGTGCAAATCGAAACCCGCGCGGCACTCGAGCAACTCGAAGCCATCAGCTGTGTCGAGGGCGTGGATGGCGTCTTCATCGGCCCCGCAGATCTGTCGGCATCGCTCGGGCACCTGGGTGAACTGCAGCACCCGGAAACACAGAGCGCCTTACAGGACGCCGGCCGCCGTCTGTCGCGCCTCGGCAAAGCTGCAGGGATTCTGGCCGTCGTTGAGGCGGACGCGCGTCGCTATATCGACTGGGGCTACAGTTTCGTGGCAGTCGGGATCGATACCGCGCTGCTCGCAAAGAGCGCCGACGCCCTGGCGCAATCCTTCAAAAGCGCTGGCTCGAAGCCATGAAGAGCATTGGTCACTGGATCAATGGCGACGTTGATTCTTATTCGCGATGCTGATGTTCGTGATGGATATCGGGGAAGTGGGCATGACTGTGCCGCACGGGAACATGATGATGTTCATGCGTGTGCGGTTCGTTTCCGGACCACTGTTCGTCGTGTTGGTGCTGATGGTGCGCATCGTGCCGGTGGGAATGAGTGTGCGTCAACGACTCGTGCAGATGCTCGTGATCATGATGCTCCGTGACGTGCAGCCAAACGCCGAAGACGATCAAGAGGGCGGCAAGATAGAAGGTCGCGGTGAGCGGTTGCCCATACACGGCGGCAGCGAGCGCGGTGCCGATAAATGGCGCCGTGGAAAAATATGCGCCGGTGCGTACGGTACCCAGCTGACGTAGCGCGACAATGAACAGTACCAGACTTACGCCGTAGCCTAGAAAGCCCAGCGCGAGCGTGCCTGCTACCCGCGGCAACGGGGGAAACGTGGCCCCCAGCGACAGGGCCAGTATCGTATTGGTGCTGCCGGCGACGAGGCCCTTGAAACTGGCGATGGCGCGCGGGTCTGCGGCTGATATTTTACGGGTAAGATTGTTATCTAACCCCCAGCACAGGCACGCGCCCACGATGCAGAGCAGGCCGAGCGATCGGCCCAGATCAATTCTTGCCGGCCATGCCAGGAGCGTCGCCCCGACAAGGATCGCCAGAAATCCCCACACGACCCGCCGATTGGTCGCTTCGCGAAAGACCCACCATGCGAGCGCCGCGGTGAATATGGTTTCCAGATTGAGCAGCAATGAGGCAGTGGCCGCATCGCTGCGGCTCAAACCAAACATGAGAAGCGCCGGTGCGAGCATTCCGCCTGCGACGATGGCGCCCGCAAGCCACGGCCAGTCGGCATGCGCCAGGCCACTCGGCCGCCAGCCGCGATCCCGGACGACGCGCATCAGGAAAAGTCCCACACCGCTTCCTACATACAGCATTCCTGCCATGAGCAGCGGGTTCGAACCCGCCAGAAACAGCTTCGCAATCGGTGTGGTTGCGCCGAAGAGCAGCGCAGCGGCCAAGGCTGCAGTAATCCCGGCGGATGGCGCAGCGGTGATGGACATGCCTTACTACTCTTCTTCCCGCGACTGTGCGCTGATGAGATGCGTCGTTTTCGGTCCGTCGCCGATCTGGAAGCGGCGCGCCGCCTCCTCCATGATGCGATCCGCCTTCGTTACACGCTGGTGCTGTCGCAGGTGTTCGAGCCAGGAGTCCGTCAGAAAGGTCTCGACGAAACGGCCGTCCACGGCGGGATCTTCGAATATGCCCCAGTCGTAAGCACCGTCTCGACGGCGCTCGCGCGCGCTGCGTCCCAGCGCATGCAGAAACGGTTCACGGTTCTTGGAATCAATGTGGTATTCGATCGTCACCAGCACCGGTCCTCGGTCCGGCTCTATCGCACGGATCGTGACCGGGGCCGGCCAATGCATCGATGGCGAAAAGTCGACGTTCGCGCCGGTCTGTAAATTCCATCGCCAGGTCAGCGGGATAGCGATGATCGCACCGGCGGCCGCAGTTAGAAGAGCGGCAGCCAGATTGGTCAAGGCGGCGAGCTCGCCCCAGATCGCGCTGCCAATAGTCAGGGCACCGAACATCACGGTCACGTACATCGCCAGCCCGCGGCCGCGAACCCACTCCGGTAATGCAACCTGTGCCGAGACATTCAGGCTTGACACTGCGGCGATCCACGACGCACCTGCGATCAGACTGGCCGCCACAGCCGTGATGGGATCGCGAGCAACGGCGAACAATCCGGTCGCCACCGCGGTGCCCACAGTGGCGGCCGCTAGAAGTCGGTCCGCTCCCAATCTCGTACGCAGCCATCGCAGCAGGAACGCGCCTCCCACCGCCGAGGCCCCGATAGCGCCGAGCAATATGCCGTACAGTGCCGGGCCGCCCGCGATGCGCCCGCCTACGACGAGCGGCAACAGCGCCCAATAAGCGCTCGCAAATGTGAAGAACCCCAACGCTCGAATCAGAGTCGCGCCCAGGTAAGCGTTGTGTCGCGCATACCGCAGGCCGGTGCGTATCGCGCTGCCGAATCGCTCGGGCGGCAGGTGCGCGCCACTTTTTCTTGGCGGGCGCCACCATACCAAGGCTGCGATGACGCCAATGTTACTGAACGCATCGAGCAAGAACGGCGCTGCAATTCCGAAAGCGCCGATGATGATGCCGCCAAGCGCCGGGCCGATGGCGCGGCTGACATTGATACCTACACTGTTGGCCGCGACGGCTGCGGGCAGATCCGACCTTGGCACGAGCTGAGCCACCACCGCCTGCCACGCGGGAGAGGTGATCGCTGAACCCACCGTGACGATGAAGCTGAACAGCAGGAGACTGCCCGGTGTGATGAGATGAAGCCAGACCAGCGCGGCAAACACGGTCGAAGTGATCGTGATTGCAGACTCACCGATAATGAGGAAGCGGCGCCGATCAAAGATGTCGACAAGCGCGCCGGCCGGTATCGCGAACAGAAACATCGGCAGGCTGTTCGCAACCTGCACCATCGAGACGACGAGCGGATTCGGCTCGAGGCTCGTCATGAGCCAGCCTGAAGCGACGTTGTACATCCAGGTGCCAACATTCGGATACCACGGTCGCCACCCAGACTATCGCGAATGCCCGGTGGCGAAATGGCGCCCAAGCGGAGCCGGCCGGCGAGTTGGCGGACGGCTGTTTTGCGGCTGATGCGCTCATGACGAGACGTTCATTGTTCGCTTACTTCAGAGCCAGCGCGCCGTACGGCAGTCCGCGGCCGCGGATGCATTGCCCCGATAGAGTGCAGACGCGGTGCCACCATCCGAAGCCTGCCACGATGTGGCCCTTCGTCTCCGTTGCCGAGATTGTCAAGTAAGCGTAGGTCACATTTGCTATCGTCCCAGTCACTGACGGTCTACCGTACAGGATTCAGCGATATCGATCGTCGAACAGCTTTCCGTCAAACCGATCGTCCCCGCATGATCTGACGCGCAAAAAGATAGCATCGGCAAGGGAGTCGCGGTGATTAGACTGCAAAGAATCGTGCTGCTGGGCATGACCGCCAGTCTCCTACAGTGCGTGGTCGGCTGTGGCAAATCCGGTGCCGGAGCCCAAGCAGCGCCGCCTCCACAGGTCAGCGTGGCGCAAGTGCTGGAACGGCGAGTCAAGGACTGGGACGAGTTCACCGGCCGATTTCAGGCGGTCGAAAGCGTCGAGATACGCCCGCGAGTCTCCGGCTACATAGATGAGGTAGCGTTCAAGGAGGGTGGACAGGTCAAGCGCGGCGACCTGCTGTTCGTGATCGATCCCAGACCGTACAAGGCGGATGCCGATCACGCGGCAGCCGACGTCAAACGCTACAAGACCGCTCTCGAGCTGGCCCAGATCGAACTCAATCGCGTGCAGCGCCTAAAGGACAGCGGCGCGGTGTCCCAGGAAGAGCTGGACGAGCGCAAGAGTACGGTGGCGCAGGCCGAAGCCAATGTCTGGGCATCCAGCGCCACTCTCGAAGCCGCGGCTCTCAATTTGAGCTTCACGCGCGTCGCCACTCCCATCTCAGGCCGCGTGGGCCGGGCAGAAGTGACCCGCGGAAACCTGGTAACAGGGGGTAGTAACGGCGGCACATTGCTGACTTCCGTTCAATCCATTGATCCGATCTATGTTTATTTCGAAGGCGACGAGCAAGCCTACTTGCGATACAACCAAATGGCTCGCGCGGGCGAGCGCCCGAGCTCCCGCGATGCGCCAAATCCGGTTCGTATCGGGCTCGCAAACGAGGATGGATTCCCGCACACCGGCACTATGAATTTTGTCGACAATCAGCTGAATTCCCAGACAGGCACCATCCGCGCGCGCGCGTTGCTTGAAAACAAGGATGGTCTGTTCACGCCCGGATTATTCGCGCGAGTCCAGTTACTCGGCAGTGCGGAATACTCGGCGATCCTGATCGATGACGGCGCGGTAAACACCGACCAGAATCAGAAATACGTGCTGATTCTGGGTCCCAACAATCAGATTGAGGATCGCCGCATCAAACTCGGCCGGATGATCGACGGACTGCGCATTGTCCGCGAGGGTCTGAAAGCGGGGGACGTCATCGTTGTCAGCGGTGCACAACGGGTGCACCCCGGCATCACGGTAGCACCGCAGAAAGTCGCCATGGCAACCGGCGATGTTGTGCCGGGCGCGAGCTCTCCGCCGCCACAACCTAAATAGCGGCGCCGGGATGAATATCTCCTCCTTCTTCATCGAACGGCCCATCTTCGCGACCGCGTTAGCCATCGTCATCACAGCAGCGGGCCTGCTGGCCATACCGTCGCTGCCGATCACCGAGTATCCCGAGATCGTACCGCCCACGGTCGTCGTAAGCGGGCAATACCCCGGCGCCTCGCCCAAGACGATTGCCGAAACCGTGATCACGCCGCTCGAACAGCAGATCAACGGTGTTGAAAACGCCATATACACCAATTCCTCGTCGACGCCCGACGGCAACTTCGCCATCACGGTCACTTTCAGACTTGGCACCGATCTCGATATCGCCCAAGTGCAGACCCAGAATCGAGTCACTCAAGCGGAGACCCGCCTGCCTGACGTTGTGCGGCAACTCGGCCTGGTGACACAGAAGAAGTCTCCCGACCTGACGATGGTGGTGTTTCTGAAGTCCACCAACGGCGCCTACGACTCCCTCTATCTGCGCAACTATGCCGTCATCCAGATCAAGGACGTGCTGGCGAGACTACCGGGCATGGGTGATGTGGAAGTTTTCGGATCAGGCGACTACTCGATGCGTCTGTGGCTCGACCCCGCAAAGATCGCCGCGCGCAACATGGACGTCGACGAGGTTCTCAGCGCCGTTCGCGAGCAGAACGTGCAGGTCGCCGCCGGCCAAATCGGCGGCCAGCCGGCACTTCCCGGTACGCAGTTCCAATATATCGTCAATGCACAGGGAAGACTGCAGACGGAGCAAGAGTTCGAGAATATCATCATCAAGACTGGCTCGAATGGCGAGCCGACCTACCTGCGCGACGTTGCCCGTCTCGAACTGGGCCCCGATACCTATGCTCTGAGGAGCATGTTGGACGGCGGCCCAGCCGTGGCCATACCCGTCTTTCAGCTGCCCGGCGCCAACGCCCTGAAACTGTCCGATGGCGTTCGCGCCACGATGAAGCAGCTGTCCAGGAACTTCCCGGACGGCGTTCGCTATGAGATCGATTACGACCCGACCGTGTTCGTACGCAGTTCGATCGAGGCCGTCATCCACACTTTGTTCGAAGCGGTCGCGTTGGTGGTGCTGGTTGTGGTGGTCTTTCTGCAGACCTGGCGCGCCAGCGTCATACCGCTGATTGCGGTGCCAGTTGCCATCATCGGAACCCTTGCGGCACTGCTGCTGGCGGGCTTTTCAATCAACTCATTGACGCTGTTCGGTCTGGTGCTGGCCACCGGAATTGTGGTCGACGATGCCATCGTGGTGGTCGAGAACATCGAACGCAAGATCGAGGATGGTCTTGAGCCGCGCGCCGCAGCACACGCCGCCATGGCCGAGGTAACCCGGCCCATCATTTCCATCATGCTGGTGCTTTGTGCCGTATTCGTACCGGTTGCATTCGTCACCGGACTCACCGGGCAATTCTACCGGCAGTTCGGCATCACGATCGCCTCGAGCACCATCATCTCGACCTTCAATTCTCTGACCTTGTCTCCGGCCTTGGCCGCGATGCTGCTCAAGCCAAAGAATGCGGCGCCCGACCGGTTTCAGCACGTCATTAGCCGGATTTTCGGCAGATTCTTCGCGCTCTTCAACCATGGTTTCGAGCGCGCCGCGGACCGGTATGGACGCGGCGTTCGACGTCTCACTATCGTCAGAGTGGTGGTGCTGTCGATATTCGGCGCGCTGCTGGTCGCCACCTGGGGAATTTTTCAGATTGTGCCGGGCGGCTTCATCCCCAGCCAGGACAAGCAGTACCTCATCGGCATCGTGCAGTTACCCGACGCGGCATCGCTCGACCGCACAGAGAGTGTTGTTCGGCAGATCTCCAAGCTCGCCGGTGAAACCCCGGGTGTCGATCATGTTATCGGATTTTCGGGCCTTTCGGTCCAGGGCTTCGTAAATTTGAGCAACGCGGCGGTATGTTTTTTCCCGCTGAAGCCCTTCGAGCAGCGCACCACCAAGAATCTATCCGCGGCCGCGATC
>Ga0182024_10024361_pt1 | contig 10762 bp, 12 predicted proteins | sample P32metaG_FD_120480 | JGI IMG/M metagenome (GOLD analysis project Ga0182024, IMG submission 120480) | Permafrost microbial communities from Stordalen Mire, Sweden - P3-2 metaG (Illumina Assembly) | ecosystem: Environmental > Terrestrial > Soil > Wetlands > Permafrost | place: Sweden: Stordalen...
CCCATAGAGCACGGTCCGGCTCAGTTCAACGCATTCTATCCGCAATGCCCCGGCAGGGGTCTCCTTCATTCCTTGAGGATTTATCGCCGGAGCACTGCGGATAGAATTCTAAACATTATCGTCTGGCATCCGTGACAGGTGACATCCACTTGGCCGCAGAACGCCCTACTTCGTTCATGTGCGTCAGTCGACGCGAGCCAGCAGTCCGATCTTGGGAAGTACGGGATGAGGCGGCGCGGTCGGTTTGCGGCGGTCTGCCTCACAATTGTAAACAGAATCACCAGCCGTGGGTGAGAGTTGCGCTGGAACCATGTAAGCTGGCGCTATGGCGGCTAGCCAGAAGCTGATTCGCGCGCTCCGAAAGGCTTTGCGGGAGTTGGCCGATCCATCCAAAGCTCCGTTGATGCAGGCGTACATGAAATCGGAGATGTCGTATCTGGGGATTCCGGCCGTGCCGTTTCGCAAAGCCGTCAAAGCCGTGTTGGCGGCATATCCGCTGGATTCATTCGAGGATTGGCGTGACACGGCGCTCGCACTGTGGCGTGGCGCACGATATCGCGAAGAACGGTATGCCGTTATCGAACTTGTTGGATATCGAAGCTATGAGAAGTTCAGGACGCTGGACGCATTGCCGTTGTATGAAGAGATGATCTCGACTGGAGCCTGGTGGGATTACGTGGATTCCATCGCCGGTCACCGGCTGGGCGAGCTTCTGCGCCGATATCCGAAGGAGTTGCGCGCGATTTTGCGCGACTGGGCCGTGTCCGATGATCTATGGAAACGCCGCAGCGCGATCCTGACGCAGCTAGGTTTCAAGGGCGATACGGATTTGAAACTCCTGTACGATTGCATGCGGCCTTCGCTCGAGCGGCCGGAATTTTTTCTGCGCAAGGCCATCGGATGGGCCTTGAGACAGCATGCCTGGACGGATCCGAAGGAAGTGGTGCGGTTTGTGAAGGCGCACGACAAGCAGCTCAGTCCGTTGAGTAAGCGGGAGGCGTTGAAGAATATTAGAGGTAAAAATTCCGGTCCCAGGCGTGGCGCTTCAAAATCTTGAGCGCGGCCTCATCCAGTGGGCCCTTGTCGGACACGGCCGCGTTTCTTTCGACGTTTCGCACCGTGCGCATGCCGGGAATGGTCGACGAAACAGCCGGAGGGCTGATTGTGAAACGCAGGGCGATCTCGGCCAGAGAATCGCGGGTGATGCCGAGATCGCGCTCCAGCGCTGAGATGTGCTCCACGACTTGTTTCTTTCGATCCCCGCGGAAATATTCAGAGCGGAAATCTTCCGGTTGAAATACGCTGGTTTCCGTGACGGATCCGGTAAGGCTGCCTTCGTCGAACGGGACGCGCGCCAATACGCCGACGTTCATTTTCTGCGTTAACGGGAACAGGTTTTTCTCGGGGCCCTGATCGAAGACGTTGTAAATCACCTGCACGCAATCGATCAAGCCGGATTGAACCAGCTCCAGCGCCGAATCGGGCTGATGGTCGTTGATGGAAATGCCAACCGCCCGCACTTTACCTGATGTTTTCAGTTCTTCGAACGCCCGCCGCCAATCCTCGCGATGAAACCACTCGGGATTCCAGACGTGGAGCTGCTGGAGATCGATGGTATCCACTTTCAGATGCTGAAGACTGGTTTCGGTGGAGCGCAGAATGTATTCGTACGGGAACACTTTTTCGATACCGACGCCAGGCTTGGCGGGCCACTCCTGGTTCAAAGGAGGGACCTTGGTGGCGATGTAGATTCTTTTTTTCGCTTCGCGAGCCACGCGGCCGACCAGCTTCTCGCTGTGGCCATCTCCATACGCCAACGCCGTATCGATGAAGTTAATGCCCAAATCAATAGCGCGGTGCAGGGCGCGGACGGACTCATCGTCGGTTCCGCCCTGCCACTGGGCTCCTCCGATGCCCCAAGCGCCATATCCAACGTCACTTACTGAAAAGCCGGTTTTTCCGAGTGTGCGATATTTCATCCTGAACCCATGATAGTGAAAGATGCATCTAAAGAATGGGGTAAGGCACCGACTCCCTCACAGTCGCGGTTCGGTAACGCTCTCTAGACCGAGCCGGGAGCGTAAGCGACCGGGGCTAGGGGAGGCGGCATGGAATCCACACATCGAGTACTGATTCTCGGAGGCGGCTTCGGCGGTCTCTACGCGGCCAAGGCTCTGCGGAAGGCGCCGGTCCAATTAACCGTTCTGGACCGCCGGAATTTCCATCTCTTTCAGCCATTGCTCTATCAGGTAGCTACCGGATCCCTGTCGCCAGGTGAGATCGCATCGCCGTTACGCGCGGTGCTCCGGCGGCAACAAAACACGCAGGTGTTGCTGGCCGAAGCGGTGGACCTGGACGCGGAGCATCGCAAAGTGATTCTGGATTCCGGAGACCTGGAGTACGACACGCTGATCGTAGCGGCGGGATCCACGGATTCCTATTTCGGGCACGACGATTGGAAGCGCGTGGCGCCGGGTTTGAAGTCCATTGAAGAGGCAACCGAAATCCGTCACAAGATTCTCTATGCGTTCGAGGCGGCCGAGAAGGAGCACGATCCCGAGATACGGCGTGAGTGGCTGACGTTTGTCCTGGTTGGCGGCGGACCCACGGGAGTGGAGCTGGCCGGCGCGCTCGGTGAGATCGCGCACGATACGCTACGGCGCGACTTCCGCTCTATCCGGCCAGAAGAAGCGGTGATCTGGCTGGTGGAAGGCGGGGGGCGTGTGTTGCCCACTTATCCAGCGGATCTGTCGGCGAAAGCGGAAGCGTCGCTAAAGCGACTGGGGGTCACAGTCAGGACCAACGCTTTCGTGACTGCGATTGACCCAACGGGCGTGACGGTAAAGACTTCAGGGGGCTCGGAGCAGATCTTGGCTCGGACGGTGATCTGGTCGGCTGGAGTGCAAGCCTCCCCATTTGGACGCACGTTGCAACAGCGCGCTGGAGCGCAACTGGACCGCGCCGGGCGTGTGATGGTGAATCCGGATTGCTCCGTTCCAGGGCACCCCGAGATTTTTGTAATCGGCGATCTCGCCCACCTGGAGTTGGACGGCAAGCTACTTCCGGGAGTTGCGCAGGTGGCAATGCAGGAAGGTGGTTATGTCGCCAAGCTGATTCAGAAGCGATTGCGGGATGAAACGGTTGCCCCGTTTCGTTACTTCGATAAAGGCAACTTGGCGGTAATCGGGCGCGCTGCCGCGGTGGCGCAAATCGGCCCGATCCACATGTCGGGCCTGTTGGCCTGGATCACCTGGCTTTTCGTCCACCTGATGTATCTGGTGGAATTTTCAAACCGGGTACTGGTCTTCATTCAGTGGGGGTTTTTGTATTTGACGTTCAATCGGGGAGCGCGGTTGATTACGGGAAGCGACCCTCTTTCTCAACCAGCGCCGGTGGCGGAAGCTGCTAAGGTTGCGAAGTAGGCGGCAGGAAGTAGGAGGCAGGAGGCAGGAGGCAGAAAACTGGGGCTTCGGTTGTGCTGCAGCCTGCCGCCTGCCGCCTGCCGCCTGTTCCTCACACCACTTTGTGTGCTTCTTCGATCTCGAAGGCGCGCTTCCGGCCGGCAGTTACGATGCCGCCCCGGAACTTGACCTTGCCGTTGATGGATAAGTCCAGCGGCCGCTCCACTGGATAATCAAACGTGAGGACGTCTTCTTCCTTGAGATCCATGAGGTCCTCCACCCGCATGGTGGGGCCGGTCAGACGGCCGTCGACAAACATCTTGGCGGGGCGAATCAGCCGCACAATCCGAGCCTGCTCCTTTTCGGTCGACTCGCTTTTGCGCACCGACCATTGCTGGTCGAACTTGTGGCGCAACATCTTGACGACGATGGATGGGATGCCGATGTTCATCATCCCGGTGTTGTCGCCAATCCGGACTTCCATGCTGACCGCTACCACCGCTTCATTGGGCGCTAGAATTCGCAAGAGTTGCGGTTCGGTTTCATGTGCCTCGATGGTGAATTCCATGGCCGTGACGGCATGCCAGGCAGTCTTCAAGTCATGTAAGGTGATGCGGAACAATCCGTCCAATACGCTCTGTTCAATCTCAGTGATTTCTCGAGAGAGTTTGAGTACGGACCTCGCGCCTCCGCCGAGCAGCATCTCGACAATGGGAAAGACCAGGCCCGGATTGATCTCCAGCACGGCGTTGCCTTCGTACGGCTTCATCCCGAGTGAAACCAGACAGCTCGGCGACGGCAAGCATTGCGAGAATTCCATGAAGGAGAGTTGTTCCACCGAAACGAGGTTCACTACTACATAGGCGCGTAGATATGCTGAGAGGCTGGAAGCTAAGCTGCGCGCGAAATTCTCATGCAGAATATGAATTGCACGGAGCTGATCTTTGGCGATCCGGTCCGGCCGCCGAAAATCATATGGCACCGCTCGCTTGGCAGGGTCATCGTCCTGCGGCGAGTCGCGGAGATTTCTGAATACATCATCAATTTCTTCTTGGGATAGGACCCGGTCCGGCATCTGAACATCTATCGGCCCTCTTTCCCTTTTCTACACCTTAGTTACAATCAAAACAGTGCAGCGATTCCACGTCCACAATTTTGGTTGCCGGGCTTCGCAAGCCGACGGAGCGGCGCTCGAAGCAGCTTTGTTGGACCGTGGGTTCAGCGCGGTTCCATGCGCCGCCGACGCCGAGCTGGTGGTTCTAAATTCGTGCACTGTCACGGCATTCGCGGACGAGGATGTTCGCAAGGCGGTCCGGCGCGTGCATCGGGAAAATCCAGATGCGCGGATTCTAGTGACCGGGTGCTATGCCCAACGTGCACCGGAGGAGATAGCTGTATTACCCGGCGTCGCTTGGGTAGTAGGTAATTCACATAAGATTCAGATTCCCGATATCGTGAGCGCGCCGGCGGAGGTTCCGTATCACGGCGAAATTCGTGTCGGCGATATCTTCGCGCAGAGCGATTTCCTTTCCGCGCCAGTGGAGGATGCAAGTGGAGATCGCACGCGGCCCAATCTCAAAATCCAGGACGGCTGCAACAATCGTTGTTCGTTTTGCGTTATTCCTTTTGTGCGCGGCCGCAGCCGGAGCGCGCCAGTGGCTCAAGTAGTGGAGCAGGTGCGCAATCTGGCCGGGCGGTATCGAGAAGTTGTATTGAGCGGCATCAATCTGGGACGTTGGGGCCGTGAACCAGGCAGTGCGATCCGGCTGGCGGACCTTCTTCGAACGCTTCTCGCGGAAACAGCCATCGAGCGATTGCGGCTCAGCTCCGTGGAACCGATGGATTGGAGCGACGATCTATTGGGGCTGATGGCGTCTTCGCCGAGGATCGCGAAGCACGTGCACGCGCCGCTGCAATCGGGTTCCGATAGCGTGTTGCGCCGCATGCATCGCAAATATCGGCCACAACACTACGAGCAGCGCATCCGCAAGGCGCGCGCTTGGATGCCAGACGCTGCGATCGGCGCCGACGTGATGACCGGATTTCCGGGCGAGACGGACGCGGAGTTCGAAGAGAGCCGCGCGTTTATCGAAAGTCTTCCGCTCACGTACCTGCACGTGTTCACCTATTCGGAGCGCCCGGGAACGCCGGCGGCGGAGTGCACGGACCAGGTCCCCATGGAAGTACGCAAGGAGCGCAATCGGATTCTGCGGGAGCTGGGGGCGCGAAAGAATCTGGAGTTCCGAAGGTCGATGATGGGGCGCGCGCTGTCGGTAGTGACGCTGGCCGAAGGCGCGCTGTCGGACAATTTTTTGAAGGTGGAGCTGGCGGCGCCGCGGGCGGCGAATCAGATGGTGGATGTGAAGATCGGATCGCTCAGCGTGAATGGGTTGCGGGAGTATGATCCGCTCACGGTCTTGTAGAACTATTTCGACCTGGGCTGACGCTTGGCGATTTGCACAAGCGCCATCAGCGCATCATTAACCGCGGCTGAGTCAGGGAAGATTTCGGCCACTTCGGGAACAAGCACAACGATATTGGTGCCTTCTTTGAAGCGCTTTGCATATTTGCCGCGCACGCCATTCGAAAAATCATACTCGGCGCGCATGGAAGGGCCGCGCTGTTTAGGTGTCTTCTTCATAACGGGCTGTCTCTGCCTTCGTTGGAGTTCTGGCGCTAACCAATCGAATCGCGTCGTCTCTTTCAGTATGCACTACAACTAGCGCGCGGCCAAACTTCGAGACTCCCTGGGTTACGAAACGGTGCTCGTCCCCCGAGTGATCCGGATCAGAGATAGTTATCGAGAGCGGATCAGCAAAGACCGAAGATGCCTCTTCGAACGAAATACCATGCTTGCGAAGATTGAGTTCGGCCTTTCTTTGGTCCCATTCAAACCGAAGCAAGTCACGAGTGTATCATCCACAAGAAGTGAGGCACGGCGGTGGGTATTTGCGCTAGGTCCGTGTCCCCAGTTCCGCTTCGCGTCGCCACTGTGGCACGGGTGGAAGAGGGATGGTGGCGAATGTCTGCGCTTCGAATAGGGCCGAACCTTGTGCAGACTCTAGATCCGGGGCGCTTCCAATCCATAAGGCGCCACCGTCGCTGTTGTCCAAAACCCTAAATTCGAACACACGTTCGTGCTCATGGGTGGACAGGTACACCTCAAGACGTAGATCTCCGTAGTCGGCAGAATAGCGTTCGGCGTCGCGTTTCAAAGAGCTACATCTCCCGACGGTTTTCCAGGCTCTTCCCCATGGTCACTTCATCCGCGAATTCCAGGTCGCTGCCTACTGGGATGCCCATCGCGATGCGGGTCACTTTTACGCCTAGCGGCTTCATCAGGCGCGAGAGATAGACGGCCGTCGCTTCGCCTTCCACCGTCGGGTTGGTGGCGATGATCAGTTCCTGGATTTCCTCGGCTTGAACCCGCTCCAGAAGATTTACGATTTTGAGCTGCTCGGGGCCGATGCCGCGCAACGGGGAAAGCGAGCCATGCAGTACGTGATACAGGCCGGAGAATTGGCGGGTGGTTTCGATGGGAAGAATATTGTGCGGCTCCTCCACCACGCAAATGGAGGAACGGTCGCGATGCGGATCACGGCAGAAATTGCACAGCTCACCATCGCTGATGTTGTTGCAGGCGGCGCATAGGCCGAGCTTGTCTTTCACGTCCACCAACGCCGTGGCCAAACGCTCAGCATCCTCGCGTGGTGTGCGCAGCACATGGAATGCAAGGCGCTGCGCCGACTTCTGGCCGATGCCAGGCAGGCGTTTGAACTCCTGAATGAGGCGCGCTAACGGTTCGGCGAAGTCAGGCAACTAGAACATCCCGGGCGGCAGGCCCATGCCACCCAGCAGGCCGCCCATTTTTTCCTGCGTGGCTTCGTCCACTTTCTTTGACGCTTCGTTGAAGGCAGCCAGCATCATATCCTGCAGCATTTCGACGTCGCCGGCCACCTCGGCATCGATCTTCACCTTCGTGACCATCTTCTTGCCGTCCATCCCCACGGTCACCATGCCGCCGCCCGCATTGGCCTCCACGCGGATCAGCGCGATCTCTTCCTGCATCTTCTTTTGCATTTGCTCGGCCTGCTTCATCATGGCCTGCATGTTTCCTGGAAGTTTCATAGATTGCCTTATTCCTTCAGATTTCGGACCACACGGACTTGCGCGTCGGGAAACATCTCCTGGAAGCGCCGCACTTCGGGATGCGAGAGAGCGCGCTCGGACACGTCGTCTGGAGGCGGTTTCAGCTTGGGAGCTGAGATTACATTCGCCTCGCCAAAAGTAGTCTTCACGCGCATAGGACGGCCGGCGACTTTCTGCACGATCTTCAGGATATCCTTTTCGTTCATCGCCAGCTTGAACTCTTCAGGCGTCGTAAAATGCAGTTCGTTGTTCGATTCGACGATGTGCGAGTGTTCTACGGCGTCGGCTGTGAACTGCATGCCCGCTTCTAGCAGCGCCGAATGGAGCCGCTGGCTCCATTCGCCGCTCGGGGCTGGGGGCTGGGGGCTGGGGGCTGGGGCCGAGGGGCTCGGGGCTGAAGCCGAGGGGCTGGGGGCTGGGGACTGGGGACTAGTTGCTGGTGGCTGGTGGCTGGTGGCTGGTGCTGGGGGCACAGGCTTTCGCGGCTGTGGTGGCTTTGAGGGCGCGGGTCCGCCGCCCTGGCTACCCAGATTCGCTAGCGCTTCTTCGATCGGTAACAACTTGCCGGCTTGGATCAGGCGCAGCAGGCCGATCTCTAAATGCAGGCGCGGTTGCAGGGAAAATTGCAGATCCTTGAACAAGTCGAGCGTGAGCTGGAGATAACGAGTCAAGTCTTCTTCTGAATATCCGGCTGCGATTTCGGCCAGGCGCTCCTGCTCGGGGCCTGAGGCTGCGATCAATCGCGTGTTGGGGCCGGCAACTTTCGCCACCAGCAGATTTCGGAAATAACGCGCCAGCTCGCGGCAGAAATGTTGCAGGTTGCGGCCGTTCCGTTCCAGTTCCATCACCAGGTCGAGCATACGCCGCGAGTCCTGAGCGGCTAGCGCCTGAGTCACCTCGCTGAGCGAATCGAGCGAGAACATTCCCAGCAAGCCGCGCACTTCTTGGGCGTTGAGCTTGACGCCGCAGCACGCGATGGCTTGATCCAGCGCCGATAAAGAATCGCGCACGCTGCCTTCACCCATCTGCGCCAGCACGCTGAGCACTTCGGGATCAGCCTCGATGCCTTCCTGTTTGCAAATCCACTCCATGCGTTCTACAACCTCGGCGAAATCCACGGAGCGGAAGCTGAACTGCTGGCAGCGGGACGCTATCGTGGTCGGAATCTTGTGGACTTCGGTGGTGCACAGCACAAAAACCACCCACTCGGGCGGCTCTTCAAGCGTCTTGAGCAGCGCATTGAAGGCTTCGTTGGTGATCTGGTGCGCTTCGTCGACGATGAAGATCTTATAGCGGTCGCGCGCTGGTCGATAGCGGACGTTTTCGCGCAGCTCGCGCATTTCGTTGATGCCGCGATTCGAGGCCGCATCAATCTCGATCACATCCACGGTGTTGCCGGCGGTAACCTCCAGGCAACTCGCGCACTTGCCGCAGGGCTTGGTGGTGGGGCCTTCGATGCAATTGAGGCAGCGCGCCAGGATGCGTGCCACGGTAGTTTTTCCGGTGCCGCGCTGGCCGGAGAAGATGTAACCGTGGGCGATGCGCTTTTGCGCGATGGCGTTTTCGAGCGTCGTGCGGACGTGCTCCTGGCCGATCAACTCGGCAAACGACTGGGGTCTATATTTCCTGGCGATGACCTGGTACATGAAAGCGTGGTTGGAGAGCGCAAAGACGAACGTTATGCCAGACCCCGGGTGATCCGCGGCACACGGGCTAAACCGTTACCGTTGCTTCCTTCCGGACCTGGCGGGGTTCACAGCCGCCCGTTGCACGAAGCCCGGAGCCTGACAACCATCCATGCTAACACTTGGCGAGGGACTGGGGACTTGGGACTGGGGGCTAGTGGGCGGCGCGCCACGGAGTGAGACGCGGAATCCATCGGGGAACATTCGCGCAGAACTGCTTGTACTCTTCGGCAAATGTGGAGCGCATTTTGGGTTCCTCGTACGCCAGCACGAAAAAATGAGCCACCAGCCAAAACAGGGCTCCATATTCCAGCACGTGAACGCTACCAAACAGCAGGGCTTGGCCAACGATGATGGATACTACGGCGACGTACATCGGATTTCGAACGTAGCGATACCAACCGGTCACAACCAGATGACTTGTCGGAAAAACCGGCGCTGGTGTGCCCAAGCCTTCCAGTGCAAAGCGGGCGAACGAATCCAGAAGCACGGGCAGACCGGCCAGGATTAGAACGACGCCGGCAATCCGCAATAAGAACAGGCCGAAGAAGGGTGGTTCCAATTGCCAACGCGAAATCCACCACGGCACTAAACCGGCCACCGTGCAGGGGGCGAGCACGAAGAACGCCGCGGATCCGATGATAGCGGAGATTCGCCTCATTCCCGAATTCATTTTAGCCCTATGCTTCCGCCTGAGGCCCTTCCACGTTGTATCATCGAACCAATTGCGGACGAAATACCTTATCGTTTGCGCTATTTGGCTAGCCGGGTTCGGACTAGCCAGGGCGCAACCGTGGTGATCGCGGGCGAGCCGGCGCCAATATTTTACGCCTCCAGCGGCCAGCTCAACGCGGCCATCCCATTCGACGTGATGGCAAATACCAGCCAGCAGGTATTGGTGACGCGCGATACCACTATATCGGTCCCCATATCGGTGGACGTGGCGCCCGCGCAGCCCGCGGTTTTTCTGGCGCCGGTGGCTAATGCTCCGAACCAGGGAAGCATCTTCGCGGTTCGCACTACATCGAGTGGCCAAACCAGCTTTTTGGCCGACCCAAGCTCGCCTGCGACGGCCGGAGACACGCTGGTAATTTACTGTGGCGGATTAGGCGCCGTGAATCAAACCATCGCGCCGGGAGCCGCGGCGCCTGCTTCTCCCGCGGCGAAAACCAACGATCAGCCGCAGGTCACAATCGGCGGCCAGACTTCCACTGTGGCGTTCTCCGGATTGACGCCCGGATTGGTGGGCGTCTACCAAATCAACGCTGTGGTACCGCCGGGCGTGACGGCGGGCGATCAGGTGCCGGTGGTGATCAATATCTCAGGACAGGTAAGTCCGGCGGTGACCATCGCGGTGAAGTAGGGCTGCGACTTGGATCGCTGACAGTCCCAGCAGTTTGGATTCTTAGTGGGGCGGTCCCCCTGGATCGCAGCCGACGCCCCCGTCGGCTTGCCGGGTTTTGAAGGAAGCTGATTCCGTTGGCGAAGAGCGAGTCCAGGGGGACCCGCGGTCGCGGTAGGGATGCC
>Ga0182024_10024362_pt1 | contig 10761 bp, 10 predicted proteins | sample P32metaG_FD_120480 | JGI IMG/M metagenome (GOLD analysis project Ga0182024, IMG submission 120480) | Permafrost microbial communities from Stordalen Mire, Sweden - P3-2 metaG (Illumina Assembly) | ecosystem: Environmental > Terrestrial > Soil > Wetlands > Permafrost | place: Sweden: Stordalen...
GCGCGGCGGCTGATCGCGGCGCGGGACGCCTCCGGCAAGCTCGTCGCCGAAGCCTTCATGGTCCGCTGTCATCCGCAATGGCGGCGCGCGCACGAGATCGTTCGTTCAGGCGGAATCGGCGAAGTCGGCGCCATTCAGACGCTGTTCGCGTATCGCCTCGAGGATCCGACAAACATTCGCAACAAGCCGCCGGGCGGCGGCGGCCTCTATGATATCGGCTGCTATGCGATCCTGACCGCGCGGTACATTTTCGGCGCGGAGCCCTCGCGCCTCGTCGCCACGCTGAATGTCGATCCGCGCTTCGGCACCGACCGGCTGGCGAGCGCCGTGATCGAATTCCCCGGCGGCCGTCACCTGACCTTCACCGCCGGGACCCAATTGGCGGGACATCAGCACGTCACGATCGCGGGGACGGAGGGACGCATCGAAATCGGAATTCCGTTCAACGCGCCGATGGATCGGCCGACGCGAATCACGATCGATACCGGCGTCGACCTGTTCGGCTCGGGCGCGCGGAGCGAGGAATTCCCGACCTGCGATCAATATACGCTGCAGGGCGACGCCTTTTCGCGCGCCGTGCTGGGCGAGGCGCCGCTCGAATATCCGCTCGAGGACGCCATCGCCAACATGCGGGTGATCGACGCCTGTTTCCGCTCGGCGCGCAGCGGTCGCTGGGAGAGCCCTTGAGCCGGGGCCTCCCGTGTCAGACGACGTTGGCGTCGGTGCAGGAACTCGGCTATGATTCACCTAGTGCGGGTGGGCGAGCAATCCGGGCATTGTAGCGTCCACACTGCACGAACCAGACAGGGAGGCAAGCCATGATTCGCGCGTTCATGATCGTTGCGGCGTCGGCCGCGGTCCTCAACTTCTCTCAAGCCGCCTTCGCACAGACCAGCGGCACCGCCGATGAAGCCAAAGCCATGTTGATGAAGGCCGTCGCCGCCGTGAAAGCGGATAAGGCGAAGGCGCTCGAAATGTTCAACAAGGGAGAAGGGGGGTTCCTGGATCGGGACCTCTATGTATTTTGCAGTAATGTCAGCGACGGCAAGAACGTCGCCATCGGCAACCCGAACGCCAAGCAATTGCTCGGCAAAGACGCGAGAACCCTGAAGGATGCCGCCGGCAAACCGTTCGGCGAAGAACTCTACGCCGCGATGCAAAAGCCCGAAGGTGAAATCACCGAGGTCAGCTATGTGTTCCCGAGACCTGGCGCCGACAAGACGCCGGTTCCGAAGGTGAGCCTCGTAACGCGAGCCGGCGATCTCGGCTGCGGCGTCGGCTATTACAAGTAGCCGGTCTCACAACGAACAATCATGACTCCCAGGTAGACAGACACGCCGGGTGACTCCCCGCCCCGCAAGAGCGGGGAGGGGAGAGCCGCCGCCGCTCAATGCGTCGGCCGCTCGCGCTGCCTCTGTCGCTCTTCGAGTTCGGCGTCGGTGAGGCGGGCGTCATAAATCGAACGAGGGTCGATCGTCCGGGCTATCAGCGTCGCGACGGCGGCAGCGACGATCATCGGAATGATGAAGGTGCGATCGCGCCCCGTCAGTTCGATCATCAAGACGATCGCCGAGACCGGGCCTTGCGTCGTGGCCGCGACCAAAGCGCCGGCGCCGACGATCGCGAAAAGCCCCGACGGCGCCCCCGGCCAAATCCATGTCCAGGCGCCGCCGAGGACGCCGCCGAGCAGCGCGCCGAAAGTCAACGACGGCGTGAACAGCCCCCCTGGCGCGCCGCTGCCGAAGCAAATGAAGGTCGCCAGCGGTTTCAGCACGAGCAGAGCCAGCAACAGCGTCGGCGCGATGGCGCCGTCGAAACCGAGTTGGGCGAGCTCTTTGCCGTTTCCCAGCAATTGCGGGAAAATCACGGAGGCCAGACCGAGGAGTCCGAACGCCAATAGCGGCGCCGCCAGGCGGCGCCAGCCCTTTGGCCGGTAACGATCGGCCAACGCGATCATGCGGACGTAGCCGATCGACGCCACCCCGATGATCGGCCCCGCGAGAAGCGCCCAGACGATGAGCGATGCGAAATTGCCTTCGGCCGCGACGCGATAGGTCGGCGCGTTGGGAAGCACGCTCCACCCGACTATCGTCGCGATCGCCGAGGCGGCGAGCGCGGGAAGCACCAACCGCAGCGCCAACGCGCCTCGCAGCACTTCGATCGCGAAGAGCGCGCCGCCCAGGGGGACATCGTAGACAGCGGCCATTCCCGCGCCGGCTCCGCAGGCGACCAACAGCCTGCGCTGGTCGTCCGAGAAGCCAAAACGGTCGCACAGCGAGTCGGCAATCACCGCCCCCGCCTGCTTTGGCGCGCCTTCCCGGCCCAGCGAGGCCCCCATGCCGACGATGACCACCGAGAGCAAGGCGCTGCCCAAGGTGCGCAACGGCGGCAGTCGCCCGGCTGAAAACCAGATCGCCGAGGTGATCTCGATGCTGTTGCCGGTCGTGAGATTGACGAGCACGATTTGCCCGATGCCGGTGACGACCCCGGCGCCCGACAACGCGATGACGTGGCGCCAAAAGCCGGCGCGGGTCGCAGCCTCGAGAATGTTCGCGTCCGGCGAGGGCCAGACCCATTGCTGCACCGTCGAGAGAATCAGGCTCAGTACCGACGCGCTGACGCCGGCGCCGATTCCGATCAGGATGACGGCGATCCAGAACCGCTTTGCGGCGGGATGAGCCAGCGTGGCGGGAACCGCGCCGGCCGGCGCGTCGCTCGTGGCCGCCGAAGGCTGTGGATCGGTCACATACATTTGCGGCTGGCGCTCGCCTCTCGTAGCCGCCCTTTCTCGCACGCCGGGAGGTGCTTTGCACTCGAGACCGCTTCGCGAGTCGAGCACTGCGTTTTCAATTCCCCTCCCCATTCACTCTTGCGGGCAGAGGAGACGCGCGCCGCCCTCCGGGCGACGGATGGCTCCAGCCTCGGCTCGCAACGACGCCGCAGGCTTCCTAGATCCCTGATCATCCCTCGAAATCGGAAGGTTCAAATCATGGCGCGCATATTCATTCCGGATCGTCGACCGGGCTCGGCCTGATGGCCGGCCAGTTGCTTGTGGAGCAGGGCCACCGTGTCGTGCTTCACGCGAAAGACGACGAGCGTCGCGCGGACGCCCGCCGCGAACTGCCGGAGGCCGAGGCCGTCGTGGTGGGGGACCTCTCGACCGTCCGCGGGTCGCGCAGCGTCGCCGAGCAGGTCAACGCGCTCGGCCGCTTCGACGCCGTGATCCACAACGCCGGGGTCGGCTACCGGGAGCGGCAGGCTCTGCGGACGGAGGATGGCCTGCCCCACGTCTTCGCCGTCAACGTGCTCGCTCCCTACATCCTGACCGCGCTGATCGAGCGGCCGGACCGCCTCGTCTATTTGAGCTCCGGCATGCACCATCGCGCCGACGCCAACCTCGACGACCTCGCCTGGGAGCGGCGGCGCTGGGACGGCTCGACCGCTTACGCCGAGAGCAAGCTGCACGATGTGCTTCTCGCCTTCGCCGCCGCGCGCCGCTGGAAGAATGTGCTGTCGAACGCGCTCGAGCCCGGCTGGGTCCCCACCCGCATGGGCGGACCCGGCGCCCCCGACGACATGGACCAGGCCCATCGAACCCAAGCCTGGTTGGCGGTCAGCGACGACGCGAAGACGCGCGTCTCGGGCGAGTACTTCTACCACCTGCGCCGCCGCGGGCCGAACCCGCAGGCGCGCGACCCTGACTTGCAGGACCGGCTGATCGCCGCTTGCGAGCGGTTCTCGTCGGTAGAATGGCCAGATTGACGGGAAATTAGGGATGCAACGAGGCGCCCTTGGTGGCTTTGTCGACGTCCTTCTTCGGTCCCCGAAGTGCCACTCCCACCAAGTCGGGCGCGTCCGCCGGCTCGGCCCGGAACGCGGCGCGGTTCGCCGCGTCGTGACCGGTGGCGAACATCGCTCTGACATAGGCCGCTCGAGTCAGCCCACGCTCGATCCCGTTCCTGTAGGCGCGCAGCAAGGCTTCGGGCGTGGCTGCGAAAATCAGAATCGGCTGGCCGAGCAGGCGGGCGTGTCGCCGGCCGGCCGCGTCTTCATAAGGTTCGCCCATCGCCTCCGGCGTGGCCCCGGCGACGCCCGTGGCGAGAAACGCCGTCACGTTCAGTTTCTGCCAGACCTCGAGATCCTCCAGCACCAGGATCGCGACTTTTGTATCGAACACCATGCGAAGCGCCCTATCCGGATCAACTCGCGCCGCTCTTGAGCAGCCCTAGCCGCGCCAGGCTCTCCGCCGTGGCGACGAGCGCGTCTTCACGCGACCGCGGCGACCAGCCGAGCAGCCGTTGGGCTTTCTCGCTCGTCGCGTTCCTCGATTTTCCGAGTTCCGGGACGATCTGCTTCAGCGCAGGGTCGAGCAGCGTGGCGGCGAGGCGTACGACCCAATTGGGCAGTTCCCGGGTCGGCACGCGCTTGCCCGACGCGCCCATGCGGGTCTTCAACGTCTCGGCGATTTCACGGAACCACATGAAATCGCCCGCCACCGCCAGGAAGCGTTCGCCCTTGGCGCGCGGGTCGGTCATGGCGCGCAGATGCAGATCTGCGACATCGCGCGCGTCGACCACGCCGAACCGCATCTTCGGGACGCCGGGCATTGCGCCGTCCATCAAACGTTGCACGATGATGATCGAAGTCGACGTATCGGGCCCGAGCACCGGCCCGAACACGCCTACCGGGTTCACGACGGAGAGTTCGAGGCCGCCTCCCTCCCTGTCGATGAAGTCCCAAGCCGCGCGCTCGGCCAGAGTCTTGGATTTCGCGTAAGCCGAAACGTCGCCGCCCTCCGGATTGGTCCAGCTCGTCTCGTCGAAAGTCGTCGATCGCGGCCCGTGGCCGTAGCCGATCGCCGCGAACGAGGACGTCAGCACCACGCGCTTGACGCCGCCCGTTCGCGCGGCCCGCAACACCCGAATCGCGCCCTCCCGGGCGGGAACGATCAATTCGTCCTCGTGCTTCGGCACGCCGGACGGAAACGGGGAAGCCACGTGCAGGACGAAGTCGCAGCTTTCGACCGCCTGCGCCCAGCCGGCGTCAGCCGTCAGGTCGGCGGCGATGAAAGACAGCGAGCCGCCCGGGTCCGCGCCGCCGCTTTTCAGCAGAGCGCGCACCTCCGGCTCGCGGCCGAGACTGCGCACCGTCGTTCGCACGCGATGACCCGCCGTGAGAAGTTGCAAGATGCAGTGTCCGCCGATGAAACCGGACCCGCCCGTGACCAATATTGTGCTCATCGCTCGTCCGTCGATTGCGGCGAAAAGCTTGCCCTATCTAGACCACCCCCGCAACCCGTATCCGGGGCTCACCCGGTCGGAGGACCAACCATCTCGGTCCGGTATTTGGGCAGCAGCGTCTGCAGCAGCTTGCGCTTCTCGGCTTGCTCTTCCGGGCTGGGTTTCGGCGGCGGCGAGGTCCGGCTGTCGAGGGGGAAGCCGACCGCCGAGAAGAACTCCTCCTGTCCCGCCGGCGTGCACATGCAGAGCATATGGGCCGTCTTGCCGGACTTGTTCTGAAATCGATGCGGGGCGTTTGCCGGGATGTTGACGGTGGTCCCCGCGCGGACCGTTTGGGTCTGGCCGCGGAAGGTAAAGTCCAGTTCGCCCTCCAGCAGCGTGAACATCTCCTCGAAATCGTGGCGATGCGCGGGCGGCCCGCCGCCATCGGGCACCAGCATGTCTATCAGGCAGTAGCGCCCGCCCGTCTCGTCGCCCGAGACCAGGATCGTGTAGGTTCCGCCCGCGACGGAGACATGCGCGACCCCCGCGCCGTCGGGATCGGCGACGGTCAATTTGCGGTTCGGGTCGTCGGCGGGGATCGAGGAACCCGGCCGCGAAGTCGATTGTGCGGTTTCGTTCATTTCGTTTCTCCTGGCCTGCGCTGCCGACCTAGCCCACAATCAGCTCGCGCGGATGGAGTACAGCGCGCGGCGCTGGACGCTGCCGACGGCAGCGATAGCATGGCGCGCACCCTCGGAGGAATTCGCCATGTTCGCGCATATGCGTATCGCCTGCCCAGCTTTCATCGCCATCGCCGTATACGGCGGCGCGCCCGCTCAGGCCGTCAACCTCGACGCGCCCGTATTACACACGGCGACGATCAGGTCTGAGATAAAAAGGGGAAACGAAGATGCATTGGCTTGTAATGAGATCGAGATGGTAGACACCGCCGCTCTCACCTATTCCGACTGCGTCGAAGGGGCGCAAATCCGAAACGTCAGCGACAAGACATTATCGGACCCGGACCCTTACCTCGTCGGTCTATTTACGTCGGGCATCAAGATTCTGAAAATGAGGCTCACGTGGACAGACAAGCGAGGCGCGGAAGTGGATCCCGAAGAAGCGCCGAAACATCTTCAGAGATGGCGCGATGAAGAAACGGCGCTGCTCGAGAAGACGGGACTGACCCGCGCCGACTTCTGCAAAGCTACCTCAGAAGACCTGAAGAAATGCGTGGCCGAGCCCGACTAACGCCACGGCGCTTCTGTCGGCAATCATCGGATAGCCTCGGCTCAAGCGGGGCGCGACGGTGAGGTCGATATAGCTGCGGTCGAGCACCTTGATCGCGGCTCCGTCGTCGATCACGGCCTTGATGATCGGCAAACAGTCCCACATCGAGCGCGTCGCCAGATCCCATTCGGCAATCACAGGCTCGTCGCCGGTGTGAGGTCATCGAGCGCGCGCACAAACTGTGGCCATCCGGTCATGCTTGTGCCCGACGCTTTGTCGGAACAAATCACGGCGCAGCGGATGCGCTCGGGCGCGCCTTGATCTGGCGCGGAAGCACTTGTTGCTGCGGGCTGACTCGTGCATAACCAATTAGCCGTTTTGCGGGTTTCTTTTCGAGACTCATTTATCACGAGGCTAAGCGCCCGATTTGCCGAAGGCAAGTCGCATCGTCACAATGCGTGATCGATGGGAACATTAAGCAGGTACGCTTCCATTTTTCTGCACCTCGGCACGCCCTCCTTCTATTACTTACACTAAAATTAGCATATATAGCGATGAAAACACTTCAACTAAGCATCATCAGGCCCAAGAATGCTTTTATCCTTATCTTATCGTACGGAATTAGTATCTCGCTCTCCCACGTCAGTATGGCTCTAATAATTTCAAGAGCCTTACTATCTTTATTCAATATCACTCAGCACGCTAGTCTAACAAATTCGATATTCAACGGTATCGTGGTGAGTCTTAGTTCACATATTTTGTCCAACGCTTCAAAATTCTTCCTACCATCCTTTTCTGACGGAACGAGTCCCGCTCCAAATCCGGGAGCCATACCGATAGAAAACAACCATAATACGCACAAGTTGACGTAAATTTGCATTCCTAATCTTATCTCAATCGGCCCCAAAGGCCATTGCACTGTAGCTCTAAAATCTTTTTCTATCTTTCGTATCCTCTTATACGACTCGGCGGGTGCAATTTCATCTTCCTCACCAAGTATTCCATATTTTCCGTTGTATACGTGCTTGTGTGATCTGAAGGATATGCGCAATGTCTCCAATTCACTCCGAAACCGTAACGTATCAATCGGATCAGTCGCTATCTCAATCGCCAGCGCCAAACGTTCTTCCGCACGCCTAAGCTTTTCTATGCCAGGGTCTCTCTGGTGGCGCCTAGAAACAGCGATCCAATATTCTGCCCCGGCGCGCCGCGCAACATTTCCAGAGGTCTTCGCTACTTCGCGCGCTATAATTGCATGCCGCTCCGACAATGCCCACTCGTCTCTAATTGCGACCAATTGCGCTCCTCAACGACGACATATCACTTAATAATGTGGCGAATGAACTATCGAGCAATAAGAAAGTAATGTCATGTGTCGAAGCAATTAGGAGTAACATGCTATTTATCCACGAACGGAGTGCTGTGGATGCGGTGCAAAAATACGTAACAAAAACGGCACGAGATCACAAGCACGGCAAGAATGGTCGCGGTGATGAGGAAAATATAATCGGTATAGTCACGGAAATAATAAGAGAGCAAAGTGCCGAGCGATCACGGGAGAGGGTGTTGACGTTGTTGCGCGTTTTCGCCACAATTCCGATAATTGTTGAGCAATTTATAGAGACGCCATATCGCGCGGAAGTTATCGACGAGGCACGTATAGTTCTAGAGGAGTGGAGCGAGCTTAAAATTATCCCCATAGCCGGATACACGACATTTCTCAGCCGGCGCATCAAACGCCCCACAGCTGGCGGATCGAGTTCGCCAGCGTCCACAGGAAACGATCGCGTCGGCCTGCTCGTCACGAACTGCTACATGGATATCCATCAATTTCCTGGGTGACTCGATACTCCTAGCTGCAATGTGAAAAGGACTTTTCTCATCTCGCTGATCAAACATAACCTTCACGAATTCGTCGGAAAACGCCGTGTTCCGCTGTTCCAGCCATGGCTCAATTTTCCATAAATGCTCGGCTATATATGCTGCATCGACGTCACCAGCAATATTTCTCGTTGACGCAACAAATTGATCTTGAACTGTGATGCCTCCGGTATGCCAAAAAGCCGACGCCTATTAAACGATTGCATGAGGGGGGGTGTTGGTGATTGGATCGTCCGGCCCGGCCTAGAGCGCATTTTTCCTCCACCTAAAAGGCGAGAGTTTCTCAAAAAGCGACATTTTTTCTTTCGGACAAACGAAAATCATGCTATGGTGTAAACAGGTCGTCATGCGGCTCCCGACTTGGTGGGGGCGCGCGATGACGTTTGCCCCCGCTTCGGAGCGCAAAAATTTGGAGAAGTATGATTTCCGGTTGGGAGGGGTCATAAACCCTTGAAATCTCACAAAACCGCCAAGACAATCCTTGTAAAAGCTTGGCACTGGCTCCACAGATCTTTGGAAAGGCTTGGCATTGGAGGCCTCAGAAATTTGGAGGCGGGGGAACGGGCCTGACGCAACGGCAGCCCGCGGCGAATCTATCGGCCTGACCGATCGCCGACCCGCCCGCGGAGCTATCCGACATCGGTCCGCGTAGCTGTTTCCGCCGGCGCCTCAGCCCGCGCCCGCCATCGCCCCATCCCTCGCCACTACGCGCCCGCGCTTCATCACCAGACTTCGCCGCGGCCGCGCCGCCACGGCTTCCGCGATCGAGCCTGCCGCCATCGCGACGAGGTCCGCCGCCGCGCCGACCCTGATGCCGTGGTCGGCCAGGCCCAGCGCCTGAGCGCTCGCCCGGGTCGTCAGGTCGAACGCGAGTTCGAGGTCGGCGTCGGCGCGAAAATCCTGCCGGTAGGCGATCAGCATCGCGCGCTCGAGCATGTCGCCGTCGCCCAACGGCGACCAGGCGTCGCGGATGTTGTCGGAGCCGGCGAACACCCGGACGCCGGCGGCGACGAGGCGGCGCACCGGCGGCATCGGGACCGGGCCGGGGCCGTTGGTCATGATCGCGACGTCGGCGCGAGCGAGCGCTTCGGCGGTGCGGCCGAATTCGTCGTCGTCGACGGCGCCCAGCGCGAAGGCGTGACTGACCGCGACCCGGCCGACGAGCCCCGCCGCGAGGGCGCGGCCGGCGATCTGCCTGAGCTCGTAGCAGCCGAGCGGGCCCGGATCATGCAGATGAATGTCGAGCCCGACGCCGCGGCGCTCCGCGATCCCAAAGATCACGTCGAGATGTCCCTCGACGTCGTTGTCGATCCCGGCGGGATCGAGCCCGCCCACCAGGTCGGCTCCCTCCCCGATCGCCGCGTCGAGCAAATCCGCAACCCCCGGCGAAATCATGATCCCGCTCTGCGGGAAAGCGACGAGCTGGATGTCGACGTCGCGCGCCGCTTCGCGCACCCGCAACAGCGCGTGCAATCCAGCGAGCCCTACGTCGGGATCGATGTCGACGTGGCTGCGCACTGCCGTGGTGCCGAAGGCGACGATCTGCGCGATCAGGCGCCGCGCCCTGTCCTCGACGGGCGAGCGCAATTCCCGACGCAGTTCGCGTTCGCGCGCGATCCGCTCGGCGATCGAAGCGCCGGGCCGGTGCGGCTGAAACGGCAGGCCCAGCAGCGTCTTGTCGAGATGAATGTGTCCGTCGACGAAGCCGGGGAAGAGCAGCGCGCCGTCGAGATCGATCGTCGGCGCGGCTGCGTCGGAAACCGTGCCGGCCGGGTCGATCGTCGCGATCCGTCCGTCGCTGATGCCGACATCGACCCGCCGGCCATCGGCGAGCCGGGCGTTGGTCAGCCGCATCATGCGATCAATTGCATTCGGCGAGCCGCCACGACCTGATAGAGCCGATCGCCGAACGCCCGAAATTCCTCGCGAGCCGAGAACACGAGACTGAGATCGTGCTCGTCGTCGGAACCAACGGCGGCGGCTTCGATCTCGGGCCAATCCGGGCACGGCAGCCGGCGCCAGCCATCCAGCGCCTCGGCGTCAGGCAGGTTGGGGAAGCCGATCTTGGGATAGAGCGAGGCGATCGCCTGCCAAAAATAGCGCAACGCGAGTTCAGGTTCAGGCGCCGCCGGGCGCAGCAGCCGCAACCAATGGCAGCCGGTGACCGCGTGCAGCGCGCAAAAATCCATGGTTCCGGCATAGAGCGCGAGCGACGCCTCGCGCATCCTCGCCGCCGTGTCGGGGCCTATCGCGAGCCAGTCGACGACGGGGCGAAACTCCGGCTTGGCGGCCATCGCGCGCATGAAATGCCAGAGCAGGTCGAGCTCCGTCTCGATGTCGCGGAACGAAGCGACCGGCCGCATCCGCAGTAGCACTTCCGCCGGATCGTCGGTGACGGGCGCGTCGGCGCCCGCCACGCCCAGTTCGA
>Ga0182024_10024363_pt1 | contig 10761 bp, 8 predicted proteins | sample P32metaG_FD_120480 | JGI IMG/M metagenome (GOLD analysis project Ga0182024, IMG submission 120480) | Permafrost microbial communities from Stordalen Mire, Sweden - P3-2 metaG (Illumina Assembly) | ecosystem: Environmental > Terrestrial > Soil > Wetlands > Permafrost | place: Sweden: Stordalen...
GTGAAGCAGGCCTCGCGATTGATTACCGAGCCGCGTGCTATGTTCGCCGATCCGTGGCATCTCGCCTATTTCTGGAATAAGCCGGTGGATCCGTGGTTCGGGTATCACCTGCTGCTCGCGCCCTTCACCGTGGTGTTCGATCTGATTACGGCGGCCAAGCTGTTCTCGTCGGTGATCTTCGGCCTGATCGCCTACGTCATGTTCCAATTGCTGAGACAACTGAACGCCCGGCATCGGGCGTATTGGGTGCTGCTTACCATGACGGGAAGCGCCATCACTCTCTCCCGCGCCGCCACCCTCCGCCCTTTCTTGCTGTCGCTTCTACTCACTCTGCTAGCGGCGCTGTGGACTGTGACGGACAAACCGGTGAAGGTCGCCTTGGTTGCATTGCTGCACGCACTATCCTATTCGATGTTTTTGCTGGTCGCGATTACACCCTTCTTCTGGTTGCTGATGCGGCGCGATCGCCGCTCCGTCCTGGCCGCTCTCTGCGCGGCGGCGGGCGTAGTCTTGGGATTGCTCGCCAACCCTTACTTTCCGGAAAACCTGCGTTTCGATGTGGTGCAGGCGAGCGTTGTCAGCCTCGGCCAAAAGGCCCACGTGCGCATGGGCGGAGAACTTTATCCGGCAGGTTCCTGGTGGTGGCTTGTAGCGTCTTTGCCGATCGCAGTGCCCTGGTTGGGAGCCGTTATTTTGCGTCTTTGGCGTGGGCGAAAGACATCCTGCCCCATCGCCGACCTTTTTCTGGTGATGTCCATGGTAACGTTTCTGGGAACCTTCCGAGTGGTCCGCACGGCCGATTTCTTTTTTCCCTTCGCGATATTGTTCGCAGCGGCAGTGATCTCTCCTTACCTCACGGCATCGCGCGCAAGTCTCGCCGGGATGGGAATACTTCTCGCCCTTCCCTGCGTAGTGAATGTCTACTTGACGCGCCAGTATGTAAAGGAAGCCCCTTCGCTGGCCCGGTTCCGTGGGGCTGCGGAATACCTGCGACTCAATGCGCCCGGCGCGCTGGTCGCCAATACGCAGTGGAACGACTATCAACTACTTTTCTTCTTGAACTCCCGGAATCGATACCTGATCGGCATCGAACCGACCTTTATGTACCTGGCCGCTCCCGGAAAATATTGGTTGTGGCAGCACATTTCCGATGACGAAGCGAGCACCTGCGGTCACGAAGCCTGCACCGATGGCGAGCGCACAGATATTGTTTCAGCACTGCGCCAGGAATTGGGAGCGGACTACGTCCTGACGGATCACGGCCTCAATCCTAACCTGGAACGCATTCTCGGGGCGGAATCCAACGTGGCGGAAGTGTACCGGGACGCTGCCTTCTCCCTTTACCGCGTCGATTCCATCAATTAGGATCCCTCTGCCGCGTGCTGGACACACCTTTGAGGATGCCCAAACCAACGAGAATAATTACGCCGACACCGATCCAGCGCGGCGGCATATGCATCATTTGCGCTCCGATCGCCAGGCCGACGATGAGCACCAGGTAACCGATCAAATAGATTGCAAAGGACATTTTTCCCCTCCGCGAAATTCATGCACGTGCTGGACCAACGTGATTTATCAGGCGTTTGGACACAAGATATACTTGATAACACGCAGTTTATTCCACCTCGAACGCAACAATTGCCTGATGCCCTTTGACGTCTCCTCCGTCCGCGCGCGATTACCCGGCCGGGAGATCGAATGGTTCCAGAGCGTCAGCTCCACCATGACCATTGCCGCTCGTCTGGCCCGCGACGGATGCGCCTCCGGAACCATCGTCGGCGCCGACGGACAGGTTGCGGGGATCGGACGCCACGGGCACGCCTGGCACTCCGAAGCGTGCGCCGGACTTTACGTGTCGATCGTGCTGCGCCTTCCCGTCGCCGCGCGGGATCTTCCCCTGGTGATGCTCGCGTTGGGTCTGGGAACGCAGGAAGCGATCACGCAGGTTACCGGTCTCGCAGCCGACCTCAGATGGCCGAACGACGTCCTGATCGGCGACCGCAAGTGCGCGGGCATTTTGGCGCAGCTCGATGGCGACGCAGTCATCGCCGGCATCGGAATCAACGTCAACCATACGCAATTTCCCACCGAGATCGCTCCGCTGGCGACTTCTCTCTATCTGGCCGGCCGACGCAGCGTCTCCCGCGAAGATCTTCTCGTTTCGCTGGTTCACGACGTGGAAGGGTGCTGTAACATTCTGTCCGACGAGGGCGCGCCTGCGATTCTGCGCATGTTCACGCGTGCGTCGAGCTACGCATCCGGACGCCGCGTACGCGTCGACCAACAGGATCTGCACCTGGAAGGCGTCACCTGTGGACTCGATCCCGCGGGCTTCCTGGTCATTCGTTCGGACGACGGAAAAGAAACGACGATTCTGGCCGGCGGCGTGCGGGCAGCTTGAGACGAGGTGTGAATTACTTCAACTACTTCACCGAAATCGAGGAGCACTTTCGTGCCGTGCGTGGCACCGGATTCTTCACTTTTTCGCCCCTCGATTGGGCTCTCATCGAAAACTGGAAGAACGGAGGTATCCCCCTGGAGGCTGTGCTGCGCGGCATCGACGTGGCGTTCGAAAAGTGGCGGAAGCGTCCTGCGCAGGCGCGAATCCACATGGTGAACTCGCTCGCCTACTGCGCCCAAGCGATCTCCGCGGAGGCACAAGCCATGGTGAACGCCGCTCCCGCCTCGAAAAAAGAGGTCGCCGCGCCGTTTCCCATCGAAGACGTCCGGGTGTTCCTCGCGAGAAATGCCGAAGCGGTGCGCAAAGCGGGACATGAAGAAATCGCGGCCTCTCTGGAAACGCTCGATCTCGATGCGCTCTACGCGGACCTGGAGCAACTCGAACAGCGCCTGACTGCGATTGAGGAAAAAATGATTGCCCGCCTTCGCGCATCTGCCAGCGAAGAGCAGCTGTTTGAAGCACGCCGCGAGCTCGACCGCGAACTAAAACCCTATCGCAGTAAAATGACCGCCGACCAGCTGGCGATGCTCGAAAAGAAATTCTTAGAGCGGCGCCTGCTGGAATCCGCCGATGTACCGCGGTTGAGCTTGTTTTATCTATAGAGTGAACTTCGGGGTGCGCCTTACCCGCGTTATCCTCAAATTAAATGGCAGACACCGAACGGCGCCGCCCAGATCCCGACCGCCTGCTCAAACAAGTCGAGGCTCAGGAGCGTAATACCACCCGGGGACATTTGAAAATTTTTCTTGGCTACGCCTCCGGTGTCGGAAAATCTTTGCGCATGCTGGACGAAGGGCGCCGCCGGAAACTGCGCGGGCAGGACGTGGTGATCGCCGCAACGCAGCCCTCGACGTCGCCCGATGTCCAGGAAATTATCAAGAGAATTGAAACGATTCCACCGCGCATCGTAGATGGTGCGCCATCGATCGACATGGACGCGCTCCTGCGGCGCCATCCCGGAGTCTGTCTGATTGACGGGCTTGCCTATCGAAATCCTCCCGGAAGCAAGCACCCGCAGCGCTGGCAGGACGTCGAGGAGCTTCGCGAAGCGGGCATTTCCGTCATCACCTCCGTCAACATTCAGTACATTGCGGAGCGGCAGCGCGAGATCGAAGTGATTCGCGGCAAAGCCGTCAGCGATTCCGTGCCGGAGTCGTTCATCCGAACCGCCGACGAAATCGAAGTCGTCGATGCCACGCCCGAGTATTGCGCCGCCCGGTCCATCGAAGGCGATGAGCAGCGCCAGCTCTCGGAGCTGCGCGAAATTGCGCTGGTGCTGGCCGCCGACGTGATCGATCATCAGCTCGAGGAGTATTTGCAGCACCAGGGGAGCACCCAGGTTTACGGCGCCCAAGAGCGCATCCTGGTTTGCGTCACCCCCCGGTCGAGCGCGCGGGAAATGATCCATCGCGCGCGCCGCCAGGCCGATCGATTCCACGGCGACCTTTACGTGGTTTACGTGGAGCAGGAAAATCTGAACGACGCGGACCAGCGCCTGATCCGTGAAAATCTCGACTACGCGCACGAAGCAAAGGCCCGCGTCGAGCTGCTCAGCGGAGACGACCCGACCGAAGCCATTCTCGATTTCGCCGCGAAGCACGGCATCACGCAAATCTTTGTCGGTCACAGCAATCAGACCGGGTGGACCAGCCGCCTGCGCGCCAATCCCGTGGAACGCCTCATCATGGAAGCCGACGGAATCGACGTGCGTGTTTTTCCCAACGAGACGGTAAATGCCTGACCGCGAAAAGGGGAAGCTGAGAATTCTTCTGGGCTACGCCGCCGGAGTCGGCAAGACCTACCGCATGCTCGAAGAAGCGCAGCAGGCCAAGCGCGCCGGACGCGACGTGGTCGTCGGGTACTTCGAACCCCATGGACGCAAGGACACCATCGCGAAAACCGAAGGCCTCGAAATCGTGCCCCGCTGCAAGATCGATTATCGCGGCCGCGAATTCGAAGAAATGGATACCGAGGCGATCCTTCGCCGCAATCCCGATCTCTGTGCCGTGGATGAGTTTCCGCATACCAACATTCCCGGCTCGCCGCGCGCCAAGCGCTGGGAAGACGTGATGGTGCTGATCGACGCCGGCATCGACGTGCTGACCACCATGAACATCCAGCACCTGGAAAGCCTCAACGACCAGATCCGCGAAATCACCGGCGTCGCGGTGCGCGAAACCATTCCCGATTGGGTGGTCAAACAAGCCGAGGAAGTGGTGGTGATCGATCTTCCGCCTCGCGCCCTGCTCAACCGTTTGCAGCGCGGCGTCATTTACGGAACGGAAAAGGCTCAGCGCGCCCTCGATAATTTTTTCAAGGAACCCGCGCTGGCAGCGCTACGCGAAATGGCCTTGCGCCAGACGGCGCACGAAGTCGAGATTCGGCAGGGCGAGGAAAATGTCCGCTCGCACCACAGCGAGCCGGAGATGCGCGAACGAATTCTGATCCACGTCACCGAATCTCCGGCGTCGGTCGGCCTGATACGCCGCGGCCGCCGCGTGGCGGATTATCTCAAAGCCGATTGTTTCGCCGTCGGAGTAATGCCCTCGCAAGATCCCGTCGCACTCGAACAGCATCTCGAATTCGCGCGCAAGCTGCACATCGAGACACGAGTGCTTGAAGGCCACAATCCCGCCGAAACATTAGTCGACTTCGCACGCCGCAACGCCGTCACGCAGATTTTCTTGTCTAAACCTCCGAAGCGCCAGTTCCCATTTTTCGGTCCGCGCGGTGTTGCGATGGATGTAGTGCGGCTTGCCAAGGATCGGCAAGTAACCGTCGTGGCGGAACGAATAAAGGTCCCGTAAGGTGGCAGGACATGCCCCCGCCCTGCATTTGTGAATCAATAACCTACACGCCGTGTGGCGCGGGGCCATGCCCTGCGACAGACTCTCGTGCGAGTCACCCAATTGCTTCGATCACCAATTCAGGATGTTCCATTGGGATGAAATGGGAACATTGCGGCAGATAAACATCCTTGGCGTTCGCCATGCGTGAGGCGAGATTTGGATCCGTCGCAGACGCTGAAAGGTCGAATTTTTCGCGGGTCATCAGCTTCCCGGATCGCATCACCGTCGTCGGCGCCTGGATTTGCGAAAGCTCAGCTGAGATATCTGCGTCGGGCCAATTTGAGCGCTCATAAATGGTCGCCTCGATCTCCGGCGGACATGCCAGCACGAATTCATCCCCATCCGGCAGCAGCCCGTACTCACAATAATCCCGCAAAATTTCCGGCTTCCACGACGAAAATGGAGCCCTTCCGCAGAAGCGCTCGAACATCTCCTCAGGCGACTTCCAACGAGCCCGCCTCCGCGCGATGAAATCGACCTCTTTCTGATGGCCATCGTAGCGATCAGGCATTTGAATCACCGGATCTACCAGTAAGAGCGATGAAAATGCAGACGGCTCGATCGCCGCCGCTAGCGCCATGGCGTGACCGCCCAATGAATGTCCCACGCCAACGGCGTCACGCAATGCCAGCGCCTTCGCAACCATCGCCGTATCTTCGCCAAACCTCCGCCAGTCATAGCTGGGAAGATCCTTGTCGCTGCGCCCGTGGCCCCTCAAATCGATGGCAAAACAGTGTCGATTCGGAATGATAAGGCGATCCCACAGGCGACCGTGAAAACCGGTGGCGTGGGCGAACAAAACAGGAGGACCGGCGCCTGGCCACTCCCACACGGCCAGATGGGCGATTCGAAGCAAATGCACGTACAATGAAATTTACAGCCTTCACATGTGGATTGTCCAGCTTGCCCTCCGGCGCCCCTACACATTTGTGGTCATGGCGCTGTGCATTGTGGTCCTTGGCGGACTGGCGATTGTGCGGATGCCGGACGACATTTTTCCGGACATCAATATTCCCGTCGTCAGCGTGATCTGGAGTTATGCCGGACTGTCGCCAGAGGAGATGGCGGAGATCATTACCACGCGATCGGAGCGGGGATTCACCAGCGCGGTAAACGATATCGAGCACATGGAATCCACCTCGCTGACCGGCATCAGCGTGATCCGGATTTATTTCCATCCCAACGCGCGGATCGACGCCGCGGTGTCGCAGCTGGCCGCGCAATCGCAATCGACGGTGAAGACGCTGCCGCCCGGAACCACTCCGCCGAACGTGATCCGCTACAACGCGGCGACGGTTCCGATTCTCGATCTTGGTCTCTCGAGCGACACGCTTACCGAGCAGGAAGAATACGACCTGGGCTACAACTTCATCCGTACACAGCTCGCGAACATTGAAGGAGCCAGCATTCCCTTGCCTTACGGCGGACGGCCGAAGCAGGTGATGATCGACATCAATCCGCAGGAGTTGTTTTCTCACGGGCTCGGAGCGTCCGATGTTTCTGACGCTCTGAATGCTCAAAATCTGATTCTGCCCACCGGGTTCGCGAAGATCGGGACGCGCGAATACAGCGTGCAGCTGAATAACAGCCCCACCATTGTCGACGCGTTCAACCGGCTGCCGATCAAGACCGTGAATGGCACCACCATTTATATGCGCGACGTTGCACAGGTTCGCGACGGCTACGCTGTGCAGACGAATATCGTGCGGCATGATGGCCGGCGCGGCGCTCTGCTCACCGTACTCAAGAACGGCGCGTCCTCGACGCTCGAGGTAGTGAAACAAATCAAGGCGACTCTGCCGCGCGTCCAGTCGACTCTGCCGCCGGCGCTGAAGATCAGCCAGCTGTTCGATCAATCGGTGTTCGTGGCGGCCGCGATTTCGGGCGTGGTGAAGGAAGCAGCCGCGGCGGCGCTGCTGACCGGGCTCATGATTCTGCTGTTCCTGGGAAGCTGGCGCAGCACTCTTATCGTCTGCATTTCAATTCCTTTGTCGATTCTCACTTCACTCGCGGTGATGTCGCTGCTGGGCGAGACGATTAACATCATGACGCTGGGCGGGCTGGCGCTCGCGGTCGGAATCCTGGTCGACGACGCGACCGTTGAAATTGAGAATATCCATCGCAATCTGGGCATGGGCAAGGGCGTGATTCGATCGATTCTGGACGGCGCGCAACAAATTGCCGTGCCCGCCTTTGTATCCACTCTGTGTATCTGCATCGTATTCGTGCCGGTGATTTTTCTCCAGGGCGTGGCACAGTATTTGTTCACGCCACTGGCGCTGGCGGTAGTGCTGGCCATGATGGCTTCGTATCTTTTGTCGCGGACGCTGATTCCGACCATGGTGCGCTATCTGATCCCGGCGGAGCTGCGTTTCTTCCGGCACGGCGCGGACCACGAAGAAGAGATCCCCGACGCAGGCTTGATATGGAACATCCATCACCGCTTCAACAATCTGTTCGAGCGCATGCGGGAAGGCTATTCGAGCATGCTCCACTCCACTCTGTCGCATCGCAAGCTGGTGCTGGTGTTGTTTTTCGGCGTTGCGATCTGCTGCGTGGGGCTCTACTCTTTCATCGGCACCGATTTTTTCCCGCAGGTGGATGCGGGGCAGATTCGTTTGCACGTCCGCTGCCCGGGGGGCACGCGCATCGAAGAAACGGAGCAGAAATTTTCGGAGGTGGAAGATTCCATCCGCAAAATCATTCCTCCGGGCGAAATCGCGGACATTCTGGATAACATCGGCTTGCCGTATAGTGGCTTCAACATGGCGTTCACCGACAGCGTGACGTTAGGCTCGTTCGACGGCGAGATTCTGGTGTCATTGAAGCAAGGTGAGCACGGGCCCACCTGGGACTATGTGCGCGATATGCGGCGCAAGCTGGCGCGCGAATTTCCCGATCTGACGTTTTTTTTCCAACCCGCCGATATTGTCGGACAGATTCTGAATTTCGGTTTGCCCGCGCCGATTGACGTGCAGGTTGTGGGGCCGATCAAGAACGCTCCCAAGGATTACGACATCGCACAGGAAGTTTCGCGCCGGCTGGCTAAGATTCCGGGCGCGGCCGACGTGCACGTGCACCAGGTGAACGACGTGCCTCTGATGCGCGTGAATGTGGATCGGGCGCGCGCGAGCCAGCTCGGCCTGCAGCAGAAGGACGTGGCCAACGATACGCTGATGTCGCTAAGCTCTAGCGGCCAGGTGTCGCCGAACTGGTGGGTGAATCCGGCGAACAACGTCGATTATCTGGTTGCGGTGCAGACGCCGGCCTACAAGGTGGATTCCGAGGAAGCTCTTATGAACATGCCGGTGCACACTGCCGGAGGGTCGACGCAGATGCTGAGTAATCTTGCCCAGATGGAGCGCGGACACACCGCATCGGTGGTGAACCACTACAACGTGCAGCCGGTCTACGACGTGTACGCCAACGTGCAGGATCGCGATTTGGGCGGTTTTTCGAAGGACGTGGCCAAGGTGGTGGACGGCATGAAATCGAAGCTGCCCGCCGGAAGCTTTTTCGAAACCCGCGGCCAGGTGGCCACCATGCAGGCGTCGTTCACGGGCATGGCGTACGGGCTGGTGTTCGCGATTCTGCTGGTCTACTTCCTGATGGTGGTGAATTTTCAATCGTGGACGGACCCGTTCATCATATTGATGGCGCTGCCGGGCGCGCTGGCGGGAATTCTGCTGATGCTGTTCTTCACCCGGACCACCATCAGTGTTCCGGCGCTGATGGGCGCTATCATGAGCATAGGCGTGGGCACGGCGAACAGCATCCTGCTGGTCACCTTCGCCAACGACCTTCGGCGCGACGGCATGGACGCAATGACCGCGGCCTATGAAGCCGGACGCACACGTCTGCGTCCCGTGGTGATGACCGCGGTAGCGATGCTGGCGGGCATGATCCCGATGGCGATGGGCCTGGGCGAAGGCGGCGAGCAGAACGCGCCTCTGGGCCGCGCGGTGATTGGTGGGTTGATGATGGCTACGGTGGCGACTCTGTTCGTCGTTCCGGTGGTATATAGCATGATGCGGAAGACTCCGCCGAAACGATTCGAACATATAGAAGAAGTTGCCGATTAATGGAAACGGAACAACAGATTGAACGGCGCGCGACTCCTCTGGCGCACAAAAAGTCGCATGGAAAATTTATTGCGCTGCTGGTGGTGCTGGGCGTTCTGCTCGTCGCCGGTGTCGCCGCGGGCGTATTGAAACGGCAGACGCACGATCGCGCGCTGGCGTCGAGCGCCGAAGATGATGCGGGCCGCGCTCCGGTGGTGAACGTCGGGCATGTGCGCCAATCCGGCGCGAAATCAACCATTGAGCTGCCCGGCGATCTGGTGGCGCGCGTGGAGACTCCGATGTATGCGCGCGTCGACGGCTATCTGAAGTCCCGTCCGGTGGAAATCGGCGATCGCGTGAAGAAGGGCGACCTTCTCGTTGAGATCGATACGCCGGATCTGGATGCGCAAATTGCGCAGACGCAGGCCACGCTCGCGCAATCGAAGGCGACTTTGCAGCAGCTCAACGCCGCGCTGGCCGTGGCGAAGAGCAACGCAAAACTGGCGGACCTGACCGCGGAACGCTATAAATTATTGCTGGCGAAGGATGCCATCGCCAAGCAGGATTATGACGATCGCGCCGCCCAAGCAGAAGTGATGGAGGCGAACGTTAAGCAGGCGGAAGAAAATATCAACGCGGCGCAAAGCACGATTGCCGCCAATGGGGCCAATGTCCGGCGGATGCAGGAACTGAAAGTCTACACGCGTTTGCTAGCCCCATATGACGGCGTCATCACTTATCGCAGCGACCGATCCGATCCCGGCACCCTGATCAGCGCGGGCAACACCACCCAATCGCGCGAATTGATTAAGGTCTCGCAGATCGATACGCTGCGGATTTTCGTCAACGTCCCGCAGTCTTATGCGACGCTGGTTCACAGCGGTCAGACGGCGGATTTGATCGTCGACGAATTTCCCGGACGCACCTTCCCGGCGACGGTTCGCGGCACGACCAATGCCGTGGATCCCGCGACGCGGTCACTGCTGGCCGTGCTGATCGTCAATAATCCCAAGGGCGAATTGCTGCCCGGGATGTACGCGAAGGTCCGGTTCGCGTTGCCGCACATGGTGAGCGTGATGATGCTGCCCGCCGACGCGCTGGTATTGAAAACCGACGGACCGGAAGCCGCGGTGGTGGGCGCGGACCACAAGATTCACTTTCACAAACTGGTGCTGGGACGCGATCTTGGAGCGGAGCTCGAAGTCAACTCCGGTTTGGAAGAAGGCGATGCAGTGGTGCTGAATCCGACCGATGCGATTCGCGAGGGAGTGACGGTGGAGACGAAGGATCGCGCGGCGAAATAATTGGCATCGTCTCAGTCAACCCATAATTCCGGCTGCCGGATAAAGAAATTCCGAATCACTTCATCGACCTTCGAATCCGCCGACAA
>Ga0182024_10024364_pt1 | contig 10761 bp, 11 predicted proteins | sample P32metaG_FD_120480 | JGI IMG/M metagenome (GOLD analysis project Ga0182024, IMG submission 120480) | Permafrost microbial communities from Stordalen Mire, Sweden - P3-2 metaG (Illumina Assembly) | ecosystem: Environmental > Terrestrial > Soil > Wetlands > Permafrost | place: Sweden: Stordalen...
ATCCCCTCCAGCCGCCGTGAAGATGTCCCGCCATCAGCGAGATCGGATCCTGGCAATTCCTCAGGCAGGATGATTTCCACGGCGTCCACTGGTAGATCCCCGAAACAATCAGCGCCACGCCCGCGAGCGTGGGGATCTGCCGGCTCAGCGCCACGGATGACATTTCAAGCCGCGCCGCCAAAGTTCCAAGAATAAACGTCACCGCACCAAATGCGGCCCACACCAGGAAATATCCACCGATCATGATTCCGCTGCGCACCGCCGGATAACTTTCCCCGCGAACCGTGATGACTCGGCGGTACAGAAGAATCATCGGCATCGCCGATGGCAGCATCATCGCGATCATCATCGCCGTCCACATGGTGATGAACATCCACGCTGCCGCAAGATTGGATTGCCCGTCCATCGGCATCCACATCATCGACATCACCCACCCGCCCGGCATCGTCATGCCGCCCGACATCTCCCGGCAACAATAAACGGTGTAAGCAGCCGTCCCCGCGAAAACCGCAAAAGCCAAAGCATAAATTCCCCACGGCCGCGTTTGCGGAGCAGACGGCGAAATTTCAGCGGCGGCGCTCATCGCTCAGCGCTTCAGCCCCGTCGGCGTGTATTCAACATCCGAAAAGCTGCTGTGCGTATTGCTGCGGTTAAAAGGGATCGCCCCGGTCGACTTCAGCACGCTCGCCGCGCCAATCTCGGCCATGTGATACTCAACCCCTTCCGGCATGCACACCTGCGCATGCACCTCTTTATTGTTGATATCCTTGATCGCATCGGTCACCACTTCGATTTCCCCCGCCACGCTGCACCGCCCGCGCCGCTTCGCGAGATTAAATTCAAATTTAATCGGGACGAATTTGGGAGTCAGCACTTTCGAAACCACGCTGGCCACCACCTCGAACCACGGCCCGCCGACCTTACCGCTGATAATCGTCAAAATCGCATCGCGCTGAGCGGCCGACGCCTTTTCATCCACATAAGGCTGAACCGTTCCATTTCCCAAATGCAGCGCCGCGGGAAAGTGATACGAAATCGCCCAGACTACGCCAGTCAGGCTGACCGCGTCGAAATGCCCTTCAGTCACACGCATGGCATTAAATCCCTCGCACAACCCATAGGTCGGCGGAGCCCAGAAATCGCAAGGGCATCCCGGGGCACAACTGCACGTTTTGAGGTATTCGCCCTTCAGCCGCCACGAGGGTGCCATAGAAACTCCTTCTCGACCCCCCCCGTTGATGATCCTGGCCAAGATTTGTAGCAGTATTATTTCCAAAGCCCGCAGATCGTCAATCGAAAAATGGCTATTTATATCGAGCCCGTTCATGTCTAAAATTCGCAAGAAGCATATTTATGCCCGCGCTTGAAATCCTAGACGATCAATCCCGCCTCAAATCCCTCAAGGACATGCTCCACCAGCACGTCGCTCCCGCCGCAGAAGCGCTTATCCAGCGCGAGCAGGGCGGCGACGTTCGCTGCTTCGCCTGCGGACATCGCTGCCTCGTCAAACCCGGCCGCGACGGCGTCTGCCGCGTTCGATTCAACGATGCCGGCACGCTTAAAGTCCCCTTCGGTTACGTCGGTGTCCTCGCCTGCGATCCCATCGAAAAAAAGCCCTTCTTCCACTGCATGGCCGGCAGCGACGCCCTCACCTTCGGCATGCTCGGCTGCGATTTTCACTGCGGCTACTGCCAAAACTGGGTCACCAGCCAAATGCTTCGCGATCCCAAAGCCGCTGCTCCCCCGCGATTGACCAGCCCCAAACAACTCGTGGACATCGCCCTCCAGCATGGCGCGCCCATCATCGCCTCCAGCTACAACGAACCCCTCATCACCAGCGAATGGGCCGTCGCCGTTTTCCAGGAAGCTCGCAAGAGCGGCCTGAAATGCGCCTACATCTCCAACGGCAACGGCACACCCCAGGTTCTCGATTTTCTCCGTCCCCATGTCGATGCCTACAAAGTCGATCTCAAAACCTTCAACTCCAAACACTATCGCCAGCTCGGCGGCGTTCTCGAAAACGTCACGGACACCATCCGCATGCTCAAAGAGCGAAACTTCTGGGTCGAAATCGTCACCCTCGTCGTCCCCGGCTTCAGCGATGACCCGGACGAACTCAAACGCATGGCCGATTTCCTCGTCTCGATCGATCCCCTCATGCCCTGGCACGTCACTGCGTTCCATCCCGATTACAAAATGACCGAAGGCTACCGCCGCACCAACGCCGACGACCTGATGCGAATTGTCCATTACGGCGAACAAGCCGGCCTGAAATACATCTACCCCGGCAACCTCCCCGGCCAAGTCGGTGAATGGGAAAACACTCGTTGCCACGGTTGCAACGCAACCCTCATCCGCCGACACGGTTTCCTCGTCCAGGAAAACCGCGTCACCCCCGATGGCAAATGCCCCGCGTGTTCAACCTCCATCCCCGGCATCTGGGGCAAGCGCGGCGGATATGGCGACGGTCGCGTGCGCCCGCTGGTGTGATTTGTCATCTTTCTAAAGCGCCACCCCTCTTCCATTAAGTGCATAACCAGTTCAGGGTAATTGCGGCCTTCGCAGACACATTCGTATCCTGCCGCCCACGATTGCAGAAAAAGGGCATTCAGAAATGGGATTGAAATGAAACGGCAATACGACCTGAAGGCACGGATCGAACTATTGGTGTGCGTTACCCTATCGCTCGCACTCGGCGGCTGCGCGGTCCTCACATCGGACCAGAAGGATGCCGTCAAAGCCTTCGCCACCGCGACAACCAATTACGGAACCCTGCCCGGCGCCGCACTGTCCGCCTACGCCGACGCCTACGTCGCCGCCCATTGGACCCTGCAAGTTGAAGACCTCGATTCGGCCGATATCACCAAGCCGGGATCCGACGGAGACAAGGCCGCCCAGGATCTCACCCAATCGCTGAAAGCCACCTGGGCAGGCCTTGCCAAAAATGAGCAATATCAGACTGAATTCAACCAGACCGCCAACAAGGCCTCGGCGGCGTTCAACATACTGGACACCTATTCGTCGTTACTAACCAAACTCACCTCGGACGATTTCACAAACGATCTCAATAGTGACGCCACCGCTCTAAGCAACTCCCTGGATAACGGCATCAAACTTTACAACAGCAAAGCAGGAACGAACCTCGATCCGATCGGTTCCACCGTCGCCGAAATTGTCCGCGGCGCCGGCGGAATCTACATCCGCCATTGCCAGGAAAAAGCCCTGAAAGCCGCAATTCCACCGGCCGATAAGATGATCCAAACCTTGACCACCGATGTCGCCGGCGCAATGACCGAGCTCGATGCCCTGCTCACCGAGACGGAAAAAGATCTTTCGGATGATTTCACGAACGATTCAATCAATTCCTACAAACATGGTCACGGCGCCTTGTCCTATGAATTGATCTCCGCGTTTGTCGCCGAATATGAAAAACTCGAAGCGGCTCGGCATCTGGCCGTGCAGGCCGGAACCGCCGCAAAACAATTCGCCACAGCCCATGCCAAGTTGGCTGCCGCTATCAACGAGCCAGCCTCTTTCAAGGAAGCCCTGGCGGAAATCTCAACCTTGAAAGTCGAAATTCAGGCCGCCCAAACGCTTAAGTCAACCCTGGATGCCGCCCAGGCCAAAAGCAAATGATGGTTGAATAATCCACATCTTGAAAAAGGAGAAATCCAATGCCCGACTCAGAAGTGCTTCAAACGCTCGCGCTGGTCCGCACCGCCAAGCAAAGCTGCAGCACCGCTCAGTTAAGCAATCAGATTCCCGATGACCAGAAAGTCCAACTCGTGAAGATGTATTGGGATTTGGATGATCTGGAAGGAAACTTGATTCTTCAAGACCTGACGGCTGTCGTCGATAAACTAACACAGGACGCGAACGATCTCACAACCGTCACCGGCCAACTGCAAACCAGCATTGCCCAAATCCAAGCTGTCGCGCAGGACGTCGACACGGCCGCTAAGGCAGTTCAGGCGCTCGTCGATGTGATTAAAGCAGCCGCGGCAATCCCCGTCCTCGGCTGAAGGGATCAAAGGGGCGCCAAACTCCTGTCCACATCAACTTCAACCCAGGATAGATATCATGACAGTCACCGCTCCATGCAAAACACCCGGGTGTTCCGGAGAAGTCACTTACGAAGCCAAGGAAATCATGGCATTCAGCACTTCGAAATCGGACCTGGACAAATCAGTGACCATTTATCTCGAATGCACAAACGGTCACACCAACAAGTACATCCTTGAGGACGGATCGCTGAAATGAGTCAATTACCTGCCACAATCCCGCCGGTTCAGCCGATTCAGCCGACCATCGCTCGGCCTGTGATTGACGATGCCTTCTGGTTCGCGTATTCCGGACAGGTCGTCCAAAACGCGATCAACAGCAGAAATACCGCCGCGGCAAATCTGGCAAGCATCCTTCCCTGGCTTTGGAGCGTTTATTCCGCCAGCGCCCTGGCGGTCGTGGGAATCTCAAAAATTGTCTTCTCTAAGTTTGAGATTGCCCTCGTCGTCGCGCCGGTGCCGGTCCTGCTGCTGGCTTATTGGTGCGCCGTCTGGGCTCAGGCGCCAATTTCCGTCATGTTCGATCCCAGAATTCCCACTGCCATCGAACAGGTGTATGACCGCAACGTCATCAGCAAGAACCGGCGACTCCATCTCGCTCTCGCACTTGCGCTGCTGGCCTCGATTCTTGTAGCGGCCGCGATCATGTGCGCCGCGTTTGCGAAGAACCGATAGCATCAACGCAACAAGGGCTCGAGACCTTGAGATATCTCGAGCCCTTGCGTTGAACTTATGACGCTCGGCCTTAGACCGCCCGGCGTCCTTCGAATTGTCCATACTCCAGCCAGTGTTCCAGGCCGTCCTTGAAATCACCGGCCATCACCGCCGCCGCCACATCTGGATTATCCGCGAGGTAGGTCCGTTCGTTATAGAAGTTGGAAGCAATTCGATCCTCAAACTGTCCGAAAAGAACGAAATGCTCGAAGTCAGAGCTGAATCCTTCGCCCGTCACAAACGAAAGGATGTCCGGATTGTGTGCGTCGTATACTACTGAACTGAAGTACAGCATCGGGGCGCGGCCCTCGTACTGGCCATACAAAACAAAGTGTTCGAAGCCTGACGCGATCGTGTGCGCCGACACGGCTGCCGCCACGTCAACGTTGTTTTCCAGATAGTATGTGTTGTTGTAATACAACAGCCCCTGACGGTTTTCGTACTGCCCGTAAAGGTAATAGTGCATGAAGCCGGAACTGATCGTGCCCGCCCTCACCGCCGCCTCCACATCGGGGTTTTCCTGCAGGTAATACGCCTCATCCCAATACGGCGAGGGGCTTCGACCCTCGAACTGGCCGTACTGAACGTAGTGGTCATAACCCGAGCCAAACTTGCCCGCCGCCACCGCGGCGGCAACGTCTGGATTCGTCGCAAGATAATAATGCTCATCGAACAGCGAGTTCTGGCTCACCAGCGTTTCCGTCGCCAGCAGGTTCATTACACTCGTATTCGGATTTAACGCAAAAATCTGCACGGTATGTGAACCGGCGCTGAGCACCGGTGTGTCATACGTGAACCCATGCGTCGTCGATCCAATGATCGACTGCAACGACGCATTTGTCTGGTTCGCCAGAATCTCCTGCGTCGGTCCGCCGCTGATCACGATCTCCACATCCACCGTCGTCGACAGATTCGTCGGGTCGAACGCATATCCCGTGATCTCGTTCATGCTGGCTGAGAACACCGCGCCATCCGGCTTGAAATCGCCGAAATTCACGGCTTCCTGACTGAACGTGCTCAACAGAACGTGGTTGCCGGCGTTTCCGGTCGGCTCGGTCTGCTGCGTACCGTTCGGCTGAACCTGGCGCAGTATGTAAATGCCGGGCGTCAGGCTCGCGAATGAATAATTCCCGTTTGCGTCCGTGGTCGTATGCAGCTCGGTATTTTCCAAAATGTGATCGTCGTTGGCATCGATATAGACGGTGACTCCCGCAATGCCGTGCTCGCCGTTATCCAATGTCCCGTCGTCGTTGGTGTCGTTATAGACCGTCCCGCTAATGCTGAATACCGTTGATGGCGTGAAATCGCCAAAGTTGGCGCCGGTAACATCCGCGCCCGCGATTGTCTCGTGTTGCCCCGCGTTGCCTGTTGGATCGGTCTGTAGCGCGCCAGTCGGCGGGATTTGACGAATAATATAATTCCCGTCAGCCAGGCTTCCGATCGAATAATTACCGTTCACATCCGTCGTGGTATGAGGATCGGTAATCACATACGAGTGCGTATCCCCAACGTCCACATAGACCGTCACGCCCGCGATGCCCGCCTCGCCCGTATCCAGCAGGCCGTTGTCGTTGATATCGTTGTAAACCTGTCCGGAAATGGCGCTCATCAGCAAGCGGCGCTCAAGATCCTCGATCGGCTTGGCGCCGGCGTTCGTCGCGCTCGCGCGGGCCACCTCCCGCGATTGCTTCGCACAAATCTCAGACGAAAATCGATTCAGCCACCCCGACAGCAATTGATTAAGATGGGCCACGATACTCCTTTACTTGAATGTATTCCCCTGCCGCGCCCACGCCACCCACTGTGACGGGCTCGTTCGGCCACAGATCATCCTGGACAACAAGATTATTATCAGACCACCCTCGCACACCCCGCGAATCTCAGACAGCGAAACAATACAATTTTATTCAACTCCTGGCTTCGCCATCCGATGGTCCACGGATCTGCCTCGGGTCAAAACCAAAGGGTGATAGCGGTTATCACGGCTATAACGCCGCCAATCGCCGTATCTGATTATCGGTCTTGGAACCTTCCGCGGTCCATTGATTGGGCAAAAAATTCCCGCACCCGCAGAGCCTGCTGAACACTCGGAGCTACGCCGACAACCTGAAATTGCAATAGGCTAATAACCGCGCGACCCGCCCTGACGCGTCCAATTATTAAACTTGCCTCTTTTCTGACATGCATTTACGATCCATTCCTCGACTTCGCCTGCCGAGGAGACAATCCCATGATTCGACGCTGCCTGTTTGGTGCTTCACTTATCGGCCTGCTGGCCTCGGCGCTGCTCGCCCGACAGGGAACGGTCACCATGAGCGATGGCCGCGTCATGTTCGGCGATGTTCAGGACAGTCCCGATGGAAAATCGATCAATCTGACCGTCCACGGCGCCACCCTGACCATCAACCGCAGTCTCGTTTCATCCATCAATTACCCCGCCGACGCCAAGAGCGATTATCAGCAGCGACTCAGCGCCCTCGATCCCAACGATATCAAAGGCCGGCTCGACCTCAGCCGCTTCGAGCTCAACGATCGGCAATATGATCTCGCCTCCAACGCCGCCCACGACGCCGAGCGGCTTGATCCTCACAATCCCGATGCCGCCATTCTCCTCGACACCATCGAGAGCCAGCGCGCCCTCGAAACCCGCGAAGCCCAGGCCGTTTCCCCCGGCGCCCAGGAATCTTCCACCACCCAGCCGTCCGATGGAAAATATCTCTCCGATGCCGATGTTTACACCATCCGCCTCGACGAGCTGCGTCCCGAAGACAACGTCCGCGTCAACTTCTACAACAACGTTCGCCAGCGCTTCCTCGGCAAGTACGTCAACACTGCCAATTTCTACGCCGAAACCCAGGCCCAGCAGGCCCTGGATATTTTCAACAGCGGCGACCCCAACCTCTCGAAAGATGTCCGCCTCGCGTCCGATCCTGAAATGATTCTTCAATATCGCGGCGTCGTCCAACCCCGCGTTCTGGCCGGTTGCGCCGCCGCGGGATGCCATGGCGGCGATGGCGCGGGTGGATTCATGCTCTACAGCGACGCCAAACAAGCGCGAGCGGCGTACACAAACTTCTACATCCTCCAAAAGGTCGGGTGGAAAGTGCCCGGCGGCGACACCTTCGGGAGCGGCCCGGTCTATCGCCCCATGATCGACCGCGTCAGCCGCGATTCCTCTCTCCTTCTCCAATTTGGCCTTCCCCGATCCCTCGCAATCATTCCCCATCCCGATGTCAAAAATTTCAAGCCGATATTCACCGGCGTAAACGATCCGGCCTACATCGAAATCTCCCACTGGATCGGTTCGCTTTCCCCTATCGCTCCAGATTACGGGATCAAATTCGAAATCCCCGGTCACAAGGCTCCCAGTTCCCAGGGTTCGTGACGTGTCTCCCGTTATTTACCTGCTCTTCCTTCTGGCGATCTTGTTTGGCGTAGTCGTCACTGGGGCTTTCGCGCGATCGCAATGCCGCCGCCATCTGCGAAATTGCGCCCGCCGCTGGAATATGCATTTCGCCCCCGGCGATCGCCTGCGTCTTGCCCGCCGCATTGCCGGCCGGTTTCCCGTCACCGGCGCCGCCAACATCAGCGTCCGCGACCTCCTCTTCCGCACCGAAGCCGCCAATCATCAATATCTCTTCACGGTCGATTACACCGTCGGCGTCATTCGTGGAAAAATGGGACGCTCGTGCGTCGCCGGCTTCAGCGAACCCGTTTCGCGCGGCAGCCGCGCGGTCCCACCGCCCCCCAGCCTTCTCATCGCCCCTCCAACCCTCACCGGCCCCGCGGCTTACGAACACGTCCTCCGAAAACTCCAGCCCTCCCCCGATTAACAACACCCTCCCGCCTTCTCCGCGACTCCAACCGACTTTCTCCTTTTTCCCCGGCCACCTTTGATTTAGACTCCCCACACCACCATGGCTTCCGAGCGATCGCAGAACCTCGTCTCCGGCACCGGACAGAACCGCGCCGTCGGTCAGCGCGAGCAGTTTTCCGCAGAAGAACTCGCCATCATCCTCTCCCATTTCGACATCGGCATCGTCGACTCCATCGTCGAATTCCCCCGCGGCTCGCGCAAAGCCCCAAAACTTCTCATCGTCAGCGAGCAGGGAAAGTTCCTCCTCAAGCGCCGAGCCCGCGGCAAAGACGATCCATTCAAAGTCGCTTTCACCCACGCCCTTCAGCTTCATCTCGCCAATAAACAGTTTCCCCTCCCTCATCTGATCGGCACCCGCAAAGAAAACAACTCGATGCTTCAATGGCGCAATGGCGTCTATGAATTATTCGAATATATCCCCGGCCAAACCTATCCCCAGACCCTCGAATCCACTTTCGATTCCGGCCGCATCCTCTCCCTCTATCACAAGCTGCTTGAGGAATTCAAATCCGAATGGCAGCCCCCCAGCGGCAGCTATCACGCCGCCTCCGCCGTGGATTCCGGCCTCCGCTCCATCGCCGCCGGCGTCCCCGACACCGAGGAAAACCGCGATGTCCAGGCGCTCCTCAATTTCCTCCTCACCACCTATCGCAAAAGCGCCGAGCGCGTCCAGGCCCTGGGAATCGACAATTGGCCCAAGCAGATCGTTCATGCCGATTGGCATCCCGGCAACATGCTCTTCCGCGACAACCGCGTCGTCGCCGTCATCGACTACGACAGCGCCCGCCTCCTCGCCAGAATCATCGACGTCGCCAACGGCTCTCTCCAATTCTCCATCATCGGCGGCGACGACGATGTCTCCAAATGGCCGGATTATCTCGATGAATCCCGCTTCAAGCGGTTCCTCCGCGGCTATGATGAAGTCATGCTTCTCTCCCAGGCCGAAATCCGAACCATTCCCCTCCTCATGACCGAAGCCCTCATTGCTGAGGCCGTCTTTCCCATCGCCGCCACCGGATCATTCGGAAAAGTCGACGGCATGCCGTTCCTGCAAATGGTCCAGCGAAAAATCCTCTGGATTCAAAAGAGTTATGATCGCCTCGTCGAATTAGCCGATGGTTAAACCGTCTTGAACCACTCGATCTTCTTCACCCATCGCCCGACCCCTACCGGCAATTTATTCCGCCGCGAAGTAACCTTCTTCGTCGCCCTATTTTTCCTGCTCCAATCCGCGCCGACCCTGCGTGCCGCCACCGACGCCGACATCAAAACCCTCATCGCCCAGCTCGCCAGCGACGATCCCCAGCTTCGCCAAAAAGCCGTTGACGATTTAATGGGCCTCAAGCGCAGCGACCTGCCCACCCTGCGATCCGTCGCGCTTTCCGAAAGCCCGCTTCTGCCGGTCCAGATCTCCCGCCTCCGTCAGGTCGTCTTTCAGGTCTTCCTCGCCGGCGAAAAATTCACCGTCGATTCGCAGGAACCCCAATATCCCTGCGGGTTTCTCGGCGTCCGGTTTGCCACCGCCGATCGGCTCCCGCATAACGATGGCATTCACTTCACCGACAGAATTCCAGGATTACCCGCCTACCGTTTCCTCCACGACGGCGATGTCATCGTCAAATTCCTCGACTGGCCCAACCTCCCCCTTCACGACTCTGATGACTTCATCAAAGCCGTAAGCTGTCTCGAAGCCGGCGATATCATCCGCCTCGGCGTCCTGCGATTCGGCCGGTTGATCACCGTCTGCCTCCCTCTCGATTTTCGCCCCGAGTTTATTTCCATGACCGCGCCCGAAAACATTGAAGCCACCGTCGATGCCTGGATTCAGGAGCGCCAGAATCGCGCCGAGAACTATTGGAACCAGGAATTTTCCGCGATTGATCCCTCGATCGTCCCCGATGCCGCACAGGCCTCAACCTCCGCCGCACCCTAATGAACGACTTATCCCAGAAACTCCTGGACATCCTCTCCAAGTGCCGCCGCGTGCTCATCACCACCCACGTACGCCCCGACGGCGACGCCCTCGGCACCGCCGCGGCCATGTCGCTCGGCCTGCGCAGCAAAAAAATCGACAGCGACATCCTCCTCCTCAGCAAGCTGCCACCCAAG
>Ga0182024_10024365_pt1 | contig 10761 bp, 6 predicted proteins | sample P32metaG_FD_120480 | JGI IMG/M metagenome (GOLD analysis project Ga0182024, IMG submission 120480) | Permafrost microbial communities from Stordalen Mire, Sweden - P3-2 metaG (Illumina Assembly) | ecosystem: Environmental > Terrestrial > Soil > Wetlands > Permafrost | place: Sweden: Stordalen...
GAGGTTTTTTCCTGTGTCCCGATCGCAATTGTTTTCCCCTATCCAGTTGGCCGGCGTCACCTTTCCCAACCGCATCTTCGTCTCTCCCATGTGTCAGTACTCGAGTGAAGATGGATTTAGCAATGACTGGCATCTGGTGCATTTGGGGAGCCGGGCCGTGGGCGGAGCCGCACTGGTTCTTACCGAGGCCTCGGCTGTACTTGCCGAAGGCCGTATTTCTCCGCAGGACCTTGGGCTCTGGAAAGACGACCACATTGCGGGTTTGAGGCGGATCGTCGAATTTCTGCATGCCCAGGGTGCGTGTGCCGGGATACAACTAGCCCACGCCGGGCGCAAAGCCAGCATGACGCGTCGATGGGCGGGTGAAGAGCGGTATCTGCCCCCGAGTGAGGGTGGTTGGCGGAATGTCATGGCGCCCAGTGCGGTGCCTTTTGCCGAAAACTATGGGCAACCCATCGAACTGGATCTGGCCGGTATCGAAACCATCACCAGGGCGTTTGCCAGGGCCACCCGCCGGGCCGTTGAGGCGGGCTTCGACGTGGTCGAGCTGCACGGGGCGCACGGCTATCTGCTGCATGAATTTCTCTCCCCTTTTAGCAACCGGCGCACGGATCGCTACGGCGGGTCCTTCGAGAATCGCATCCGCCTGATGGTCGAAGTCGTGGACGCGATACGAGCTGAGTTGCCGGTCGAACTGCCGCTGCTGGTGAGAATCTCAGCCACGGATTGGGCCGAGGGTGGTTGGGATATCGACCAATCCGTCGCCCTGGCCAAGGTTCTCAAAGAGCACAAAGTCAATTTGGTCGACGTCTCCTCCGGTGGCATGGTGCCGCTTCTGGTCATGCCGATTGGACCGGGCTATCAGACTGCGTTCGCGGAGCGAATCCGGCGTGAGGCGCAAATCGCGACCGGCGCCGTCGGCATGATCACGGGCGCGGCGCAGGCTGAGCACATCCTCCGAACTGGGCAAGCGGATTTAGTTTTGCTGGCCCGGGAGTTGTTGCGCGAACCTTACTGGCCCCTGCAGGCAGCCAAGGAACTGGGGGACGCAACCAGCTGGCCCGCCCAGTACCTGCGCGCGGCGCCGCAGGGTACCCGGGCGCGTGAGCCGATCATTACTTCCGTCACTCCCGAGACAGCCACATTTTGAAAACGTGCCTCACCGTGTGTGGCTCAGCGGATTTTTTTTAATGAGACTACCCGGGAGAGTTATCTGAGTTGGTTAATTTCTGTGGGAAATCCGCGTTAAACCTCAACAAAAGCTAGGGCGGAAACGCAAGCTGGCCTATACTTCTGAGCTGAGGCGGGTCCACAAAAAGCCACCGCCTGACCACAAGCATGGCCACTCATCTGCCCCAGCAGCGCGCACCGCAAAAGACGGAAATCCCCGACAAACTTTACTTTCGCATCGGTGAGGTCGCCAGGTTGTGCTCGGTTGCGCCCTACGTGCTGCGTTTTTGGGAAAGCGAGTTTACGCAGCTCAAACCGAACAAGAGCGGTACGGGCCAGCGGCTCTATCGTAGGCGCGACGTGGAAATGGCATTGCGTGTGAAGCGGCTGCTGTATGACGAGGGTTACACCATCGCCGGCGCCCGTCAGGCGATTCAGGCGGAATCTCGCAGCAAACGAAGCGGCCAGCCGGAACTTCCCTTGCCGCAGCAACAACAAGCTGTTCAGCGGACGGAAGCCCGCCTGCACAGAGTTCGCAAAGAGTTGCGAGAGATCCTGGGAATGCTTGCAGCGCCTGCGCCGCAATTGCAAGCCAAGGAGCGGGCGACGCTCACCCCGGCGGCAAAACCCGGCCTCTTCGAACTAATAGAGTCCACACCTGCAGGAAAAAACCTTCAGACCTGATTGCTTACCGCGGCCTCACTAGCACGCGGTAGGCGATCCGACACGATGGTCCCGTGGTTCATAAAGCGCTCCATTGCCTGCATGGCGCAACCCTGGCCGCACAGGTGATAAAACTGCGTATTCCCGCTTTCCGCCTTATTCCACGGCATGAGAGTGAAGCGTTGCCGTGGCTGTCCCACCTCGAAGCAGGGAACATCGCCCAGGACCAGCATCCACCAGTGGTTCGCTTCAAGCTTTTTCCTGCCACAAATGTCGCACGTGAACGAGACATCCCAAACCATTGTTCACCTCATCGCAACTGCAGACCGAATATCCCCCGCGCTCGTTCAGAAGCACTCTCGGCCGCTTGGCAATCGTGGTAAAGTAACGCTAGCACGGGCCGGATAGATTATAAACGGCTGCGCCAAGCCCAGTCGTTTCTCTTACACCCAAAACTGAAAAAGCCAGTGATGGAAGCCGGTGAATTCCAGTGACCTGCCCCGAATGCTCTTCCTCTAGTTTCCGCCTCTCACGCTTCCGGACGAAAGACCTGGAGCGGTTGTTACTACTGCAATATCCAGTGCGTTGCCGCCATTGCCACCGCCGAGTCTACGCTGGCCTGCCCCTGGCTTTGGTGCTGTGGCAGGCCAGCCGAATCCGTCGCGAGCGCCGCGAACATGAGGCTGCCCGCTGACGCGAGGTGCAGTTTTTTTGATTGGAAATAATGGTCGGGACGGGCAGATTTGAACTGCCGACCCCTCGCACCCCAAGCGAGTGCTCTACCAGGCTGAGCCACGTCCCGACGGCAGGAATTTACCACTTGAGTGTACACGACGGTGCGCTTCCGAGTAAGACGGTGAGCGCGCCACGAAGACGATCGAGTGCAGCTCCGTATCGGCCTAGTGAGCGGGCGGGACGTACTCTTTGGGCAGCGCCGATCCTTCACCGAAGAAGTACTCCTGCATCTGCTCGACCAGGAACTCCTGTGCTTCCCGCGTCCAGGGCTGCAAGCGGTACTCATTGAGCAGCATCTTCTGCCGCTCGATCCATTCCGACCACGCCTTCTTCGAGACCTGATTGTAAATCTTTTGGCCAAAATCGCTGTCAAATGGAGGCTCATCGAGCCCTTCCATCTCTTGCTTGTAGCGCGCACAAACTACCATGTGGGGCATGAATCTCTCCGGACCTCTTGCTTCATTGTAAAGAACAAAGCGCAGGATTTCTGGTCTGTCGGCGGAGAGAAGTCTCGAGATGATTTCATGCCAGTCTCTTTCCTCGCACTAGAAGACGAACCGCGCCGAGACTTGCAGCTGGCGCGGGCCGACAAGCAGGTTGTTGGTGCCGCTGGCGGTTCCAAAGCCCGCTGTGGCTGAGACGTAAGGGCTAAGGCAACCCTGGAAGATCGCGCCCGTCGCCGGTGTCCCCATGCAAGTGGTTGAGTTTGCCGCGGTATAGGTGGAGTACGTGGAGTTCACGCCGGTAATAATGCGTTGGTTGAGGAGATTGAAGGCCTCTCCGGTGATCTGGAAATGCATGCTCTCGTGGATCGGGAAATCGCGTGAGACGCGGAAGTCAATATTTCGAATTCCCGGGCCAGGTTGGCTGTTGCGGCCAATCTGAGGAGGGCGGCCTGCGGTGGCCGTGCCGGAGCCTGAGCTCATGACGCCGCCGGTAACGCCACCGTCGGCGCCTCCTGAAGGATAGCCGCTAAGCGAGGCTGCGATCGGAAACCCGGTCTGCTCGGTTGCTATCCCGGCGAAGACAAAGCCGTCGACAACGTACTTCACGACTTTGTTGTCTTTGAACAGCATCGGCTGATAGACGAGGCTGCCGACAAAGCGGTTGCGAACGTCGAGGTCGGAGCGGCCGTACTCCCCCCTGAGATTGTTAGGGTCAAGTACCGGATTGCCGCCGTAGAAGGTGCCGAACGTTCCTGCCACCTGATCATCGTCAAGAGCTTTCGACCACGTATAGTTCACCAGAAGTTCGAGGCCGTTATCGAAGGGGCGGCGAATGGTCGTGGCCATGGAGTTGTACCAGGAGTTCGCGGCGCTGAAGCCAGTATTCAGCGACCCAAGAGCAACGTTCGCACGGTCGGAAGGCAGATAGAAGGGCGTGGTATAGACCGAGGTGACGGCGCCGGCGGAGTTCACGATGTTGTACGTGCGCAGGCCATGCGCTGTCTGACCGACGAGGTTGGCATCGATGAAGACAGGAAGATGAAGCGCGCGCGACCCCACGTAGCCGACCGATAGGGTGAACTTGCCGGGTAGCAGCTGTTCGACGGAAAGACTGGCTTCGTGTGCGTTGGGCGGAACGAAGTGGGGGTCCAGACCATGGAAGCTAGGAACGAGGCTGCCGCCGGTGAGCGACACAACCGTTGGAGCCGTGCCACCAGCCGGGTAAAGCGAGGCAGAGAGGGGCGGCCCGGTAGGCGCGAAGGGAATATTGGGGAACAGCACTGGCGTGGTCGCTCCCCCGTTGAAGCTGTAATTGATTTGATAGACGCCGTTCTCCACCCGCATCGCATAGTAGGTGCTGCCTTGGTTCAAAGCGGAGAAGATGCCGTAGCCTCCGCGCACGACAGTGCCGGGGTGCGGGTTATAGGCGAAACCTATGCGCGGTTGCACCCGATCGCTCACATTCTTGATGGTGCTGTTGTAGTACTCGGCGATGGGAGAGCTGGTGTTCGGCCTGGCCGGGCTTGGGGTGAGTTGGTAGTCATAGCGCACGCCGAGATTGAGAACCAGGTTGGGACGGATCTTCCAGGTGTCTTCCGCGAAGCCGTCGTACATCTGCATATAAAAATCGTCGGCGCCGGCGCGGGCGATGGGGTTGACGGCGTCGATGGTTTGCACAAAGGTCGAGTAGTGCGTTCCTTGATTGGTGGCCGTGTCGCCGGCCTGTCCCCGGAAAGCATCCTCAGCCCAACCCTGAAAAGCCTGTATTGGGGTGCCGCTATAGCTGTAGAGACCGCCGCCCTGGTAGAGATTAATCATTACCTCGTGAACGATGTTGACGTCGCCGCCGAATTTGAAGGTGTGCCGTCCCTTTTGCGTGGAGAAGATGTCGGTGATCTGATAGCGATGCTCATCCGGCTCGGCTAGCCGGGGCAGAGCATTGGGCATGCCGTACGCCTCGAGGCCGTTGAGGGTGACGCTTGGTCCCGAAGCGTTCGCGCCTGCAGTTTCCAGATCGCGGCCCCATTGGAATCGAACCTCGTTGATGGAGTTATTGGTGAGGGCGTCGGTCCAGTTCGCAATCAGGAATCGCTCATGGTAAACGGTCGGGCCGTTGGTGCTGGCGGAAGAATTGGAGTAGGTCGGGTTCGGTGCATAGCCGTTGGTGGAGTCGAAGTTGGCAAGATTGAAATTGACGAAGAAGTGATTCTTGCCGTTGAGATCGTAGTCCAGGCGGGGAAAGAAAATATCTTCCTTGCCGAAGCGGGAGGGCGGGTTGATATTAACCCCGGCAAGCTGCTGGATGAATTGGATGGCGCTGGCGCACTGGGTAGAGGAGATGGTGGTGGGGCACTGCGTGGGTGTAATCGTCGAGGTGGAAGTCGTGGTGCCGGAGGGCGTTAGGGAAACGCTGTCGGTGGTGTAGTAAAGCACACGGCCCACGCGGCGGAAGCCATCATAGGTGAAGAAGTAGAAGAGTTTGTCCTTGATGATAGGGCCTCCCACGCTGCCGCCGAACTGCTGTTGCTGGTGAATGGGCTGCGTGAGCAGGAACGGGTTGCCGTGGTTGTGCAGGGCGGTCCACTTGCTGTAGGGATCGAGCGCGTTGAAGGTCGGATAGCGCAGGTAATAGAAGAGGTCGCCATGTGTGGCGTTGGCGCCGGAACGTGTGATGGCGTTCACCTGGCCGCCGGCAGCCTGGCCGAACTCGGCTGAATAGTTCGAGGTTTCCGCCTCGAACTCCTTGATCGAATCCAATGAATAGACGTAGGGTGCCCCTGATGCGCGTCCGCGGGCTTCGGAAAAAAGCATCTCGTTATTGTTGGCGCCATCGACGAAGTTCTGGTTGTAAAGGCCGGAGATTCCATGGAAAGAAACCAGCCCGCTGCCGCCATCGGGAACCACGTTGGGGGTGAGCAAGACGAAGTCATCCCATCGCCGGCCGTTGACAGGCAAATTGCTGATGAGCTGCTGGCCAACGGTCTGAGAGACCTCGGTCTTCTGCGTATCCAGCACCGGGGGCTCGGCATTAACAACGACCTCGGTTGCAACCGTTGCCGCGGGAAGGCTGGCATCGATGGCCAGGGTGCGGCCCACGGTTAGATTGATGTCCTTTTGATCGAATTTGCCAAATGCGCCGCCTCCGAGGAGTACCTCGTAGTGGCCAGGCTGCAGAAAAGTCGCAGTATAGGAGCCGTCATTGTTGGTCTGGATGGTGCGAACGACCGAGGTATCCGTATTCGTAATAATTACGGTGGCGTTGTCGATGGCTGCTCCGGATGTGTCCGTGACTACACCCGTGATGGTGCCGGTTCCTGCGGTTTGCCCCTGGGAAGAAAGGGCAGCGGAGGCGATGAGTAAGCCAGCAACGGCTAAAGTGAGGCCTTTCCTGGAGACTCGCCGGGCGAGAATTATTTGCAGCATGATCTGGCTCCCTTAGTAGGACACCCATGTAGGGCACATGGCGCGTGAACGACCGACCAACTTCCAGATCAAGGCTGCCGTGTCTGCCCGAAGGTGCTGGAAGCAGGTACATCAGCTTGCGTGATCTTAGCTTCGGGCAGGTAGCCTGCGAAGTCAAGAAAAACTATTCCGCTCCGGAAAGCTGTAATGGCTCACTCCACCCCGGGTCCGGTGGATCCCACCCTTCGGTCGCTGGTCGAGAAAGCCAAAGTTAAAGTGCCTTCTCCGTCCCGTCTCCATGGACTGCGGGCCTTGATGTTACTGGGCGTAAGGTGCAACAAATCCGGGGGTGCCCCATCCTTGACGGGTGCGTTTTCCGGCAAGGGTGGGAAGCCACAAATGTCGATGTACGGTTTGAAACCGCTCTAGCGCTTCTTGCCCGGGCGCTTGTTTTTTACCCTTTGCTTGACCTTGCGCAATACCTTGTTCTTCGGTGGCTTGTAAGGATGGGACTTGACCTTCGTCTTGGCTTTGCCGGGACGGCCCAGGCGGAGCGGCGCAACTTCTTCGAGAATGGAGAACTGTAACCGTCGCTGAACAGAATCAACGCGGTCGAGAACCACCCGCACCCGGTCGCCCATCGAGTACCGGCGGCCTGATTGCTCGCCCATGATCTGGCGCGTGTTCTCGCGGAAGGTGTAGTGGTCGCCCTGGAGGCTCATGATGGGCACCAGGCCTTCGATGAAGAGACTGTCGAGCTCGACAAAGCAGCCGTACTTGGTCACGCTAAGGATCATGGCGTCGAAGTCGTCGCCGAGCCGGTCCTGCATGAATTTGACCTTCTTCCACTCCATCAACTCGCGCTCTGCATCCTCGGCGCGGCGCTCCGCCTGGCTCGATTCATAGGCAATGCCGGCAAGCTCGACTTCGCTAAGTGGGGCGGCCTCAGGGGCGACCTCCTCGTGCTGCGAAGCCTTACCTCCCCGCGCGGCGGATTGCTTCGCGAGTACTCCTATACCGCTCTCGCCGGAGGCCAGGATCGCCTTGGCGATGCGGTGGACGATGAGGTCCGGGTAGCGGCGGATGGGCGAGGTGAAGTGGGTGTAACAATGCGCGGCCAAGGCGAAGTGGCCTTCGTTCTTCTCGCTGTATCGTGCCTGGCGCAGGGAACGGAGCATGAGATGGGCGAGGATGCGCTCTTCGGGCTTGCCCGCGATCTTGAGCGCCAGTTGCTGATACATGCGCGGGGTGACGGCGATATCTTCCGGGATCTCATACTGGCGGGGCTGGTGGGCCTGCCCCGGCGCGCGGCCTCTCTGCTCGCGGCGCTCCGACTTCATGGTCAGGCGTCTCACGGGCAATGGGCCCAGGCCAAGCGAATAGCCAAAACCGGCAGCCACGGTTTCAAATTCGACCACGCGGCGAGGCTCCGGCTTCTCGTGAATTCGATACAACGACGGTACGTCGAGATTCTGCAACCAGGAGGCGACGCACTCGTTGGCCGAAAGCATGAATTCTTCAATCAGGCGGTTGGCCCAGCTTCGCTCGGAACGAACGATGCTCTGCATGGCGCCCTGGGAATCGAACTCGATCACCGGCTCCGGCAGATCGAAGTCAATGGAGCCGCGGCGCTGGCGTTTCCGGTTCAGCAGGCGCGCGAGTTCATACATCCGTTCGAACTCCGGAACCAGCGGAGCGAATTGCTCGCGCGCTTTCTGATCACCGCTGATGACGGCGTGCACCTGGGTGTAGGTCATGCGCTGGGCCGAGCGGATAACGCCCTGGGTCACCTCGTAGCTGCGAATCTCGCCTTCCTGATCGATCATCATGATGCAGGAGAGGACCAGGCGATCCTCCCCCGGGCGCAGGCTGCAGATGTCGCTGGAGAGCTCCTGCGGCAGCATGGGGACGGCGCGATCGGGAAAATAGACAGAGGTGCCGCGCAAGCGCGCTTCGAGATCGAGCGCCGACCCCGGCGTCACATACTGGGCTACGTCGGCAATGTGGACCTGCAACTCCCAACTGGCCCCATGCTGGCGAACGAAGACGGCGTCGTCGAAGTCCTTGGCCGTCTCGCCGTCGATGGTAACAATGGGCAGCTCGCGAAAATCGCGGCGGCGGGCTATTTCCTCCGCATCCAGGTGGGCGGCGGCGCGCGCCTCATCGAGCACATTTTCAGGAAAAATGTGGGGCAGATGGTGCTTGCGGATGACAATCTCCACGTCGACACCAAAATCGTCCTCCCGGCCCAGGACCTCGATGACGCGGCCACGTGCGGCACGGGAGAGCGTAGGCCAGTCGGTGATCTCCACGTCGACCACCATGCCCTCCAGCCCGGACGGGGCCTCGAGGCGCAGCGGGGCGGCACTCCCTGGAATCGCTCCCAAAACGCGATGCGGAGTTCCGCCGTCCGTGGCCGGTGCTTGCTCCAGACCAAAAGGAATCAGGATGGGCTGGGTCACGCGTTCATCGAGAGGTTTGACCATGTTGCCCAACGCGTGGTCGTGAAGCGCATAATGGAAGATACCGACCACCGTCGGGTTGCGCCGGCTGAGGATTCTAGCGATACGCCCGCTGCGCCGGCCATCGGCCCGGGGAGGCGCCAGTTCTACCAGCACCTGGTCGCCCTGCATGGCGCCGTTCATCTCGTTGGGAGGAATAAAGATGTCGTCATCGCCGCTGGCTTGGCGGGTCTCCGGTCGCACGAAGCCGAAGCCGTCGCGGTGCACATCCAAACGGCCCGCAACCAGGTTGTTGCGAGCGGCTGCTTGGGGGAGGGCCCAGTGATCGCGGTCAGATTTGATCAATTCGCCCCGCGCCGCCAGGCGGTCGAGCTGCTCGACCAGCATGCGGCGTTCGCGGCCCCCACCCAGCCCCAGTTCGTGAACCAGCTGCTTGTAGCCGGCACGCTGGCTGGCGGAGCGTTCAATGCGGCGGAGGAGTTCGCGGTCAGTCATCCCAGGTGCATGTTGCGGATTGAGCCACCGCAGGCCATGTCTTTGTTGATACTAATGGGTCAGGCCCCCCGGAACCCTGAAAGATTCGGAATGGGGGATTTCAATTTTGCGCCAAGCGTGGTTAAGATGCAGAGATGAGCATGGATTGCGCGGCTTGCACGGTTTCAGCCGGGCATGCAAAGTGTGAAGGAAACGAACAGCTCCGCCTGATTTTGCCCTAAAATGCGGGAATGAGTTCCGCAGGGTTGTTTCGGGGGCCTGTATCCAAGAAGTAAACGAAAGGAAGTACAAGAGAGATGTGGAAACCGAACCAGCCGGGAAGTCCTTCGATGTCCCCTAGCACGGAGCCAACGCGTCCGTCCGTACCCGCGGCCGCAAGCCACGAAACAACCACCACGCGCACCTCCAGCACCTCCCCTGCATCGCCGGCAGCTGCCGATCAAGCCACGATCGGCAAGAGCTTGGTGGTCAAGGGCGAAGTGACGGGTTCCGAGTCGTTGTACATCGACGGCAAGGTCGAGGGTGCGATCAACCTACCTGGCAACCGGGTCACGGTTGGCCGCAATGGACAGGTCTCGGCGAATATCTCTGCCCGCGAAGTGGTGGTTCTGGGCAAGGTGCGCGGCAACATCAATGCCAGCGACCGCGTGGACATCCGCAGTGAAGGTTCATTGACCGGGGATGTGATTGCGCAGCGCATCAGTATTGAAGATGGAGCCTTCTTCAAGGGCGGCATCGACATCCGCAAGCCGGGTCAGGGAAAAGACGGCCTGCCGGCTGCTGCAATCTCCAATACCGAAAAGGCCGCTGTCGCCGTTCAGGCGTAGGCCAAGCGCGACTAAGAGCACGGGTAGCGCTGGCCAAGGGCCGGGGCCACCCGTGTTGTGCCTGCGACGGCCCTGGTGCCGGCCCAGCGTGCCGTGACTCAACGGACGGAAATCCTCACAGTTTGCAATTCCCATAAATGGCTTTCACTGGATCTCACGATCATGAAGTCTGGTGAAAGCTATTTATGGTCCGCGCCGTTGACTGTCATCGCACCCGGAGCGGTGCAAAAGCGATTTTGCCATCGCGGTAATCACCTATGTTTTTTCGTGCACGAGGTGGTGGAGCGGTTGGACTTGAGGCGGTGGTTTACATCGAGGAAGGTGGTCGGCTAGATCACCCGTCGATGATGCAGAAGGTGTCGCTGTATGGGTATGCGCTGGGCATGACGAGTTCGCGGCGGTTGGAGCAGCGGATACGGATAAAGGAAGGCCAATGCGTTCGGCGAAAGAAGCAGGCCCGTAGGGGCCGGAAGCCAAACGTGAGCCCAGTCCGGCAGGGCTGGGTATCAGGGGGAACCCCAACATCCCGGAGCGCCAGAGGCGCGGCACTCGATTCATCCC
>Ga0182024_10024366_pt1 | contig 10761 bp, 8 predicted proteins | sample P32metaG_FD_120480 | JGI IMG/M metagenome (GOLD analysis project Ga0182024, IMG submission 120480) | Permafrost microbial communities from Stordalen Mire, Sweden - P3-2 metaG (Illumina Assembly) | ecosystem: Environmental > Terrestrial > Soil > Wetlands > Permafrost | place: Sweden: Stordalen...
GTCGAGCAGCTCGGCGTCGATGAAGCCGAAGTTACCCCCACAGCGTCCTTCGTGGACGACCTGGGAGCGGATTCGCTCGACCAGGTCGAGTTGGTGATGGCCTTCGAAGAAAGTTTCGGGATTGAAGTGCCGGACGAAGACGCCGAGAAGATGACGACGGTAAAAGATGCCGTCGAATATATCGATAAGCACTCCAAGGGAAAGTAAGTCACGGTCTTATCACCTCAACAGGGAGCACTAAACAGTTGACTCGCCGTGTAGTTGTGACGGGCGTTGGATTGGTCTGCGCGCTGGGCACCGGCACGGAGGAGAGCTGGTCGAACCTCGTCGCGGGTAAGAGCGGCGTGGGTCCGATCACGCTGTTTGATACTACGGGCTTCGATTGCCGGATCGGCGGCGAAATTAAAAATTTCGATCCGTTTCGGTGGATTGAGAAAAAGGAATTGAAGAAGATGGGCCGCTTTATTCAGGTGGCTCTCGCCGGCGCGGACTTCGCCATCAAGATGTCCGGTTGGAAGAGAGAAGATTCGGACCTGGATGAAGTTGGGGTTTACGTTTCATCGGGCATCGGTGGTTTCGACATCATCGAGCGCGAACACATTAAATTGATGCAAGGCGGTCCAGGCCGCATCTCACCTTTCTTTATTCCTTCCGCTATCGTAAATCTCGCTTCCGGCCATATTTCAATCCGCTACGGGGCTAAGGGGCCTAATTCGGCAACTGCTACGGCATGCTCTGCTTCTGCACACGCCATTGGCGACTCTTTCAAAATTATTGAGCGCGGCGCCGCGGAAATGATGATCTGCGGAGGCACGGAAGCCACCATTACCCCCATGGGCGTGGGCGGGTTTTCGTCCATGAAAGCGCTTTCGACTCGCAATGATGATCCGGCGCATGCCAGTCGCCCATTCGATGCGCAACGCGACGGTTTTGTGGTTGGCGAAGGCGCGGGCATTTTAATTCTGGAATCGCTGGAGCACGCGCAGAAGCGAAATGCGCCTATTCTGGCGGAGATTGTTGGTTATGGAATGTCCGGCGACGCGTATCACATTACGCAGCCTGCGGAAAATGGCGATGGCGCCTTTCGCGTGATGCGCGCGGCAATCAAGGACGCAAAACTCACGCCTGAAGACATCGGCTATGTGAACGCTCATGGCACGTCTACGCCGTTGGGCGATGTGATTGAGACGCGCGCGCTCAAGCGTGTCTTTGGGGAACGCGCCAAAAAAGTGCCCATCAGCTCGACCAAATCGATGACTGGCCACTTGCTTGGTGGTGCCGGCGGGCTAGAGGCGGGCATCAGCGTGCTCGCGCTCCGCGATCAGATCATCCCGCCAACGATTAACCTCGAGTGTCCCGATCCCGAATGCGATCTGGATTACGTGCCGAATGTTGCGCGAAAAGCTACGCTGGATTATGCGTTATCCAATTCTTTCGGATTTGGCGGCACCAATGCCGCGTTGATTTTTAAGCGCTGGAGCGGAAAGTAGACGCTGCTACGCCGATTTTGCCAGGAAAAATATCGTGAAAATAATTGTTTGCATCAAGCAGGTTCCCGCCAAGGATGCGCCTCTCTCTATTTCCGGCAACTGGATCAAGGAATCCGATATTGGATTCGAAATGAACGAGCCGGACAGCTATGCGCTTGAAGAAGCATTGCGGCTGAAAGAAAAGCATGGCGGCGAAGTGGTGGCGATTTCCATGGGTCCGGAACGCGTGAAGCAAACCATCAAGGAAGCTTTGGCCAAGGGCGCGGATCGCGGAATTCACATTTCGGACGATCAGTTCGCGCAGCTCGATCCGCTAAGCTCCGCGCACATGCTTGCGGAAGCGTTGCGCAAAGAGAATGCCGATTTAATTTTGACCGGCCTGCAAAGCGATGATCACGGTTTTGGACAGACAGGCGTGCTCGTAGCGTCGCTGCTGGATCTTCCGCACGCTACGATCATTATGCAAATTGAAGTACAGGAAAAAAAGATGCGGCTGAAGCGGGAACTGGAGGCGGGGTGGTTTCAACACATTGAATGCCCGTTACCGGCGGTGCTTTCCATTCAGTCGGGTATTAACAAGGTACGCTACGCCACGCTCAAAGGCATCATGGCCGCGAAGAAAAAAGAAATTGCCTCAATCACGCGTGAGTCGCTGGGGGTGAAGTCTGACGCTACGCAGAAGATTGAAAAGATTTATGTGCCCACCAAAACCAAGAAGACCGAATTTCTAACCGGTACGCCGGCGGAAATGGCCACCAAGCTGGTTGAGAAATTGAAATTCGATGCCCGTGTCATTTAATGATTGCGGCGTGCTGAAGGATCGAGACCGTAAATGAAAATCCTGGTAATTACCGAGCAGCGCCAAGGCAAATGGAATAACACCAGCTTTGAAACGCTGGTGGCCGCCCAGCAGATTGCCGCCGATACCGGCAGCGCCATCAGCGCACTGGTGATTGGAAAGGGCGTTGCGTATTTCGCCGAGGAACTGGCGGGAAAGAATATCGCGGAAGTTTTGCTGGTGGAGCATGACCTGCTGGAAGCCTACACGCCCGATGGATATTCTCTCGCGCTGTCACAGGTTATCGCGTCGTCGAAGCCGGATCTAGTTTTGTTTCCGCATACCTATCAGGTACGCGATTTCGCTCCCAAGCTTGCGGCCATGATGGGCAAAGGTATGATCGCGGATTGCGTCGGCTTTCATAAAGAAGGCGCGAAAATCGTTTTCGTGCGCCAGATGTTTCAAGGAAAAACCGCTGCTGACGTCACGTTTCAGGGCCCAGCTCCGTGGTTCGCTTCATTTCAGTCCGGGGCGTTTCGTGCGGATTTGTTAAAAGCGCATCCGAGCGGCAAGGCGCCAGTAAACAAGATTGCCGTGGAATTGAAACCCGAACAGATTCGAACCAAGCCGTTGGAACTATTCAAGGAAGCCAAGTCGTCGGTGGATTTGACGCAAGCCCCGGTGATTGTTTCTATCGGGCGCGGCATTAAAGCGCCGGAAAACATACCTCAGGCGGAAGCGCTTGCCAAGGCGATCGGCGGAGAAATGGCCGCGTCCCGGCCGATTTGCGATGAAGGCTGGCTGCCAATGGAGCGCCAGATCGGCAGCTCGGGCCAGACCGTGGCTCCCAAGCTGTATCTCGCGCTGGGAATTAGCGGCGCGATTCAACACGTGGTGGGAATGAAGGGCGCGCGCACCATCGTGGCCATCAACAAGGATCAAAACGCGCCGATTTTTGAAATTGCCGATTACGGGATAGTTGGTGACATTTTTGAGATTATGCCCGCGCTTACCGCCGCATTGGAAAAAGCGAAAACGTAATTAGCCTCCTCATCGTGACGATCGGGTCCGATATTTTGAAACTAATGCTCTAAATTGACCTCCGCAGCGCCTCCCCATACCATTATCTCTGGAGAAAACCGGCTTGGAAGTTGGTCCTGCTTTATGAAAATAAAACCTTTGTTCTTCGTGGTTATTCTGCTTCTTCCAGTTCTGGCTTCAGCGCAGACCGCCGACGAAATTGTGAATAAGGTGCTGGCCGCGCGCGGAGGAGTCTCCAGAATCAAGGCCGTGCACTCGCAACGAATCTCTGGAACCATCAATTTTGACCCCGGCGCCGATGGACCGTTTCTTGTGGAGCTGGAGCGGCCCGGCAAAATGCACATTGAAGTAACCGTCCAAGGCCAAACGTTGGTGCGCAGCTACGACGGCAAGTCCACGGGCTGGATCCTGAACCCGTTCACGGAAAATAAAGGCGTGCAGCCAATGTCCGCCGAGGACATCAGCAATATTTCTGACGAATCCGACTTTGATGGCCCGCTGGTCGATTACAAACAAAAAGGCAATCTGATTGCTCTCGTGGGGAAAGAAGATGTGGACGGCAAACCCGCTTATCGATTGAAACTGACCAATAAAAAAGGCGACATGCGCAACTATTTCTTTGACGCGGAGTCATTCCGGCTGATCAAGTGGGAAGGCACGCGCAAAGTCGGCGATAGGGATGTGCCGTGGGAATCGGTGTTCCACGATTATCGCGAAGTTGACGGCTTGCAATTTGCGTTTGAGATCGATTCCGACGCGCCTGGCACGGGCCAGGCGCAAAAAATCATCGCGGACAAAATTGAAGTGAATCCGCAAATAGATGAGTCCCACTTCGGCAAGCCCGTTGCTCCGGCAGCGCCTCCTCCTGCCGACGCGCCAGCCGATTCACCGGATGCGACACCGCCACCGAGTTCAGGGAAGCCGCCTTCACAAAAATAAGTTTTGGCGATGAACGCGACTATCCACCGGATAATTCGCTGCGTTATTCTTTATCTGTGAATGAACCGACACAGGCGAAGGAGCACGATTCGTTCGCGGGGCTGTGTTCACGTTGCGTGCATGCCCGCCGCATCGAGTCCGCGCGAGGTTCTATATTTATACTTTGCGAACTTTCTCGTACGGATCCGAGATTTGCTAAGTATCCGCGCTTGCCTGTCCTGTCATGCGACGGTTTTCAACCATCCGCAGAATTCCCAACGAAACATTGAGCGACCCTTGTCGGCCAATCGTACGTTTATCTAATAGTTATTATTAATGTATAGTACTATATTGGGACTGTGCACTTTTGGCTTACTCACCGCCGCGCGATAACCAGCGCAACGCTCGTGTGCGGCCTTCTTTCGTTTCCCGCACTTGCTGATAAATTGCGCATCACGACTGTTCCGCCGGGAGCTACGGTACAAATTAACGGCGTCCTGGTCGGCATAACTCCATACGAACAGAGCATTCCGGGCGGTTATTTACACAAAACCAAAACGGCCCTGGGCTCGCGTCTCGGTTATCCGATGGTTGCGCGCCTGACGCTTGAGGGATATGCAGCTAAGGAAATCCAGCTGACCGAAGGCCCAATGAGCTGGGTGTCGACGCTCAAAGGTCATAATCACGGCTCGTACTGGCTGTTGAAGACGGACCATTTTCAAGTGGAGTTGCAGTCCGTCTCGCAAACCTTCATAGGCGCGGTTGAAAGCGTTTCGGGCTCGACGTTGATTCCCGGGCCGCGACCGGAACTTTCGCTTGAGGAATTAGTCGGCCGCACAAAACCTGCCGTGGTATTTTTAAAGAGCCTCACGAAAAGTGGAACAGGGTTTTTTATTACTGAAACCGGGGTCATTGCCACAAACGCACATTTGACGCGCGGCGAGGAAGCTTTGCTTGCGACTTTGCCGAATGGCACTCAACTGGAAGCCAAAATCGTGTATGTCGATCCAGACCTGGATGTTGCCTTGGCAAAAACGACCGGCGAGGATTTCGCTCACCTTCCGCTTGCGGAGGCCTCGACGGTGCGACAGGGAGAAAGCGTGTTGGCCATCGGGAATCCCGGTGATGCCATGCTTTTCAGCGTTACCAAAGGAATTGTCAGCGCTGTTGGGCGATTCGACGCTGCAGGGCCTGGCACCTGGATTCAAACCGACGCACCCATCAACCCCGGCAACAGCGGCGGGCCGCTGCTTAACTCCCGCGACGAAGTGAAAGGCATCAATTCCCAAAAATTGATCAAGAAAAATGTCACCGGCATTGGCTTTGCACTTAGCGCTTCCGATCTGCTGGAAGTTCTCCACCGCTTTTATCCGGCAGGGTCTAAGCCGAACGAAAATATCGCGGCGTCTGCGAATGCGAAGTTGCCAGCCGGGAGTTCAATGATGAACACCGCTGCCAGCCCGCAAATCTCTTCGGGTTTTGGGGTCGCTGAAATCACTTCCGACCCCGACGGTGCGGAAATCTTTTTGGACGATAAATTTGTTGGCACTACTCCCGCGACGCTTCGCCTCACCGAGGGCACGCACACCCTGATTTTAAAATCCCCACACCGCATGGATTGGCAGCGTTTAATCACCGTTTTGAAAGACAGCTCCGTCACCGTAAAAGCTAGGCTGACTCCAATTTAGCTGCGATCAAATGGAGGCCAGGTTTTTCGCTGCTGACAATTGCGGCCAGACAATGCGGTGTGCTAGCATCCGCCCGATTGGCTGCCAGGGGCGGTCAATCGACTGAAGAGCAGACCACAGATTCGTTAGTTCTTCGCCCTGCTGGTGTAAGACAAAAAGAGCGACAGACCAAGGCCCGCGCTTTTCAGAGGATTTAACTCGCCCGAGGCGCAGGCCCGCGCCCTTCTCATCGAGCACGGACCTCGCACGATGGAGGTCTACATGAAAAGCTATCTCACCAAGGACATTCGCAACGTTGGCATTGTCGGCCACGGCGGCACCGGTAAGACGCAGCTGGTGTCGTCGTTGCTCTTCACCGCGGGCGCAACGCCGCGCTGGGGAAAAGCTGCGGAGGGAAGCACCACCACCGACTGGGACGAAGAAGAAATCGCGCGAAAACTTTCCATTCAAACGGCTATCGCACACGCCGAATGGCCTACTACCGCGGATCCGACCAGCCATGCCCCCGGCAGCAAAGTTAAAATTAATTTTATAGATTTACCCGGCTATTCCACCTTCATCACGGAGTCGAAAGCCTCGCTGATCGCCGCGGACGCCGCGCTGATTACCGTGGACGCGCACGTGGGGACGCAAGTCACGACCGAAAAAGTTTGGGATTATTGTGTGGAGTATGACATCCCGCGCGCGTTTGTACTCACAGGAATGGATCGCGACCTGGCGAGTTTTGAACGCTCCATGGAATCACTGGAGCAGGTGTTTGGCCGCAATGTCGTCGCGCTGCAACTGCCCATCGGCCACGAACGAGCCTTTCGCGGGGTGATCGATCTGGTGGCTATGAAAGCTCATTTCTACCAGCCGGATAGCGACGGAAAAGTCACCATCGAAGAGATTCCCGCAGCGCTTGCGGATGATGCCAAGGAAGCCCACGAGAAATTAGTGGAAATGGTTGCCGAGGGCGATGACGCGCTGATGGAAGAATTTTTCAACGAAGGTACGCTTCCGTTGCCGGATCTTTTCGCCGGACTGCGGCGGGCGATTGTGGGAGAGAAAATCATTCCGGTGCTGATGACCTCGGCGCTTCATAATATCGGAAGCGTCAGCTTGCTGTCCTTTATCGCTGACGTTTTCCCGCATCCGGATGAGCATTCCATCGTGGCCTACAAAGAACCAACGGGCAAAAGCGAAGCCATGCCGCGCAAATTCGACGATGCGCAGCCGCTTTCCGTCTTTGTTTTCAAAACGCTGGCCGATCCTTTTGCCGGGCGCATCAACTATTTCAAGGTGATGAGCGGGGTGCTGAAAAATGACGCCACGCTGATGAATTACAACCGCAACGTGCCGGAGCGCTTTCAGCACACTCAAATTGTTCAGGGAAAACAACTCATTGAAGTGCAGGAACTTCATGCCGGCGATATTGGCGCGATCGCGAAATTGAAAGAAACCGCTACTGGCGAGACCCTCGGTGATAAGTCCAATCCCATTTTTTATAAACGCGCGCCGATTCCCGAACCTTCCATCACGTTTGCGATTGAGCCTAAGACCCGCGCCGACGAAGACAAGATCGGCGTCGCGATTCACCGAATTCTGGAAGAAGATGCGGCCTTGCATTTCTCCCGCGACCCGCAAACCAAGGAATTCTTACTCTCCGGTTCAGGGCAGCAGCACATAGAAGTGGTGGTCGCGAAACTGCACAAGCGCTATCACGTGGACCTCACCTTGAAGCCGCCTAAGGTCGCTTACCGCGAAACCATTCGCGGCCGAGCCGACGCCGAAGGCAAACACAAAAAGCAGTCCGGCGGACACGGCCAGTTCGGGGTCTGCCGCATCAAGATGGAGCCCGCCGAACGTGGCAAGGGCATCGAGTTCGTCGACGATATTTTTGGGGGCTCGATCCCCAAGAACTGGATTCCCTCCGTAGAAAAAGGCATTCGCGACGCTGCGGCACGCGGGTACCTGGCAGGGTTCCCCGTAGTCGATTTCCGCGTGAGCCTCTACGACGGCAAATACCACGACGTCGATTCGAGCGACATGGCTTTCAAAATTGCCGGTTCGCTGGCCTTCAAAGAGGCCATGAAGGCCGCCAAGCCCGCGTTGCTTGAGCCCATCATGCACGTCGAGGTCTACGCGCCCGACCAATACTCCGGCGACTTAATGGGCGACCTGAGCTCGCGTCGCGGACGCATCGCCGGCAGCGATCTTCGAGGTCATAACGTGGTGATCAAGGCCCAGGTGCCATTCGCTGAAATGTTGACCTACGCCAATGACCTCATCTCCAAAACGCAGGGACGCGCCACGTACACCATGGAATTTTCCCACTACGATTACGTCCCCAACGAGCTGGCGGAAAAAGTAATCGCCACTCACAAACCGCACGCCGATCAGCAGGCCGACGCCGAAGCCTAAATGCTGGATTCCTGAGAGCGCCAAAATGGTGCTTGCTGGGAATGGGCTATAAGGCCAACAATTCCAGGACCATGAAAATATCAAGCACTCAGAAGTGGGGTCCACAGACGCGCTCGGTTCACGCCGGCGAACCGAACAAACACGGAGTCGGCGCTCCGGTCGGCACGGAGATTTGTCGCAGCTCCACCTTTACATTTTCTTCCACGGAAGAAATGAAGCTGTGGGCCGAAGGCAAGAGCAAAGCGTACATCTACACGCGATATGGCAATCCCACGCTCACCGTGGCGCAGGAAAAAATTGCCGCGCTCGAAGGCGCGGAAGCTGCGGTGGTTACCGCGTCTGGTATGGCCGCTATCTCCTGCGCATTGCTCAGCGCGCTAAAAGCGGGAGATGAACTGATTTCCACCGCGCAACTCTATGGCGGAAGCTACCGGTTGATGCGGGATATTTTCCCGGGCATGGGCATCACGGTTCATCACGTGGAAACGGACCTGGCGGGGATGGAAGAAAAATTATCTTCAAAAACTAAGGTGTTGTATGTCGAGACGCCCACCAATCCGATGCTGCGTCTCGTGGACCTGCATAAGGCTGTGGCTTTCGCGAAGAAGCACAAACTCGTTTCCATCATCGACAACACTTTTGCCACGCCCATACTTCAGAATCCCATTTCCATGGGCTATGACATGGTGGTGCACAGCGCCACTAAAGCGCTCGCCGGGCATTCCGACATCATCGCGGGAGCGGTGGCCGGCAGTGCGGAATGGATGCACCTTATCCAGCACATGGTGATTTCTCTGGGCGGCTCCATGGATCCTGAAGCGGCATTTTTGCTGATTCGTGGAATGAAAACCCTCGGCCTGCGCGTACAGCGGCAGTGCGAAAACGCGCTGGCGGTGGCGAAATTCCTTGAGGCGCATCCTAAGATCGCGGCCGTCCACTATCCGGGACTGAAATCGCACTCCGATCACGCCATCGCAAAAAAACAGATGCGCGGATTCGGCTCCATGCTGGCTTTCGATTTGAAAGGCGGTCTTGACGCGGCTCGTCGTTTTGGCGATCGGGTGCAACTGTTTCTGCTGGCGGTCAGTCTTGGCGGGGTGGAATCGCTGGTGGCGCTGCCACTGTACACTTCGCACTACAACATGAGCGCAGAAGAATTGCGGCGTGCCGGCGTAAGTCCTGGCACGGTGCGCGTGTCCATTGGGGTGGAAGATTCGGAAGACTTGATCGCGGACCTGGAACAGGCGTTGAAGTAATTTGCGCCCGAAAGACTACAGACCCGACTGGAGCTTAAATCGCTAAGAGTCGAATGCGACTTAGCGCGTAGGTTGCGTCACGGGTACTTCCCAGCCCACTTCGTCCGGCAGCAAAGACTTCACGATGTCTTCCATTTCATGGGCGCTCTGAACCTGCTCGGGATAGTTGTGGCAATTGATGTCGTAAGTGCCGCCAAACTTGGCGCGCACAAATTGCAAAGATTCCTGTAACCGGAAGGCCACGCGCTGGGCATTGTCAGGATCGGTTTCGGGGAGAACTACTCCGAACAAATCCTTACCCAAGCGGTAGATGGAATCGGTGGGTCGCAGTTTCTTGGCCATGGCTTTGGCGGCGTCGCCAAAAGCCGCGGATTCGCCGCCGGCTGCGCCAGCTTTCGTGGCGGGCTTAGCTTTGATGAGCAAAAGCGACAGAGTTTTCTGGGTAGCCACCGCGCGGCGAAATTCCATGGTCAGGCGGTCCCAAAAGTGGCTGATGTCGGGCATGGATTGCAGGATGTCCACGCTGGCCTGATGACTTATCTCAACGTTGCGCTCCAGCTCCTCCAGCAATTGCTGCTTCAATTTGCGGACCATGCCCTGGCGGTCAACGAGGTAGCCGATGAAGAGCAGCGTGAGCCCGCAAAATCCGAAATAGGCCACGCGTAAAGTCCACTTGTTGCCTTCGGGATGCTCAAAGACCAGCGGATACATGAGGGTCGCCAAGCCGGCGGCCAGTACAAATACAAAGACCGCGGAAAGAATGGTTAGTTGGAGTTCACGTCGTTCGAGCTGATCAAGTTCTGCGCGATTGAATTTCGCCATATCCAGTTGCCCCAAGTTGCAGATGGACGGATCGACTTATCCACACCTTCCATGTTCACGTGGAGGTTGGCGAACGGCAATAGTCCGCGAGGGCTAACGTGGCGCAAATAACAATGGTGCTTTGCCTTCAGGCACTGCAGATGAGAAGGGGCAGGCAGGTTTTAGAGGTGAACTGGCGGGATTGACGCCCCAAAAAGGGACACGCGCAAAAAAATAGCGGCGCACCGAAGCGCGCCGCCAGTAATTGTGATTTTGCGAAGTGGGTTAGAGGGGCTGGACGTTGGAGGCCTGCAGGCCCTTTGGTCCCTTGGTAACCTCGAATTCAACCGCTTGGCCGTCATTCAACGACTTATAGCCATCAGCCA
>Ga0182024_10024367_pt1 | contig 10760 bp, 9 predicted proteins | sample P32metaG_FD_120480 | JGI IMG/M metagenome (GOLD analysis project Ga0182024, IMG submission 120480) | Permafrost microbial communities from Stordalen Mire, Sweden - P3-2 metaG (Illumina Assembly) | ecosystem: Environmental > Terrestrial > Soil > Wetlands > Permafrost | place: Sweden: Stordalen...
GACGATCGGCCGGGAGCTGTCGATCAGCCCGCATACCGTCAAGCAGTACATGACCAACATCTTCGAGAAGCTCGAGGTCAAAGGCCGCGTCCAGGCGGCCGTCTACGCCGTGCGAGCCGGCCTGGCCTAGTGCTGCTAGGTGGGCGCGGCGGCTCTAAGCCGCGACGACCTCCCTGGCGGCAAGCGTCTGGATCGCAGCCTTTCGATCGGCGACGCCGAGCTTGGCGACACCCGCGGAGATGTGGCGGCGGACGGTGATCGGCGAGAGCGAGAGCAGCTCGCTGATCTCGCTCGTCGAACGACCCGAGTGGAGCATCCGAAAGATCTCCGACTCCCTCGTGCTCAGCTCGACCTCGCCCACGCGCACCGGATATGCGACCTCCTCGGTGAAACCGCGGAACTCGTGCAAGACGCGCCCGACGAGCTCACGTGGCAGCGCGGCCTCGCCCTTGAGCACCCCGCACAATGCCGCCGGCAGCCGATCGGGATGCGTGTCCTTGGGCAGGTAGCCCACGGCCCCGGCGCGCAGCGCCGCGATCACGTCCTCGGTGCGGTCAGAGACGGTCAGCATGACCACACGCGTCGCTACCTGCGCCTCGGTGATCCTGGCGGCGGCCTCGATGCCATCTACGGGCATCGAGATATCGAGCAGGCACACGTCGGGACGCAGGCGCAGGACGGCCTCCACCGCCTCATCGCCATCGGCCACCTCGGCGAGGACCTCGAAGCCTCCACGCGTAAGGGCCATTCGCACGCCCTGGCGGATCACGGGATGATCGTCGGCGATCACCGCGCTCGGCGCTCTTACCAAGTCGCCCACAGCGCTCGGTGCTCCGACCAGGTCGCTCACGGCAGGATTGCCTCGACGATCGTGCCCGGGGCTCCGATCGCGCTCGTCACATGCAGCGAGCCACCGAGCGCCTGTGCGTGGTGGCGCATGCTTTCCAGTCCGAAGCCTCCGTCCGTGTTGGCCGTGTCAAATCCACGACCGTCGTCGCGTACGCGCAAGTGCCACTCCTCGGTGTGGGTGAGCAGAACCTCGACGGCGAGCGGATCGGCGTGCTTGACCGCGTTGGTAACAGCCTCGCGACCAATGTGGAGGAGTGTGTCGAGGGTCGGCTGGTCGGGTTGCGCCGATGAGGGAACTCCCATCGCGTTGAAGCTCAGCGGCACGTTCCTGGCGGCTTTGCGCACGACAGTCTCGACGGCCTCGAGCACCGGCTTGCGATCCTGGCTGGCCAGAGCGCCCACCACCTCGCGTGCGCCGGCCAGAGCGCGTTCGCCCGCCGCGACCACGATGCTCGCCTGCGGCGCCACAGCTGGATCGTCCATCAGCGTTCGCGCGGTCGCGAGCGCAAACGAGAGGTCCTGCATGATCAGGTCGTGAACGTCGGCGGCCATCCGGCGTCGTTCCCGCGCCAGGAGAACGTCTGCCGCGGTCGACCCGCGAACCCGCATCCGGTGGTGCCTACTGGAGGTGATCATCTCTGTGCGTCGCAATCCTTTGCAGTTCAGAGCCGACATCCCGTCCCAGTTGTGGAGGTTGGCTCGCATCCCCCCCACTGGTTCAATCCTTTTAAAACCCAAATGCGTCAAAACCTAAGTTGGCTGTCCCTGACCGACGGAGCGCCACCTTATAAGCCTCAAGCCGCAATTTACGAAAGATTCATTGCAGGCTACTCCCTATTTGTGGAGGATTCTGTGACATGTTGTTGAAGATATTCAGTTGCTATTCGCCGTTGCGGAGCAGCGCCGCGAACGTCAGCGCCAGGATCTTCAGGTCTAGACCGAGCGACCAGTGGGCAATGTAGTAGTTGTCCCACTCCACCCGTTCGGCGAGCGAAGTCTGCCCGCGCAGTCCATGCACCTGGGCCCAGCCGGTGATCCCCGACTTGACGCGGTGACGGTCGTCGTAGCGGATGATGTCTTGGTTGAACAGCTCCACGAACTCCGGGCGCTCCGGGCGAGGCCCGATCAAGCTCATCTCGCCACGCAGAACGTTCAGCATCTGGGGCAGCTCGTCCAGCGAAGAGCGCCGCAAGAAGCGGCCGATCGGAGTGCGCCGATCGTCTCCCTCGACTCCCCCCGGCGCCGTGTCTCCGCCGAGCAAGAACTCCAGCGCGGTCGTATCGTCACCGTTCAGCTCGGCCTGTGGGCCGTCGCTGCCGAGGTACATGGAGCGGAACTTGTAGAGGTCGAACGCCTTCCCGTCGCGACCGATGCGGCGCTGACGGAACAGCACAGGCCCAGACGAGCTCAGGCGCACGGCCAGCGCCGCGCACAGGATCACGGGAGATAGCCCCACGAGCAGCACCAGCGCAAAGACGCGGTCAAAGGTGTGCTTGAGCGCGAACTGCACCCCCCGCGGGTTGACCGTCGTAAACGACATCAGCGGCAACCCACCGACGGTGTCATAGCCCACGCGGTTGTTGATCGTGTCGAACATCCTCGGGACCACCGAGACCTCGACACCCAGCTCCTGGCAGCGCTGGATCAAGCGGCTCACGCGCGCGTCCGCCACCGACGAGAACGCCACGATCAGATTCTTTACACCAGTTTTCTCGACGGTCTCGTCGAGATCCTCCACCGTGCCCAACACCGGCATCTCACGGCCACCGACCTCGGCGATCGAACGGGGATCGTCGTCCAGGAAGCCGATCGGAGCAAGCCCGTACTCGGGGCGATGCTCCAGCCGGCGGGCTACCTGCGCGCCGACTATGCCCGCGCCCATGATCAGCACCGGCTTGCCGACCAGTCGCCGGCTTCGCGCCACGCGCTGAGCCAATGACAGGGCCATTCGCCCAGCACCGACGGCCATCAGCGCAAACAGCCACCCCCTCACCCAGTCGCTCTGGCTCGGGATCCGCCCGTTGACGAGCAGGCCGAGCATCGCGACCGTCATCGCCGCGACCGACACCGCGCTCAGCACCGGCGCCACTCCATCGAGCACCAGCGCACGCAAGCGCGTGCGGTATAGACCGCGCAAGTAGAGCAAGAGCATCACCAGCGGTGGCATCGCCAGCAGTGGGGCGCGGAGGGCGGAGACATGCAACAGGCGATGCACGCCACCAAGGGCGAGCACCAGCGCCACGCAGAGCAGCACGAAGTCGGCCATCGGGCGCAACACGCTCCAACCAGGCCCCTCCAGCAGCCACTGCAGGGGCCCACCAAAGGTCCCTTCGCGCAGCACCTTCGGCCCCGGCGCATCCCGCACAGAGGGAAGCTGGCCGGTAAACGGCAGCGTCGTCGAGGTCTGCTGGGTGATGTGCGGGGTATCCATAGCCAGAGGGACTCCTATCCCTCACACTTAGTTCCTGGGGCTCTCTTGGTTACTCGGGTGCTATGTCCGCTCGCTTTAGCCACTACAAGCCTTCCAGCCTGCTCGTCCGCGCCAGCCGCCTCGTGAGAACGCCCGTGAAGGCCAGCGCCCCCAGCGCCAGAAAGATGTATGCGACATCATCGCTGGAGATGCCCAGCGTCTCCGATGCTATGGCAGCCGATTGCGAAGCGTTCTCCGCAGACGAGACGGGATACGCGCGAGCGGCCCCGCCGGATGATTTTCCGCTCGGGCGGGCCACCTGCGCGGATCCCCGATCAGCGGTGCGCCCTCCCGCGCGAACCCTCGAGCCACTCGAGCCCGTGGGCGCGGCGCCGCCCGGTGAAGAGCCGGGGGATCCGCCTGAAGTACCGCCCGCTGAGCCACCTCCCCCTCCCGCGCCGCCCACCAGCGTGGAGCCGAGGATCGCTTGACTGCCCGCACCAGGACCGCCATAGCCGCTGAGCAGCGGGTTGGCAAACGCGGAAGACGGCGCGGTGCTGATCAGCATCGCCAGGAGGGTGAGTGTCAAAGAGATCGTGCGCTGGCTTGTCATCCGCTGCTTCCCAACCTTGGGTTTCCTACTTCGCCTCGAGCGACATCGCTGTCGCTCCCTTGCCCTGAACCGCCGTCTCCCTACCTCCCTATTGTCGAATCTTCGCGTGCGACATGCTTCAGCGAGCGGCTCGACCAACCGTCTTCACAAGCTAGCGAACACCGCGAGCGGTGTCGAGCCGGAAACCGCTTAAACACAGGAGTTTTACGCGAGTTGCTGAGCGTTGAGCAGGATTGAGCGGTTCAATTCCTCGACGTTCACGCGCTTGCCTTCCCGCGCCAGCCGCAGCGCCTGCCGAGCGAGCGGATCACGGGGATCGAGCCGCACGGCCCGCTCGAGTAGCTCCACCGCCGCCGGACGGTCGTTCTCGCTCGAGGCGATCGCCCCGCGCTCCAGCATGGCGTACGCGTCGCCGGGTGTGCGCCCGAGCGCCAGCGCAAACTCGTGGTCGGCGCGCGCCAAGTCGCCGAAGCGCAGAGCGATGCTCCCAGCCACCAGATACGCCTCGTCGCTGAGCGGGTTCAGGTTGGCGGCAGTGCGCAAGCGCGCGTATGCGCTCTGCGGCGCACTCCTCCAGACCCGCGCCGCGCTCTGAACCTCCAGCTGGCTCAGCCAGGGAGCCGTGAGCGACAGGGCCGCCAGCACCGCCGCGATCGCGCCCACGCCGATGCCCAGCCGGGGAAGACCTGGGTGCCTCCAGCGTCCGGAGAGCCCCGGCGTCTCGGCGGTCTGGTCAGCCTGGTGAGTCGATGGGACAAGCACTCGCGGGGCAAGCGCGCACGCAAGGCCGAGCAGTGCAAACGCCGGCGCCCCCAGCCCCGCGAACTCCCAGAACCAGTCGAACGAACCGTGCACCATCCAATAGGCGAACCCGCCCAGCGCCGCCGCCGTCACCGAGCGGACGAGCGGATCTGGGCTTCGCAGAGCGCGCGCCGCCGCCAACAGCGCCGCGCCAAGGCCGATCAGCGCCAGCAGCGTCCCGATCAGGCCCGTCTGCGCGAGCGTGCGCAGCTCGACGCTGTGCGGGTAGTGCGGGGTCTCGTAGCTGCGACCGTGTGCGAGATATTGCTGCTGGAAGTTGTCCGCGCCGATCCCACCCAGCGGATGGGCGGCGAATTCGTTCAGCGCCACTCGATAGAAGTCATAGCGATTGCTCCCCAGACCGCTCGTCAAGCGATTGCCGCTGCCGTTGGCGGCGTACCCACTGCCGCTCTTGAAGGTGTCCCAGCCGTGTTCGATCCGCGTGAGCGGATTACCGGCTGCCACCAGGCCACCGATCAGGATCGCCACGAGAGTCAGCGCCGCCAGCGCCCCAATGCCCCGGCGGATCCGTGCCGCGGCGGGCGCTGAGCAGGATCGGCGGTGTTCGATCGCCGCGCCCAACGCGACCACCAGCCCCACCGCCAGAGCCGCGAGGAACGTCTCCGTCGTGGCGGTGTGCACAGCGCCAGTGGCATTCTGACCGTGTTCGAGACGTTCACCCACGCGCAGCACCGACGGCGCGGCGGCACCGATTCCCGCCGCCGCCGGTACGAGCACCGCGAACGTGCGGGTGCGTCCCGGCAGCAGCGTGAACACGAGCACGAGCATCACCGGCGTCGCGTACAGCGATCCCCGGCTCACGCTGAGCAGCGCGATCTCCGCAAGTAGCACCGCCCCGCCGGCGAGCAGCCCGCGCGCGCTCCAGTGCAGGCTCCGCTCGCGTGCCAACAGCAGCGCCGGCCAGAATGCCATCAGCCACTGGGCGGCGTTGGCGTTGGCGTAGCCCGACGGGTAGACGAGGCGATCCCCGGGGAGCAGCTTGTCCAGACGCGCGGCGCTTGTGGCGGCCCCGTTCACATGCAGCGCGACGAACGCCGCCAGGCAGATCATCGCCAGTGTCCAGGCCCCTACCAGCAAGGCCGCGCTGCGTCCGCGCTGGGGCCAGAGCGCGAACAGCGCGAACACGAGCAGGTACAGCAGCGTTCGATTCGCCCCTTCCCAGGCGTCGCCCGGCACCGCCGCCCAGAGGATCGAGAGGAAGCTGAAGAGCGTGTACAGAGCCAGGCAGCCAATCGCTATTCGCACGGAAGCCGGCAGCTCGCCAAGGCGCAGCGGAATGCTCGACAGCGCGATCCCCAACAGCGCCAGCACGATCAGCCCCCCCGGAGCCCAATGCGTGACCGGGTAGCCCGCCTGATCGGTGGCCCACACGACGAACAACCCCAGCCCCGCCAGCGCCGGCACCGTCGCCGGGGCCGCTCGGAAGGTGGCGAGCAGACCGCCTCGGGCTTCGTCCAGCGCCGGCTTCGTGGCGGATGTGGACATCTTGCGCCGAGGCTATCGGGAGCGCCGTACCGTAGAGGCCGTGGACAAACTAAAGTGCGCTCTCAGCCATGAGCTCAACCGACGACCTGCTCCAGAACGCTCGCGAGTATGCCGCAAGCTTTGACAACGGCGAGGTGCCGCTCCGGCCCGCTCGCAAAGTCGCGGTGCTCGCATGCATGGACTCGCGCATGGACCTCGTCGGCCTGCTTGGCCTGGAGCTGGGTGACGCCCACATGATCCGCAATGCGGGCGGGGTCGTCACCGACGACGCGATCCGCTCGCTGGCGATCTCCCAACGAATGCTCGGCACGCGCGAGATCGTGCTGATCCACCACACCGACTGCGGCATGCTCACCTTCTCCGACGACGAGTTCAAGCGCTCGCTCCTGGACGAGACCGGCATCAAGCCGGCGTGGGCCGTCGAGGCCTTCGACAACCTCGAGGAGGACGTGCGCCAGTCGATCGCCCGCATCCAGGCGAGCCCGTTCATCCCCCACAAGGACAGCGTGCGCGGGTTTGTCTACGACGTGCACACGGGTACGGTGCGCGAGGTGTCCTGACCGCGGAGCGCCCCGCGGCCCGCGGAGCCCTGACCCGCAGAGGCCGCGGCATGACCGGTGAGAGGCGGCGTTGCACGACGCGAGGGCGGATAATCGGCCCGGTGCAAGACGCCGAGGAGCTGGTCCGCTTCTATGACGAGGGCTACACACGGGATCCCGCCGAGGCGGCCCTCTATGCGCGCTGGCGCGCCCTCGGCGCGGTTGGCAAGGCTGACCACGTGCTCGAGCTGTGTACGAAGGCGGGCGTGGGGGTGGGCGGGCAAACGCTCGAGGTCGGCTGTGGCGATGGCGCTTTGCTCTCCGAGCTGCACCGTCGTCGCTTCGGCGGGCGCCTCTCGGGCGTCGAGATCACGCAGGCCGCCGTAGACATTGCGCGCGAGCGCGCAGAGATCGACTCGGTCGAGCTCTACGACGGGAGCCATCTGGAGGTGGCGGATGGAACCTACGAGCTCGGCATCCTCTCCCACGTGCTCGAGCACGTTCCCGACCCTCCGGCCCTGCTCGCCGAGGTCGCCCGCGCCTGCAGAGCGGTGCTCGTCGAGGTGCCCCTCGAGGAGAACATCTCAGCCAAGCGAGCCTCCAAGCGCGAGCACGCCGACGAGGTCGGCCACCTGCAGCGGCTCTCTCGCGAGGGGGCGCGCCTGATCGTCGCGCGCGCCGGCCTGCGGATCGCCTGCGAGCTGGAGGATTCCCTGCCGCTGGAGGTACATCGGTTCTTTGCCAACACGCGTGCCCAGCGCGCCAGCGCGAGCGCCAAGTGGGCCGTGCGGGTCGGTATGCACCGGGTCACGCCCGTTGCGGCCCGGCGTCTGTTCACAGTGCACTACGCCTGTCTCTGCCTGCCTCCCCAAGCATGCCGGCATGGGTGACAGGGTTTCGGAATAGTGAGGTCGAATAGGGTCGCGCATGGCGACTTACTCTGCTGATCCAACAGTCGGCACAGGCACAGATACCGCCATGCACAGGCCACCACGCACGAGGACACACTGGCTGCTCGCCGTGTTGATCGCCCTTGTCTGCGGCGGAGCGCTGTCCTTCTCGACCTGGAGCAACACGCCAAACTGGAGCAACGCGGACTCACTGTTCTACCAGTCGATGTCTCTGGAGCTCGATGGCCACTCTGCCCAGGCGGCGCGCGCAACCGTCTTTGGGAGTCCTCTCGCCCGGCCCGCGATCCGTCAGGAGCCGAGTGTGGCAGACCCCCGCTGGCAGAGCTTCGAGAGCCAGTTTTCCCGACGGCGGTGGTTGGTTCCCATGCTCACCGCCGCGGTTCGTCCGATCGCCGGTGAGCGGGCGCTCCCTGACGTGGCAATCATCGGCTACCTGCTGTTCGGCGTGGCACTTTTTTTACTCCTGGCGTCACGATTCGCGATGGCCTCCTCAATCGGCACCGTCGCCCTGTGCCTAGCGCTCGGGCCAGTCCGCGAGTGGGGTTTGCGACCGATGACCGATAGCTGGGGACTTTTCCTCTCAGTCATGGCCATTCTCAGCATCTCGGTTGTCATGGCGCGCGGGCGCAGGTGGCTGCCCCTGTGGATCGCGATCATGCTGGCCTTGAGCTTTACGCGGGACTTGGCAATCATTCCCCTGGCGGGCCTGGTGGGGTTGATGCTCGCGGATCGCGACCAGACTCGTCGTCGCCCCGCGCTGATCCTGGCCTGCGCTGGGGTTCTGGCGACGATCCCCGCCTACCTGCTGTTCGGAGCATCGCTGCGACTGACCTTAGCCTTCCAAATCAACGGGTTTGAGATTCCAAGCGCGGCGCACGCAACCTGGTCCTACGTGGCGGCACACTATCCCTCCCTCTTCTTCGGGACGGTGAAGGCCGACGTTCGCTACGCGGCTTCCCATCCTGTCGTTGGATTGACTATCGCGATTGGCCTGCTCGCTCTATTCACCATTCCCGCCAGGCGAGATACGTTGATCCTCCTCATGCGCGGAGCGGCCTTCGGATGGCTGATCCTCTTCGCTCTCGATCCGGACTTTTCCGGATTCCGCTATGAGCTCACGATCTTGCCTTCAGTCGCCGTCGGCCTGTGCTCGCTGGCGGAGTATGCCGTGCGATGGTTTGGCCGCCAGGCTTCGGCCCAGCAAAAGATCAATCCTCTGACCGCCTCGCCGGACGGGTAGCGGCAGAGAACAGCAGCGACAGCACCCTGCCCATCAAGTCGTCCGGCACCGCCTGCGGATCGGCCAGCTTCTGGCGGGCGATACCGTCGGCCAGCGCGTCGATCGCCACCGCCAGCTGCTCCGCCGGGATCTCCAGCTCCAGCTCGAACTCGCGCACCCCATCCTCGATCAGCCTCGTCAGCAGCTCGCGCATCTGCGCAAAGCGCGCCGCCACCTTCGGGCGCATCCGCGCGTCGCGCACGCCGTAGGCCCAGAACTCCATGAACAGCAGCAGCAGCTCCGGCTCGCGCTCGATCATCGTCATCCACTGCCGCGCCCCGCCCGTCGCCCGCTCGGCGACCGAGGAGCGCGCGCCGACGGCCTGCGCGATCTCGCGCGCGTGCCCTTCGATCTCACGATCCATCAAGGCCAGGAACAGATCCTCCTTACCGCCGAAGTTCGAGTACAGCGCCCCCGTCGAGAACCCGGCCTCGGAGGCGATCTCCTCGACCGAGGCGCCGTGAAAGCCACCGCGCGCGAACACCGTCCGGGCAGCGCTCAGCAGCCGCTCGCGCGTATTTGCCTTGCTCTGCTCGCGCGTCATCCGCGGCGTGCTCGTGGTGAGCGCGCTCGTGGTGCGCGGCGTGTCGGGCGTGCTGGGCGCGCTCGACACGCCGGGCGTGCTCGGCATCTGCTCGACCTCCATTGCCGTCATTCTACTTGACAGAGTAATCGCTATTGCGATAACGTCCATTATTCGCTCGTGGCGGTCGATGTTTGATGACCGTCCTCGAGCAAACGGCGACCCTCGGAACGGTGACCCTCGGGTCCCGCATCCGGCAAACCCGCTCGATCAAACCCGTCCGATAGGAGCAGCCGTATGGCGACAGTGACCTCTCCCTCTTCTCTCTCCTCTCACCCAGACGCAAACCTGGGCAGTCTCCCGACCGACTCGATCACCTACGCGGATCTCTATGCGCGTTGGGAGCGCGGCAACTGGCAGGCGACTGAGCTGGACTTCACCGAGGATGCTCGGCAGTGGCGGGAGGACTTCACCGAGTTCGAGCGCACCGCCGCCATCTGGAACTACTGCCTGTTCTTCTGGGGCGAGGACGCCGTCGCGGACAACCTTTCCCCCTATATCGACGCGGCTCCGCTGGAGGAGCAGAAGTATTTTTTGACGACTCAGCAGGTCGACGAGGCGCGTCACGCGGTTTTTTTCAAGCGTTTCATGCAAGAGGTCTGCGGCATCGGCGACGGCTCGATGGCCAGTGGCCTGCAGGCGATCAAGCCGCAGTTGACTCCTGGTTTTCGCAAGATTTTCGACCGCCTGGACACGATGGCCGACGAGCTGCGCGCCGATCGCTCCCCCGCCCAGCTCGCGGCGGCGGTGACCCTCTACCACATCGTGATCGAGGCCTCGCTCGCGCAGCCGGGGCAGCATTTTATTTGTAGTTATTTGGAGCGACGCGACCAGCTGCCGGCCTTCCGTGAGGGCATGGCGAACATCGCCGCCGACGAGCAGCGCCACATCGGCTTCGGCGTCAAGCTCCTCTCCGACCTCAATCGTGAAGACCCCGTCGGGGTGCCCAAGGCGGTCGCTCGCATCCTGCGCGACGTCACCCGCTACACCGCCCAGGTGCTGATGCCCCCGGGCTGGGACGAAAGCTACATAACCGTCTTCGGCGCCACCTACGACGAGGTCGGCGTCGAGGGCCTGACCTCGATGACCACCAAGTTGCGCTCCGCCGGCCTGGCCTCGGAGACGCTCCCCGGACCCCCGCTCTTGCCCACCGGCCTGTCCCACCTCGAGGTCTCCCAGCGCGGGCGCACGCTCGCCCAAGCCGGTGTGATCGGCGTGCGCGAGGGTCCCACCAAGCGCGACTCCGAGACCCTTGCGCTGCTGTTCGAC
>Ga0182024_10024368_pt1 | contig 10760 bp, 5 predicted proteins | sample P32metaG_FD_120480 | JGI IMG/M metagenome (GOLD analysis project Ga0182024, IMG submission 120480) | Permafrost microbial communities from Stordalen Mire, Sweden - P3-2 metaG (Illumina Assembly) | ecosystem: Environmental > Terrestrial > Soil > Wetlands > Permafrost | place: Sweden: Stordalen...
CTTCCCACAAGACCTTGAAAATCGAGAAAACCGATTTTCACATTCCCACCGCCACGACGACGACTGAACAATCTTTCCACTTAAAAACCCGAAAAACCGGTCCAGACAACCGGAGCCATCTCACGACCTCCCAATAAGTCATCCTTGCGCCGATTCAAGCTGAGCCTCGTCTCGCGACGAAGGGCCTCTCGGATCCTCGTGTTAAAGCGCTCCTTCGAGGCCCTCACGCGGTCCGGTGTGTCGCTGGGCAGTTTTTTGATCAGGTCAGTCAGTAGTATCGGCATTGCAGTTCCTCTTACCTGACAATTTGGAAAGTCCGATTCACCATACTTGATTTGTCGAAATTGAATTCATTCGATTTCAGTGACCCCTGCAAGGATGATTAGGTGTTGAACGGCTTGAACCCACCTAAGACATCGAATTTAGTGAACCAACTCCCCTACTGGCTTCCCATAACTTCAAGGTGCCATCTGCACAGAGATTATCGAAATGCCATCTGATACGTTCCAGGATTTGGCTGTCTGAAAAGAGGATACCGAGTTCACAGTTTCGGCTGAAAGCATCGTCGGTCAGGTTCGCGCTCGACAGAATAGCCTGATCGTCAATGAGAGCGACTTTTGCGTGTAGTTTCCCAGGCCTGCCGGCAGAATTCCGTTCCCGTTTGTCCAGCGGCCAATAGTAGATAGCGGATCGAAGCCGAACGATCTCAGGAAAAGCGTTCAATGCATCCATCGAAAGCTGCCCTTGCGACGATTCCTCAAATTCAAGAATCAGGCGCACACGCACTCCCCTATTCAGCGCTTGCACGAGGGCATCCGTGAGTTGATGGATTTTGTAGGCTGCAAATGTTACCAACAAGATCTCGCGTTTGGAGGATGAGATTAGGTCATAAAAGACTTGGTCAATCCGTCGCGCAGGAATCTGGCTGCCAGGCGTTGGCCCGCTCCAGAGCAGTTCAATGAAGTGTTGCTCTTGCCACTGGAACAATATTGACGAACAGAGTTCGAGTGATATCGCCAACGACTTCCAGGACATCACCGACTCAGATTCACGAATAACGCTCTCGAGACAATGAGCAGCGTCGTTGTTGTTGGTAGCCGGCATGCTGGCGATTAATGCGGCACTACGCACGGCCTCGGGCGCATTATTGAGCACGCTACACACTGCCTGGAGCCACGGCTGATGTGACCTGCGAATCAGGTCTTGGATAGACGAACTGAGCGGCGATGAAATCATGTCGAATTACTTAAAGAAGCAGGTCTGGGCACCGGAAAACGTCTCGACTAGAACAGATCGATCGAGGTAACGATTGCCGCGCTCACATGACGTTTCAGGCGAGAATTGACAAGCGTGACAGCAAGAACCGTGGATTCCTCGGCCTGTCGTGTCGGGATGGTGTTCAGCGCAGAGGGGGTCGGAGGCGCATAACCGCATGCTTTCCATCGCCTGTTGGAGATGACGCCCAAGAGTTAACGGATCTCCCAACTCAACCAATCCCCCCAGAGTGCCTTCACTGTCGGGAGCGGCCGTATATAGCAGAATTCCTGCCATCGGTCCCCCGGATTCCTCCGGTTGGCGAGAGTAGAGACGCTCGCGAACACTAGCTGCCGAGTACCCGCAATCCAGGACAAACTGGCGCATTAGGGCGTGTGCTAGCGAGTGCAGGATGACAAGTCGTATGCCAGGGAAGTGTTCGCCGACTGGTGTCAGTTTGCGCAGCTTGCGCCAAGCTTTGTGCGACTCTAAGAACTCCTCCTGCAATGCCTTTACCTCTGGCTTCGTCTCCCAGCAGCGAAGCACTTCTTCACGAACCCGTAAGAAGATGCCTTCACCCCGCACCTCCGATGCCGGAAGCCAAGTGGGACTTTCCCGCCGCAACGCGGTCATTCTATCGTCTATAACGACGGTTGCCTCGGCAAAGTCGGAATTCGATTCGATCCGCGTAAAGCCCAGCAATGCCCGCACCTCTCGAATACGTTCAACGAGAACAGTGTTCTCAAAACTCTCCTCGAAGCCCTTTGGCGGCGCAACTTGCCTTAGCTTGAAGTCCTTGCCTTCGGAAGCGGCGCTCGGATTGGAAAAAATCTCCCATTCCGGCAACTTCAAATCTTCAGCGTTTGAGTGGTCATTTGAAGGTCCCAGGCGCCTCGATTCGATTGCAGCCCAAATGTCCTTCTCCTGGAACTCGCTGAATAGAGGGATCAAGGGTTGAAACTTCTGAAGCTTCTTTCCGATGAGGTGCACATCGTCGAGACTCTCCAGGTCTGCCAACTCTTTCCACTGTTCCTCGACAAGTTTGCCGAGTTTGTCGGTTGCTCGGGGGATTGCCAACGCAGAAAGGGCCGTGGGAAACCAGCTGTTCGAGGATCCAAGGAGAATCGCCTTTCCAGGTTCCTTGCATTTGGTGTTGTCTGTCCTGCGCAGGTGCGGATGGTGAGCAGGACATGAGAACGCTGCATCAGTATCAAACGCATCTGCCATGCGACGTTCAACTGCACAGGAATTGCATTTCACAATAATGTCCGAAGCATCGCCAGAAGCGCCAAACTCACGCAGCGTCAACACTGCCGGCTGACAGGGGACATTTCCCTTATGTACAAAAGCGATCCATGGAAAATCAGTCAGATGCCCTTCCCTGCACGCAAGCAAAAAGCGGACTGACAAGGCAGTCGGCGGCTTTCCGCCCAAACTCTTTAGGCAGCCTTGGTGAACATACGCTGTCTTGTCTGGACGGTATGGGTCTTGTACAAGCTTGAAGACGCCCGATTCCACGGTGGCGAGGGTATCGCATAGTGAGCAGCGCATCCACCTTGGAAATGGCACCACAGGCACGCCGACAGCGGGCGCAGCTGGATCACGTTCATTTCCGTCCAACTTGATTGGGGGCAAGTAAAGGCGAGAAACTTGTGGGCCAAGGCGTTTCTGAATGGCGGCGACAAGCCGATCTTCCTGAACTTCGGTGCAATAGCGCGTATCCCAATCGTCCAGCCCCATTACTAAGGCAGACATATTCGGCAAATCGATCAGCGACCCGACACCAAATGTGAAGATCAGTTGGCTGGGGCGGAGTTCGCCAAGTTCATTCATTTAGATTCCCTCATTCTGCCGTCAGCCCGGTGGAGCGCTGGTCGAGTACCAGATCCGTTGTGCCTTCCACATCTCTCAGTGAGTCCAGACAGGTGAACATCTCCCAATCGTTGGCGGAAGCATGTTCCAGAAGAGCTACCGTGGCACCACCCTCAGATTGATAACCTAGGTGGTATTCCTTCTGGTTATGTACACGGCTAAGCCATTCATCTCGCCTGCGATTGAGCTGATCGCTCATTCGCTGGCTAGCTGATAGATCGTGTGTAGCGCTCTCGGAACGTTGCGTGAGTTGATTGAACACGAGAGCCATACGGGGATCAGTGTCCTGCAATGCTCCCGCCTTGAGATTCGCATTCAATCGTGCATCCCAGAGTCTCATGAGGGCCACCAGCACGCCCGACAAACCGCGGTCCAAGGCGCGTGCAGAAAACGGCGTGACTGACAGGGCCTCCACATGTTTGAAAAAAGTATCGTGGTAGTGTTCGAACCGCTCGTAGTGAGATAGATCCCGCGGTCGAGCCCAATTGAAGATAGTTCCAACCAAACCAGGCCCGTCCACAGTGCGGCCAACGCGGCTGGTTGCCTGAATGTACTCCGACGTGCTTTTTGGTTGGCCGGCGACCAGCATCAATCCCAAACGGTCAATATCGACGCCTACCGAAATCATGTTGGTTGCCAGGACCACGTCATAGGGTACCGGCGTGCTGGCCTGCTTACCCTCTTTTCGTTCTGTCGCCCTCTGAAGTTCTGCCGCTTTGTCGAATACAGCTTCCAGCCGCTCCAAAATCCGCGGAATATCCGTGCCAGCTTTGCGTGAGGTCAACTCCTCGATTAAGCGTATCCGGCGTTTCGCGAGCCCACGCTGATCAGCGTCGCGAAGGCGGGCTTTGATGTCGTCCTCAACCAACCGGCGGGTTCCTGCCAGCTCTCTAATCGAGTTGAAGTAACCGGCCACCGTCATCCAAGGGTCAGCAAGGTTGTCGTATTTGCCGTAAAGAACCTGGGCGGCGGCCATATGAGCCACGTAGGAACGGATCATCGCAACAGGGTATCGGCGTCCAAAAGCGCAAATTCCCAGGTATCGGCGCCCAGGGGAGTCCGATCCTACGGGGCGTTGCAACGCAAAGAAACTATCGCGAATGCTGGTACCCTGCGGCGGGAAGACATCAAGCTTCCTGACAAAAAGCTTTTGAACTTGGTCGGGTGCTCGCCGAATCGTGGCGGTTGATGCAACCACCTTTGGTCGTACCTTCTTGCCATCTACTTCCCATGAGCACAATTCATCAACGGCGGCTTCATAGAGGCCGACCATCGATCCAAGCGGCCCGCTAATCAAGTGCAACTCGTCCTGGATAATTAGATCAGGAGGCCGCAGAAACCCGTGAGGCTGGGTCTTCACCGGTGGCAGACCATTCCTCGCCGGATGCGATGCACCATCCTCGATTTCGGGCGAGAGGAATCCATGCCGCGGACAGACTCCGTTCACCTTCCCGAAGAGCATCTGCGTTTCGCCCTTCCATGGCATTTGGGCAAACTTGTCTACGGTAGCGATCAGTAAGGACGGGGGCCGGCGATAGATCTCCTCATCCACAACCATCACCGGCAAACCCTCTTTAGGCGCTTTGGCTTCTGAGAACTCACAGCGGCCAAGATCGTCACCGCAGTACGTGACGCACCGGCCTATATCGCTGGGCGCTTCATACACACGGATGTGCCGTTCCTGAATCCCGCTCCCGCACCATGGACAGGAAGTGATCTGCTGAGGAGTGCCGCCGTATGCCGGTCTTCCGCCGGTATTGCGCTGACGAAGTGCGTTGGCGGCAGCAATAAGCGTGTTAGGTGAAGTCTTGTTCCCCACCCAGAGCCCGATGCGGAACGGAGTTTCACCCCACTTACCGACGTCCGTCTTCCGAATCGTCTCGCAGGCGCACATCAACGCAGTTGCCCGCTGAAACTGTTGCAGGGTCAACAGGCGCAACGTGTACCGCATGAGCACCGCGATGCCCTCATCGCCGCGGCGGCCGGCAACCACACCTTGGAGGCGACGCAACACCAGGATGTAAGCAGTCAGGCCGAGGTAGGCTTCTGTCTTTCCGCCACCTGTGGCAAACCACAAGAGGTCGGCGACGGCATCGGTCTCATGGCTCCGGTCCGGATGGTGCATATCCGTGAGGCTTGGCAAATTGAGAAGGATGAAAGCGATCTGAAACAGACGCCAACTTCGATTCCCGGCGACATCCAGCGACTCAATCCCATCCTCTATCTTCAATTCCTTCTTGCGCACCTTCCGAGAGAAGATCGAGTGAATGCGTTGCTGCCACATGGCGCGATTAGCAAAACGGAAAGCTTCCTCTGCCAGGGAGTTTGCCTCGATCAGGTCGATCCCTGCTTTGATTCGGAGCTGTGCCCGCTGGCAGCCCTTCACAGCTCTCATTGCTGCGTCCTGATACGCGCCCAGTTTTTCGCTTGGGGCGGTCAGCTTTGCCTTCTCCGCACCAATCCAAATGCCGTACGCGGTTTCGATGTGCCGCAGGGTGCCCACCAGCTCTTGCTTGGGCATCTCCGCCAACACCTTCATGTCCAGTACCAGACCGTTCAAATTCTCGTCGTCTGCTTGCGAGCGCGGAGTCTGTTGAGGTACCTCGAAACTGGGCATCCATTCGGTCTCTACAGCAATCGCCCGCTCCGCCAGCAGCTCAGGCAGGGTGGCGTGAACAGAAATCCCGTGACCAACCGCAAACTCGCGCTGGTGGCGATAGAGCATTTCCAGCGTTTCTGTCTCTTCCCTTGTTAATGGGTCCATCTTGGATAGGTCAGCGGTGACTCCCTTACGCTGAACAAAGATTGGCTGCCCCTCGGTGCCCCGCACGCGTATCTTTGGTTGGAATACCCATACCTCGTCCTTGGGCTCGCCGCGGCGTGTCCGTTCCGGCTGCTGGTTCACAAGGAAGAGTGTGACGATCCAGCCATCTTTCGTCAGACGCATGCGCCCCTGCATCATTACGAGTGGATAGTCGTTACGCAATTGCACGGGTTCAATGATTCCGTCTTTGAGCAAAAGAGTCTTCGGCTCAACAACGACCGCCTTTCGCTTCCACACAGGTGCGGGACTACCATCCTTCTTTTTCTGTGTGGGACTGTGGATGCGCTGGTAATGGCCCCATTCGACATCCACGACAATCTCACGGATGTCGGCGGTAACGACAAAGCTCATGCCCATTGAAGATGGAAAGTAAGTCCCCACAGGAGGGACGCCGGTATCCGGAGCGCCTTCCTCACCTTCATCACCGCCGGTAGTGGACAATTCATCCAGTTCGCCCCCGGGAATTTCACTGCTCTTGGGTGCGAGCATGCCAACCAGGTAACGGCCGTAAACGTGGTCCTCGTATTGGTTGAGTTCTTCATCTGGTCCACCCGCAGGGCCGAGAAGGTCACGTACAACCATGTCAGTCAATTCGTCACGAATTGCGGCAGGAGTTATGGTAGGTAGCACTGTTACAGCCGTCGTCATACTTGAGCCCATATGGTCTTCACCGCTTCAAAGAACAATCGTTGCCGCGCTTCCACTTTGCCTTTGGGAAACGCCCCGGTCTCGTCGGCCCCAATGAAGGCATTCTGAAACGCCGTTGGGAGAGATGCTGCATCAACATCAGGGAGTTCCCCTGCCAGGATTTCATTCCAGATTATGTTGCTGCACCCATAGTCATCCAGCTTGTCATTGTAGACATCGTTGCTGCTGCTTAGATTCTGCAGGTCCTTGAGGAGCAGTACCATTCCCATCTGGTTTCTGGTCTGGTCAAAGGTTGCGGAATCGAACAAACCTGTTGCCGAGTCTGTAAAGAGCGCGTGATTGACCTCGTTATGAGCGTATATGTGTTCCAGGTGCATGCCGTATCGACGTCGATTGGTTTTGTTGAATCGCTCTTCAATTTCCGCGCCAGAGGCACTGCAATAGCTCGGCTTGTCCAGCAGCTTGCTAAAGTGCCTGTCGATACGCATCAACAGGTATTTGCTGAAGTTGACCAGATTGTTTCTGGAATTCTTGAAGCGCTCAAAGGTGAAAATATCAGGGACACTGCCGGAAAAGCCCTTCTCCAGAAGCTCCTCTTCTTTCAGTATCTCGATCACGAGATTGTCAAACACTACGCGACACTCAGCAACGCTCTTGTTTCGAAGCGCTTCATTCAGGCTGTAGATAGTTCTCTGGAATGTGTTGCTCTCATAAACACCTAAAACCCTCAGGATCGTGTGCAATTGGTCGAACTTGGCTGAGATCGTGCGAATCTTCTCTTCACGTTGCGGGTCATCGAAAACGACAGCCGACATGATCAGCAGGTATTGCTGATTTTGTTCGAGGAGCTTGTTGTAGAGCAGGTGTTCGCGCTCGCTTGTGTAATCTGTCCTGAGTTCCTGATACAGCCTGGCGAAATATTGAATCTCGTTTTTGATTCGTGAAAAGAGAATCTCTGGATCGCGGAAATCCCCGAAGTGCTCGCGGAGTTCCGGCCGGCGATAAATCTCGTAGTGATAGTCCGTCTCGTACGACTTGTATTCATCAGCGCCTTTGGCAAACTTTGCCCTGAAATACGTGCGGAAGAAGTCGTCAAGAGAGATTGTCGCTTCCGTGGAGTTCCGCAACTCGGTGCGATAGTAAAGATCCTGGAGGTCAACCCAAATCTCATTGGCTTCCTCTTTGGCCTTGGGTGGCAGGTTGCCGATGAGCTTGCCCTTCAGAATCTCGTACGGCTTCAGACCAAGACCGCGGTCGTTCACCACCTCGAAGATCATTGCTACGTTTTCCTGCCGCTCGATTCGGATCTCGACGATGGACACACGATCAAGGAGATAGGTGATGTAGTAGGTCAGCTTCGAAAGATCGAAGCCGCAGGAATCGGAATCGGATTTGAAGAAGGCATCGAAATAGTTGGCGATGGTGTTGTAGTTCTCCCTCAATCGCTTCTGCGTTTCGTCCACCGCGATAAAGGTTGTTCCTTCCACCAAAGCGCGTAGTTGCACCTCGCGGTTCTGGTTGAATATCTTGAATCGGGTCGCGCCGCCAAAATCATCTTCCTCGAAGATCAGGGGTCGCAACGCTCCGGGCTTGAATGTCTTGCCATTGGTTTCAGGGATGCTTTCAAGCTTCAGAAGAATTTGGTAGAGCTTGATCAGCATGAGTAATAGCGTCGTCAGCCGTTGCTGACCATCAACGATGCTGGTCGACGTTGGTGAAGTGTGAGTCAGGTAGGTATTAAGGAAATAGGGATCGAAATGCTCCAGGACATCGTGCTGAATTTGCTGTGGAACAGTCTTCTGGCGTTTGCCCAACTCGAAGCGCACCTCAAGGTCGTTCAGCAGCGTCTCTACCTGTTCGTCTGTCCACTTGTATTCACGCTGGTAGATGTCAATGTAGTAAGACCTTTGGGCATTGAAAACGGTGCGAATGAACTGGTCGTGAGGCGTGATCAGTTTCTGGACGGTTGTCTGGGATGGAACAGGGTTTGGCATCGTTATTTCTTTTCGAAAAGTGAGAGGGCGGGAACGAGATTCACATCAGATTTCTTATGGCCGCGCTTGCCGGTCGCCTTTGGTTGCTTTCCGAGAATCATCGCTTCGGCCTTTTCCTCGGCGTAACGCGCATGATTCAGAGTAAGCAGGCGATCGAGGACTTCGCCCCTGGCGTGTTCACTCAATGAATAGCGCACTCCGTTCGCCGTTTCATGAAATCCATGATCCAGATGAAGATCGTCCCAACCATAAGCAGCGGCGACCGCCCAATCCATTTCAACGTGAAGAGTGCGGAGCAAGACAATGTCGTCGGAGTTGTCACTGGGGTTATGAAATCTGTTATATATGCTGGTCAGCCCTTCATTTCTGCTAATCATGAGTTCGTCTCGATGCCCATGGTAAGAGGACCCAACTCGAACGAGCCGCGTGGGATCGTGGGGAAATGGAAACGTGTCGAATGCATCAGACGTACTGTAGCGCAGTCTTTCTTCCAGACGGGAACTGTATTGCCTTGCCCAAGCTTCATGAATTGAAGACTGAAGGGTTGCAAAGTCTGAAGGACATTGGGTATCGAATAGCTTTAACGCATGCGAAAAAACCCAATTAGGTGAGTAAAACCGAAACGAGAGATGCTTTGTAGTTATAGCGCAAACGAGCAACCGCTCCTTTTTCCTGACCGCGTCCAAAAACTGCTGCCGTTTGTCCCAATAGAGCCAATAGCGTTGTTCGTGAACTTGACGAGTTAGGGAATCTCTTGTTGGTTTCACGCGTTCAGTCACGACCCTAAATGGGAATGCGAACTGCGATGACTCAACGAAGTCTCGCGTCCCAAAATCAATGGCCCAGAGAGTTGGGCTCAGGTCAGGTGAGGTATTAAACAACTTGCCGTTTAGATACGGGAAGATCACTTCCGAATTCTGCTCCGATGAGGATAGAGCAAGATTTCGCTCACTAGGTGTGATTATGAATCCATCTCCGTTGAGCGTCGGACCTTGTGTGTATTTGATTTGTTGGGCCAACGGGTTGGGTAGTGACAACGTAGCCGACTTAAGATACGAATTGATCGACTCAACAGTATGTTCGTTCAGTGTTCGCTCTATCGGAATTCGCTGTTTCGCGACAAACAATTGCGCGGCAAATACGTTTGCGAAACCGGGCCATGGGAAACTTGGTACAGCTCGATAAATGATGGCTCCCCAATCCAAAAGCGAGCCAAGTGCTACGTCGCGTGAATCACCTTCATTTATGCTATTGGTGGCCAAGAGACCGAAGAGCCCGCGCTGTGAAAGCAAGCAGTAAACGCGACGAACGAAGTAACAGCACAAATCTGCAGCGCCTTTCGATCTGTCCGTAGTGACCTTGAGGTAGCGCGCATACGGATCACCGAGCACCGTCGAGATCCGTTTTCCGCCCAAGAATGGCGGATTACCTACGAAAGCATCGAAACCATGGCGATGGAAAACTTCAGGAAATTCTAACGGCCAATGAAATGCCTTTCTCCTATCATCGCAACTGCTGGCATATTGAATTAGATCCTCGGCCCCCTTGGCCCAGTAATACATCATTCGATCAGCAGCAGATTCAAGCTCTTCCTCGTAAGCTGTTCTCTTTAATTCCTTCAGCTCCACTCCCACAAGAATGTCCGCCGCCGCTTTGAGCTTCGCGACCGCTTCTTCCGCCTCCGCACAAAGCGCGGCTTTGGCGGTTACCTGCTCAGACGTGTCGGATAGCACTGCTTCAAGCATCTGACGCTTCTTCTTCGCTTCCTCCACATGCCGCCAGAGGTTCATCGTGCTGAAGGCCACCTGCTTTACGCCGCCCGGCCGCAGGCTGAAGTCTTCCAACTGCTTGAAGTTGCTCAACCCCAGCAAAGAATCACCGCATTTGAAGGCGTGGTCAAGGAATGTAAATGGCCTCTTGGCATCCAAAGTGATGAGCCACACCGAGAGCTTAGCCATCTCCACAGCCATTGGATTGATGTCGACGCCATACAGGCAGCGGTCCGCAACGATGCGTCGAGCGATGGCGAGACGCTCGGTAGCATCTTGAGGTATCAGCCGTTCGCTTGGCGATCCGAGGGAGAATCCTCCTTCGGGTGTAGTCAATCTCTCGTTGGGGTGCCTCTTCTCTTCGTTCTCCCAGGATTCGACCAGCCGTTCGGAAAGGTA
>Ga0182024_10024369_pt1 | contig 10760 bp, 9 predicted proteins | sample P32metaG_FD_120480 | JGI IMG/M metagenome (GOLD analysis project Ga0182024, IMG submission 120480) | Permafrost microbial communities from Stordalen Mire, Sweden - P3-2 metaG (Illumina Assembly) | ecosystem: Environmental > Terrestrial > Soil > Wetlands > Permafrost | place: Sweden: Stordalen...
AGGGCTTCCTTCGTCGATTTATCTTCCGGAGCAATTGAGGGAAACCCGGCGAAGCTGTCCAGGCCGACTATACGCCGGACGTGGTTGAGAGGTTCCAGGATGGCGCTGAGATGGGCCCAGGTCATCAATCCCGCGCCCATGAATACGCCGCATTCGATGATCCAACCGGGAACCTCCAGTATCTGTTCGAAGATCTTGCTACGGCAGAGGAAGCGGCCTATGTCTCCACACGAAACGTATTTCGTGAAGCTTTGGAGTTTGTCGACGTCGGTTCCGGGACTGGATTTGTAATAGTTCTCCAGTTCGGCGTAGAAGCGCCGGGTGGAGGGGCTCTGATTCTGTTGGATGTTCAGTAACGGTGTCACCGCAGTTTCCTCGCTCAGGCAGGCCCGTCGGTTCCGGCCCGCACGACCGTGTGCGGAGGAACGTCGCCGTGTATCCGCGCCGCGTTTCCTATACGGGTCAGCTCGCCTATGGTCACGTTCATGTGTGTCGTTACTCCCATTCCAACCAACGCCCCTGTACCCACGCTCACGTGACGAGCTTGTCGACGTGGATCATGCAAGAAGGTCCGCCTAGCATTTCCCGGCTAGGAAAGCTGCTTCCAATTCCAGCAGGCGGCGATTGCGTTGCAAGACGAAGCGGCAAGGAACTCCGGAGACTACGGCAAATTCCGGAACATTCTTATTCACAAAGCTCAACGCGCCTACTGCCGCTCCCAGTTCGATGGTTACGCCGGGCATGATCACGGCGCCGCAGCCGATCATCGCATGCTTTTTGAACACCACGTCGCCGCGGCGTGTGTTAGTGAACTCCGGGTCCACCATGGGGTTGCTCATAAAACCATCCACATAATCGTCGGTGGAAGTATAGACCGCAACCCGCGAAGATAAGCTAGAGAAGGATTCCATGTGGATCTTGCCGCCAGAACCAAACAGGGCTCCATAAGCCCCGATATGAACGTAGTCGCCCAGAACAATGCCCTGCGGGCCCGGTGATAACAAGCTAAAGCAGTCGATGCGAACGTTCGATCCCACGTGGATTTTTTTAGCGGAATAAAGAACAACGGATCGGTTCACCGACACGTTATCGCCCACCGAGCCGAGCATGTCTCTCAGCTCCGCAGTGGAGTATACCGATCCTAGGTCTGGGTAGGACATGGACTAAGCACCTCAATTCATAGTGTCAGAGCGTCGAAACTACTCTCACGGAGCATCGGCTGTTAGCTCCACTTCGAGTTCGGGAGAATTCTGGACTGCGGGGCACACTAACGCACCTCCGTGCGCCACGTTCCTTAGCCGAGGTAATGAAGAACGCCCGAAAAGATGCGGTCCGGGGTGGGCAACAACGGAATCGACGCTGTTTTGCGTCGGCACCCTAGTACTCCAGATCTCGTTAAAAGAAGGGCTCAAGTGCAATCAGCGCGACAAAATGGCGAGATAGTTTCCCTTCGAAAAGCCGGGCTCTCGATCAGACGGCAACTGATAGATGGTATGAGGGGTTAGCCATTCTGAGACGATCATGAGGCCGGCACTTTTCACCTGTCGGCGGCACGACACGATGTCCGGATAGAGGAATACGTGGTCTTCCTGCGCGATGTTGATTGCCATCGTCACGAACGCCCGTCCGCCCGGTTGCAGGCATTCGCGAACAGTCTCGAGTGCTTCCCGCGGATGTGCCAGATGTTCCAACAACTCGCACAACACTATAGCGTCGTAGTGATTCCGGAACTTGGGAGGGGGAGCCTTCAGGGGAAACTCTTCAGACAAGAGAATCCGCCGGGTTACACCGAAGTGTCTTAGCAGGGTGGTCGCTGTATTCCTCGCTTCTTGGTCTGTATCGTAACCCTCTATGATCCAATTCGGGAGTTCATCGTGGATGAGTTTAATCTCGTACCCGGTGCCGGCTCCCACTGCGGCGATCGCCCCCGTTGCCCCTGCAAGGTTTCCAAGGAAGGCTCTCAACTGCTGCATAATTTCGAAGCGATGATTGGTGAAGACGATCGACAACAAGAGTGCAAGATCATAAGCTGAACGCTCCACGTGAGCGGACGGATCTCCGAGTGTCTTGGAGGATGGATTCTTATCGAAGCGTTTCTGCAATTCCCGGAGGGCATTCACACGAGCAAAATAAGTCTCCATGAAGTCGGGGGGATAGTGAACTGCAACGAATTTCAAGATCTCGTCCGCGATAGGACCCAATTCCTCACCATGCATCTCATAGACCGTTGCCGCGGAGCATTGCAATAGTCTACCCAGTCTACCTTCCTGGGAGAACCTATCGTAAGCGTTCTTGTACTGAGGGTGTCTTTGAAAAAAATCGTCGAGCTCTTGTTCCACATTCCTCCAATGCGACCGCAGTTCTCAAGGTTCCACCCGGGCTTGCAGGCGTTGTGTTGACGGCGGGCGATATCCGCTGATGATCGAGGCGATAGAGTTTGGTCAACTTACACTTGCCGGTGAGCCATGATTACAGCGGGCTTCCACGTAGGCCTCGATTCGGGTTATGGAATCGAAGTTGCTCGGCACAAAGTCAGCATGGGGTATCTTGATTGAGAACTCCGATTCCAGAATCAACACCATGTCGACCAACTGTAACGAGTCTAACGCCCCTGATTCGAACAGGGATTCGTCGGGTGCAGGAACCACGGGCGCTACGGCGAGGCGTTCGATTATGGCTGCGATTTTTGTTCGTTTGTCCATCAGAGACCGGTTTCTTGTGTTTCGGGACGCGTCTTCTTATGAGTGTCATTGAGCCAGGTGAGTTCTCACAACAGCCGGTGCGTTTCTGAGACTTTTGGCATCCGTGTCCTACTAGGAAGGAGAACGCAGGCTCTAATGAACATCTCCACTGAACCCGACGTCATCGGCTTGATCGCCGATCATCCGTGGGCAGGCCAGTTTCAAGTAATCGGCTACCGATCTGGCGGCTTCTCGTTGCTGCCGCATGGCTTCTTCCGAACATGGCCGGACCAAATGCCGGATTTTGGCACCCTTTATATTGGTAGATGCTCCGGCTTTGGTGTCGGCTCGATCGTGAAGTATGACTCGACTAACCAGAGTCTGCGGATTGGGCGATTTTCCGCCGCTGGTTGTCGGTCCCGTTTCCTCCTCAACGGCCAGCACGATACCCGGACGATCTCTCCCTGTATGTTTTCCATCTTCGGGATGGGTCTGACAAACGCTCCTCCGTCCCAATACGGCGATTCCATCATCAAGAACGACGTGTGGGCCGGAGACGAGATAATGATGCTGGGCGGTGGCGGCGTTGAGAACGGTTGTATCATTGCAGCTCAATCGCGACTGTCTCCCAATTTCCGCTCCGAAGCATATGGTTTTTACGGGGGCGCTCTCGCAAGGCTAGTGAGCTTTCGTTTTTCCGAAAAAATCAGGGAGAAACTCCTGGACCTGACGTGGTGGGACATGCCGCTGACCTGGATTCGGGAAAACGATGATTTCTTCCTGATGGATATGCGTGCAGATGAAGGAAGAAGCCTGGAACCGCTCGCACAATTAAAGGAGCGGAAACTGGCCGCCGTTACTGCACCTGCTTGAGAGCCGCGCAGGCTTCCACTCGTACAGATGCAGATCACGGTCGCCTTTTGCCTTAGCCAGTTCTTCGAGAGGATTATGAGCCTGGAAACCGATCAAACGCTTGTGTTCAAAGAGGTCGCAACATTGACCAGTCAAGCGAACACCGAGGAGGCGTTACGAGTATTGGCGGTTGCGCTGCGTGCGGGCCATATGGACGCCGAGGGATCCGAAAAGGCCGGGAGGGTGGTCACAAGTCTTCGGGCCGCGCGCCACGAGGATGTGGCGGATGTTCGGGCAATTCTGCTCGCGCAGTGTACCACGTCGTGGTTGGCGAATTCCCTTGCAGCCATTGCTTGGGGTCGTGGCTGCGCGTTGGAAATCCACCAGGGCGAATATGACAACGTGATTCAGAACTTGATGGCGCCGCTCCCTCAAATTCAGCACCCCAATGTCGTGATCCTGGTTCCATGGAATCAGCGCCTGCTACATGCTGGGGGAGATCGGTCCTGGCATCAGCGTGTCGAGGATGAGCTGATGTTCTGGAGGCGGTCTTGGGATTTTGTTCGGGAACGAACGGGGGGCAAGATTCTCCAAGTTGGATATGATTGGGTGACTCCAGGTTCTCTCGGGCATCATTTAAGCGCCCAGCCGGGCGGTGACGTCGGACTGATTCGCCAGGTAAACGAAGCGTTGCGAACGGAGCTGCCACAGGGATCGTTTTTTCTGGACTTGGAACAAGTCTCCGGGCTCGTTGGCCGTGAGAGATTTTACGATTTGCGGCGCTACTTTTGGACTAAGCAGCCCTTCAGCAAGGCAGGAGTTCATCGCCTCGCGGCGCATCTCTGGGCGGGAATCCGGGCTCTCGTGACCGGACCGAAGAAGGTCCTGGTCGTCGATCTTGACAATACCCTCTGGGGCGGTGTAGTGGGAGAAGTCGGACCGCTTGGTATCACGCTGGGTGAAACCCCAGATGGGGAGGTATTCAGATCCTTCCAGCAACACCTGCAGGCTCTCAGCAGGCGCGGCATACTCCTCGCGATCTGCTCTAAGAACAACCAGGAGGATGCGCTTGCTCCGTTCAGGGAGAATCCGCAAATGGCCGTGGCGCTCAGTGATTTTGCGCACGTGGAGGCGGGTTGGGAACCCAAGAGTGCCGGCTTACGGCGTATCGCCGACACCTTGAATCTCGGCTTAGACAGTCTCGTCTTTTTTGATGACAATCCGGCCGAAAGAGAAGAGATTCGTCAAGCCTTACCGGAGGTTGAAGTCGTTGAGGTCCCAACCGATCCGTCGGAATACGTCCGCGCTCTCGGAGCCGGCCTCTGGTTTGAAACAGTCGAATTCTCCAGTGTGGACTTCCAACGATCGGACCAGTACCAGCGCGAGCAGCAACGTCGCAAAGCGCGCAAGAGCTTCTCTTCCATGGAGGAGTACTTGCAATCCCTGGAGATGCGTGGCTCGATTTCACCTGTGGACGACAGGTGCCTCCAGCGCGTAATCCAGTTAATCGGCAAGACGAATCAATTCAACCTGACGACACGCAGACACAGCCTCGAAGATGTCCACCGACTGCTGATCTCGCCCGGCAGCATCGGCCTGGTTCTCAATCTCGCGGACAAGTTTGGTGACCATGGCCTCATTTCCGTCCTCCTGGCGGTTGGTGAGCCGCGTGTGCCCGAGAAGACACTGCGTATCGATACCTGGCTGATGAGTTGCCGTGTGATCGGCCGGACGGCGGAGCAGTTCCTATTCAACCAACTGCTCGGCCTTGCGCGGGCGTCAGGCTACGAATCCCTCCTGGGCGAATATATCCCCACCCGGAAGAACTCCCTGGTGGCAGACCTATTTGAACGTTTGCACTTCGCGGAAACCGGTAAGGCTAGCAACGGCACCGTCACCTATCGGCTTTCTATCGATAGTGCCGTTCCCGCCGAGACTTTTGTTTTTGCAGCCTCCGATCCTCGCTGCGCAACCCTTGGCGTGTAACGGCTCGCTAGCGGGGGATTGGTGGTGTATACCGATCCTAGGGGCAGGACATGAATCAGCACCTCTCCGGGGTAGCACCTGCTAATTGCAGGAACAAAGCGCCCCCCGCGACGAATCCGCCCGTCAGATTCTCCGAGAACTCGTTGCAGAATTCGTCGGCTGCGGTTTTGGGTCCGTCACCAAACGGCCAGCAATAGTCGTCGAAGACGATCCAGCCGCCCGTGCGAACAAAACGCCGCCACCGAGCGATGTCTTGCTGGACCGCTGCGAGCGCGTGGTTTCCGTCAATATGCAGGAGCGCGATCGAGCCGGTGTACACTGTGCGGCCAAAGTCCTCCGTTGTGAAGGCGCGCTCGCGGGAATAATGGGCGGCGGCGTCGCTCGAGCGCGAGCGCGAATAGTTCACCACCCCTTTTAACGGCGCCAGATTCATGCGAAACGCTTCGAAAATATCGTCCACGGGCGCGTCATCGAAAACCGTATCCACGGCTGGGATTCCCTGGTGAATCTCTTCAGCTCTCCAGGGATCGACACATAACAACTTGCCTATGTTGTAGTGGCGCGAGAGAAACGCCAGCGCAACCGCGGAGCGGCCCCACAGGGAGCCGATCTCCACTATGTCGCCCGGAGGCATGCAGCGGAAGATAGCGGTGAGTGCCTCGAGCTTAGGATGGTCGCACTGTCCAGGCACAAGTTGAAACAGGCGTACCAGAGCGGCCAGTTGCGGCAATGGGATGGACGGTTCGATGCAACCCGAGGCCGCCAACTGCAGCGGTTCGCGGAGGAAGCTGGCGGCGATGTCGCGATAGCCGCGGTAGTCCGCGAGCTCAGCCGCCCAGGGCTGCTCGGCTTCCAGCCGGACTTTGCGTGTCATCTTCGGCAGCAACTCGCGCAGCCTGTGCCAAACCACCGGATGCGCCGTGAACACCGCGTCAATGTTCCGCTCCCGGACGCAACAGTTGAGCTTGTCCGCGAAATCGGCGGCCCCGATCCACGGCAGGAGTGTCCACTCGGAGTAATTCGGACGGGCTGGATCGTGCGCGAGCGAAGACGCACCCACCACCCGGATACCAGATTCGGATGCATGCCGGGCCCACAATAAAGACGACGGCATGCCGGCTGGAAATACCAGGACCGAACGTGAGTCCAAGCGCACACCTCCATTTGTTTGGTGACGTCCGGCAAGCATTGCTCTCTCTGGAAACCATCTATATTCCCCTCGTGCGCGTGGAGATATCACTCGTTATCGAGAGTGGCCGTCTGTTAGGGAGCAGTTCGCTAGACGATGAGAAGCCTGAGGACTGCAATGGCAAGCCAGCGTCTACCGTATCCGTTGCCAACCGAGTCACGGCCCCACGAGATCATGACTCAGCGTGCGCACCGGCCGCAGCCTGCCTTAGCGAGGCTCCCGGTATTGAAGCCCCAGCTTCCACCCGCCGCGAGCATTCTGCCGTATCTTGAAGCTATAGACGCGTGCCGCTGGTACTCGAATGCGGGTCCGCTAATCACGCAGTTAGAAGAGGAGCTCAGCCGGCGACTCGGTTTTCGAGATCGGGGCGTGGTGATGGCGGCCAATGCCACGGCCGGAATTACGGTTGCGCTGCTGGCGCGGAGAGTGCCGGCCGGCTCGCTCTGCATCGTCCCATCCTGGACATTTGTGGCCACGCCGCACGCGGCACGCGCCGCGGGCCTAACGCCTTGGTTCCACGATGTGGACCGGCGTACATGGGCCCTTAATCCAGACGAAGTGATGGAAACGCTGAAGCGGATACCTCGCCCGGTGGGAGCCATCATCGTTGTGTCGCCATTTGGCGCGCCGATCGATATTGACGCGTGGCAGGAGTTCGAGGACCGCACTGGAATCCTGATGGTGGTGGATGCCGCGGCTGGGTTCGATACTGCCCGGCCCAGCCGCATCCCGCTGGTCGTCAGCCTCCACGCCACCAAAATTCTGGGCGCGGGTGAGGGTGGTTTTATCTCAACCACCGATATACGGTTACTCGAACGGCTGCGAGCCTGTAGCAACTTTGGATTCAAGGGCGAGCGTATCGCGATGCTGCCTGCGTTGAATGCCAAAATGAGCGAATATCATGCGGCGGTTGGCCTGGCAAGCCTTGCGCTTTGGCGTGAAACCCGCCAACAGCACGCCCGGATTACCGAATGGTACCGCCAGATTGTTCCACAGCTCGGCCGCGTCTCTTTGCAGCCAGGCTACGGGCAGGGTTGGGTATCGGCCACTACCAGCGTCGTGTTGCCGCCCCGATCCGGAGCCAGGATCGCGGCTCATTTGCGCCAATCCGGCGTTGAAACCAGGACATGGTGGGGCGAGGGGTGCCACAGGCAGCCCGCCTTTATGGATTGTCCCCGTAGCGTGTTGCCGGTAACCGAAGAGCTGGGCGCGCGTGTTCTGGGTCTGCCGCACTTTCCGGACATGCAGAAGCGGGACGTGGATCGTGTGGCGGACGCTTTGGCGGAAGCCTTGGTGGACGCCCAGAACGGACGACTCCGCGAACGCCGGAAGCGGGCCTGATCAGCTTCTGGTGCGGGGCACTTTACCGCTGCACCAGGTGCGCCACATGTCCCGAAACGCGGCTTCGACGCTGCATACCAGTCCTTTCTCGTCCATGAGCGGTGAAGCTTGGAGCGCTTTGCGCAAATTCTGGCGGGAGCCTGGTATCTTCGGGACGGTTTGGGCGAAGAAAACGGCTGTGGTTACATACTGCTCGGGAGAATGCGTCACCAGGTCCGGCAATCCGACAGCAGTCAGGATGCTAGACCCGGATCGCTGCACGGGCGAACGGCCTGCCAACGTCACCACCGGCACGCCCATCCAAAGCGCGTCCAGAGTGGTGCTGCCGCCGTTATACGGGAAAGGGTCAAGCGCTATGTCAATTAGGCGATACTCGTCAAAATAGTCGGTCGACAGGCTCGCGCCCACGAAAACTAACCTTTGGCTTGGGATGCCTTCTTCCGCGAACCAGGCGCGCAGGGGGGCTTGTTTGGCTTCTTCCTCCAGGAAGTAATACTTGAGCAGCAGCCGGCTGCCGCTAACAAGATGCAGGATGGCGGACCAGAGCTTCACCACCTCACGAGTGATCTTGCGGGGGCTGTTAAAACATCCAAAAGTGACGTCGCCCCGCTCCAGGTAAGGGGCCGGCGCGACCGCAGCGTCCGTTCCGGGACGATAACAGAAGCATGCCCGAGGCAGCCGATACACGGTCTCAGTGAACAGATGCTCAGTTCCTGGGCAGGGCATCTCGGCATCACCCAGAAAATAATCCATGGTTGACATTCCGGTGGTGCTCATTACGCCGATCCAGGAAACCTGAATCGGCGCGGGCTTGCGCGCGAAAGCCAGGTAAGCCTCACCGGTGGTATGCCCGGCCAAGTCCACCAGAATGTCGATCCCATCGGCGCGAATGCGCTCCGCCAGTTTTCGGGGGTCCGCGGGAAAACTCACGAAGTGTTCAACGTGCTTTTGGATCCACTCTGTGATTTGGTCCGATTTTGATCCCACTGAATATACAAATACCTCGTAGCGGGAACGATCCTGCAGTTCGAACACCGGCAGTATGAATTTCGCAACCGGATGCCCGTACAAATCCGGCGATACGTAGCCCAACTTCAGGCGGCGTTCCGGATCCGGCCGGTTGGTGTGGGGTTGAATTTCGGATGCCAAGGGCGCGGCGTAGAGAGCATTCCAACGGCGGGCTTCGGCATATAGAACTTCCGGCGTCGTCTCGGTCAGGCACGTTATGTCAAACAGCATGCCGCTGTGGAAGGTGGGTTCTGGTACGATTTCCAAAGACCGCCGCACGCAGTCAACCGCCTCCAACATGCGCCCTAGCGCGGAACAGGCCCGGCCACGGATCACCAGCGCGAGGTAATAATTGGGATTTGCCGCGAGCGCGCGGTCCGCCGCAGCGACCGCGTCGGTGAACTTTTCCTCCGTCCAGAACATGCGCGCATAGAGCGCTTCTACTGCGGCCAGCATGGACGAATCCATCCGCAAAGCATTGGCAAGGTGATGGCGCGCCCGGTCATGTTCCACCAGGTGCTCATAGGCGCAGCCCAGGCTGTATTGCCCACGAACCCAGTCGGGCCTCACCGCGGCGATTTCAGCCAGCGCCCGAACAGATTCCTGAGGGTCATCAGTGGCTGGGAAACCGTTATTTACGATTCTTCTTAAACATACAGCCGCTTCCGAAAAACGGCGGCTGTCCACCAGCAGGCAACCCAATTCGGTCCAGGCGTCGCGGTTTTCTGGATCGATCTCGGTAGCGCGAACGTAGCTTTCTTCGGCGTTAATCCAATCGCCGCCATTGCGGAGGCGGTCCCCTTCCTCCACCAGCTTGGAAGCGGAGGGTTTGTTTATCGCTTCGTGGCTTGGCGTCCCCATTTAAAAGAGAGTTAGCCCGGCCAAGGAAAATCTCGAAAAAAGATGGCGAAGCAAGCAAAAAAAGGAGCGACGACGCATGCTACTTTGCGTCATCGCTCCGAATCAGGATGAAGGATCTCCCGAGGGGCTGAAAATTAGCTCTTCAACCTAACTCTTTAACAGGGAGAGAATATTTTGCGGCGCCGAATTCGCTTGCGCGAGCGCGGCCACGCCGGCCTGCATCAGGATCTGAGCTTTGGTCAGATTGGCTGCTTCCGTGGCGAGATCGGCATCGCGGATACTGGACTCGGCAGCAGTGGTGTTGGTTAATTGAGACTGCGCCAGGTTGACGGCGTAGTTGAACTGGTTCTCACCTCGTCCAACCACGGCCTGTGCATCGCCGAGCAACTGGACCGAGTTAGCTAGAGCCGAGACCGCAGCCTCAGCGTCCGATTGGGTGCTGACATCGGAAGTCGCGCCAGTACCTACCGTCGAAGATGTCACGATTGTGTTGAACCCGGCTACACCCGTGACTCCAACGGTTCCACCACCGGTTGCTTCTGATCCTATACTCACGGTGAACGGCGTAGTTGTGTTGTTCGTGAACATGATCTTCCCGGTACCGCTTCCCATTCCATCCGTGGTAGCGATGATGCTTTGTAGTGCAGAGTTATCGGTGGCCTGGAGGGCGGCATTGATTTGCCCCACTGCTAACTGAGCAGTCAGGGTGGTCCCGGCGCTGAGAGCGCTCAAAGTCACACTTAGGGTCTGAGGTGTCCCACTGGAGTTGTTGGCAACAAACGTCAATGTCTGATCGGTTGCAATCGTAGCTGAACTGCTGTACGCCATGTTGGTGAAGACCG
>Ga0182024_10024370_pt1 | contig 10759 bp, 10 predicted proteins | sample P32metaG_FD_120480 | JGI IMG/M metagenome (GOLD analysis project Ga0182024, IMG submission 120480) | Permafrost microbial communities from Stordalen Mire, Sweden - P3-2 metaG (Illumina Assembly) | ecosystem: Environmental > Terrestrial > Soil > Wetlands > Permafrost | place: Sweden: Stordalen...
CATCTCCAACGCCGCCCGCGGGTTGGGCGTTAAGTCCCGTCCCGACTGTCGTTTGCGGCAGGCAGTCCGGGAGAATTCGGCTTATAGGTCTCGATTCTTCAACGTCGTCCCAACAAGTCATTGATGGAGAGACTATCGGGCTCAGCGAGAATTCTGCGGCCGATTGTGGCGACTGACTGTCGGACACCAAGAACTCGTAATTTCCGCGCAATACAAGGGATTTGAGACAAGGACTTTGACCGGTCCCACGGCGTCGCCATCCAGAATCGGGCTTCCAAGTCGGGCCCGCACAGCGCTCGCCTTTGACGCTCGCGAGCTCCAGAACTTTGAGTCCGTGCGGCGCGCGTGCGCTGCGATGCGGGGTTTTCAGCGGACTACTTCAATTGCAACATCAAATGATCTATGTGACTCGTTAAATACCTCTTGGCATTTGCGAAATCCTTTTGAACTCGATGATACTGGGTGGGTGTCGGAAAAAGCTCCTTGATTAGTTCAACCCCGCTGCGGCCTTCCCATGTCCACGCCTCGAACTTCGCCTTGGCGTCGCTCTGGATTGCCGATAGCTGTTTCTCTTTCGCGATGTCCGCTTTGCTGACGTTCTCGGGAAACAGTACGACAATATAATCGCCACTCGGAGCGGCTCCCGTGAAGCCCAGTTCGTCAATCATCTTGCGCGAAACCTCTCCCAGATGGCCTTTGGGGCCAATGTCGCCGACCATACCGTAGGCGATAGAAGCCGATTCGCCATTCTTGATCACAACCGCGCTGTTGGTCAGTTTCACGCCGAATTGGTCTTCTGGCGAATTCAGGACCACCCATGGATGTTTTTCGGCGTCGGCCCAATCGGGTGTGATGGCTGGAATGTAGAAACCGGTGTCGGATCCCGAGGTGCGGACAATTGGTTTGCCCGATTTATCGGTTTTGATGCCCGCCCAGTGCACCACGTGGCGCCAGTCATCCTGTGAATCTTTCTTCGGGCGACCGTCAACGTACAAAACGCAAACGGCCGATTCGCTTTTTGCCGCCAGTTCACTCAGCTTCGTGACACCGTATTTCTTGAAGATCGCGTCCAGGGCGTCTTTGGCGTCCTTGGTCTCCTTCGCAGCCTGATCAGCGGCGGCCTTCGTCTCCAGCCCCCTGGCCTTGTGAAGGTCGCGGAACAACTGGCAGCCCGCGGTCAACGCCCAATCCTCTTCCTTTTTTGAGTGTGCGTATTTCGTTACGCCCGGATTACCGACCGCGTTGGCCAGAGAATCCTTCCCCAGACCATGACCGTATCCGTTCCAGGAAGCATCCGTGGGGGGATGATAAGCACGCGCGGAGCCGTCTAGATCCTCGGAAAGATTGGACACGCGGAAAACGATGGCACCGGCCACGCCCCAAATGCTTACGTTGTTCCACAACCCATGTTTGTCCTTCAAATGCAGGTCCGAGAGCCGCACGGACTCGACCAAATGCGATTTGAATTCGTGATGTCTTACCAAGTAGTCGAAATCCATCGGATCGACCATGCGCGTAACATCATATTCCGCGTCATCATTGATGCCGAGGCTGCCGGGCGTTTCGCCACGGAACGTCAGGGTGCCGGGATCGGCTGCGTCGTTGCACCCCAACGGCCCGGGCGTGCGAGGCGCGGTGAACCTCGATAATGGATTGTGATTGGTCGGACCCGGACGGCATCCACCCATGCTGCTCACCTCGGTGCGAAGATTATATCTGCCGCAATTCTGGGACGCAAAGCGAATCTCGTCGCTAATTTTCGCCGCGCGGACGGGCTTCCATCGAGCGGGCAGTAGCAGTAACAAACACACGTTTTTGAGTTGACTAATGCTATCTCTTCGCGTAGATGATTAGAATCCTCTGGTTCGTGTGTGCTCGACACACGCTCCCCTTAACCGGGGCTTGGCGCCGGCGGGATCGCGCAAGATTCGGGCGATTGCCGCGCCCACGCCAGTTTTCGACCTGGCGCCTTCGAGCAGAATGCAGTAGAAGATTTCAATCTGATAAAGATGGTCGCGTTTTGCTTCAAAGAACTTTCGCCGTTGTTCGATGGCCGCTTCCGCAATAGGGTCGTCGTATTTTGCGAACGGTATGTCGGGGCGGTTGTTGGGCACGTCACACTAGTTTCTGTAGGAACTGCTGTTGTGCGTGCGGTAGAGACCGCGCTGTGAAGTTTTGAGGCAACTCCAGGGGCCGACGCCGTTATTCGCCTGAATCCCGCAAAGTAGGTCAAGTCTTGCGCCGGCTCTAAGATTTTCTGTGTCGATCTGACAGTCAATGGGTGGCAAACTGCTAAGGACCCGGCGAATCGAGATCGCTACTATATCTACCTTGTCACTAACGCTTTGTCAGCTACCGCCGGGACCCCCAGTTCGATCACCAGCCCCGAGGTCAAAACCTTGTTGGAGCAACCGACAACAATAGGCAAGTACGAGGTTCTTAGCACTATCGGTCGAGGCGGAATGGGCGTCGTGTACAAGGCGCGTGATCCGCAGCTCGATCGGCTCGTCGCGATCAAGATGATTATTGGGGTGAACCCTACCCTTTTGAAAAGATTCGATGTAGAAGCGAGGTTCAACAGCCAGGCTACAACCCCAAAACATCGTCACGACATATGAGTTTGGCAACCAGGAATATTAAGGGGGCGATTCTATTTCTTACAAGTGACGATGCGGCGTTCATCACTGGGCAGGCAATTGTCGTAGACGGCGGTCAGTATCGCGTCGGCTAAACCGTACATGGGAACGAAAATGACTTTGAACGATCAGGACAAAATAACCATTGCTCAAGAATATTTCATATCGGACCTCCTTTTTCTGCCTCAATTTGCAGGTCCGATTCGTTTTATTGAACGTCTCTTATTCAACGGACAGTTTCTTCCACTCACGGGGGTTGAAAGGCCCTTTTTTGTCGCATTCCAGTTTGGCTTGGAACAGAATGAGCTCCGGCTGTTCTTTTGTGAACGAGTAGGTACTCATATAGCCGCAGTCAGCGAGACCACGGAATTTGTTAATTAGCCGCAATTGCTTCTTTTCCACGTCAAATTCCGGTGTCCCCGTCAGTTCCGTCACAATCTGCTTCTTCAATCGGTTGGGCCCGGGCTCACCCGAATCTTCGAAGTCGACAAAGTGAAGCAGCCTCGCACTGGAAGGCGAATGCGATTCATCGAGGAGCAGGAACGTATAGGTTCCCTGATACGATCCGAGTGTGCAAGTGACTTGCACAAGATAACGGTTAGCAGATAATTCGAAGAACGCCAATCCAGCGAAACTCTTATCGGGATAATCGAAGGAATCCTCACAATCCTGAGGCCACTTCAGCTCAGCTCGCCAGGCAACTCGATCCGCATAAGTGAGGTCAGCCTTTTTCAAACTGGCAGAGGCCGGCGAAGAAATGCTTTTATCTGCTTCAGCCAAGCGTGTGGACGGTTGAAGGGCGCAGGCGTACGAACTAAATAGGGCGGCAGATAGGCCCACGATCAAGGCAGAGCTTGCAAAGCATCCATCGAGAATCAGCTTCTTCCTCATTGGACCAGATTCTTCCCCGACAGAAAATTCGCATCATCCGGGCTATTCATGGGCCTAGACTCGCTTGCAGCATTGCCTCAAACTTTTCTGCGAAGCCCTTAATAATCGCCCATTGGTCGAGGCCGTTAATGATTTTTCGTGCATTCTTGTAGTCACATTGGTCCGCGTAGATAAAATCACTGAGCTTCTTGCCGGTAAACGACCCGTTGCGCATCCCGTAAGACATAACCGAATATGCGATACCAGGGTCAAGTGCCTTCTCAGGGTGAATGACGAGTTGATTTCCTAGGTTCAACGCCTGGCTCAACTTCTCATAGTTCGCCTTCCAGGTGAGCTGGACATATCCTCTACCGTAATAGGTGTTGTTGTAGACAGCTCCGTCTGTATCCCGTACCTGTACGGCTGTGCCGTACGGATGACCTGCTCCTTTCCCGTCTTCCTCAATCGGCTGCCAACTGTCGCCACATTCCCACTTGACGGTCGCCAGCATGTAGGCCGCCCAACGAATGTCGGTTACATTAGGATCCAACTCGATGCAACCCAGCAGGAGTTCCAATCCGTCGATCTGGCTTTGTTTCATTCCTCCGAACTCTTTCATGTACATGCCGACGAAGGTCGAAGGATTGAACGCCATCGCCCCAAGAACCTGAGGCTTTCCAGTGACCAATTTCTTAAGCCAGTCGGGCAGTATTGCGATTAGTTCCAGCGGGAAGTCCCAACCGCCGATCTCTTTTCCGAGGGCACCCCATGTGCCTGAGCCGACCTTGCCGTCGGGATGCAGGCCCTCTACTGTTTGAAACCGCACAACCGCATCAAAGGTCGCTTCGTCGAACTTATTATCATTCTGGTCCAACCGAGGGCTGGGCTTCAGAATCACATTGAGCCAGGATTTCAATGTCGGAACCAGCGGCGATCTAATTCCCTTTATCAGAACATGGCTCATATTGCACCTCTCCGCGCGATAGGAACGAGGATGCCGGCTTAGAGAAGGGCAGACCGCAAGCACCTCTTAACCTGGAATTTCCTTTTTACTTCCAAAAACAGCGGCAATTGTATACCCATTTCGCTTAGTCGCAATATGTGAATAGATTTTCATCTGCCACGCCCAGTTGGATCCGAGATTCTCACCGACACTGCCCAAATTACCCCATGTTGCACTGTACTTTTGGAACACCTCTCCTTATTCCCAACCGCTTTGGACCTATTCCGATGCCGACTCGACCACCGCCTAATTGTTATCCCGTCGCTACCGGCAGCAATGCGATCCGGCCCGGCATCGCTCCGAATCGCCGTCGATTCAGGTGTCCTTCCGCCAGAAGAAGCCAGTAGTAACCCGCATGTTTCACCAGCCGTCCTCCGGTCTTCACCAGCCGTTGCTGCAAACTGGTAAGCGACCAGTTATCGATTCGTCGCGGCAGTTTCAGTCGCCGCCACAAATTCCCCAGGTTGTAAGCCAGCAGGCTCAGCGCCAGCCGCACTTGGTTCGAGCGAAACCGATGGCAGGAGAGCCGCGTCATCTTGACCGCCTGCTTCCCCTCCTTGATCCACTGCTCGGCTGTTCCCCGTTTGTTATAGAACCGCACCACCGCCCGGCTCGGCGTCTCCAGGTTGGTCACGATGAACCCCACTCGCGGGAACAACTCCCCGACATGGTACTCCACCTTCGCCACGACTCGTGGTGCGGTCTTCCAGCTCGCTGCCTGATAGAGAAAGCCCTTGTACCACACAATGGGCTTGTGACTGGGCCGCCCCACCGGGCGCGTCAGAAGTTCTTCAATGTCGCGCAGCAGGTTGTCGTTCGCCGGAATGCGAATCGCATATTTCACTCCCCGCTCTTCCAGCGCTTCGTAGATCTGCTCCACTTGTGCTTCAGATGGGGACGTCAAGGCTAAGGATTCTGCTCAGTAGGAATCGTTAAGTGCCTACCTATGAGTGAGCTGGCGGAGAGGGAGGGCTTCGAACCCTCGGTACAGGTGTTAGCCCGTACAACGGTTTAGCAATTGTCTGTTCCGTTGCGATGCCCTGCAATCCCAGCCACTTACAGTCGCATTGACGAACCAAAACTCACCTAATGTGACCTCATTCGTCAATCTCAGGACACCATTCAGGACAGTTGGATTAGTGGGCTTGGTGCGACAGCCAATTACCACCCTCAAACCACAGGTAAACCACCATCCCATAAGAGGCCTGCGGAGAATCTGGGATTGCAAATCGACCGGGACAAGTCCGGAAGGCACGATTTGCGCAACGTCGTGGCGCTACTTGGAAGCGATAAAGGTGACGCAGGATTTCGGTATTTCACATGGGAGTCCAGAAGCAAACCAGATTTGGCTTGGGCCCGTGATGTTGTGGCGGAGTTGATGAGCGCTGTCACGCCCGTGGTCGAATCCACGTGGGACAAGGCTAAATCCGGTGTGCCGGTGAAGATGGATATTGTTTGTGAATGGATGATCCCTTGCGCTGCTCCGGCAGCCAAGCGATTCCAACAAACTAAAGGCCAGCCAGCTAGGGCTTTGGGGATTGCGCTGCATCGAATCGCGCGCAGCATGCCGGGCAAATCATTTCTTGGAAGCTGACGCGCCGGATCTCAGCGGGCTCGATTCTTCGACCACACGATGCAGTCTTTGCTGCGGCCCAAAAGCATTTCAAGAAGGCCCAGATGGCTTTTAGCAGCGCGAACCCTTTTAGAGTGAGAGCCTTCAACCAAGGCCAAACGTACTGATGGAAAAGCTCTGCACCAATTTGGTCGATGACCTGCAGCCCAACCTTGGTTCGCTCCCGGCCCGGAGTCGAGGAAGACGGCGCAGTCGAAGTCCCCCACTTCCACTGCGCCTCTCCTTACTGGACGCCACAGGCCGGAATTACTTGCCTCTACTGTCAATATCGGAATCGGTAGGAAAAAGATGACACGGGTGGCTCGCAAAAAGAGAAAGAGAAGGAGGAGCCGTCAGATTATTGATGGGAAGGATCTTGAGCGGCGAGTTGCCGGGCGGCAAGTGTATCGGGGTGATCGGGACCGAGAGCGTTTTGGAGCTGTTCTGCAGCCGAGCGGGCGGCGACACGAGCTTCGTCCCTTTTGCTCTGGGCATCGAGGGCCCGGGCTAGCGCTAGGTAGGCACGCCCGAGATTGCTGGAAAACGTTCCCAGCTGGGCAGCAGCTTTTAGCAGGCTTAAAGCGCGGTCGGCATCAACGATTGCATCCTCAGGGCGTCTGGCCTCAAGTTCGATAGTGGAGCGGCGGGAGAGGAAGATCGGCAGCAGACCTGCACCTTGTCCACCGGACTTGATTGCTGCCTCATCGCTCGCCACTGCCTCGTTCGCCAGAGTTACAGCATTCTGAACGTCACCACGCGCCAGGGAGATGAGTGAGCGCTCCGACGCGATCCCCGCGAAGGCGTAGTGGCCAGGCGGAAGAATTCGCTGCAGTTTCGGTTCCACCTCCGCCAGCAACGCCAGCGCACGGTCAAGATTGCCCTGCTCGCGATAGATCCTTGCCCTCTCGATCAGCGATTGATTGATGACCAACTGCTGGCCAGTTTCCTGCGCTTTCGCGAAGGCACGTTCAGCATAGTCGGACGCTTGGTCCAGATGACCAAGGTCCCGTAGTGTCCTCCCATAATTGAGAAGCAGCATGGGCGAGACCGCTTGGTCCGAATTGTCCGCACGGCTGATCTCGATGGCGCGGCGGAAAATTGGCTCCGCTTCGAGTGGTCGCCCTATCTGAAAAAGAGCCATCGCCCAATTGTTGTACAGAGTGCCCGCATTCTCGGTGTCGTCGCGTCCGAGTGCACTTGTCAGTCGCGACGCTTGCCCGAATGCGGCAATGGCTTCACTATACTGGCCAGCGTTGCGGTATGCCTCTGCCAGGTTTATGAAAATATGCACATCCTCCAAATCGGATCTGAAGACCGATCCATCCAGCAGACGCTGCGCGGACAGGACACGATCGATAGCGGCCTGCGACTCGCCGCGGTGACCAGCGACTTCCGCGCCACGCAGAAGGCAAAACACGCGATCAAGCGTGTACTGAGGCTGGTTGGGGAGTTCGCCGAGTCCTTCCTGAACCAGCGCTTCAGCTTGCGGCAGTTCGGCCATCACCGCGAGAACATCGGCCAGCGCGCACGATGCTCTGGACCGAGTCGAATGGTCAGACAGGCCGCGTGAAAGCCTATACGCCTCCTCCAGTATTCCGCGTGATTTCGCTTCCTCTTCCTTACCGGCGTATTGGCGGCCAATCGAAACCAGCAGTTCCACGCGATTGGTGTCAGCGGTATGCTGCCGCTCGATGATGTGCTCCGCACGTCCAAGCAGGTCATCAACAGTAAATGGCTTGCCCGAAGGCGCGGCGTCAGACAATAGAAAGTTGTTGAGCTCGTTCACAGCTTCTGCGCGGGACAATTGCCGATACGCAAAGTCACGTTGGACCCGTGCGGTGCGAGCCTGAAACAACGTAGCCGCGACTCCCGCCACCACCGCGACTAACAACAGCGCCGCGAGTGCGACCACTGTCCGATTTCGGCGTATGAATTTGCTGGTGCGATAAGCAAGCGTATCGGGCCGGGCGCTGATCGGCTCATGTCTCAGGTAGCGGCGGAGGTCGTCGGCCAGCGCCGTAACCGAGGTGTAGCGCTCGTGCGGATTCTTCTTCAACGCTTTAGCCACGATCGTGTCGAGGTCTCCGCGCAAGAGGCGGCTGAGCTTGTCGGGCGTGGTCGTGCGTCTGGCTGCGTTCGAGGTTGCCGTCTCGGCGTCCACTTTGCTCGGGGTTACCACCTGTGACAGGCGTCGCGGCTCCGTATCGACGATCGCTTTCACCAAGTCGGCGGGAGAGTGCAACGTGTTTCCAGTCGGATGCTGTCCGGTCAGTAACACATAGAGCAGCACCCCAAGCGCATAGACATCTGTGGCGGTCGTAACCGGCGCCCCGGTCACTTGCTCGGGGGCCGCGTACTCCGGTGTCATCGCCCGTCCGCCTTCGACTGTGAGCAGCGTCGCTTCCCCGCCCTGCCCTTCGCCCTCCAGTAGCTTGGCAATTCCGAAATCCAGCAGTTTCACCTGACCGTCGTTGCTGACAAGTACATTCGACGGCTTGAGGTCGCGGTGCACGATCAGATTTGCGTGGGCATGCGCAAGCGCGACTAGCACGTCGAGGAATAGGCGGATCCGCGCCTCTACGTCGAGTAGGCGTTCGTCACAATACCGGTCGATATGAGCACCCTCGACATATTCAAGGACGAGGTACGGCTGTCCGGAGGAAGCTACCCCCGCATCCACCAACTCCGCGATGTGCTCATGGGCCAGTCTCCCAAGAATGCTGCCCTCGCGTTTGAATCGCTCTTCGCCGGCTCGCCCGGCCAAGGCGACGCTTAGGAACTTCACCGCCACTTGCCGCTCAAAGCGTCCATCGCTGCGCTCCGCCAGCCACACGCTTCCCATTCCGCCTTGGCCGATCTGGGAGATCAGCTTGTACGGGCCAATGGGCTGGCCTGTTAGTCCTGGCCCGCGCAACATCGATGAGCCCCTCTCCAGATAACCTTCCTCCACCAGCACGCGGTGTTCCTCGAGAAGTGCCGCCAACTGCGCAGCCAGCGCGGGATTCCGGCCGCCCAACGTGGACAGCCAAGCGGCACGCTCATCATTAGTCATGGCGAGCGCTTGATCGAGATATGGACTTAAGGCCTGCCACTGATCCGGGCTGAGTGTGGACATAGATCCTCAGAGCGACAAATCCGCTCGAATTTTTCGGTGAAGATAAATGCGCGCCTTCTCCCAGTTCCGCTGCACCGTACGTTCTGATACGCCACGCATGGCGGCAATCTCCGCGAACGAGAACCCGCAAAAGAACTTCAAGTCGACGATCTCGGCGAGGTCAGGCTCCACGTTGCCAAGCTCGTCCAACGTTTCGCTGATTCGGACCAGCTCTCGATGATCCACTGCATTCTCCATCGCTTCGGTGTCGAGCGAGGTAAGCTCGAATAGGCCGCCGCGTTTCTGTGCATGCCGTTCTCGGGCATGGTCGATGATCAGTCCGCGCATCACTCGCGCCGCATATCCCATGAACCGCGCCCGGTCGGGAAACGACGGGCCGTTGCGCGAAGCCATATCCAGGTACGCTTCGTGCAGAAGGGTCGTGGCGCTAAGGCTCATCGGTAAGCCGTGTCGTGCGAGTTCACGCTTGGCCAGCCGATGCAACTCGGCATAAAGGGCAGCAAACAGCGCTTCTGCGGCGGGTTTGTCCCCTCGTTCGGCGGCGACGATAAGCGAAGAGATTGCCGATCCCACGACTCCTCCCAGGCTACGGGTCACCGCGGGACGGTACCCTCAAATAGCGACAGCTTCTCGCAGTTCGGCGCGATAGTCAAGCCGCCCAGGCTAATTACAAGAGTGGTCTGACAATTCCGTATGATGAAGGAAAAGAGGACGAGCGCGGAAGGAATCGAATCCGCGTGACAACGTAGTTATGTAGTTAGCCAGCGGCAGAGTGCGTCTTACGCGGCTAATTCGGCCCAGTAAGAGTTAACGGCACGGGAATGGCACGCGCTCTGGATGCCCCGGAATGTCAACGGGTGAACGTCGATCCGCCGAATCCCCGGCAGCACTCCGAACGTCCGCATTGCTTTCGATGCAGCGGACCCAGCAGGCCGCCGAGTTCCTCTCTCCGTTTCGCCGATGTAGACAATGCGAGAGCGACCCTCCTTGTATCGAATAGATTTGTCGGCCCGAAGAACATAGACCATGCGGGATTTCCAATAGCGAGTCTTGAACACGGTCATTGCTGGATTGGCCGCATCGAAACGTACTCGGGTCTTGCGGCGAGTGGTAGGGCTAGCAGCTTTCATGGGAGACAGTCTACTACCCGTCTCATAAATGCCTCAGCAAGATCAACCAGCAGCCTAAGTGGAGCATTCCAAGAAAGTTTTCAGCGTAGCGTTCGTAACGAACAACCAACCTGCGGAAATTTTGTAGCCACGAAACAGCCGTTCAATCTTCCAACGTCGGCGATACCGTCGCAGGCGACGCGGGTCCTGGGTCGTATTTTTTCGATTCATGCGGTGTGGGGCGATCAGTTCAATTCCGTATCGGCGAAGCTCGCTATCCAATTTGTCGGAGTCATAGGCATTGTCGCCTACTAGATTTTGGGGCGCATCTGGGATGACCATCTGGACGAGCGTGTTGGTAGCTAACTTCACCTCGTGAGGAGTAGCGCTCTCGACACAGATGGCAACGGGGAG
>Ga0182024_10024371_pt1 | contig 10759 bp, 16 predicted proteins | sample P32metaG_FD_120480 | JGI IMG/M metagenome (GOLD analysis project Ga0182024, IMG submission 120480) | Permafrost microbial communities from Stordalen Mire, Sweden - P3-2 metaG (Illumina Assembly) | ecosystem: Environmental > Terrestrial > Soil > Wetlands > Permafrost | place: Sweden: Stordalen...
CAGCCAAGACGGGGACAGCAGCGCAGGTGCCCGCCTCGACGGTGCCAGCCTCGTCGGTGCCAGCCTCGTCGGTGCCAGCCTCGTCGGTGCCCGCCTCGACGGTGCCCGCCTCGACGGTGCCAGCCTCGTCGGTGCCCGCCTCGTCGGTGCCCGCCTCGACGGTGCCAGCCTCGACGGTGCCCGCCTCGACGGTGCCAGCCTCGTCGGTGCCCGCCTCGACGGTGCCCGCCTCGTCGGTGCCCGCCTCGACGGTGCCCGCCTCGTCGGTGCCCGCCTCGACGGTGCCCGCCTCGGTTCACATACGCTCGCTGCCGGTCAGTCCTGGGCTGCGCTCGGATGGCCTGACGGCTGGTACGCCTACACGTTCCTCACAAAAGAAAACGTCCAGCGCGTGCACGTAGGTTGTCAAGACAAGACATTCGCTGAAGGCCGCGCGTATTGGGCTGATAAAAAAGATCGGCGGGAAATTCTGGCAGCTCTCGATTACGCGGAGGCAATTGCGCACATCCGGGGATGGATCGCGTCGTGACCGCCCCAGCTCCCGCGCCATGGGATTGGACCGCCTCCACAAATCCGGGCGGCAGCGCGCGCAACGTGTTCAACGTCTACATCACCGACGCGAACGGCCGGAAGATCGCCGCCGTGTGGGGGAAGGCGGAAGAGAAAGAGGCGACCGTGCGGTTGATGGTCGCGGCGCCAGCGATGCTGGCTGCACTGCGCCCACTCGCCGCGCACGCCGTTACGCTCGAACTAGACTTTACCTGTAACGAGTTGGCCGCGATGGACCAGGAGCATTTTTTGGTGGTGAACGGTATTTCGGTCGCCGACTGTTTCCGCGCTCGCGCTGCGATCAAACTCGCCGAAGGGAAATCGCCATGACCGACCTGACATTCTCCCGTTTCCACAACGCGCTGCGGATCATGCGGGCGATCGACCATAGCGAGCTGATAAAAGAAAACGCATGGCATGGTCTGACCGGTGCGCAGATCGAAGACGAATGGAAAGCGTTTCGCGATCACCCCTATCGCTATTTCGTCGCCTGCGAAGACGACACGGCGCAAGCGATCTGGCGAATTATCGAGAGCAGGCAATGACCCCCGACAGAGTCCACGCAATCCGAGAAGCCCTGTCCGAAGTCACGGGCAAGCACGTCTCGCAATCCGACCTCGCGCATGTACTCGGCTTGACGCCGGAGAATGGCGGCGGGCGCATTCGAGACTTCGAAGACGGCAAGCGCGAGACAACCGGCCCGATCGACCGCGCGCTGATCTATCTTGCGCAGGGGCTTCCGAGCTTGCATCCGATCAAGGAAATTCCGCCGTACATCGTCGGAGATAGCGCAGGCGCCGAAATGACTTCGCCTCCGTTGCATTTCATCACGCGGCTATGGTGGCCCCGGTTCATCGCGCGCGTGGACGACGAAGAGACATTCTTGCGCGGCCTGGGCGTTGCGTTTTTCGAGACGAACGGCGTCCTGATTACGCCTCTGCAATGGATCGACGACCCGCTTTTGCTCATGCGCTCGACGCGGTATTATGCCGAGCACGCGGCGGCGCATTATCTGGCGTGGCGAGAGAGCGGGCGCTTTACTTCCAATTAAAATCATCTTCGCTGGTCGCCGGCGGTATCTTGGCCTCCGTCTCCGCATCGTACTGCGCCGTAACCGCAGAGCCTATCGGCGCAAACCCGATCACGGGCCGCGACGTGCGCCATATCCATGGATTGTCGGCGCCGATGCAATTGTACTTTGCCAGCGAAACGCGAGCGCGCTGCAATGCTTTCGACAGCCTCTGCGCCTCTTTCGAGGAATCGGTTTCCTCCGTCAGATTTTGCTTTTTGAAGATTTCCTTGACCTTGTCGTAATGCACCACGAGGCCGATGCCATGCGGCGTCGCGCACCCATCCGGCGGCGGCTGGCCGTGCTCGCCGAGCGCCGTGACCAATGCCTTGTAGAAAGCGTGCTCGCTATTGTTCAGGTGGAACGCGCGCTTGTCGCCCTGCGCAGTGGTCTGCTCCGCCTCATTGAGGCCGACCACGACGCAACTTGTGATCGCCTTGCCGTCATCGCGGACATCCAACTCGATTTGCTTCAGCTTGAACACGAATTTCAGGCCGTCCTCGTCGTCTTTCTGCTTGCTCAGCGTCGCCGTGCGGACCTTCGTCGACTCATCCCGGATGACCTCGATTACCTGGTCGACGTTCGCGTAAATCGAGGTTGACCCCCTGATTTTCGTCCCGGCCGCGTTCATGTGATGCACAAGCATAACGGCGACCTCGCACGCTGCTGAAATCCGGGCGATGTTTGCCAGAACCGTCGACATGTCCTTGACGTTGTTTTCGTCGGCACCGGCCGTCGCGGTCGCGAGGGTATCGATGACGACCAGCTCGAGCGGAACCGGCATCGTCGCCGCCCATGCCTTGATTTCCTCGATCAGCGCATCGGTATCTCCGCTCGGCCGGTATAGGTCGACCTGCTTTGTGAGCAGGACGAACGTGCCGAGCTTTTTCGGTATCCCAAAGTGCTTGCGGTAGGCGCGTAGACGCTTTTTGACGCCGCGCGCCCCTTCGCCCGCCTGATAGATCACGCCGCCATGGCGCGTCTTGTGGCTGAAGAACGGCACTCCGCGGGCGACCGCCATGCTGAAGTGAATGGCGAGAAAGCTCTTCCCCGACTTCGATGGCCCGGCGACGATGGACCGATCGGCGCGCGAGATTATGTCGTCGACCAGCCAATCATGCTCTGGCCCCGGTACGTCCAGGTCTTCCCAGCGCACGGCGCCGAACTTGCTGACCACGGGTCCATCAAGATCAGGCGGCGGAGCTTGCCGCTCTTCGGCGAGGCCGCGGAGCGCGATTGCGGTGTCACGCGCGGCAAACCCATGCGGTGTATCCGCCACCAGGCGCGTCAGGTATGTCGTGACCGTGAAGCCTGGAACAATCTCCGTCCCATCGTCCCCGCCGATTGCCATAATGAGGCTTGGCATTTGCAGTTTCTCACCGCGCTGCGCCGCGTCGGCGATCGCCATGTAAACGTCGCGGTGGGGCGGGAAGGCAAAATCTGTCGATATCATTTCCTCGACCACGAGGTCGAAGGTCGCCGGCTGTAAGATCATTGCCCCGATCAGCTCGCGCTCCGCCGATATGTTGCGCATCGGCCCATCAAGATCGGGAAGATCGCGCCCGATCGCCATTTCGGCGCGGCGCTTGTTCTCCGCTTTCTTGACCTGATCAATCCAACCTTCGAGCTCGCCGTTGTCGAAGCCCTTGCGCTTGCGGACAAGATCGAGCAGCGCGCCGCCCTCATCGGCGTCGTTATCGTAGAACGTGCCCTTTTGGATATTGACGGAGATCGAGCCGAAACGGAGGTGGCCCGCATCGGACGAATCCGGCTTGCCGAGGACTTCGCCGGCAATCGCGGCTGCGAACAAGACGGCATCTTCATTGCTGGCCGTCACTTGTTGGCGTCCCCGAATTTACCGACTTCGTCGCCCCATTGTGTCCAACGAGGTCGCCATTCGCGACTAAATAATTCGAGGTACGGGCCGGCGCAGTATTGCTCGACGGCGTCGCGCCGGCTTTTCCAGTTGGACATTTGCAAAGCCGTACGCGCGCGGAAATGCCAAGGCGGGTCGACCACAATGGCCCCGAAATGCTTGCGCGGCAGGTCGCCGAAGGGCCACGCCGTCATAGCGCCAACCCCGCGTCCAGAATACCGCGCTCGATCTCGGCGCAGCCCCAAAGCCACACGGCCGCCGCGTCGGATTGATCGTTGTCGGCCGGATTCCATCCGCGCTCGCGACAGACGCGCAGGACGGCTTTCTTCGCATCCGCGCCTTTGAAGCCATGACCACGGCCTAGGATGTTCGTGCGCACCCGCGCGATGCTGGCGGGGATGACGGGAATGCCCTTCGCGCGCGCCACGCCGGTCAAGGCGCCGTAAAGGCCGGTTCTGATCATTGTCGCGGCGTGGTTGGTCCTGCCGGCGAAAGCGAATTCCGGGACGGCCTCTTCAACAAAGACGGCGATCGGGTCGACGATCTGAAGCCGCAGCGCCATGAATGAAACAGCGCGGCCGAACGCGACCGTCGGAGAGGTATCGTCTTCCAATGCAAATTTCTGCGAATAAAGCTTCGGCGTCTGGCCGGGCAGGCCCTCGCAAACGCCCGTGCGACCGGCAATATCCAGCGATATAATGAGGCCATGCGGCATAGGCGAAGCCTCCGGGCACTATGCCCGCCACATCAGAACCGCAAAATGGAAATGGGGCCGCCCTTCCGGGCTTCACGCAACCGCTAAGTCGCGAGGCTGAACCATATAATTCAGCACTGGAGGCGTCGCCACCGTGCCAAGCCCCTCTGGTATCTCAGTGCTTGACGGCGGCAGCGTCCGCGTCTTTCCCCCTGCCGATTTTGTCGAGCGCGTCGCTGGCTTCGGCTTTCTTCGAAGCGCGGCGCGCCAAGGCCGCTTCGCCCAATTCCGTGTCGGCGAGGTCGCCGAGGCAATGCCGCAAAAGATCGTAGTCGTCTTGCTGGTCGCCTTCGAGGTCTTCGCGGATCGCTTCGACTTTGGCTTGCAGTTTGCGGGTTTTGACGACCAGGCGCAGCGCCTTGCGGGGAATTCCCTTGCCCTTCGCTTCGTCCAGGATTTCGCCGATATCTTCGTTCAATTCCTTGCACTTGCCCATGTAGGCCATGTGCTCGCGCTGCTTTTCGGCGTTTAATTCCTCGATCCGGCTGACGAAGCCCTTGACGACCTTCGCATCATATCCATTCGATTTTCCCGGCTGCGCTTCTGCCATGATGGTCCCTTGTTGCTGACGTGAAGATTTTAGTTCGGAAGCTCGCGGCCGACATGCGCCTCGGCCAACGCCTTATAGGTCACGTAATCGAAGCCGGCCGGCGCATCCTTGCCGCGCGCGAAAGCGATGATTTTCGGCCAATAGTCGATTGGGATGAAGCCGCGGCGGCGCATGTCGCTGCCGCGAGGTCCTGGATTATTCTTGAAGCCGCAAATGCGGCCGAAGGCGCTAGGGCCGCCAATGGAATCGATTAGGTGCGGGACGCTCGGCACCTTCGCGACCTTGCCGTTTCCCTGCTTTGCGGATTTTGTCTTGCTCATAATTCTCGTTTACGCCTATCGCGTCGATTTCGTCAAGGGGACCGTTGACACGCTATTGGCGTGCTGTATAGAAGATGCGGGGCGGCGGCGCGAGGTGCAGGAATGAAGATCGACCGCATCGAAGTGATGGCGCTCAAAAAGCTGGCGATCATCAATGGCGCGCTGGCAAAAAGCTTCAAAGACGGAACCGCGAAGCGCGAGCAGCTTGCGCTTACGAGCGTCCTTGTGGACGTGATAAATCGCGCCGAACTTGAAAATGAGACAGACCGTTGCGACAGAGGCGAAAAATGATCGAAACCAACGAAATAACCTCGCGCGATCGGTGGCTTGCCCTGAGAAGCCATGACGTGACCGCGAGCGTCGCCGGTTGTTTGCTCGGTGTGCACAACTATCAAACGGTTTTCGGCCTCTATGCATTAAAGTCCGGCATCGTTACCGACGACGTCGAAGAGACGCCGGCGATGACCCGCGGATTGTTGCTCGAACCTGTCGCGCTGAAACTGATTAGGCAGCAGCGACCTGAGTGGACTATCAAATGGAACGGCGAACCGGGCGAGCTGTCGGGCTGCTATTGGCGCGATCCTGAATTTCGCCTTGGCGCAACGCCTGATTGTTTGGTCGTCGATGAGAAGGGCCGCAAGGGTGTCGTGCAAGTCAAGAGCGTCGAGCGATCAATCTTCCGTAAAAACTGGTTCGGTGCCGACGATGGCAGCGACGAATACGATCCCGGCGAGATCACACCGCCGCTCTGGATCGTAGTGCAGGCTCTGATCGAATGCGCGCTGACCGGAAGCGAGTTCGCCGCAGTCGCGCCGATGGTCATCGGTTATGGCCTCGACCTCCACATCATCGAAATCCCAATCCACGCTGGGATTATCGACCGCGTGCGCGCGGCGAGTTTGGAATTCTGGCAGCGCGTCGCGGAAGGGCGGCCGCCCGACCCGGACTATGCGCGCGATGGCTCGGTGATCGCAAAGCTATACGCCGACGCGAACGGGCTTGAAGTGGATCTGAGCACCGACAACCTCTTGCCGGCTATCTGCGACGAGCGCGAAACCTTGCTTGTGCAGCGGAATGCGACGCAGAAACGCCTGGACGAAATCAAGGCCGAACTCGCGCACAAGCTTGGCTCGAATACCGTCGGCTATGCAAGCGGTTGGCAGATATCGAACAAGCTTCAGACCCGGAAAGAATATACGGCGCCCGCAACCTCATTTCGTGTTCTGCGAACGAAGCGCCTCCGATAAGGCTTGACAGCATTACGCCATTAGCGTCTATACCTCCGGTCAGGCACATCGAAACGAAAGGCCATCGGCCATGTCTCAATCCCCAAATTCTCTCCGCGATGCCGCGCGCCCGGAAGCCGACATGCTTCCGTCGATTGGCGACAATAATCCGCCCTTGATCAGCAACGATGAACTTTACCTTCAGCACACGGCCGTCATTGCTCGCGTCTCTGAGCTTGAGGCGAAAGCGGCAGAGCAACCGACTTTCGTGGAGCTCGGCGACGATCGCACGCAAGGTGCGCTGCAAGACATCATCAAGGAAGTCGACGGCGAGATTAAGCGCCTCGAATCCAAGCGCGAAGAGGTGAAGGACCCTTTCTTGAGTGCCGGCCGCCTCGTTGACGGTTTCTTCAAGGCGCTCGCCGACCCGAAGGGCAAGCAGCAAGGTCGCCTCGACAAAATCCGCGCGGCGCTCGCCAAGACCGCAACGGACTATCTGCGCCGCAAGGATGCCGCCGAACGCGCCCGCCTTGAAGCCGAAGCCCGCAAGCGCCGCGAGGAAGAGGATCGCCTGCGTGCCGAACAGCGCAAGCGCGAGGAAGAGGCCGAGCGGTTGCGCGAGAAGCATCGGCCTACCGCGGCGACGGAGAAGGCAATCGTCGCGTCAACGATCGGCCATCAGGCGGACGCTGCCATGGCGGCGACCATCGAAGCCGAGCAGGCGGCGAATGCAAAGCCTGCGGAGTTGGCCCGGACACGTAGCGATGACGGCGGTTCGCTCGGCACGCTCAATGAGATTTGGAAATTCGAGGTGACGTCATTCGACGATCTTGAGCCCGATGCCATCTGGTCGTTTATTCCGAGGGCGGACAAGGAAAAGGCGATCGCAGCATATATGCGAATCAATGCCCCGAAGGAAAAGACAGCTACGCCGTGGGCGCCTCTTCGCGGGGTGAATTTCTTTAGGACAACGCGGGGGCAGTTCCGATGAGAAAACCTACTGCCGTTCAGTTCTTCACTGTCGAGATTGCGGTGTGGTTTTCTATTATCGGCTACATTATTTGGTCTGCTTATCCAGAAGAATCGGCAGTCATGTTTCTTGCAATCAGTACCGCAAATATAAGCGTCGCGATTTTTAACATGACTGGAACGATAATCTGCATGGTTACTGGTTGGGCTCCATGGCGAGACAAAAATGAGGAATCAAATGGCAAACGCAGTTGAACCGGCTGGCAAGAAAACCGAGATCGCAGTTTTCCGCGACCAGCTTTCAAAGATGGGGGAGCAATTCCAGGCCGGGCTTCCAGCGCATATCCCGCTCGAACGTTTTGAGCGCGTCGTGATGACGGCCGTTCAAAATAATATGGACCTGATCATCAAGTGTTCGCGCGCGTCGCTGTTCAATGCGTGCGTGAAAGCCGCGCAAGATGGGTTACTCCCCGACGGCCGCGAGGGCGCGATCGTGCCTTACGGCAGCGAAGCGCAATGGCTACCGATGATCTTCGGCATTCGAAAGAAAGTCCGCAACAGCGGCGAGATTATCGATTGGGACGTGCATCTTGTTTATGAGAACGATCAATTCGAGCATGAGCTCGGCGACGGCGCTTTTATCCGGCACAAGCGCGCCATGGGACCACGTGGCGAACTGGTCGGCGGCTATTCGATCTGCCACCTGAAAGACGGTGGCGTCTCGCGCGAGATCATGTCGATCGCCGAGATCGAGGCCGTGCGCAAGCAATCATCGCGCGCAAAGAGCGACAAGAGTCCGTGGAATATTCCGGCCTTCTTTGGGGAAATGTGCCGCAAGACGATTGCGCGCCGGCATTCCAAAAACCTGCCCATGTCGTCCGACCTCGACGATTTGATCCGCCGCGACGATGACCTTTACGACATGCCCGGCGCGGCAGAGGAGGCGAAGCCCCGGCGCCGTCGACTCGGCGAAGCACTCGACCAACTCGCCGGTGGCAACGGCGGTCAAGAGCAGCAGCATAGCGGCGGCCACCAAGCGGAAGGCGGCGACCAGGGCGGCCAAGCGGAGCAGGAGCGCGATACCGCCGCGGAGAGCGAGCAGGAGGGCCGCGAGGCCGCCGGTAGCGGCAAGCCCCGCGGCCACACGACAGCCGCCAGCGAAGCGCGCGAGGTGGTAGACCCGGAGACTGGCGAGGTGACGAAATCCGTCGCCGACGCTCCTAAGCCGAAGGCCGACGCCGAAGCTAAGGCGGCCACGAAAGAGGCGACGCCGAAGACCGACAAGCCGAAAGAGCCGGATGCGCCGAAGGTTCAGGTTCCAAAGACCGAGCGCGAATACAAGGTCTTTGCGTTCTCTTGGATCGACCAGGCGGTCACTGCCGGCGATCGCCCGACGCTCGATAAGCGCTGGAACTCGACCGACGAGAAAGGCATCCGCAACTCTGCGAATGTTTCCTCCGAAGTGCGCGAGGAAGTTTTCGAACATCTGAGCGAGGCGCGGAGCAAGGTGACAGCAACACAATGACGACCTCGCAATCCTACCGCTGCACATGCTGCCCGCGCGTGTGGATCGTTCACACGCCGGCGCCGCTCGCCGCGCCGCCACCATGCCCTGAGTGCGGCGAGCCAGGACAGAGCGCCGACTTGGCGCCGGCGACGCTGCCGTCGCCCATGAAGATCGCGGATTCTATCGACAAGCGAAGGCCAGCAAGACGATGACCGGAGCATGGTTCGTCTGGCTGGCAACGGGACGACGCGCGCAACCCGAGCCGCAGGTTTGGCGCGTCGAAGGACTTGCGAGCGATCGCTTTCTCGCGAGGCATGAGATCACGCCCGCTGAATTGTTGCTGACCGTTGACGAGTTGGCGAAGCGTTACCCGCCGCCGGAAGTACAGGAGCCGTCATCATGAGCGACGACGGTATAAGCGGCCATTGGGATGGCGAGCCGCATCTTGTTGAAATCGAATTGCGACCATGCCCGTTCTGCCACTATCGCCCAATCGCCTACTGCATCCCGCCGCACACACACGGCCTTTCAAAGCTACCGCCATTTGCTGGCAGCTTCTACATCGAGTGTCCCGGCTGCAGCGTGGGAATGTGTGACGAAGAAATGCTTGATCTTCAACGGCGGTGGAACGATCGGCCTTACGACCTCAGTCTCGCTTGTAGCGTTCCGGTAATGAAGGAGCCGAAACCATGAGTTTGTTCCAGCCGAGTCACACCGAAATTGAACGTACACGCGAGCGCCAGGCCAGGCTTAAGCGGCTTGGAGCCCTCCCCGCGCCGGTCAAGCGACCGGAGCCGCCGCCGCCAGCGATCAAGGTGCAGCCATCCGCCGCCGAAGAGGTCCGCACGCCGCGTGAGGCAATCGTCGATCTCGCCCGCTCATTCCAGACCGCGAACAGAGTTCCGATAACAGATACGCGAATCATTCAACTCGTTGTCGCTGATCATTTTGGGCTCGATAAAGGTGTCCTGCTTACCCGGCGGCGCATTCACCGGATCGTCTTTCCGCGGCATGTCGCCATGTACTTGGCGCTAAAGCTGATCCCAAGGACTTCGACATTGAAGGTCGGCAGGTTCTTTGGTGGATGGGACCATTCAACGGTCATTCACGCTCGGAGGGCGATAGAGCGCCGGCTTGCCGACCCGAATTTCCGGCTTACTATCGAGGCGATCGAGGCCAAGATCACGGCTTTGAAGGTGGCTAAGGTCGTGGCGATGCGGCCCGTGGTGCTCAATGTGACGGCGACGCGGCGCACGATTTCTGATTGATCAATGAGGCATTCCCGCGCCTCGGGGATTTCAGGGGCAGAGCAATGAAAATGGTAAATCACCCTCATCGCGGCAAGAAAACTGAAACGCCGACGGAAACAGAAAAGGAAGCCATAATAACGACCGTCAAAGGATTCGATCTTAATTTCCAATGCCGTGGTTTCCAATATGAAATCGGCAAAAGCTATGAGCATCCCGGCAAAGTCGTTGTTTGCCCATCCGAGTCACAAGCGAAGCGCGGGGAGGGCGGTTTCCACGCCTGCGAACATCCTCTTGATGTGCTCCAGTATTATCCGCCAGCAACGAGCCGCTATGCGCTTGTGAGCCAGTCTGGCACTCTCGCGCGCCATGACGAAGATACGAAAATTGCATCTGCTAAGATCACCATCGAAGCCGAGTTGCAACTGCCCCAAATCATCGAACGCGCGGTCAAATGGGTTTTTGATCGCGCCAACTGGAAAGATGGTCCGGTGGCAACCGGCCCAAATGAAGGAGCGACCGCCTCGGGCACCAGTGGCGCAGCGACCGCCTCGGGCTACAGTGGCGCAGCGACCGCCTCGGGCACCAGTGGCGCAGCGACCGCCTCGGGCACCAGGGGCGCAGCGACCGCCTCGGGCGACAGTGGCGCAGCGACCGCCTCGGGCGACAGTGGCGCAGCGACCGCCTCGGGC
>Ga0182024_10024372_pt1 | contig 10759 bp, 9 predicted proteins | sample P32metaG_FD_120480 | JGI IMG/M metagenome (GOLD analysis project Ga0182024, IMG submission 120480) | Permafrost microbial communities from Stordalen Mire, Sweden - P3-2 metaG (Illumina Assembly) | ecosystem: Environmental > Terrestrial > Soil > Wetlands > Permafrost | place: Sweden: Stordalen...
AAGCGGCTCTCATAAATGACCTATAAAGCCCTTTTTATTCTCTCCGAGGATATTTTGAAAGTTTGAAAACCGTAAATTTCCTCCGAATCAGAAAATTCGGTAGTGGCTCAGTTTGGCTACTATCGTGCACACCGAAGGTGTGCAGCATATTAGCCCAGCGTGGAGGCGGAAGGGCGAAGTGGTGTTCGGCTGGCGGGCGAGCCGGCAACGCCCCATAAGCGCTAACTTGTCTGTACTTCAGACGGATTGCGCCACAGCCCGGCTCTGAAAGAGCCGCCGAAGACAACCGGCTCTGAAAGAGCCGCCGGAGATAGCCTGGGGTGAAGCGAAGCGTAACCCCAGGTCCCCGATGCAATCCACGACAGCGCCCTGAAAGCGGCGCCACAGAACCCCGGGGCCAACATTGTCTCCCCAGATTAAGCCACTACCGTCCAGCCCCGTCCTATTTCGCTTTCTTCCTCGCCGCGGCGCGCTCAGCCTTCAACTGCCGCTCCGCCTCGATCCAGTCCGAGTGCGAATCCCCGTGGTGCCCGTGCCTGTGCCGGTGCTCAGAGATAAAATAGGCGCGCAGCGCGATATCATCCGTCGAGAATCCTGCCCTCTTCTTCTTCGCCGCCGGTTTCCGCGCCGCCTTCCTGGCAGGCTTCTTCTTCGCGGGCGCTTTCGTGGCCGCAGCCTTCTTTGGCGCCTCAATCCCGACTACCGGCGCTGGCGCCACCGGTTGAGGCTTCGGCGGAGTGGCCACAGGTGCCACGGGCTCCGCGGCTGCTGGCGCTAAAATCGACGTATCGTCTTTCTTTCCCATATTTACGATAATTTGGTTCCCCGGGCCGCCAAAAAAGCTCGGTCCGAAGCGCGGATGATAGGTAATCCGCCCCGCCAGTCCACGCATTTTTTCCCTCGCCTGTTTTGCTCTTCCATTTAATCAGTGGTTCCCTTACGTCGTCGCCATGAGAGCCTTCTTCATCCGCTGGATGGTCACCACCATCGCCGTCTGGTTTGCCGCCGCCATGGGCCTTTTGCATTTCGATAGCGACCGCTGCCTCCTCGGCGCCGCCCTCGTCCTCGGCATTGTCAATGCAATCGTCCGCCCGATTGTCCTCTTCCTCAGCCTCCCGCTCATCATCCTCACCCTTGGCCTCGGCATCCTCATCGTTAACGCCCTCCTCCTCATGGCGGTCTCGGGCCTCTTCCCATGCTTCCACGTCGATTCCTTCGGCCACGCATTCTTCGGCGCAATCATTATTTCATTGGTCAGTTGGGCGCTCAGCGCATTCATTCGGTCGGATAATGGCCGCATGAGCGTTCGCGTCATCAGCCGGCAGGACGGCATCAAGCAGGCAAAAGGCAGGGTCATCGAATGAACGCCCCCATTCGCGTAAAAATCTGCGGCATCACCAATCGCGACGATGCCCTTGCCGCCATCGATGCCGGCGCCGACGCCCTCGGCTTCAACCTTTTCCCCGGCTCGAAACGCCATGTCCGCGCCGAGGACATTTCCCCCTGGCTCCCCGGCCTCGGCGGCAATCCCCTCAAGGTAGCCGTCATGGTCAACCCCTCTATCGAGGAGATCCTCCGCGTCCGCCCCGCTTTCGACATTCTCCAATTGCACGGCCAGGAAACTCCCGCCCTCTGCGCACAGGCCGCCGCTGCCGGCCCCCTCTGGAAAGCCTTTCCTCTTACTCAGCACCTCGACCCATCCCCATTCCACGCCGACGCCATCCTCATCGATTCCTCCATCCCCGGCGCCTTCGGCGGCACCGGCTCCCTCATCGATCTCGACCGCGCCGCCCAGTTCGTCCGGTCGAATCCAGCCCCTCCCATCTGGCTCTCCGGCGGCCTTAATCCGGCAAACGTTGCCGGCGCCGCGAGAAAGGTCCGCCCCTTTGGAGTCGATGTCGCCAGCGGCGTTGAAGTTTCCGGTGATCCCCGCAAAAAAAATCATCTTCTCATTCGGGATTTCATAGCCGCTGTAAAAAACATATTTAGCGGTACGTAATAAATCTTAGCCCAATCTTATTTTCGCCTACGTAACACGGAAATAAGGGGCTTTTCATAGCGGTGGTCTGCTTTGTGCTTTTTCGAGGTGGGCACCCACCAGGCTCCACCTATGCGCATGAAGATTTCACTTATACTTTGCTCCGCGGCGATGTTTTCTCTCGCCTCGGCAGTTGCACAGCAGACCGGGGCTCCGGTCGCCTCAGCCTCCCCTGCGACTCTTGTTCCGACGACCATCCCCAATCCTTCGGAATCCGGTTCCATAGCCCCCGCGGCCGGCACTCCCAATTCCCAAGCCCCCGCCCCCGAAGCTCCCGCTCCCATCGAGCCACCCGTTTCTCCCAATTCAATTCCTGGCATGGCTCCCACTCCCGCCCCCGGCGATCAGACCGCTCAGACCGGCACCGACACCTCCGCCTCCGGCACCAACGCCGCCCCCGGCGCAGTTCCGCTCGGCTCCACTACCACCACTTCCGGTCACGCCCTCAATGAGTTTCAGGGCGACGATGTAGCCCAGGTTCTCCGCCTCCTCGCCCGCCAGGCAAAGATCAGCCTCGTTGTCAGCGACAAGATCAGCGACGCCCAGCCGCCTCTCAAGGTCACCATGCGCCTTGAAGACAAGACTCCCATGCAGGCCATCCAGATCATCGTATTTGATAAGGGCCTCATCCTCCTCCAGAAGGACGGCGTCTATTACGTCAAGACCAAGGAAGAAAAAGAAGCCGAGCCCACTGAAGCCGCCTTCTACACCTTCTCCTACGGCTCCGCGGAAAAAGTTCTCCCCCTCCTCAACGCCGAGCTCGAGAGCCATGCCGTCGCCCAGTTCGATCCCCGCACAAACACGATCTTCTATCGCGAAGTCGGCTCGAATCTCGATGGCATCAAAAAATTCCTCGCCACTGTCGATCAGCCCACCAAGCAGGTCATGATCGAGGCCCGCCTGCTGGAAGTCACCGCCAATCCCACACAGAGTTACGGCTTTAACTGGGGCGGCGTCTTCGGCAACTCCAGCGCCCCTCAAACCTTCACCTACGGCGGTTCCGCTCCCGGCACCTCCTCCGTCAATCTCCAGACCAATCCCATCACCGGCGCCGTCACCCCCATCACGGTCCCCGGCACGCTCCCCCAGGCCACGGTTTCCGGCGGCCAATTCAGCCCCGATGCCTTCCTTCTCAACGCACAGTCCGGCATCGGCGGCGTATTGCGCTCGCTCGAAGGACAGTTTGCCATCCTCTCCGTCCCTCAGATGCAGCTCACCATGCGCTTCCTCAATGAGGATGCCGATGCGGAACTCCTCGCCAATCCCCGCATCGTCACCTCGGACAACCAGCAGGCCACCATCAAGATCGTCCGCAACCAGCCGGTTCCTCAGTTGAACTTTAACGAGCAGACCGCCCAGGCCGTCTTCGGCGGCTTCCAGGATAAGACCTTCGGCAATACCCTCGTCGTAACCCCCTCCATTAATAAGGACGACTTCGTCACCTTGAATGTGAAACCGGAAATCTCCAACAAGGTCGCCGACTCGGTCTTCACCTTCTCCGGCGCGACCGTCAGCAGCCCGGTTATCGACACCCGCGACATCGAGTCCACGGTCCTCATCAAGAGCGGCGATACCCTCGCCATCGGCGGCCTCATGCAGGATGAGGTCACCAAGACCCATAACAAGGTCCCCGTCCTCGGCGATATTCCCGGCATCGGCTACGCCTTCCAGGAGCATCTCAATGTCCGCACCAAGCGCAACCTCCTCATCTTCGTTACCCCCACCATCATCAAGCAGGGCTACGGCACCGGCCTCGAAGACCAGGTTAACGGTCTCCACCATTCCGGCGAGGAATACGCCGATCCCAACGGCTGGCGCAACAACGCCAGCGGCGCCTACCGCCTGGTTCCCACCTCTCATCGCTCGTTGGGCGCCGATTATCCCGCCCCCGGCGTCGCTCCCCAGCCCCGCGGCGCGGACGTCGATTATCGCGGCTCCGCCGAAAGCACAAACTTCACCGACGCCCCCAACCTCCTCTCGGCCAGCGGCACCGCCGCAACCACCGGCACCACTGCTGCCGCCCAGTAAACCGCGCCAACCCGCGCCGCCGGCTCCCAGCCCCGGCGCGGATTCCGGCCTCTTCATATAGGTCCTCTCCGGCCCGCATGACCCATCCGTCCCATCCCCCGCAGGAATCCGCTTTCCATCAAATTCCAGCCCTCCCATTCTAGGCGGGATGAGCCCCTTTAAAATTGCCGTACTCGCCGGCGACGGTATCGGCCCCGAGGTCATGGCAGAAGCCCTCCGCGTCCTCGCCGCCGTCGCTGAAAAATTTGCGCTCCGATTCGATTTCACCGAGCGCCTCGTCGGCGGCGCCGCCATCGATGCCGGCGGCCACGCCCTCCCCGAGTCCACGCTCGAGGCATGCCGTTCCGCTGACGCCATCCTCTTCGGCTCCGTTGGCGGTCCCAAGTGGGAAACTCTCCCACCCAATCAACAGCCAGAGCGCGCCGCCCTCCTCCCCCTCCGCAAACACTTCTCCCTTTACGCAAATCTCCGCCCCGCCATCTGCCTCCCAGAGCTCACCCACGCCTCCCCCGTGAAGGAGTCCCTCATCGCCGGCGGCTTCGATGTCCTCTGTGTCCGCGAATTGACCGGCGGCCTTTACTTCGGCCAGCCCAAGGGCCGCCACGAGGAGAACGGCGAGCCCGTCGCCATCGACACCATGGTTTATCGCCGTAGCGAGATTCTGCGCATTGCCCGCATCGCTTTCGACGCCGCTCGCGGACGCGGCAAAAAGCTCACCTCCATAGACAAGGCCAACGTCCTGGAGAATGGCGTCCTCTGGCGTCAGACCGTCACTGAACTCGCCCGCGAATATCCCGATGTCCAGCTTTCCCATCTCTACGTCGATAACGCCGCGATGCAATTGATCAAGAACCCGCGCGGCTTCGATGTCATTCTCGCCGAGAACCTCTTTGGCGACATCCTCTCCGATGAAATGGCCATGATCGCCGGCTCCCTTGGCATGCTCCCCAGCGCCAGCCTTGGCGTTCGCGAGACCCCCTTTGGCCGCTTCGGCATGTACGAGCCCAGCGGCGGCACCGCTCCCGATATCGCCGGCAAGGGCATCGCGAACCCCATCGCCCAGATCCTCTCCGCCGCCATGATGCTGCGATACTCCTTCTCCCAGTCCGCCGCCGCCCATGCCATCGAGTCCGCTGTCCGCGCCGCCATCCGCAACGGCCTTCGCACCGGTGACATCCACACCCCCGGCTCCCAGCGCGTGAATACCCGCGAAATGGCCGATGCCATCGTTGCCGGCCTCCGCTAGGGCCTGCCAACACTTCGCGCAATGGACTCCCATAGTGTTAGCAGGCCCTAAGCCAATCGAATTCCCATAAGGACAATAAACTTCCGGAATTCCCAAACCCTCCATCCCGAAATCCGCGTAAACTCGTGTAAATCCGCGGGTAACCACTTAAGGGTTTACTTCTATTTTCATCCGCATTAGCACGTATCCTGCTAAGTTTTCGCCTCAATTATGAGATTACGGAACTCCCTTCCCCTCCTTTGTATTTTGGGCGCTCTTCCGACCATTGCTTTCGGTTATGGCAGCCGCATTGCCACCCAGGATGCCGAGGCCACCGCCCGCGGCAACGCCTTCGCCGCCACCGCGGATGACGCCTCCGCGATTTACTACAATCCTGCCGGCCTTATGCAAATGGACGGCTTCAATGCCGAACTCGGCGATTACGGCATCTGGATCGACGAGCAATACAAGCCCCTCCACGGCCAGGAGGGCGCTCACGAGTCCACCGCCCACGAGCCTCTTCAGAATGTCCCGAGCCTTTTCCTCTCCTATCGTCCCACCGGCAAGCCCTATTCCTTCGGCTTCGGCATCTACTCGCCCTTCGGCTTGATGACCGAGTGGCCAGATGACGCCTCCTTCCGCTCCGCCGGCCTCTACGGCAGCCTCGAGTTCATCTCCTTCACCCCCACCATGGCGGTCCAGATCACCCGTACCTTCTCCGCCGGCATTGGCGTTTCCCTCAATTACGAGGATGCCCAGCTCCGTCAGGGGCTCACCTCCATGCCCGGCGATTCCTTCAGCTTCAAAGGCGACGGCGTCTCCGTCGGCGCGGACGCCGGCATCCTCTGGCAGCCCACGGAGCGCCAATCCATCGGCCTCAGCTACCACTCCCCCGTCGGCGCCGGCCTCACCGGCCATACCAAGCAAGGACTCAACGGCAATGAAATCCGCGAGTCTGAAAACGGCAACGCCCAGCTCGCCGCGGGCAAGCAGAAGCTCGATTCCACCATCGCTTTGATTAACGGCCTCCCATATCCTCCCAGCATCAAGGCCGGGTTGATCGCCGAGGCCAATGCCCAATACGCTGCCGCCGTGGCTGCCTCCGGCGTTCCCGCCAGTGGCTCCTTCCCCACCAGCTACCCCACTCTCCCCGCAAACGGTTCCCTTCAATTCCCACAGTACGCTACCCTCGGCTACTCCTTCCGCCCCACCCCTGACTGGAACATCGAGACCGATATCGACTGGACCGATTGGGACTCCCTTAACACGTTTTCCCTCTCGCGCACCGGGGGCTCGACCGTGCAAGTCCCCTTCAACTGGACTCATTCCTTCCTCTATGAAGTCGGCGCCACGCACACCATCGGCGCCTACAAGCTGAGCGCCGGCTACATCTATAGCGAGAATTCGGTGCCCTCGGGTTCCTTTAACCCAATCGTACCGGACAGCGCCCGCCATATCGCCTCCGTCGGCGTTGGCCGGGCATTTGGCAGATTTAACGTCGATCTCGCCTACGAATTATCAATCGGCGTCAATCGCACAATCGTGAATGACTCCGTCGCCGATGGGCGCTATTCTTTCCTCTCGAATGCCGTCTCAATCTCTGTCGGATATCACTTTTAGGGAATCCGCGGACATCGCCGCGGGCCTCCCGGCCCAGGTGGTTCCCGCTTCCGCGAAGCCAGTGCTCCTCGTTGTCGATGACGAGGAAGGGCCTCGCCAGTCCGTGCGCATAATCTTCAAGGACGAATATCATGTCGTCCTTGCCAACAGCGGCGAGCAGGCCGTCGAGCTTGCAAAATGTCATCCCGTCTCCGTCGTCGTCTGCGATATCTTGATGACCGGCATGAGCGGCATCGATGTCCTCAAGCAACTCAAGGACATCGATCCTGCCATCGAGGTCATCATGCTCACCGCGTATGAGACCATCGAGACCGCCCGCCAGGCCCTTCGCCATGGAGCGTGCGATTACCTCAACAAGCCTTTCGATGTCCAGACCATGCGCGCCGCCGTCGCCCGCGCCCGCCAGAAGCACGACCTCGCCCGCGACTTCCATAAGAGCAACGAGACCCTCCGCGCCTTGCAGCAGGAGATTCAGGATCAGCGCGTCAAGGAGGAGATGATGCGCACCAAGGGCGAGATTTACGCAAGCGTTCTCCATGACATCAACAGCCCCTTGACCGTCATCTCCGGTTTCGTCGATATCATCAACCGCTCGATCTGCGATTCCAGCACCGTCGATGGCGAGAAGCTCGAGACCATCAAGGGCGACCTCAATAAACTTACCGGCCAGGTCGGACGATGCTTCGAAATCTCCCGCCGCTACCTCTCCTTCCTGCGCGACCGCGATCACAACTCTCCCGTCGGCGACCGGGTCGGCCTCAACCAGATCCTCAGAGATTTGAAGGAACTCCTTCTCCGCCATCCCAGCTCCAGGGACAATCAGCTCGCCGTTCATCTGCTCCCCTCGGAGCGCGTCGCCGCCATCAATGGCACCGATCTCCTCCAGATTCTTCTTAACCTCACCATCAACGCCCTCACCTGCTCCGACGCGCCGCACCGCGTTGAGGTCAGCGCGCAATTCTTCACCACCCCATTTAACATCGACGAATTCGCCGATGACGAACAACAGCGCTTCATAAACCGCGAAGGCTTCCTCAACAAACCCCCGCTCCTTGCAATCTCCATCCAGGATAACGGCCCCGGCATCCCTCCCGGCGTACTCGCCAAAATGTTCGAGACAAAATTCACCACCAAGGCGGAGGGCAAAGGCACCGGCCTCGGCCTCGGCATCGTCAAGCGCCTCGTCAAGGCCGGCCAGGGCGCCATCCATCTCCAGACCGCCCTTGGCATAGGCTCCACCTTCACCGTCTGCCTCCCCGGGGAAGATGCCGCGTTGGAATAATTAGCGGGCGTTCGGCCGGTCTGGGATCCGTCGCATAGGTCCTATGGGATCCATTGGGCCTATACCCCATTTTCAAGTTCGACCTTCTCACGGGCTCGCATAACTTCTCTCCCATCCCATGAGCCCCTCCGCCAAATACGACCCGCCCCCCTGGGTCGAAGAAAAGCCCCCGCCCCCGGGCGAAGACGAAACCGACGACCTCCAGGCCGTCGAATACTTCAAGCAAGCCCGCCAGGCGCTCACTCATCAACTGGCCAAGGTGATCGTCGGCCAGGAGGAGGTGATCAACCAGTTGCTCATCGCCATCTTCACGCGCAATCACGCCCTCCTCGTCGGCGTCCCGGGCCTGGCCAAGACGCTCCTCGTCTCCACTCTCGCGCAGACCATGAACCTCGCCTTCAAGCGCATCCAGTTCACCCCCGATCTCATGCCCAGCGACATCACCGGCACGGAGGTCATGCAGCAGGACCCCCGCACCGGCGAACGCGCTTTCCGTTTCATCCAGGGCCCCATCTTCGCAAACGTCGTCCTTGCCGACGAAATCAACCGCACCCCGCCCAAGACACAGGCCGCCATGCTCGAGGCCATGCAGGAGCGCCGCGTCACCGCCGGCGGCGCATTCTATAATCTCCCCGATCCCTTCTTCGTGCTCGCCACGCAAAACCCCATCGAGCAGGAGGGCACCTATCCGCTCCCCGAGGCTCAACTCGACCGCTTCCTCTTCTTCATCACCGTCGATTACCCAAGCGCCGAAGAAGAGCTCCAGATCATGAAACGCGGCACATCTGGCGAAAACCCCGAGGTCAAGACCATCGCCGGCGCGGAGCATCTCCAGTACTTGCAAGGCGCCGTCGCCCGCATGCCCGTTGCCGATCACGTGTTCGATTACGCGCAAAAGCTCGTTGCCGCCACGCGCTCAAACTCCCCTCAGGCCCTCGACTTCTGCAAAAAATGGCTCCGCTGGGGCGCCGGGCCGCGCGCCAGCCTCGGCCTCATCATGGCCGCCAAGGCCGGCGCCCTGCTAAACGGCCAGGTTTACGTCGGCTGCAAGGACGTCGCCTCCGTCGCCCCCGCCGTCATGCGCCACCGCATCGGCCTCAACTTCGCCGCCCAAAGTGAAGGCGTCACCCCCGACACCATCATAGCCAAAATCCTCGACACCATCCCGCAAAGCTAGTGCCTGTTAAAACTCGCGCGATGGGCTCCCACAGTGTTAACAGGCCCTATAGCATTTTAAATAAACGTGTAGCCACGAAGCAGTCCCGCGGGGACGGCCAGAAAATAGGCAGGGGCTTCAGCCCCTGCTAGCTCGCCATTACGGGCAAAGTCCCGCAGGGACGACAGAACGGCTCCAGTTTAAGTTAGACCGCTCTACCGCCCGGATGCCCTCCCCAGACCCTCCCCTTCTCGACCCCGCCGTCATCCAGCGCGCCGAACTTCTCGGCCTCAACGCCCGCCAGATCGTCGAGGGCTACATGGCTGGCGCGCACAAGTCCCCCCTCCGCGGCATGGCCATCGAGTTCGCCCAGCATCGCGAGTACGCTGCCGGCGACGATTTGCGCCACCTCGATTACAAAGTTCTCGGCCGCACCGACCGCTATTTCATCAAGCAATACGAGCAGGAGACAAACTTCGTCGCCCACCTCCTCATCGATGGCAGCGAGTCCATGCAATACGGCTCCGCCGGCGCCACCAAGTTCGAGTACGCCCGCCAGATGGCCGCCACCCTCGCCTACCTGATCCTCCTCCAGCGCGACGCCGTCGCCCTCAGCCTCTTCGATACCGCCGCCCGCACGCGTCGGCCGCGCACCGATAACCTCGGCCGCATCCACGACATCATGACGGCCCTCGTCGAATTCGAGCCCGTCGCCCAGACCGACATCGCCCGCGCCCTGCACGATCTCGCCGCCGAGCTCAAGCGCAAGGGAATCGTCATTCTCATTTCCGATTTATTCGATGACGAAGAGCGCATTCTCCAAGGCATCCAGCATTTGGTATTCGATGGCCACGAGGTCCTCGTCTTCCACGTAATGGACCACGCCGAGATCGATTTCCCCTTTACGGGTTCCGTCGAGTTCATCGGCCTGGAGCAAGGCCCCCGTCTCACCACCCACCCCGCCGCCGTGCGAAAAAGCTATTGTGCCGAGGTCGCCGCATTCCGCGATCGCATCCGCCTCGCATGCCAGCGCGCCCGCTGCCACTACGTCTTCGTTGACACAAGCCACCCCTGGGCCGAAGTCCTCGCCGCCTACCTAGCCTCCCGCCAGCACACCGGTTTTTAGAGCGGCTGCATCCAGTGTAGTGTTACTCAGGTTTCTTAAATAAAGCGCTGCGCCTTTTGGCCCCGAGGCGTCCCCGCCGGAATTGCCCCGGCAGGGGCAGCCCGAGAGTAGCCCCGGGCGTAAGCCCGGGGTAGCGCGATTCACGTGGCAAGCCCCGGCAGGGGTAATGGCGCTTAGTTAAGGAATCTACAGAGTAAAATCGATGTATAGGCGCATTCATGGCACGCACCTCTGCCGTCCCTGCGGGACTCGCGATCCCTTTAGCGACGTGAACCAGGGACTGA
>Ga0182024_10024373_pt1 | contig 10759 bp, 10 predicted proteins | sample P32metaG_FD_120480 | JGI IMG/M metagenome (GOLD analysis project Ga0182024, IMG submission 120480) | Permafrost microbial communities from Stordalen Mire, Sweden - P3-2 metaG (Illumina Assembly) | ecosystem: Environmental > Terrestrial > Soil > Wetlands > Permafrost | place: Sweden: Stordalen...
AAAGTTAAGCCAGCGTCGCTCCGGCCGGTCAGCCCACGGGCTGGTTAGCGAGCGTCATTCAGTGGGATAGGGTGCAGGCTTCGGTCCGGAGCCGAGACTCGAGATCAATCGGACTAGGTGCAGCGCCGCTTTTGCCGGTTCTGAAGCGCTGACCGAATAAAAAGAACCGCGCTACGCACGTAGTCTTTTCATTTCGGGCTTTTCCGGACGGGGGTTCAACTCCCCCCGCCTCCACCAATTTATAATCAATTAGTTACGGTCAAGTGGCCCTCCGGACCGTGACAAAATCATGACAGCCCAATTAGAACGGGGTACAGCAAGCTGTACCCGGACGCTGAACGTCCAACGTCGGAATCGTTGACAGGCAGAGAAATAGCCCCATAATGAACCTTGTAGTTAAAGCGTAAGGAGACTCTACATGGCAAATCGCGATCAAGACGCAACCGACCCTTCCAAGACTATTCCAACCGACGCCTCCGAAACCCCGCTCCCCGACGACGAGCTCCAGGCGATCTCCGGCGGCCTGATGAGCACCGGCGTCGGGGGTGAAGGCGGCGTCTGCATCGCCGACTAACGCGTTCTCCTGGCTATAGCTTTGCCGAGTTTCGAATGGTTTGAAGTTAACGCTCATCGAAACCTTCGAGGCCCGTACACAGCAGCAGGAGAATTGATCCGGCAGCTCATTCCCCGGGCTGCCGGAATACCCAGCCTGATCGACGCGCACCGAATTACCCTCCTGATCGTTTGTCCGGACCTTGCCGGCACCCTTGCCGTTCCTTCCGATCTCGCAGCATGGCTGCGTCTCTCGCGCGAAGGCAACGCGCGTTCGTGGACCTTGCGGCTTGCCCATGGGCTGACCGATTTCCTCCTGGCTTTCGCGGCTCAAACGTCCGTCCGCACGGGAGTGTCGATTGCGGATTCCGATGAGGCCGACCCGCTGGATCGGGAGTTTCTCTCCGTACTGACGCGCCGCGCCGATCCCGAAATGCTTTGTGTGCGCTTATGCGCCGCCCCCCGGAATGACTGCGTGGACGAACCCCCGCTCCACGCCGACGAACTCACCCTGGCTCGCGAATATGTGGCATCCGAATGTACGTCCCGCAGAGCGGACGTCAAGCGAGCCTACTCGCGTTTGGACGATGCGCGCCGCCGCGAACTGCATCGTGAGCGTTTTGACACACTCCGGGCATTAAGCCGGGATTGGGATTCACTCGGCGCCATTCCCTTTCATTGCGAACAGGCGGGGAGCGATCCCGAGCCTCTTCTCGAAGCTTCCACACGATGCATGCACCTTGCGTACTACGAAGCGGCGCTGGACTGGTCGATTCGGGGCCGTGCGATAACTGTCTCGGAAACCCTGGATCCGCGCTACACGAAATTCACACGCAACCTGCTCTATGCTTCGTTGCTGCTGGGGCGCTACGCGGAAGTGGAAACGATCTGCGCGGAGATCGCGGCGCAGTCTGCCGACCGGACCCTGCTGGCCGGCGCGGCGTACGCCCAGGCGATTTTGAACGTGCGTCTATACGGCCCCGCACGCCGCGACCCCGAAGCCGCCCGCGGCTGGGTCGGGAAATCTCTGGCGCTGACCGAACAGCGGCCGCCTTCGGATAAGCGGGTCGTCAATCTGGCATTCCTGCGTAATACTCTGGCTTTGATCGAGATGCGCGCAGGGCGTTTCGAGCAGGCGTCTGAACTTCTTACCGCGGGCCTCGAGTTCATCGCTGCAAATGCCCCCGGAAAGTTCGACGAAGAGTGTGTTTTGCTGCTGCACAATCGCGCTCGCCTCCACACCTCCCTGAAACGACCGGACGCGGCTATCGCGGACCTGACGACTTTGCTTCGCCACCAGCCCGGTGTCAGCGAGGCGTATCTGGACCGCGGAATTCTGCATCGGCGCGCAGGCAGACTGGACCAGGCGCTGAAGGATTTCGACGCGGCCATCGCGTGGAGCCCGCCCTATCCCGAGGCTTTCTTGAACCGGGCCGAGGCCCTCGCCGCTATGATGCGTCCGGATGAAGCGCTGGCTGCATACGGTTATGTGCTGACCTTAAAGCCCGACCACGTTGAAGCGCTTGCGAACCGCGCCTGTTTACTTTTTCAATGCCGAAGGCCGGCCGAGTCGCGCGCCGATGTCGAAACGGCGATCCGCATCGATTCGGCACACCCGCGATTGATCTGTTTGCGCGGTCTGCTGGAACTCGAAGAAGGCGCATCCGAGCGGGCGCTGGAGAGCTTCACCGAATCCATTCGACTGGACCCCGCCCTGGCCGATGCATGGGCGAATCGCGCCACGGTTCGATTCAGACGAGGCGACGCCGAAGGAGCCGAGGGCGATCTCACGAAGGCCATCACTCTGCGCGAAGACGCTGCGGCGTTATACAACCGCGGACGGGTCTTCGAATCCCGCGCCAAGTGGCGCGAAGCCGCGCAGGACTATGAGCGAGCCCTCGAACTGGGCGCCGACGAGCGTAACATTCGAACGCACCTCAGCCGATGCCACCGGCTGAAAAACTGCCAATAACATGCAGTTTGCCTACGCTGCTTAATTAAAAGTTTAAGCCAGCGTCGCTCCGGCCGGTCAGCTCACGGGCTGGTTAGCGAGCGTCATTCAGTGGGATAGGGTGCAGGCTTCGGTCCGGAGCCGAGACTCGAGATCAATCGGACCAGGTGCAGCGCCGCTTTTGCCGGTTCTGAAGCGCTGACCGAATAAAAAGAACCGCGCTACGCACGTAGTCTTTTCATTTCGGGCTTTTCCGGACGGGGGTTCAACTCCCCCCGCCTCCACCATAATATAATCAATAGCTTAGCGCGAAATGGCACTGTAAAACGTGCCAAATCGTGCCAGCCGGGTTGGAACGCTTCTTCTTAATGTTGTCTTGTCAATGTAGTTCTAGTATGGAAGCATATTGACAACTTCGTGGATCCGTTGCCGAGGCGGCTCTCCTGCTCGCAGGGCGAACGCACGACCATTTGCTGGAAATCACCTTCACGACCTTGGCCCCCTACGGGTCTTTCCTGCTGGCGCAGAATTTCGATTTATCCGGGGTATTAGCGACGATCACGGCGGGTCTGATCATCGCGAACTTTCAGCCGCTCGGCACCATCTCTGACCGTGGAAAGGAAGCGGTTCAGGCATTCGGGAATACGCGGCCTTCGTTGCGAATTCGCTGGTTTTCCTTCCTCGGGATGCGCGTGGCTCATCAGGATTTCGGGGCAATCCGGATTCCTGCCGGGATCGCAATCGCCTTCGTGACGCTGGGCCGGGCGGTCGCGATCTATCTGCTCTGCCTGAGCTTTTCCGGCCTCCGCGTCTCGATGAAGCATCAACACGCCCTCTTCCCGGGCGGCCTGCGGGGGCGCGTTGGCACTGGCCCTCGCCCCTGGCCTTCCTGCTGAAATCACTCAGCCCGGAGAAATTATCGCGATTAGCTTTGCTGTCGTGGCTTTTTCCGTCTTCGTCCAGGGCCTGACAGATCACACCCGTTCTCCGCAGAATCGGTGAAATCGTTTAGTGTTCGGGAGATCGACCTGTCTGCGCGGTTCCCTCCTGCGTGAATCCGGCCATCGACTTGCGAACATGAGAATAGCCGGGGAATCGCAGCACTGATTGGCTCGAAAAAAACTAGCGGGGTTGTTCCGGGTAGCATACGGATGAAAGCGAGCAGATGACAAACGTACGTTCGTGGAAGACGTCGCTGGCAGGTCTGAGCGCCAGACTAATGGAGCGAGAGGATCAGGTATTTCTCGTGCTGGCATTGGTCATTGGCGCGCTGACAGGCGTAACGGTGGTGGCTTTCATTCTACTGACGGAGCGCCTTGGGCTGAAACTCTATCCGGTGGGCGGTGCGCCGTGGCGACGCCTCGTTTTGCCGATCGGCGGATCGCTGGGCATCGGCTACCTGCTGTACCGCTATTTCCCCTACGCGCGCGGCAGCGGAGTGCCGCAGACCAAAGCCGCCTTGTATGCCCGTGGGGGCCGTATCACGATCCGAACCGTCGCGGGAAAATTCTTCTGCACTTCTGCGACGCTTGCCAGCGGCATCCCACTGGGGCGCGAGGGTCCTTCGGTTCAAGTTGGTGCAGGAATAGCTTCCGTGCTGGGGCGAAGTCTGGGCCTGAGCCCCGAAAAAGTGAAAGCGCTTCTGCCCGTCGGTGCGGCAGCGGCAGTCGCAGCCGCATTTAATACACCGCTGGCAGCAGTGTTATTCGCGCTGGAAGAGATTGTGGGTGATCTTCACGCGCCCGTGCTGGGCTCCGTGGTATTGGCCTCCGCCACATCGTGGATGGTTCTTCGGTTGATGCTTGGCAACAGTCCTCTTTTCAAAGTTCCCCAATATCAATTAATCCATCCGCTGGAATTTGCCATATACGCGGTATTAGGGGTAGCGGGCGGATTTGTTTCTGTGGCCTTTACGAAGCTTCTGTTGGGCCTGCGCGTCTGCTTCCTGCGCTTCCCTCAAACCACGGTTTGGCTCCAGCCGGCGGCTGGTGGTTTGTTAGTGGGATTGATGGGCTGGTTCGTGCCCCAAGTCCTGGGCGTCGGCTACGGTTACGTGGGCGATGTCCTGAACGGAAACATAACGCTGAAGCTGATGCTCCTGTTGTTGGTGCTCAAACTTCTGGCCGTAACGATGAGCTACTCATCGGGCAATGCGGGCGGCATTTTCGGTCCTTCCCTGTTCATCGGTGCCATGTTGGGAGGTGCCGTGGGAACAGTTGCACATCAGTTGTTGCCCGCCTATACGGCTACTGCCGGCGCGTATGCTTTGGTCGGCATGGGTGCTCTCTTCGCCGGTATTGTGCGTGCTCCCATGACCTCCGTGGTCATGATATTCGAGATGACTCAGGACTACGCCGTGATTGTTCCACTGATGATCGCGAATCTGGTGAGCCTGTTCATTGCTTCACGACTGCAGCCGCAGCCTATCTACGAGGCGCTCGCCGAGCAGGATGGTATACATCTCCCTAAGCCAGAGCGGCGCCACCGAGATCCTCAGCGGAAAGTAATAAACATTATGCGAACTGCTCCCGAGCCGCTCTCGAGCGAGCTGACAGTCAGGGGCGCTTTGGAGCAAATCCGTTCGAGTGAGTCTCGAACGTGGTTGGTGACGGGCCGGCAAGGGTTGATAGGCGTCGTTGACTTGCCGACGCTCGCACGCGCGGCAGCGGAGGGCCCGGACCAGCAAGAGTTGGGAGAACTCATAAATGCCTCGACCTTTCCTCACGTCCACCCCGACCAGGGCTTCGATATAGCGCTCGAACGGATGGGCGCAAATCAACTTGAGATGCTGCCCGTCGTGAGCCGCGCCGACGTGCATCAACTGGAAGGCATCGTCAGGTTGCACGACGTATTGCAATCCTACGGCGTCGGGCGCGGATGAGCAGGTGCAGGTCCGATAAGACAGGGGACGGCATCGGCTATCGTCGCGATAAGAGAGACCGAGAGTCGACTGCCCCCGAAAATGGAAAAGACGTCGACCTCTGGGGTCGATTCCCATCGTCCCGCTGCAGCGGGTTTATTCGCACAACACTTCGGAAATTCGATTCGACATGTTTGACGACGAATATGTTTGCAACGAGAATGAACGGGATTTCCAGCATTTCGTTACAACCAACGACGATCGGAAGAGATTCCAGACAGAGGTGAAGGTCGCGCCCGAAATGCTCGCGCAGTACGCTGGCACCTAAGAATCTCCCGTTTCCGGCGGCACGCTTACACGGTGCTCGGCGTCTCAATGGATTGATCGGGCGCGACGGCAGGACCGAGTTTTTTCATTCCGGACTCATCGGCCGAGGAGAATATCAAATAGAGCTTCTTCAACTGCTCGGAACGAAACAAGATGAGGCACGGATTGATGAACGATCTGTGCGGCCAGCCTCTGAGCCGCGCGATGAACATTTCTCGCGCGATGAACGTTATAAAGTGAGTTAGCGATGCCCGTCGAGACCTCCACCCCCGTGCTGACCACTTCGTCCGATCTCAAGCCCGCTCTCAAGAAAGATGCGGACTACGTCTTTTATGAGTTGACTCGCAGCATCTGCCCTGAATGCCGCCGCGTCATCGACGCTCACATACTTATCCGCGACAACAAAGTCTTCATGCGCAAGCGCTGCCCTGATCACGGACTCTTCGAAGCGCTGATCTATGGTGACGCCGAACAGTACACGAATTCCTCGAAGTTCAACAAACCCGGAACCATACCTCTGGAATTCGCCGCCGAGATTAAAGACGGCTGCCCGCACGATTGCGGACTTTGCCCGGATCACCAGCAGCACACCTGTCTCGGGATCATCGAGGTCAACAGCGCCTGCGACATGGCGTGCCCGCTCTGTTTCGCCGAGGCCGGGCCGGGCTTTAATCTGACGCTGGAAGAAGTGGAAGACATTTTAGATCGCTTTGTCGCCGCCGAAGGGAATCCGCAACTTGTGCAGTTCTCCGGTGGCGAACCTTCCATCCACCCGCAGATCATTCCAATGATGCGCGCGGCCCAGCACCGGGGCATTCCCAATGTAATGCTGAACACCAACGGCAAACGCATCGCGAATGACGACCGCTTTCTCGCCGAGCTGGGTGAAATGGGTGACGCCCGACCCAACATCTATTTCCAGTTCGACGGCTTTGAAAGGGACACCTACCGCATCATCCGCGGCGAGCCCGATATTCTGCCCGCAAAACTGCGCGCCCTCGACCGCCTGGCAGGGATCGGGTGTACTGTAATCCTCGTGCCCGCCATCGAACGCGGGGTCAATGAAAATGAAATCGGCCGAATCGTCCGCTTCGGCCTCGATCATCCTGCTGTCAAAGGAATCAATTTTCAACCTGCCTTCCACGCGGGCCGCCACGTGCGCCACGACCCAATGCGACGCATCACCAATCCGGACATCATCGCCCTGATTGAAGCCCAGACCGAAGGTTTGTTCCTGAAGACCGACTTTATTCCCGTACCGTGCTGTTTCCCCACGTGCAATTCGGTTACCTATGCCTACGTGGATGAAGAGCGCAATGTAACGCCACTCCCGCGCCTTCTCAAAGTGGACGATTACCTCGACTACATTACGAACCGTGTTATGCCGGACCTCGGCGCGGAAATCCGGCGGGCCCTCGAAGGTCTGTGGTCGTCATCCGCAGTGCTGGGATCGGAGAAAGTCGCGCGCGAGTTTTCCTTCTCCTGTTCCGCGTGCGGACTGCCCGATGGCGGACTCGACGTGAAAGGCATGTCCCAGTTCATCTTCATGATCATGTTGCAGGACTTCATGGACCCGTGGACCTTCAACCAGAAGAACCTCATGAAGTGCTGCAAGGAGTTTCTGCTGCCGGGAGGAAAACAGATTCCCTTCTGCGCTTACAATACCGTCGGATATCGCGAGCAGGCCCGTACACAACTGGTGCAGCAGGAAAAGCAGCGGCAGGCGGCTCGCCGCGCCGGTACGAAGTATGAGGTGCAGCCGGTAACTTTCTCGTTCGGAAAAAACAACAGCGAGCACCAACTGGTTCAACTCTAAATGACAACGCCGGTTGAATCCGCCGAATTGAAAAGCTGCTGCGCCGCGATTTATCAGAGCGATTTCGCGCGCATGCTGCTTGGAGATTCGTTTCATCCGGGTGGGCAGCGGCTTACCGCGCGGCTTGGAGAACATTTAGGGCTCGGCCCCGGTGTTCGCGTTCTCGACGTGGCCAGCGGTAAGGGCGAGAGCGCCATATTCCTCGCCAGACAGTTCGGCTGCCAAGTCGTCGGTGTGGACTTTGGCCCGCAGAATGTCGGGGAGGCCAACGCCAGGGCCACAGCAGCGCAGGTTGGTCACATCGTCTCATTTGTCGAAGGCGATGCCGAACACCTGGATTTTCCGGACGCGAGCTTCGACGCGGTCATCTGCGAGTGCGCATACTGCACTTTTCCCGACAAGCGCGCAGCCGCGTCTGAGTTTGCACGCGTTCTGCGGCCGGGAGGCCGAGTCGGGATGAGCGATCTGACGCGCTCCGGTTCCTTGCCTCAGGACCTCGACGGATTGCTCGCCTGGATCGCCTGCATCGCCGATGCCCGCCGGGTGGAGGAATACGCCGGATATCTGGAAAGGGCCGGTTTCGATGTGACAACCATTGAGGCGCACAACAACGCTTTAGCCGAGTTGGCGCGTGATATTCAGAATCGCCTCCTGGGAATCGAAATCATGGTCAAGCTGAAGAAGCTGGATTTGCCGGGCGCCGATTTTGAACAGGCCAAACAACTCGCGCGCGCGGCGGCGACCGCGATTCAGCAAGGCTTGCTGGGGTATGGTCTGATCATCGCTCAGTTACGCGCCCGGGAGCCTGAATGCTTCTGAGTGCGAAGGGTTCACTGATTGCTCTTTCTGCCGTCAGCGCCCTCGCGATGTTGTACGTGGGCGCGTACCAAGTCCGTGCGATCGAGCATATGAGCTGCCCATTGCTGAAGCACGGTTGCGAAGCCGTGGCGGATGCGCCTTTCGCGCGGCCGTTTGGAATTCCCGATGGCTTTATCGCTGCGACGATGTACGGCATTCTGATCCTGCTGGCTCTTCTCGGACCCCAAATGCTTTGGGGTCGCTATTCCCTTCGGACGCTTGCGGTGCTTGCGGTGCTCGCGAACGTGTTGGGCGTATTCGATATGGCGCGGCTCGGCGCGTACTGTTTCTATTGCCTGCTCACCACGGTCCTTTCGCCGGCTCTGTTGTGGATGGCGCTGGTGGTATAGAGTGATCGGATTTGCGATTGCTCGCCGATTCAAGCAACCCATCGCAGAATAAATAAGTTGCGTGTTTTCAGTGGAGTCATTACTTCAACTCCCCGCCCAATTGAACAGCGTCGGTTGCTGCGTCGTCTTGGGCTGTCGACGTGAAACCGGCCCGGTCCTTGGTCTTTACTCTGAACCGTCTCCGTGCTGCCGATTTTCACGGGCCGTAGACTGGGTGTTGTCATTGCGGGTGCGGCGTTTCACCGAAGGGCTCGCGGGGGCCTTCTTCGGGGCTGTTGTGATCTTCAGCCCCTTGTCAAACGTCAGTTTCCCGGGCTTCATCACGGCCCCTCCTTCCAGCCTCGCGTCGATCTCCTGCGCGCCTGGTTGCGCAACACCGTCGGCGGTCCCTTGACCGACCTGAAGCGCCGCTTGCCGTTCCGGATCTGCCTGGGTAACTGGTTTCAACCATCTGGCGGTCGCGGCCGTTCTCGCGACTGTCGCGCGTTGCTCCGGAGTGAGCTTTTCCATACGTGCCCTGCCGCTTGCCTTACCACCCTTGCGGCCGATCTTCGCCAGATATTTTGATACTGCGGTCTTTCGGGCCATTCTGCTGATACTAAAGCCGTTTCAGATAAAATTCAACTGCGTGTTGACATGCTGAAGCGGAATCAGCATAATAGTGTCGATTAATACTGAAGCGGAGGTCGGTATTGATGGGTCTGCGTCGATCGCCGTCAGAAGGCCGGCACCACACGGTTTGGTAACTGTCGCAGTATTGTTTGACCCCCGGAATCATCTCTTATCTTACGGAAAATACTTATGCACGTTCATACCTACACCCCGAGTAATGCCCCGCTTCGCCTCACCATCCTCCCGAATCAATGGTTGCCAAGCCGTACCGGCGATTTCATCTCACGTGAAGACGAGGCAGGCGAGCTGGCATGAAGGCCATCATCCTCTTTTTTCTACTTTTTGGTTGTTTGGCGGAAGCCACGATCAACCAGGTGCAACAGGTAACCGGAACTGCCGGGTGTTCCTTCTCGACAGGGACATCGTGCGCGGTGACAGTCGCACCGAGCGGCAGCGGCAATATACTGATCGCCATGTTTGCCCTGCAAACAGCAGGAAGTTCCGTGACTGCTGTTTCGGGCGGCGGCACATGGGTACACGCTCCTAATTGTTACGCCACGTCAGGAGTCCAGGACGTGGACTGCTGGTATGTTCTGAGTTCCACACCAGGCGCAATCACCGTCACGGGAACACTCAACACATCGGGCAGCGGACGCGCGGTGGAGTTTTATGAGTTTTCCATTGGCGCTGGATGCTCCGCTAAGTACGATAATTCCTACTCCGCCAACAACAGTACCGTCAGTTTGAGTCAGCCCGGCATAGGTCTTTCGCTGACGGGGAGCAACGATGTGATTGTACAGGGAATGTACGGTGGAATGGTTTCGTCGATCAGCGGCGATTATGCGGAGGCGGCAGGCGCAACCAACCGTGCCGCCGCATCACTGCTGAACAGCATATCCGGCAATGCGCCGAGTTGGAAAGTGTCAGGGACGACCACGACCGCAGCCATGAATGCCATTGCCGTATCCGAGGCGTGCGCTCCGCCGGCCCCGATCACGCAGGTCCAACTGGGGTCGGGCAGCGCGGCGACTGGTGGAAATCTCTGTCCCGCGTCCGGAACATCGTGCGCGGTAACACTCACACAGCCTACGGGCAGCGGGAACATATTGATCGCTATGTTCGCCCTGCAGGGCGCCGGCAGTTCCGTAACCGCGGTTTCCGATTCCACAGGCGAAACATGGGTTCACGCTCCTAATTGTTACGTCACGTCAGGGAACTCGGTCGTGGATTGCTGGTACGTTCTGAGGTCCACCTCAGGTGCGACTACAATCACGGGAACGCTAAACACATCCGGCAGCGGCCGCGCGGTGGAGTTCTATGAATTTTCCGTCGGCGCGGGATGTGTCGCTAACTACGATAATTCCGGCTCCCGCAGTAACAGTGCCGCCGGCTCCATCCAGTCCGGCATTCCCCTGACACTGACGGGAACCAAC
>Ga0182024_10024374_pt1 | contig 10758 bp, 8 predicted proteins | sample P32metaG_FD_120480 | JGI IMG/M metagenome (GOLD analysis project Ga0182024, IMG submission 120480) | Permafrost microbial communities from Stordalen Mire, Sweden - P3-2 metaG (Illumina Assembly) | ecosystem: Environmental > Terrestrial > Soil > Wetlands > Permafrost | place: Sweden: Stordalen...
GTACGCCGCGTCCCGACGGGCAGCGCGTCGGCCTTAGCCTCTACGGCATGCCGCACGCGGTCGAGCTGAAGCTGATCGGCGATTTCCAGGCAATGAACGTGCTGGCCGCGCTCGGCCTCGCGATCGCTACCGGCAGCGACCTCGCCAAGGTGGCGGCGACGCTCGAAGCACTGACCACGGTGCCGGGCCGCATGCAGCTCGTCGGCGAGGCGAACAAGGCCGCGATCTTTGTCGACTACGCCCATACCCCCGATGCGCTGCAAACGGTGCTCACGGCCGCGCGGCCGCATGCCGCCGGGCGGCTCCTTGTCGTCTTCGGCGCCGGTGGGGATCGCGACCGCGGCAAGCGACCGCTGATGGGACAGGTGGCGACGGCTTCCGCCGATATCGTCTATGTCACCGACGACAATCCCCGTGGCGAGGATCCCGCGGCGATTCGCGGGGCGATTCTCAAAACCGTGCCGCTGGCGATCGAAATCGGCGACCGGCGCGGCGCGATCCACGCCGCGATCGCCTCGCTCGAGCCGGGCGATGTGCTGGTCATCGCCGGCAAGGGGCATGAGACCGGACAGATCGTCGGCCGCGAAACCCTGCCTTTTGACGATGTCGCCGTCGCCGCGGAGGCAATCAAGGCGATTACCGGAAGAAGGCCGTCATGAGCTTGTCGCATCACGGGTTGTGGCCCCACCGCGATGCAGCTATGCGTTACGCTCTGCCCGCGCGCGCGGCGTCGGCCGCACCTTAAAGAAAACAGATCACATGCTCTATCTGCTGCTCGTTCCGCTCGCCGATGAGTTTCACGCGCTAAACCTGTTTCGCTACATCACTTTCCGCTCGGGCGGGGCGGTCGTCACCGCGCTCCTGATTAGCTTTATCTGCGGGCCCCGAATGATCGCCTGGCTCAAATCGCAGCAGGGCGACGGCCAGCCGATCCGCGATGACGGCCCGCAAAGCCATCTGCTGCGCAAGAAGGGCACGCCGACGATGGGCGGGTTCCTCATCCTGCTCGCGCTGACGATATCGACGCTGCTCTGGGCCGACCTGACCAACGCCTATATCTGGGTCGCGCTGGGGGTGACGGTCGGGTTCGGGCTGGTCGGGTTTTTCGACGATTACCGCAAGCTGACCCGCCGCTCGCATCGCGGTGTCCCCGGCAAGGTCAAGCTGTTCTTCGAGATCGTGATCGCCGCCGCCGCCTGCATCGCGCTGGCGACCTTCATCCATCAACCCTTCGCCAACGAGGTCGCGGTGCCGTTCTTCAAGAACGCGCTGTTGGACCTCGGCTGGTTTTTCGTGCCGTTCGGGGTGTTCGTAATCATCGGCGCGTCGAACTCGGTCAATTTGACCGACGGGCTCGACGGGCTCGCCATCGTCCCGACGATGATCGCCGCCGGGTGTTTCGCGTTTATCGCCTATATGGTGGGGAACGCGACCTTTGCGCTGTATCTGCAGCTGCACCACATCCCGCACGCCGACGAGCTCAGCGTGTTTTGCGGCGGGATGGTCGGGGCGAGCCTCGGCTTCCTGTGGTTCAACGCGCCGCCGGCGATGGTCTTCATGGGCGATACCGGCTCGCTGTCCTTGGGCGGCGCGCTCGGCGCGATCAGCATCATCACCAAGCATGAGCTGGTCCTGGCGATCATCGGCGGGCTGTTCGTGCTCGAGGCGGTGTCGGTGATCGTCCAGGTGGCCAGCTTCAAGCTGACCGGGCGGCGCGTTTTTCGCATGGCGCCGCTGCACCACCATTTCGAGCAGAAGGGCTGGGCGGAGCCGACCGTGGTCATTCGTTTCTGGATCATCGCCTCGATCCTGGCGATCGCCGGGCTGGCGACGTTGAAGCTGCGGTGAGCCGAGCGATGATCGCCGTGCCGGGATTCGAGGGACGCAAGGTCGTGGTGCTCGGCCTCGGCCGTTCCGGGCGCGCGGCGGCACACGCGCTCGCCGCCGGCGGGGCCGAGGCGCTGGCCTGGGACGACAGTGAGAAGACCCGCGCGGCGCTGGCCGGCGAGGTTACGCTCCGCGATCCGGCACAGCTCGACTGGCGCGAGATCGCCGCGCTGGTGCTGTCGCCCGGCATCCCGCACAGCTTCCCGAGACCGCACCCGGCGGTGACGAGCGCCCGCGCCGCCGGCGTTCCGGTCATCGGCGATATCGAGCTGCTCGGCCGGGCCCAGCCGGCGGCGCGCTTTATCGGCATCACCGGCACCAATGGCAAGTCGACGACCACCGCGCTGATCAGCCATATCCTGGCGACCGCCGGAGAGACGGTCGAGATCGGCGGCAATCTCGGGCCGCCAGCGCTCGGCCTCGCACCGCTCGCGGCGGGCGGGACCTATGTGCTGGAGATGAGCTCGTTCCAGCTTGAATTGGTGACGTCGCTCGCCTTCGACATCGCGGTGCTGCTCAACATCACACCCGACCATCTCGACCGGCATGGCGACATGGAGGGCTATGTCGCCGCCAAGCGGCGCATCTTCGCGCGACAAGCCAATGGCGCCTCGGCGATCGTCGGCATCGACGACGCGATCTGCCGCGACCTCGCGGCGGCGCTGCGGCGGAGCGGCGAGGCGCGGGTCGTGCCGATCTCGGTCAGGGAGCCCGCGCCGGGCGGCGTCTATGTCGAGGATCGCTGGCTGATCGACGCGCTCGACGGCGCGCCCAAGCGAATTTTCGACCTCAATCTCGCGCCGCGCCTGCCGGGCACGCACAACGCGCAGAACGCCGCCGCCGCCTATGCGGTGGCGCGCCTCGCGGGGCTTTCGGCGCAAGCGGCGATCGCCGGCATCCGCACTTTCCCCGGCCTCGCGCACCGTCAAGAACTAGTAGATGCGATTGACGGCGTACGCTATATCAATGATTCGAAGGCCACCAACGCCGACGCCACCGAAAAGGCGCTCGCGTGCTACGAAGCGATCTACTGGATCGCCGGCGGTCTTCCGAAGGCGGGTGGAATCACGTCGCTGGCGCCGTATTTCACGCGTTTGCGGCATGCGTTCCTGATCGGGAACGCGACGGGGGAGTTCGCGGCGACGCTTGACGGCAAGGTTCCATACACAAGCTGCGGCGACCTCGCGAATGCCGTGGCGGCGGCTTCTGACCGGGCGCGCGGCGAGCATGCCCCGAACGCGGTGGTCTTGTTGTCGCCGGCCTGCGCCTCTTATGACCAATTTCCCAATTTCGAGGTGCGCGGCGACACGTTCCGCCGGCTCGTCGGCGCGCTGCCGGGAGCGCATGCGCGATGAAATTCGCCCGCGTCGATCAGAGCCCGGTGGCGCGCTGGTGGTGGACGGTCGACCGTTGGACCCTCGGCGCGCTGCTGGCGCTGATCACGATCGGCGCGATGCTGAGCATGACGGCGAGTCCGGCGGTCGCGGTGCGCATCGGCTACGACCCGCTGCATTTCGTCAAACGCCATTTGCTCGCGGTGCCGGTGTCGGTGGGGATCATGTTCGCGGTGTCGCTGCTGCCGCCGCGCAAAGTCCGCCACGCCGCGTTCGTCCTGTTCGGCGTATCGGTGCTGATGCTGATCGCGACGCTCGTCATCGGCGTCGAGATCAAGGGCGCGCGGCGCTGGATCGATGTCGCCGGGCTCGGCATCCAGCCGTCCGAGCTGGTCAAGCCGACCTTCGCGATCGTCGCCGCCTGGCTCTTCGCCGAGCATCGGCGCAAAGCCGGACTTCCGGGCAATTGGATCTCCGCCGGGTTGTTCGTGGTGATCATCGCGATCCTGATCAAACAGCCCGATTTCGGCATGGCGGTGGTCGTCGCGACCGTGTGGTTCGCGCAATTCTTCATGGCCGGCTTGCGGTTCTACTGGCTCGGGGTCGGCCTCGTCGGCGGCGCGTCGATGATGTTCGCCGCCTATGAATGGCTGCCGCACGTCACCGACCGGATCAATCGCTTTCTCGACCCCGCGGCCGGCGATTCGTATCAGGTCAAGCGCTCGATGGAAGCGTTCATGAGCGGCGGGCTATGGGGCAAGGGGCCCGGCGAGGGCACGGTCAAGGATGTCCTGCCCGACGCGCATGCCGATTTCGTCTTCGCCGTCGCCGGCGAGGAATTCGGCCTGATCGCCTGCGTGATGATCGTCGGGCTGTTCGCGTTCATCGTGCTGCGCGGGCTGTCGCGGCTGTTGCAGGAGCAAGATCAGTTCGTGCTGCTCGCCGCGACCGGTCTGCTGCTGCAGTTCGGGCTGCAGGCCGTGGTCAACATGGCCTCGGCCCTGCACCTGATCCCGACCAAGGGCATGACCTTGCCGTTCCTCAGCTACGGCATCTCGTCGATGCTGGCGCTGGCCCTTGGCATGGGGATGCTGCTGGCGCTGACCCGGCGACGCCTGGGCGGGGACGAGTTGTGAGCACGGTTTATGCCCTCGCCGCGGGTGGCACCGGCGGCCATCTCTTTCCGGCCGAGGCGGTGGCGCGGCTGCTTGTCGAGAGCGGCGGCACGGTGCATCTCGTGACCGACCGGAGGGCCGATGGCTTCGCCGCTTCGGTGCCGGGCGTGACGATCGATCTGGTGCGCGCCGGACGGTTCGGCGACGGGCCGCTCCACGCCGCCTACGGCCTCGCCGAGCTGGCGCTGGGCATGGTCCAAGCGCGGCGCCTGTTGCGCCGTCTGACCCCGGCGGCGGTGGTAGGGTTCGGCGGCTATCCGTCGGTGCCGACCATGCTCGCCGCGGCTCAGCTCGGCCTGCCGACGCTGATCCACGAGCAGAATGTCGTGCTCGGCCGCGCCAACCGGCTGCTGGCACCGCGCGCGCGGTGCATCGCCACCGGCTTTGCCGCGACCCAGGGCCTGCGCCCCGCCGACCAGGGCCGCGCCGTGCATACCGGCAACCCGGTGCGGCCGGCGATCCGCGCGGTAGGCGCCAGTGCCTATGCCGCGCCGGAACCCGGCGGGGCGATAGAGCTCCTGATTGTCGGCGGCAGTCAGGGCGCGCGCATCTTCGGCGAAATCGTGCCGCCGGCGCTCGCGAGCTTACCCACGGAGTTGCGCGCCCGGCTGCGGGTCTCGCAGCAGGCGCGGCCAGAGGATCGGGAGCCGGTCGCGGCGCAATACCGCACGCTCGCCCTCGACGCCGAGATCGAAAGTTTCTTCAATGACATACCGGCGCGGCTGCGGCGCGCGCATCTGGTGATCTGCCGCGCCGGCGCCTCGACCATCGCCGAGCTGGCCGCCGCCGGCCGGCCGGCGATCCTCGTCCCCTACCCGCACGCGATGGACGACCACCAGACCATAAATGCCGCACAGTTTTCCGCGTCCGGCGGCGGCTGGGCGATCCCGCAGGGCGACTTCTCGCCGACGGCGCTGGCCGAGCGACTCGCCGCGCTGCTCGCCGACCCGGCGGCGCTCACGGCCGCCGCCGCCGCGGCACGCCGCTTCGCGCCGGACGACGCGGCCGAACACCTCGCCGGCCTGGTGCGGGGTTTGGCGCCCGATCGGAATGGCGCCCCGATGGAGCGCGCGGCATGAGATCGCTGCCGCAGGGGCTCGGCCTCATCCATTTTGTCGGCATCGGCGGCATCGGCATGAGCGGCATCGCCGAGGTGCTGCGCAATCTCGGCTACGCGGTGCAGGGCAGCGACGTCGCCGAAGGCGGCAACACACGGCGGCTCGCCGCGCTCGGTATTCCGGTGATGATCGGCCATCAGGCGGAGAATCTGGGCGCCGCCGCGGTCGTCGTCGTGTCCTCGGCGATCAAGCCGGACAATCCCGAGATCGTCGCCGCGCGCGAACGGCGCATTCCCGTCGTGCGGCGCGCCGAGATGCTCGGCGAATTGATGCGCCTCAAATGGGCGATCGCGGTCGCCGGTACGCACGGCAAGACCACGACGACCTCGATGATCGGCGCGCTCCTCGAGACCGCGCAGCTCGACCCGACCGTGATCAACGGCGGCATCATCAACGCCTATGGCACCAACACGCGGCTCGGCGCCAGCGACTGGATGGTGGTCGAGGCCGACGAGAGCGACGGCACCTTTACCCATCTGCCGGCGGCGATCGCGGTCGTCACCAATATCGACCCCGAGCATCTCGACCATTACGGCGATTTCGCTGCGCTGCAGCAGGCCTTCGAGACCTTCGCCGGCAACATCCCGTTCTACGGCTTCGCGGTGTTGTGCATCGACCATCCGGTCGTGCAGGGCATGATCCCGAAGCTGACCGAGCGGCGCATCCGCACCTATGGCCTCAGCCCCCAGGCGGATATCCGCGCGACCAATATCCGCGCCCGGCCCGATGGCAGCGAGTACGACGTCGTCGTCAGCGACCGCGCCACCGGCCAGCAGCACACGATCCGCGATCTGTTCCTGCCGATGTTCGGCGACCATAATGTGCAGAACTCGCTGGCGGCGATCGCGGTCGCCGCCGAAATGCGGCTCGACGATGCCGTGGTGCGGGCGAGCTTCGAGAATTTCAAGGGCGTGCGCCGCCGCTTCACCAAGACCGGCGAGTGGAATGGCGTTCCGATCATCGACGATTACGGCCATCACCCGGTCGAGATCGCCGCCGTATTGAAGGCCGCGCGCGCGATCACCCCCGGCCGCGTCATCGCGGTCGTGCAGCCGCACCGCTATACGCGGCTCGCCGATCTGTTCGACGGGTTCTGCACCTGCTTCAACGACGCCGACATGGTGCTCGTCGCCGATGTCTACGCCGCCGGCGAGGCGCCGATCGAGGGGATCGACCGCGACGCGCTGGTCGCCGGCCTCGCCGCGCACGGCCATCGCCATGCCCGGGCGCTCGGCGACCCGGCCACGCTGGCCGCTACGGTGCGCGAGCTCGCCACCTTCGGCGACATCGTCGTCTGCCTCGGCGCCGGCTCTATCACCAACTGGGCCAACGCGCTGCCGGCCGAGCTGGCGGAACCGGGGGACCCGGCGGACCAGCGGAGCCGGGTCGCATGATGGCCCCCGCCGCCGACATTTCCGCCACGCTGATCGACCGGATGCCGCCCGTGCGCGGCAGACTGACAGCGAACGCGCCGATCGGCCCGATGACCTGGTTCCGCGTCGGCGGCCCGGCGGAAATCCTGTTCCGCCCGGCCGACGAGACCGACCTCGCCGATTTCCTGCGGTCGCTTGCGGCGGACATCCCGGTCACGGTGATCGGGGTCGGCTCGAACCTCTTGGTGCGCGACGGCGGCATCCCCGGCGTCACGATCCGCCTCGGCCGCGGCTTCGCCGAGGTCGCGGCGGATGGCGACGCGGTTCGCGCCGGCGCCGGCGCGCTCGACCTCAACGTCGCGCTGGCGGCGGGCGAGGCCGGCATCGCCGGGCTCGAATTCCTCTCAGGCGTGCCTGGCACGATCGGCGGCGGCCTGCGGATGAACGCCGGCGCCTATGGCGGCGAGATCAAGGACGTGCTGATCGAGGCCAGCGCGGTCGATCGTAACGGCACGATCCATCGCGCCCCCGCCGGCGAATTGGGCCTGTCCTATCGCCATTGCGATGCTCCGGCCGACTGGATCTTCACCGGCGCGCGGCTGCGCGGGCGGCGCGGCGAGCCGGCCGAGATCGCCCGCAAGATGGCGGAAATCCGGGCCGCGCGCGAAGCCTCGCAGCCGATCCGTGCGCGCACCGGCGGCTCGACCTTCGCCAACCCTCCGGGCGACCAGGCGTGGCGGCTGATCGACGCCGCCGGGTGCCGCGGCCTGGTGCGCGGCGGCGCGATGGTGTCCGAAAAACACACCAACTTCCTGATCAACACCGGCACCGCCAGTGCCGCCGATATCGAAGGCCTCGGCGAGGAAGTGAGGCGGCGGGTGCACGCACAATCCGGCGTGGTGCTCGATTGGGAGATCCGCCGCGTCGGCCGGCCCCTGGAAAACTGGCATGCCGGAGAACCCGCCAATGGCTAAGGCGACACGGCTCAAGAAGGCGCGCTCGCGCCGCCGGTCATCGCGCAAATTGCGCCGGGCGGCGCTGTGGGGGGTGCCGCTGGCGCTGGTCGCCGGGCTCGCCGTCGGCGCCGTGCTGAGCGGCGCGAGGCCCGGGGAAGTCTCGCTGCAGAACATGACCTCCGCAGCGCTGGCGCTGACCGGGAAGCTCGGCCTCACCGTCACCGATATCGCGGTCGAGGGCCGCACCACGACCGACACGGCGACGATCCTCGCCGCGCTCGACGCGCATGCCGGGACGCCGATCCTCGCGGTCAGCCCGGCGCGCGCCAAGCAGCAGCTCGAGGCCCTGCCCTGGGTGCGTTCGGCGGCGATCGAGCGGCGTCTGCCGGGCACGCTTTATGTCCACCTGGTCGAGCGGCGCCCGCTCGCGGTATGGCAGCATGACGGCGGCAAGCTCGATCTGATCGATCGGGACGGAGCGGTCATCCCGGTCACCGATCTGTCGCGCTTCGCCAAGCTGCCGAGCGTGATCGGCGACGATCAGGCGCGGCACGGCGCGACGCAGCTACTCGACCTGCTGGCGGGCGAGCCGGAGCTCGCCGCGCGCGTCACCGCCGTGACGATGGTTGGCGATCGGCGCTGGGATGTGCGCATCGACAACATGATCAATGTGCTGCTGCCGGAGGACGATATGTCGAGCGCCTGGGCCAAGCTGGCGCAGCTCGAACGCACCACCCGGATCCTGCAGCGCGATGTCGAGGCGGTCGATCTGCGGCTCCCCGACCGGTTGGTGATGCGCGTCACCGACACCGCTCCGAAGGAGACGCCGGCGGCCAAGAAGAACCATTCGCTGGGGAAAAGCACATGAACTCGGCGACGATCGCGGCCAAATTGCGGCCTGGCGGTTCGGGCAACGGGGCAGCACCGCGACCGCGACCGCAGCAGCCGGTCCGGCCGCGCGGCAGCCTGATCGCCGGGGTCGATATCGGCTCGACCAAGATCTGCTGCTTCATCGCCCGGGTCGACGGCGCCGAGCCCTGCATCCTCGGCATCGGGCATCAGGTATCGCGCGGCATCAAATCAGGAGCGATCGTCAATCTCGACGAGGTCAGCGACTCGATCCGCACGGCCGTCCACGCCGCCGAGGAGATGGCGGACGAGACGATCGAGGGCGTCGCCATCAGCCTCTCGGCCGGGTTCGGTCCGTCGCGCATGGTCAAGGCCGAGATCGGCGTCGGCGGCCGCGAGATCAGCGACAGCGACATGCGCCATGTGCTCGAGCGCGGCTACGCGATGCGCGATTCGGGTGACCGCGCGGTCATCCATTCCTTCCCGGTCGGCTTCTCGATCGACGACAGCCGCGGCATTCGCGACCCGCGCGGCATGATCGGCACCAGGCTCGGCGTCAACATGCACATCGTGACCGCGGCGGCGGCGGCGGTGCGCAACCACAGTGCGGCGATCGCCCGCTCGATGCTGGAGCCCGACGCCTTTGTCGTCAGCCCTTACGCGGCCGGGCTGTCCTGCCTGGTCGAGGACGAGATGAACCTCGGCGTCACGGTCATCGACATGGGCGGCGGCACGACGACGATCGGGGTTTTCGTCGGCGGCAACCTGGTGTTCACCGATTCGGTGCCCGTCGGCGGCGGCCATGTCACCAACGACATCGCGCGCGGCTTGTCGACGCCGCTCGCTCATGCCGAGCGGATGAAGGCGCTGTTCGGCAGCGCCATCGCCTCGACCCTCGACGAGCGCGAGCTGATCGCGGTGCCGCAGATCGGCGAGGAAGAGGACGGCCACGCCAACCACGTGCCGAAATCGCTGCTCGTCAACATCATCGCGCCGCGCATTGAGGAGACCTTCGAGATGGTGCGCAACCGCCTCGAAGCCGGCGGCTCCGACAAGATCGCCGGGCGCCGGGTGGTGCTGACCGGCGGCGCCTGCCAGCTGCACGGAGTACGCGAGCTGGCGGGGCTCATCCTCGACAAACAGGTGCGAATCGGCCGCCCGCTGCGCGTCAAGGGGCTGGCCGAATCGACGCATGGGCCGGCGTTCTCGACGGCCGCCGGTCTCTTGCACTTCGCGATGTCGGAGCGTGCCGAGCGGCCGCGCGCGCGGCGGCTCCCGTCGCGCGGCATCCTCGGCCAGGTGTCAAACTGGATCAGGGAATATTTTTAAGTTGCCGCTCGATTTTTTCCTGGCCCCCTGTACCTCGATGGGGGCAAATCGCGTAAGCTCGGCGCCGCGCCAGCCCGCGAAGGCGACCGGATCGCAAGAATCCAGTCCTCATTTCGCGGCAATCGCACGGGGGAGCCGGCACCGGGCCGGATGGGGACCGCAGCCGCGCACGGCGTGGAGGGCATGATGATCAATTTGAGCATCCCGAAAGACGAGCAGGAGCTGAAGCCCCGCATTACCGTCATCGGGGTGGGCGGCGCCGGGGGGAACGCGGTCAACAACATGATCCGCTCCAACTTGATCGGCTGCGAGTTCATCGCTTGCAATACCGACGCACAATCGCTCCAGCTATCGACCGCGCCGCGCAAGATCCAGCTCGGCATCGGCGTGACGCGCGGGCTCGGCGCCGGATCGCGGCCGGATGTCGGCCGGGCGGCGGCCGAGGAGGCGATCGACGACATCCTCGAATCGCTGCAAGGCTCGAACATGGTGTTCATCACCGCCGGGATGGGCGGCGGCACCGGCACCGGCGCGGCGCCGGTCATCGCCCGCATCGCCCGCGAATCGGGGATCCTGACCGTCGGAGTCGTCACCAAGCCGTTCCATTTCGAGGGCGTCCACCGGATGCGCACCGCCGAGGCGGGGATCGAGGAACTGCAGAAATTCGTCGACACGCTGATCATCATCCCGAACCAGAACCTGTTCCGCGTCGCCAACGAGCGCACCACCTTCGCCGA
>Ga0182024_10024375_pt1 | contig 10758 bp, 6 predicted proteins | sample P32metaG_FD_120480 | JGI IMG/M metagenome (GOLD analysis project Ga0182024, IMG submission 120480) | Permafrost microbial communities from Stordalen Mire, Sweden - P3-2 metaG (Illumina Assembly) | ecosystem: Environmental > Terrestrial > Soil > Wetlands > Permafrost | place: Sweden: Stordalen...
AAGCCGGAAAATCCTTCGAGCGCCGGACTCTTCGCCAGGGCGATCGCGGTAAGATCGAGCAGCCAGGACGAAATCACGCTGCCGCGACGCCAGACCTCGGCGACATCGGCGAGGTCGATCGTGAAGCGCTCATCCTCGGGCAGAGCGTCCGATTCCTTGCCGCGCAAAATGTCGAAGCCTTCGGCGTAGGCCTGCATCAGCCCATATTCGATGCCATTATGCACCATTTTGACGAAATGCCCCGCGCCCGGCGGACCGGCATGGAGATAGCCGTTTTCCACGCGTGGATCGCGGCCTTCGCGATGCGGCGTCTTGTCGATCTTCCCGGCACCCGGCGCCAGCGCGGCAAAGATCGGATCGAGCCGGTCGACGATTGCCTTTTCGCCGCCGATCATCATGCAGTAGCCTCGCTCCAGGCCCCACACACCGCCCGAAGTGCCGACATCGACATAATGCAGATTTTTCTCGCGCAACGCCTTGGCGCGGCGGATATCGTCCTTGTAGAAGCTGTTGCCGCCATCGATGACGGTATCGCCCGCCGCGAGGAGGCCGGCCAGCTTGGTCACCGTTTCCTCGGTCACCTTGCCCGACGGCAGCATCACCCACACCGCGCGCGGCGGCCTCAGTTTCTTGACCAGATCGTCGAGCGCGTGCGCGGGCTGCGCCTTTTCCTTGGCCAAGGCGTCGATCGCTGCGGAGTTCGCGTCGAACACCACGACTTCGTGGCCATGCTGCATGAGGCGCCGCGAGATGTTCCCGCCCATGCGTCCCAATCCGACGATTCCAAGCTGCATCCGATTTCTCCTCGCGCCGTCTAGCGGAGCGCATCCGCGACAGCGCGGGACAGTGTATCGAGGCCCCGCTCGACGTCCTTCAGATGGATTCGCAGCGCCCGACGCTTGCGTTCGTTGAGCACGGCGAGATCGCCCTGGGCCTGCGCCAGTTCAACGGTGCCGAAACTGTATCTCTTGCCCGGAACCGCAAGGTCATTCGAGGGATCGCAGGTGATCTGCACGAAGACGCCGGAATTCGGACCGCCCTTGTAGGCCTGGCCAGTCGAATGGAGGAAGCGCGGGCCAAAACCGAGACACGTCGCCACGCGTTTCCCTTCAAGAATCCGGCGCCGCATCGTTTGCAGAATTTCGGTATGCTCCCCGTTGCGCGCAATGAAGGCGAGAAGTGCCACGTAATCTCCGGCCTGGGCGCGATCGAGATGGGCCTTCAGATAGCCCGCGAGACTATCGGCGCGGCCTAGCGCGCTGGCGTTTTCGGCATCGGCGAAAAGCTCGACACCGTCGGCCGCAAACAGCGGTTTTTCGGCCGCAAGCTTGCCCGAGCGTTCATATTCATCCGTCAATTCGCGCGTCTTGATTTTGCTGGCCTCGACATCTGGCTGATTAAAGGGGTCGATGCCGATCACCGCGCCGGCGACGGCGATCGCCATTTCCGCGAGATAAAACACCTGACCGAGCTGAGCGATGTCCGGCATATCGATTCGCAAGACCGGATGACCCGCCCTGGCGAGGCCTTCACTGGCGCCGTCACCCTCTAGGGCAACATGAAGAAAGACGCGATCAGCTTCATACCGAGCGGGGTCGGCGGCCGGCTCCGCGTCCACCGGGATCAGTCCCCTCCCCTGCTTACCGGTCGATTCCGCGATCAATTGCTCCAGCCACGCGCCGAGGCTCGCAAGCTTCGGCGAAGCAAGGATCGTCACCTTGTCGCGTTTGAATTTGGTTGCGAGTACGCCGAGCGCGATGCCCAGCCTGACGCCGGGATTGGCGGCCGGCGGGGCCAGTGGCCCGCAACTCAGCACCATGTGGCGGGTCGACGCGAGGAGCCGCTCAACGTCGATACCGATCGCGGCGGCAGGCACGAGGCCGAATTTCGACAGCACCGAATAGCGGCCGCCGATCGCGGGATCCCCGTGAAAAATATCCGCGAACCCGGCGTCGCGGGCGACTTTTTCCATCGCCGAGCCCGGGTCGGTCACGGCGACGAACTGCTTTCCCGCGTCCTCGGCGCGAGCCACTTTCGTCACGCGATCGAGGAAATAATCCTTGAGGATATTCGGCTCCAGGGTCGAGCCTGATTTCGACGACACGATGAACAGCGTCTTTTTCACATCAACGGCGCTCTCGATCGCTCGAATCTGGTCGGGATCGGTCGAATCGAGCATGTGGAAGCGCGGCCATCCCGGCTGCCGGCCGAAACTCCGCGCGATCACGTCCGGCCCGAGACTCGATCCGCCCATCCCGAGAAGAACAACGTCGCTGTGGCCGACACTCTGCACGCTCTGCGCAAAGGCCCGCAAGGATTGGGCATCCGCCTGCTCGCGCTCGACAATGTCCAGCCAACCGAGCCATTTGTTTTCATCCGTCCCGGTCCAGACGTCCTTATCGTGCTGCCAGAGACGGCGGAGCTTACCGTCCGCCGTCCATTTCTTGAGCGCGGCATCGACGGCTTTGCCTTCCGCCTCCCCCAACGTCAGTGACACCAGGGCCAGTTCGTCCTTCAACAGAGCCTCGCGCTTTTTCGCGACCGCGCCATAGAGCTGGTCCGCGGCTTCGGCGAACAACGTCACGCCTTCGGCCACCAACTCGTCCGTTATGCCTTCGAGCGAAATACCGACGCGCTTCAGGTCGCGCAAATTCCGCTGCGCTTCCTCAATTCCCGTTTCGAGCGTCGCCGCCGCTTTGCCGTGGTCGCGAAACGCGTCGAGCGTGGCCGGAGGCACGGTGTTGACGGTGTCGGGACCAATCAGCGTCTCGATGTAGAGCACGTCGGAATAGGCCTTGTTCTTGGTCCCTGTCGAGGCCCACAGCAGACGCTGTTTCTTGGCCCCGCGGGCGGCGAGCTTCTCCCAGCGTGGGCCGGCAAACAGACGGTGGAAGCTGAGATAGGCCAACTTGGCCGAAGCGATCGCGGTCTTGCCCTTGAGATGGTCGAGGAGCAGGCGATCGGCGGTGGATGCGGCTTTGAGCTTTTCGTCGATCGCGTTATCGGCCTTGGTGTCGATCCGGCTGAGAAAAAAGCTGGCGACGCTGTTGATGCCGGAAAGGTCGCCTTGATGCGCTTCGAGACCGGAGAGATAAGCTTCGACCACTTCCTCATAAGCCGACAGCGCGAACAGGAGCGTGATGTTGACGTTGATGCCTTCGCCGATCAGGGTTCGGATCGCGGGCAGGCCTTCGGGTGTGCCGGGCACCTTGATCATGAGATTGGGCCGCTCGACCATGCCCCAAAGAGTGCGCGCCTCGGCGATGGTGCCTTCGGTGTCGCGCGCCAGATAGGGCGAAACTTCGAGACTGATGAAGCCGTCGCTGCCGCGCGTTTCGTCGAACACCGGACGCAATGCATCGGCGGCGGCGCCGATATCGGTGACCGCGAGCCGCGTGAAGATGCGGCCGACATCGGCATCGTGGCCGCGAACCAGCTCCGCCAATTCCTTGTCGTAAATTTCGGAATGGCCGATTGCCTTCTCGAAAATGGACGGGTTCGAGGTCATGCCCTTGAGCCCATCCTCTTTCACGAGGCGCTGGATTTCGCCTTTCTCGATGAATTCCCGGCTTAAGAAATCGAGCCAGATCGATTGACCGAATTTTTCCAGTTCCTTGACGCGATTCATGGTCTCTCGATTCTCAGGATTTTTCGACCGGACGGGAATGCTTTGCGAGCGCGAGCTGATCCCGTGCGGCCGCCTCTACCTTCTCCGGCGTGAAGCCGAATTTTTTCAGCACATCCTTGATCGGCGCGGATGCGCCGAAACTGTGCATGCCGATGCACGCGCCGGTCAGGCCGGCATACCGCTCCCAGCCGATGCTCGCGCTCGCCTCCACCGTCACGCGCGCGATGATGGCGCTCGGCAGCACGCTCTCGCGATAGGCGTTGTCTTGTCGGTCGAATAGTTCCCAGCTCGGCATCGAGACCACCCGGCATTTCACGCCATCCTTGGTCAGATTATCGTGGGCGGCCACGCAGAGCTGAATCTCGCTGCCGGTGCCGATCAGGATCACATCCGGCTTGCCGGACGGAGGGTCGGCGAGGACATAGGCGCCTCGTGCCAGTCCCGACGCCGCGGCATATTTCGTGCGATCGAGGGTCGGGAGCGCCTGACGCGAGAGGACCAAGGACACCGGCTGGCGTTTCAGCGTCGCGATCACGCGCCACGCCTCGGCCACTTCGTTCGCATCGCACGGCCGCAGCACAATCATCCCCGGAACCGCACGGAGGCTCAGCAATTGCTCGATCGGCTGATGCGTCGGCCCGTCTTCGCCAAGCCCGATCGAATCATGGGTGAAGATCCACAGGCTCGGTATCCGCATCAACGCGGACAGCCGTATCGGCGCCTTCATGTAATCGCTGAAAATAAGGAAGGTCGAGCCGTACGCGCGCAATTTCGAGACGACAAGGCCGTTGACGATCGCGCCCATCGCATGCTCGCGGACGCCGAAATGGAGATTGCGGCCGATGCGGCCGGGCTCGAATTGCCCGGCGCCGTCGAATTTGAGGTCGGTCTTGGTCGAGGGCGCCAGATCGGCGGCGCCACCGATCAGCCAAGGCAGACGCGGCGCGATCGCGTTCAGCACCTTGCCCGAACTGTCTCGCGTCGCCGTGCCCTTGGCATCGGCGGGGAAGCTTGGAATGTCCCGGTCCCATCCCTCGGGCAGATCACCCCCCACCATGCAATCGAGGGAGCCGGCGAGATCGGGATGCTCCTTGCGATAACGCGCGAGCACGTCTGTCCAGGCGTGGCGCACCTTCGCGCCGCGCGCGCCGATACCCTGGGCGAAATGTTCCGGGACGCCGGGAGGGACCAGGAATTTCGCATCCTCCGGCCAGCCATAGAACCGTTTCGCCCCGCGGACCTCGTCTTCGCCCAGGGCTTCGCCATGCGCTTCCTTGGTGTCCTGCCGGTGCGGCGCGCCATAGCCGATGTGACTCGTGACAATGATCAGCGTGGGCCGGTCGGTGGCGCGTTCGAAATCCTGCAGCGCGCCATCGACGCTCGCTATATTGTTCGCGTCGGAGACGCGGAGCACGTTCCAGCCATAGGCCTGAAATCGCGCCGCCACGTCTTCGCTGAGGGCGAGTTCGGTCGAGCCTTCGATCGAGATGCGGTTGCTGTCATAGATCCAGCACAGATTGGCGAGTTTCAAATGCCCCGCGAGCGATGCCGCCTCGCTCGACACGCCCTCCATCATGTCGCCATCGCCGCACAGCGCGTAAACCCGATAGTCGAACAGGGTGAGGCCGGGGCGGTTGAACGTGCGCGCCTGCCAGAGCGCCGCCATGGCCATGCCGACGCTGTTGCCGCAGCCCTGCCCCAAGGGCCCCGTCGTGGTCTCGATGCCGGTGGTATGGCGGTATTCGGGATGGCCGGGCGTCTTGCTGTCCAGCTGGCGGAAATTCTCGATGTCGTCGAGCGTGACCGCCGCGCGGCCGGTCGGTTCGTCGCGCTCGTCGACCTCCCGCACCTTGGTCAGGAACAGAATCGAATAGAGCAACATCGAGGCGTGGCCGGCCGACAGCACGAAGCGGTCGCGGTTCGGCCACGCCGGAGCGGCCGGATCGAACCGGAGATGTCTCTGCCACAGCGCGTAGACCACCGGCGCCATGCCCATCGGCGTGCCGGGATGGCCGGAATTCGCCTTCTGCACCGCATCGATGGAAAGCGTCCGGATCGTGTTGATGGAAAGCAGTTCGATATCGTCCGCCATTGGCCAAGGCTCAGCGATCGCAGGAATACATGGGAGGGCGCCTTTCAATGTAACATGGCATCGGCGGCGTCTGTTCCGCAGGCACGCCGGATTGCGCCGATCCTAACAGCGATTTTAGCGGGGCACGACGGTGTTTGCGGCTAGGTCGCGCCCTCAATCGATCAACGCCTGATAGGTGAGCACGCGCAGCTCGCGCCGGATCGGATAGGACGAGGACGGCATGAGCTGCGTCAGCAGGATCACGATCATGTCCTCCTTCGGATCGACCCAGAAGGCGGTGCTGGCCGCGCCGCCCCAGGAATATTCGCCGGGCGAGCCAATGAGTTCGGCGCGCGCCGGATCGATCATGACCGAAAAACCCAAGCCGAAACCGATCCCGTTATAAGACGCCTCGCTAAAGCGCGGCATGCCCATCGAGGCCATGTCGCCGCCATTGTTGAGATGATTCACGGTCATGAACTCGACCGTCTTGCGGCCGAGGATGCGCACGCCGTCAAGCTCGCCCTTGCGCCACAGCATCTTGCAGAAGCGCATATAGTCCGCCCCGGTCGAAACCAGGCCGCCGCCGCCGGAGCATAGTTTGCGTGGCCGAAGATAGCGGCTGGTCTTGGGATCGTCGGCGAGTTCATAGCCGCCTTCCTTGCCCTTGTTGTAATTGGCCGCAAAGCGCGATTCCTTTCCGGCATGAACATGAAAATCCGTGTCCTTCATCCCGAGCGGCTCGAAAATGCGCGTGCGCAGGAATTGCTCGAACGGGATGCCGGATATGGTCTCCACCAGTGCGCCGAGGACATCGGTCGAGACACTGTAATTCCATTCGGTGCCGGGCTGCGCGAGGAGCGGCAGTTTGGCGAGCCGCACCATCATCTCGGGCAGGGTCGCTTCCTCGGTCTGGAAATCGAACTTGTTCGCCTGGTAAATCGGGCTGATCGGCGAGCCGAGGAAGCCGTAACTCAGTCCCGACGTGTGGGTGAGCAATTGCTTGAAGGTGATTTCGCTCTTGGCCGGTACCGTGTCGTAATTCGCCGCGCTGCCGCCGGCAAACACGCGCATCGATTTGAACATCGGAAGATAGCGCGAGATCGGATCGTCGAGCTGAAACCGTCCCTCTTCGTAGAGCATCATCATCGCCGTCGAGGTGATCGGCTTGGTCATCGAATAGATGCGGAAGATCGTGTCTTCCGTCATCGGCCGCTTGGCTTCGGCGTCCATTCGGCCTCGGCATTCGGCATGCACGACTTTTCCGCGCCGCGCCACCAGGGCAATAAGGCCCGCAAGCTTGTTCTGCCCGACCTGAAACTCCATCCAGCGGTCGATGCGCCGCAGCCTCTCGCTCGACAGTCCGACCTCTTCCGGTTTCGCTTCGATCATCTGGCCCATGACCCAATTCCCTGTAAGATGGCGGCAACGACAATTCGGGAGGACCCTACATCATGCGCGATCTGGCGGGAAAGACGGCGTTCGTCACCGGCGGCGCGTCGGGCATCGGGCTCGCCATGGGCCGCGTCTTCGCCGAAGCGGGCGCGCGGGTCATGCTGGCCGATATCGAAGCGAAACCGTTGGAGCAGGCGGTCGCGAGCCTTAAGGGCAATCTGCCCGAGGTGCAAGGCGTGCAATGCGATGTTCGCGACTATGCCGCCGTGGAGCGCGCGGCCAAGTCGACAATCGAGGCCTTCGGCAAGGTCCATGTCGTCTGCAACAATGCCGGAGTCGGCGGCGCCGCCGGCGCCGACAATGTCTCGCTCGACGATTGGCGCTGGGTCATCGACATCAATCTGATGGGCGTGGTGCACGGCATCAAAGCGTTCGTGCCGCTGTTGAAGGCGCATGGCGAGGGCGGCCATATCGTCAACACCGCCTCGATGGCGGGCTTTCTGGTTGGCACCGGCTTCGGTGCCTACACCGCGACCAAATTCGCCGTGGTTGGCATTTCGGAAGCGCTGCAGATGGAATTGGAGCCGCAAGGCATCGGCGTCAGCGTGCTGTGCCCCGGCTGGGTCGCGACGCGCATCACCGAAAGCCGCCGCAACTGGCCCGCGGAATATGGCGAACCGCCGCCGCGCATCGATGGACCCGTCGCGGAACAGATCGCCGAACTGGTCCGCAACGGCATGGCGCCGAGCGATGTCGCGGCCCTGGTGTTGCAAGCGATCAAGAATAACGAGATGTACATTTTCACCCATCCCCACATGCGCCCTCACCTCGAAAAGCGTGTCGAGCGCTTCCTCACCGCCTATCGCAAACTCGGCCCCGCGCCGCAGGAGCGCCCGCGATGAAGTTCGGCATCTTCTACGAACACCAAATCCCCCGGCCGTGGGACGAGGATTCCGAGCACCGCATCTACCAGGAGGCGCTCGACCAGGTTGAACTCGCCGACCGCATCGGCGTCGATTACGCGTGGGAGGTCGAGCATCATTTTCTCGAGGAATATTCGCATTCCTCGGCCCCCGAAGTATTTCTGGCGGCGTGCTCGCAGCGCACAAAGCGCATCCGGCTGGGTCACGGCATCGTCTTGATGCCGCCCGGCTACAACCATCCGGCGCGGGTCGCCGAGCGCATCGCGGCGCTCGATCTCGTTTCCGACGGCCGGGTCGAGTTCGGCACCGGCGAATCTTCCTCGGTCCTGGAATTGGGCGGATACGGCGTGGGCGTCGCCGACAAGCGCGCCGCCTGGCAGGAAGCGCTGGAGCAATGCCTCAACATGATGGTGATGGCGCCCTATCCGGGCTTCAAGGGCGAATATTTCTCGATGCCGTGCCGCAACGTGGTGCCGAAGCCTCTGCAGAAACCGCACCCGCCGGTATGGGTCGCATGCTCCAACCGCGAGACCATCAAGCTGGCCGCCCGGCTCGGGATCGGGGCGCTGACCTTCGCCTTTGTCGATCCGAGCGAGGCGAAACAATGGGTGGACGATTACTACCGCATCATCAAGACCGAATGCGTGCCGATCGGGCACGCCGTTAATGCCAACGTCGCGATGGTGACGGGCTTTTCGGTGCATCCCGACGAAGCCGAAGCGCGGCGACGCGGCGAGGACGGCTTCCGCTTCTTCGGCTATGCGCTCGCGCATCATTACATTTTCGGCGAGCACAAACCGGCGCGGACCGACATCTGGGCCGCCTACGAGAAAGCGCGCCCGATGCTGCCGGCGGCGGGCGCCAACCGCGGCATCGGGACGCCGGCGCAGCTCCGCGAGCATTTGCGCGCCTTCGAGGAGGCCGGCGTCGACCAGGTCGCCTTCATCCAGCAGGGCGGCAAGAACCGCCACGACCATATCTGCCAATCGCTCGAACTGTTCGGCCGCGAGGTGCTGCCCGAATTCGACGAGCGCGAAGCCGCCCGCGCCCAGCGCAAAGCCGAGGACCTCGCGCCGTATCTGGCCCAGGCGATGGGGCGCAAGCGGAAGATGACGCCGCTTGCGGAATCCGACATCCCGAGCTTCGCCGCCCTCGGCCGTCAGGTCGCCGCCTCGGCCGCATTGACGCCGGAGCAGGAAGCGGTTCGCCGCCGCGTGCTCGAGGCCTCGCAAGTGCCGCTCAGCGACCCGAAATCGGCGTCATCCTCGGCCGGCTAAATCGCATTTCGGTCCCTGCTTTCCGCTGGTGAAGGCGGATTGACGGTAGGTTGCGCGGACAGACCTCCCGGTTTGACCCCCGGAATCGGCCGAAAACCGCCAACTCGGCGCGCCGAGGCTGGCTGCTTTCCCTGTTCCTGCAGCGAATCAGCAGCCAATGGGTTAATTTCGGCTCCATCGCTCCCATCATTTCCAAAATTGGGTTCGTTTGGTAAAAAAATTGTTTTGCCCTTCCTCTCCGCCGCAACAAGCGCGGCGAAGGCAATATCGATGTGGGGTGCATTATAGAACATATCAAGAACATTGTCAAGAGGAATCGCGATCTTCGCCACGGCCCGACCGTCACCGCGCCGGAATGGAGCGTCACGTCGAAGACGGTGTCGGCCGGTTCCGTGTCGGTGTCGTAGCAGGCGACGTCGATCGACGCCTTTGTCCAGCTCGCGATGTTGCAATAATTGCTGTTGGTGCCATAGGCCGTCACCAGCGCTACCGAACTGGTGTAAACGAGGGTGCCGGGGATCGTGACGGTGTACTGCCCGGTTCCGGTCTTTTGCGCCGTCAGATGGCCGGTGCCGAAGCCGTTATATTGGTAGCCCAGCTCGGGCGTATAAACGTTGGTGCTCGTGGGGTCGTTGGCGAGGGCCCAGGCCCCCAGGGTGCGCACGCCGGGGACGATCCCGAACGGATAGCCGACGGCATAGGCCAGCGAAAAATTCTCCTGCACGGTTCTGCCATCGGGACCATAGCACCGCACATCGATGCTGGTGCCGCCGCCCGCGGCTTGTCCCCAATCGACCACCTTGCAGCGCCCTTCTTCATCATCGAAGCTGTCGCTTTCTAGGGGTTCTCCATAGGGGCCTTACCTGGACGTCGCCGCTGCGGGCGAGGCCGGCCAGAGTTACGGTGTATCCGGCGTCCTGGTTGCGCGCGATGCCGATGCTTCCGCCGGTGGAATTGAAACCGGTGATCGCCGGCGGTGGCTTATCTTCGGGGCTCAACCCGGTCATGGCATAGGCCAAGCCCTTCCCACCGGAGCCGAAATCGGCGGTACGTGACTGGTACAGCAGGGTGAACGAAGTATCGGCCGGTTTGCCGGATGGATCATAACATGCTACATTTATAGCAAGTTCGTTTGTCTTACCAACAGGGCCCCAAGCATACGAGGTGCATCGGTTTGAGGTGTTGTAGGCAGTAATCTGAACGTTGGCGTTATCGGCACTACTCGCAAAACCTGCGAAACCAACCTCGTAATCTCCGGGCGCGGTTCGGGACGCAGCGATCGAGCCACCGGAGGAATTGTAGCTATACGCAGCGGGCGGAGCATATTGCACCCCTATAGGCACGTCGGGTTGGTTGAAAAGACCCCACTCCACCAGAGTCGCGGCATGCGCCAATCCGGCGGCCCCTACCGCGAGCAAGCAAGCGAGACCGGCCGTTCGGAAGGCCCTCAAACCTGGTCCATAA
>Ga0182024_10024376_pt1 | contig 10758 bp, 8 predicted proteins | sample P32metaG_FD_120480 | JGI IMG/M metagenome (GOLD analysis project Ga0182024, IMG submission 120480) | Permafrost microbial communities from Stordalen Mire, Sweden - P3-2 metaG (Illumina Assembly) | ecosystem: Environmental > Terrestrial > Soil > Wetlands > Permafrost | place: Sweden: Stordalen...
CGAGGCAGAGTTGGCCGTGGAGGAGCCTGCGGAGTTTACGGCGGCGGCGTTCAAGCAAGCGCTGCTGATGCGCGGAATTTCGGTGACGGGCGCGGCGGTTGCGGCGCATCGGGATTCAAATGGTGCGGGGGACTTTGTGGGCGAGCGGTCGGAAACGCTTCGGCTTGTGCGCAGCACCATGGCCACTGTGGAGGCTCCGATTACGGGGCGACGCGTGCTGGCTACGCATATCTCCGTGCCTGTTGCGGAGGACATCACGGTGACAAACAAGGTGAGCCAGAATCTGCATGCCGAGCTGCTGCTGCGGTTGTTGGGGAAGGAATTCGGGAAGGATGGCAGCCTGGCGCAGGGGGCGCGCGTGGTGCGGCAGTTTCTGGTGGACGCGGGGGTGAGCGATCAGGATTTCTTTTTCTACGATGGGTCGGGGATGAGCATGGACGACCGCATTGCTCCGCGGGCGAACACTCAACTGCTAACGTATGCGGCGCGACAGCCGTGGGGCGCGGAGTTCAAAAATTCGTTGCCGGTGGCCGGAGTGGACGGTACGCTGACGAATCGATTCAGGAATTCGCCGCTGAAAGGCAAGCTGTGGGCGAAGACGGGAACGCTAAACGAGACGGTGGCGCTGTCTGGGTATCTGACGGCGGCGAGCGGAAGGTCGCTGGTGTTTTCCGTGATGGTGAATGGACATCGGCCGGGCAGCAATGTGGAGGCTGCCGCGGTGGAACGGATTTGCGAGGCGATTGCGGCAACGGAGTGAGTGCGCGATTGGAGGGTTCGCGATTGCCGGGGTGAACAATCCCAAAAGTTTCGCTGGAAAATTCACCCAGTCTTCGGGTATCGCAGCGTAGTTGGTGCGTTAGGCTGATGCGAGGAGAGATCGTTTGAGCAGTCCGAGCCTGGAATCGCGTTCACTGTCGACTGATGCATCGGATGGTCCTGCGCTCTCGCTGAGTGGGCTCAAGAAGGCTTTTGCTGATGTGGTTGCCGTGGATGGCATCGACCTTGAGGTCGAGCGCGGGGAGTGTTTCGGGCTGCTGGGTCCGAACGGCGCGGGCAAGACGACCACCATTGAGATTTGCGAAGGGCTCACGGTTCCCGACGCTGGGGACGTGAGCCTACTGGGACTGGACTGGAAGAGTTCGGCTGCGGAATTGCGCCAGCGCATCGGCGTGCAGTTGCAGGAGACGCAGTTTCCGGAGAAGTTGACTGTCGAAGAGATTCTGCGTTTGTTTCGCAGCTTTTTCAGGCGCGGGACGGCCGTCGAAGAGACGATCCGGATGGCGCAACTCGAGGAGAAACGCCGTGCCCGGATTGGGACGCTGTCCGGCGGACAGAAGCAGCGGCTTGCAATGGCCTGTGCGCTGGTGGGCGATCCCGATTTGCTTTTTCTTGACGAGCCGACGACGGGACTCGATCCACAGGCGAGGCGGCATTTGTGGGACTTGGTCGACCAGCTGAGGAGCGCGGGTAGAACGATCATTTTAACCACGCATTACATGGATGAAGCAGAGAGGTTATGTGACCGCGTCGCCATTATGGATCACGGACGGATCATTGCCCTGGGAACGCCGCAGCAACTGATCGCTTCAGTGGGGGGAGATCATGTGGCGGAGTTTGCGATCGGGACGGATGCGGGCAAAGAGATGGTGGATGTGCGCCTGTTGACGGCGATTCCGGGCGTTCGGGCTCATCGTGTGGATGCGGGGCTGCATCAGCTTTCCGTGGTGGAACTGCACACGACGGTGCCGCGCATTTTTTCGACGCTTGCGGAGATGGGGCTGAGGCCAAGCGAATTCCGCACGCACTCCGCGACGCTGGAAGATGTTTTTGTTGGATTGACGGGAAGGAATCTGCGCGATGAGTAGCCTGAGGGAGAGCTCACTCTACCAGTTGACGAGCATGCGGTTTCGGCTGTTTTTGCGCGAGCCGGAGGCGCTGTTTTGGATTTTCATTTTTCCTATTTTGCTGGCGGTGGGACTGGGCATTGCGTTTCGCAACCGGCCTGCCGATGTGCTGCAAGCGGGCGCGACAAGCGCGCAATTGACGGAGGCGCTCAATAGCGACAAGGGTCTGACTGCAGCCACGATGGACCAAGCGGAAGGCACACATGAATTGGCGACGGGGCGCATTCTTCTGCTCGCGATACAAGGGGGTGGCGGAGTTGCGTACAAGTACGACGACACGAATCCGGATGCGCGATTGGCGCGGCTGCTTGCGGATCGCGCGATTCAAAAGGCTGCGGGACAGAAGGAGGCGCGGCAGTCCTCGAACGATCTGGTGCACGAGACGGGTGCGCGTTATATCGACTTTGTTGTGCCGGGCCTGCTGGGAATGAACCTCATGGGTTCGGCGATCTGGGGACTTGGATTTTCAATCGTTGAGGCGCGGCAAAAGAAACTGCTGAAGCGGTTTGTGGCTTCGCCGATGCCGCGTTGGCAGTATCTGGCGTCTTTCCTGCTTTCGCGGCTTGTGGTGCTGGTGATTGAAGTGCTCGCGTTTCTCGGGTTCGCAAAGCTGGTTTTCGGTGTGCCGTTTCGCGGGCCGCTTTGGGAACTGGGGATTCTGTGCGTGCTGACGTCGCTGTCGTTTTCGGCGCTGGGCTTGCTGATCGCGTCGCGCGCGAAGACGACGGAAGCCGTGTCAGGACTGATGAATCTTGCCATGCTTCCTATGTGGATCCTTTCCGGCATATTTTTCTCTGCTACGCGATTCCCGAAATTGATTCAGCCTGTTGTGCAGTCGCTGCCGCTGACGGCGGCGATCGATGCGCTGCGCGGGAATATGCTGCAAGGGATGGGTCTTTCGCATCTGGGAGGGCCAATGACCGTTTTGGCGGCTTGGCTGGTGGTGCCTTTTCTGATTTCGCTGCGGATCTTCCGGTGGCGATAAGGACATAGAACGAACGTTCGTTCTATTTAGCGATTGCGGCGACGCCGCGATGGTTAACGAGCGGTACTTGTTCCTCGCCCCGCCATGACGCATTCACTCATGGCTATCTTCAGTTGCGCTGACCTCGGTTTGTCCGTGGGAGAAATAGAAGTGCAGCGTCCAAACGCTGGGTTCGGGATGGCCGTGGGGCTGGGGCGGCGTGAACTTCCACGACTCCGCGGCGCGCACGGAGATGCGAGCGAAGTAATTACCCGGGCCCTGCGTGACGTAGGCGGCATTTGAAACCGTGCCGCTGCGATCGACGAAGACACGGACTTCAACGGTCACTGGCCCGTGCATGCTTTCACGCGCACCTGAGGAGACGTTGGGCAAAACTCGCTGTGCAACCGCGCCCTTCGTAGTCGCACCACTCAATGCGTGAGAAGCGGGGGGTTGGGTCTCTTGTTCGGCGGGGCTGGCCGTCGATGGGGTTTGGGCTTTGCTGGACGCCGGCGCCGGCGGTTGGGATGGCGAGGCGTCCGGGCTGGTTGCGGGCGCGCTTTGGGTTTCACCGGAAGTAGCGGCAGTAGATCCGGTTTGGGGCGCGGCCTGGTTGGTTGGGGAAGCGCTTTGCGTGTCGCTGCTCGGCGCAGCCGCAGCTGGCTGCGGTTGGGTTGGCGGTTGGCTCGTCGCTTGTGAGGTTTGGGTTTGGAATGGCCACGAAACCTTCAGCCTATTGGTTGCCACAAGCACGACCGCAACGACCGCGAGCAAGATGAGAACGCCAATCACAATGGGCCGAACTGGAAATCTTGTGGAGCTTTCTTCTTCGTAGTCAGCGAACAAAGTCGGCAGTGGGGCCGGCTCGACGGGCTCAAATTTGCTGATTGGGTTTGGGGGGATTGGCGCGGGTGCGGGCACGGGCTGTTTTGCGGCGACCGACGGGGGCGGGCTGGAATCAAGCCGAGCCTTAATCACTTCGATGGTGTACCGCTGCGCGGGATTCGATCGAAGACATTCCCGGACAATTTCGTAAAAAGGCTGAGGAAGAGATCGCGGCACAACCGGATCGCCCTCGAGGTAACGGCCCGGCGCCGGCGGATTCTGCGTCAAGGCTTCAACCAGTGTCATTCCCACCGACCACGTGTCTGCCGCGGCGGTCAGCATCCCGTTGGCCACTTCCGGCGCATCGTAGGCGCCTGGTTTTTGAACTGGCCTGGGAACTCCGGGAGCGACAAGGAAATCGTCTGCCGAAAGCTTCAACTCGCCGGAGGATACGAGAATGTTCGATGGCTTTACGTGGCCGTGAACAAATCCATTGGTATGCAGATATGAGAGCGCATCGAGGACCGGTTCGATCAAGTCTTTCGCCTCGTGCGCGTGGAGTGCTCTCTCGGGAAGGAAATTGGACAGAACTTTCTCGGCGTGCTCTGTAAGGACATACACCAGGGGGACGCCCTCAACTTCAAATCGGCCAGTCTCCAAGACCGGCATCAAGTGGGGATGCGACAGAGTCCTTGCGGCTTCCCATTGAGCAAGGTACGCGTCGGCATCCGCGCCATCGGCCAAAATCACCTTGATGACGGCTCTTTGTGCTCCTTGCCGTATGGTGAGGAAGACGCCGCGATCGGCGGAGCCGCCCAGCCATTCCAGAAGCGCATATTTTCCGTCGACCGTGCGTCCCTCCCAATCCTCGCCAAACGAAGCAGTTCCCATGGGAACCGATTCTATCGAAGAGGACGGGGAACGATCTGCGGCAAAGAAACTCGAGCGGGCCGTCGATTGGAAGGAAGGCATTTTACGTATCCCCACGAATCAGTTTTCTCCGACAACTCGGAGTTTTTGGAATATCGGTACATCCATTGGATGCAGGTCGGGTGGCATCGGTGGATCGGGTTTGCGGCTCCAGTGCCGGCCGGGCTTTTGGCCGAACAGATTAGAGCATTGTCGATTTACTTGTTGACATCGCTGGCATCGTGAAAGGTGTTTTTTTCTTCCACCCCACGGACTAGGACCCGTCCGTGGGGACCCCGGTCTGAGGAAAAAGCCACTCCGCTTCCCGGTTTCTGTAAAGGGTAGAATCGAAAACCGCTGTAGCCGATCCGCAGTCATTCTTTATTTTGACGGATCGACAAGGGCGCTGTAAACGGTGGCGTGGCTACGGTAGAGCAGGGGGTGGTTATCCGGGCTGGTCATACGCTGGATCATTCCGATAAACACAATGTCGTTGGTGGGATCGACCCAGAACCAGGTGCCGGCGGCGCCATCCCAAAAGAACGTGCCTTTGCCGTCGGGCAGATTGGCCTCGGGCGGATCGAAGACGACGGCGCAGTTGAATCCGTAGCCGAAGCCGGGGCGCATGATGTGCTGGCCGATTCCAAACTGGCCGGTGAGGATCTCGGTGGGCAGATGATTGGAGGTCATCAGCTTGACCGTCGCTGGCGCGAGGATGCGCTTTCCATCGAGTTGGCCGCCATTGCCGAGCATCTGCGCGAAGCGGTAGTAGTCCCGAATGGTGGAGACGAGACCGCCCCCGCCGGAGGGCATGGGAGGCTGGGTTGCGTAGTCGGTGGGCGCGCCGGCTGCGGTGGCGCTTGGAACGAGTTCCCCTTGCGGATTGTCGCGATAATTGGTGGCGAAGCGGGAGCGCTTTTCGGCAGGGACAAAGAAGCCGGCGTCTTTCATGCCGAGCGGCGCAAAGATGTGGCCGCGCATGAAATCGGGGAGAGTCTGGCCGGAGAGCTTCTCGACGATGTAGCCCTCGATATCCATGGAGACGGAATAGGTCCAACCTTTGCCGGGCTGATAGTTGAGCGGGATTTGCGCGAGCTTGTCGATCATTTCCTGAAGATTCGCCGATTGGGTAGGCTTCAGGTCCTTGTACATGGCGTCGACGGGCGAGTTGCCGTTGCCATACGAGAATCCCGCGGAGTGGGACATCAACTCGCGCATGGTGGGTGCGTGATCTGGGTCGACGAGGATCATTTTGCCGTCGGCGTCGGTGCCGGCGAAGACTTTGAGGTGCGCGAATTCGGGGATGTATTTCGCGATGGGGTCGGTGGGCAGCCACTTGCCTTGCTCGTAGAGGATCATCATGGCGACGCCGGTGACGGGCTTGGTCATGGAGTAGTCGCGGAAGATGGTGTCCTTGGTCATGGGCGTGGAAGTGGCGAGATCGCGCATGCCGTAGGTGCGGTAGTCCACGATTTTGCCGTGTCGTGCGAGGAGGGTGATGGCTCCGGCGAGCTGCTTTTTGTCAATCTCGCCTTGGATGAGGGCATGGAGATTCTCGAGGCGCTCGGTGGAGAAGCCGACAGATTCGGGCTTGGCGAGGGGCATTTCGGAGGTTGGGCGCGAGGGGGTTTGGGCAACGCAGGTGAAGAGTCCAGGTACGGCGATGAGATTGGCTGCGGCCAGAAGCAGGCGTGCGTTGCGGATCATTTTCAGCGATTCTCCGATTCGACCAAATCTTACACGGGCGCAGTGGCCGGGAGGGGAACGAGTATCATGAGGGCACATGCGCGGGCACAGGTTTTTTGCGGTGAAGACGATGCTGTTTGGCGCTGCGGCAGGGGCACTGGGCATGGTTGGGTGCAAACCATTGCCGCCTTCGAAGCCTGCTTCGGAGTGGACGCCGGAGGAAGCGCGCGGGGCGCAGGTTTACCAGAGGAATTGCGCGCGGTGCCACTATCCGACGACGACTGCGGGGTTGCACGGGCCTGGATTGCAGGCGATCACGAAGGTGAAGGCGATGCCCTCGGGTGCGCCGCCGACGGATGAGCGGCTGACGGCCGTGATTGCGCGCGGGCGGGGCGAGATGCCCGCGACGCGACTGGACGATGCGGAGATGCAGGATCTGCTGGCGTATCTGCATTCGCTATGAGAGACGAAGCGCGCACGAATAACAGCGGCGAAGGGCCGGAGGATGCGGCTCCGACGCCAACGCGGCGGAATTGGGCGGCGTTGCCGGGCTTGCTGGCGATCGGACTTTATCTCTTGGTGCTGGCCGGGGTCATCATTCTTGGCGTGGTGGAAGGGCGGCATTATCCGCCGCTGTTTCTGATTCTGGCCGCGGCGTTTATGACCGCGAGTGCGGGATTAGTCTTGCTGTTGCGGTGGGCCTGGGCTCTGGCGTTGGCCGCGGTGTTTCTGCTGGCTTGCTACAACCTTTGGATCTTTGGCGCGCAGCATGCTGCACCGGCGCTGGTGCAGGGATTGCTGAACCTGGTTTTCTTTTTGTACCTGGTGCGGGGCGAGGTGCGGGACAAGCTGCGTTAGGCCGGGTGCACAGCGAGCTTAATGTTGCTCGATCCTATGGTAATCTCTGCGCATGCTGCGTCGATTTTCTGGCTTTTCCAGAGGCTTTTTGTCCCTTGGAGTCCTGCTTTTGTCTCTCGCCCCGGTGCGTGCGGCCGATGCGCCGAAGAAACGCGATATTACGCTTGACGATCTGGCGAAGTTGCAGCGGGTGAGCGGGCCCGTGGTATCGCCGGATGGCGAGTGGGTCGTTTACTCCGTAAGCCAGGTGGATACGAAAGAAGACAAGAGCCAGACGCATCTGTGGATGGTGAAGTGGGATGGCTCTGTCGATTTGCAGCTTACCTACGGGAAGGACGGTGTGTCGTCGCCGAAGTTCAGTCCCGATGGGCGCTATATCAGCTTCATATCGTCGCGGCCCGGTGCGGCGAAGGGCGACCAGGTGTGGGTGATGGATCGGCGTGGCGGCGAGGCTGAGCAGTTCACGGCAATCACGGACCAGGAGATTGGTGGGTATAGCTGGTCGCCGGATTCCAAGAAGCTGCTTCTGACGCTTCGGCCGAAGAACGAGCCAGATGCCGAAGAAGGTAAGCCGCCCGCGCCGCCGAAGCCCGTTGTGATTGACCGCTACCACTTCAAGCAGGACATCCAAGGTTATCTTCGCGACGATGCGTGGAATGCTCTTTACCTCTACGACATTGCGACGAAGAAGGCGGAGAAGCTGACCAGCAGCAAGAATGTGAATGAGAACGATGCGGAGTGGTCGCCCGATGGGAAGTGGATTGCGTTTGTGAGCAACCAGGAGGCGGACCCGGATCGCACGAATAATACGGATGTATTTGTGGTGGAGGCGAAGGCTGGAGCGACTCCGCGGAAGCTGACGACGTGGGAGGGACCTGACGGCGGGCAATTGGCATGGTCACCGGATTCTAAATCGATTGCGTACACGCAGGGCGCGAAGCTGGAGTTATTGGAGTATTCGCAGTCGCGGGCGGCGGTCGTTGCATTGGACGGCAAGGTGAGTTATCCGTCGGCTAAGTTGGATCGTGCCGTGCGCTCGCCGAATTATTCGCCAGATGGGAAGCTTAGTTATCTCGTCAACGACGATCGTAACCAATATCCAGCGGAAGTCGAGTTATCCGGAGACGGAGACAGGCCGCTTGAGACGCAGCAGGGATCGGTAGCGACCTGGGATGCGGCGGCGGGCCACACAGCGGTGCTTTTCACAAATGATTCCGATCCTGCGGAGATCTATGCGCTCGAAAATGGTGGGCTGCGCAAGCTGACCAAACACAACGATGCGTTGATGGCTGAGTTGAATCTTGTGCCGACCGAAGGAATTGAGTTTAAGAGCAAGGACGGCACTGACGTGCATGGATTGCTGACGAAGCCAGCAGGATTCAAAGAGGGCTCGCCGGCGCCGATGATTCTGTTTATTCACGGAGGGCCGAACGGACAGGATGAGCATAGCTTCGACTTCTTGCGGCAATGGGTGGCGACGAAGGGATATGCGGAGCTCAACGTGAACTATCGGGGAAGCTCGGGACGTGGGCAGGACTACTCGAAGGCGATTGCGGCGGACTGGGGCCATTTTGAAGTGGAGGATTTGCTGGCTGGCGTGGACAAGGCGGTCGCGCTGGGAGTGGCCGATCCCAATCGCCTGGCTGTGACGGGGTGGAGTTATGGCGGCATCTTAACCGATTACACGGTCGCCAGCACAGATCGATTCAAGACGGCGATTAGTGGGGCGGGCGTGGGTGCCCCGATGTCGTTCTATGGGGCCGACCAATACATTCTGCAGTATGACAATGAGCTTGGGCCGCCGTGGAAGAATCTGCAGCTTTATATCAAGATGAGTTATCCATTTCTCGAAGTAGACAAGCGCGTGCACACACCGATGTTGTTTATGGGCGGAACGTCGGACATGAATGTGCCGCTGCTCGGCGGCGAACAGATGTACCAGGCGCTGAAGTCGTTGGGGCGGCCGACGGAGTTAGTCGTGTATCCGGGACAGTTTCATGGATTCACTCGGCCGAGTTATATTCGGGACCGCTATGAACGGTGGCTGGCTTGGTGGGACAAGTATCTGAAACCTGCACCCGCAGGGGCTGCGACGGACATCAGGAAGCAAGCGGAGTAGGAGCGCAAAGCTTGCGTCAGTTACATAGGGTCTTCAACTTATCGAAGGGCTTGGGCCGAAACGGCGGGTACTTCAAGCGGCGTGAGTCCATGAATTGATCGGGCAGCGCGCCGCCATACTTGAGCGCTGCGTCGGGATCTTGCGCGTAGGCGGGATCCTGTTCGACCTCGGGCAGCGAGGAAAAGCGAAAGCCCTGTTTGTGCAAGAGGTCGAGAAGATCGGGCAGCATGAGCGTTGTGAAGGCTGTCTCGTGGAGCAGCAGCACGTTGGGAATTTCGTGGCCGAAGGCGATGAGTTGTTCTTCGCGGCCGAGGCGGATGTATTCGGTCGCAGCGTCGAGGTAGCTCTGCTTAAGCCATTCGATGGTAGGCGCATCCTGCTTCACCGAGCAGCGGCTGTAAGCGTCGTTCCAGGCGTAGTCTTCGAAGTCGAGTGAAACCTGGGCAACGTGGTAGCCGTGGTCGTGAAGATAGGCGCGGACTGCGTGACGCTTGTCGAGTGTGTCGCCCTCCCAGAGAAAAGGATAGCGAAACCAATGCCAGTCGCGTGTGCTCGCGTATTCGGCGAGCGACGGCTCATTGAGCGCAATGTCGTGTTCGAAGGATTCAGCCGAATTGCTGGTGAGGGATGGGAGCGACCAGGTGTGGCTGCCGATGTTCATGCCGGCGTTGAGCCAGATGTGCAGCGCCTGCTGCGCATCGGAATTGTTCTGCATCTTTGAAGCGTTGACGAAGCCGTAGGTCCCAGGGAGATGGTTGGCGTTGAGCTCGGCTGCGAGATTGGTGGCGATCTGGATGCGTGTCATTCCGGAGGGAAGCGCGCCGGCTGCGGGGAGATCGTCGAAGGTGAGAGCCACGATGGGGTGCGGATCGAGGTCGAGCTTGACCATCGATTCGAAGGGTGGGCCCGTCCACACCTGTTGCGCGATGAGCCATTGGCCGGCGGGGTCACGGCGATAGACGGTGAGATAGCTTCCGGTGGAGAAGAGGCGCTTGCCGGTTGCGCGAAGAGTGAGGAGTTCGCGGAATGTGCCTGAGTCGTAAGCCAGGTCGTTCGATAACTCGACCCGCTGCGAATCGAAGATTAGATCGCTGTCGAAGGTGGCGGTGATCGTTTCGTAGAGCTTGCGCAGCGCGTCAGTTCCGTGGACACGGCCGCCGTCGGGCTGAATGAATTCGCCGTCGGCGGTGTACTCGGCGACCGAGGCTTCAATTTTCTTTTCGCGCAGGTTCTGAGCCCACTGTTCGCGCAGTTGTGCGAAGACCTTTGCGGTGTCCGAGGACGCCGCCTGATCCGGCTGGTATGAGGATTGTGCTGTTGCGGTCGCGGCGAGCGCGAGAATCACACATGCTGCAAGGTTCCGGCGCATTCGAAAATCGCCTCCGGCAATCTGTGCTGAGAAGTTCACCAACATCTATTGTGCCTGAGAGCCCGCTACAATAAAGCGTGATGGAACTGGTGCAGATTGAGTCCGCGCGCAAAGCTCCGGC
>Ga0182024_10024377_pt1 | contig 10758 bp, 8 predicted proteins | sample P32metaG_FD_120480 | JGI IMG/M metagenome (GOLD analysis project Ga0182024, IMG submission 120480) | Permafrost microbial communities from Stordalen Mire, Sweden - P3-2 metaG (Illumina Assembly) | ecosystem: Environmental > Terrestrial > Soil > Wetlands > Permafrost | place: Sweden: Stordalen...
GAAGCACACAGTGATGACGCGTCACACCAGACGCGCAGCCACCAGACAATCACACATACGAATTCGGAGAAGATATGAGACGACGCGCACGACACAAATATTTGGTATCACACAAACCAGTTCCCTCGGCCTTGCTTTCGGGAAGACGCGTTCAGCTGCAGGGAGGTCCGTGCCACAAGACCGTGAAGCTGTGATTTGAGTCAGAGCGGTAGATGATTGCACCTATAAATAAATAAATATCGAATGTCAAGATAGTTAACCGATTTTGGGTCACGCTCTTGCCGTTTACCCCCTGATTCCCTTGGGCTTCATACCATCTTTTATTCCCCTCGATCTGGGTGTGGTATCATCACACATCTCCGACTCAAATGACAGAACAACACTGAAACAACATCGTCAAGGCCAAGAGGGATCCGAAGTGGTCGGCGACAAAACTGCACAAAGATGTCCTGCGTGAGAACATCCTCGTGATGACTGTATTTCCATTGCGAGTGATACTAATAATAGTATGGGCTCCTCTTTGCCCCTACGTTGCGCGCACCATCCTGAGTAAACCCGGCTGGCGTCTGGGAGAATTCATCAACGACGAGGCCTCCCAGGTCCCGCTCTTCACCCTCTCGTTGAGCTACCTTTTCCCGGAGATGGAAAAATTGGTCTTAGTAGGGGACCCAGAGCAATTGGCTCCCTACGGAACCGATCACAACCACACCCTCAACTCTACGTACGAGGTAGTTAAGAGGGGAGTGAGGCCGATTTTCCTTGATGTCAACAGGAGAATCCCCCTCCCTATCGCAGAGGTCAGCTCTGCAATCTCCTACAGCGGGCGGCTCAATACCCACCCAACAGAGAACATTTCTGTTTGGGACTGTTGCAAATGGCTCGATGTCCCAGGAAAAGAGATCAAGGACGGAGACTCCAAATCCAACCCCGACGAGATCGAGGCCATCGTCAAGCTCATCAAGACCTTGCCTTCTCACGTTCTGGGAGACCTGACCGTCCTGACCATGTACAAAAAACAGGTCAACCGTTTGAATAACCGGTTCAAGGAAGAGAAGATGAACGTCTACGTGGTGACCGCCGACTCGTATCAAGGCAGAGAGGCCGGGACTGTGATCCTGTCGTTGGTGTCCGCAGCTGCCCCAGGCTTTGCAAAGAACAAAAGACGGGTCAATGTATCCATCACCAGAGTCCAAAAAGTCCTGTATATAGTCGGACACAGGCAGTTTTGGAGGAAGGTGGACTCTGTTCCAGCAATGAAGAAGTTGGCAGAAATCGCGAGCGACCTGGCATGGTATATTCAAAACGGAACACAGGGTTTTTACACAAGCCAATAAACGGTACACAGGATCATGGATGATGACAGATGGATACTCGTGTGTATTATGGAAGAACAATGGCGCGAGAACTCAAGCACGTCCACGGAAGAGGAAACGGGGAGAGTCAGCTGATGATCGAAGAGCGAGGACATATCGTCGTGTATCGGAAGTACCAGCAGATGAACTGCAGTCGAAAGGGCCGTGTGTACTGGTCGATCCCAATCGAAGGGACGTTCTCTATGCAATGCACGAACACTCCACTGCCGTAAACCCATGTATTTACCGTTACACCTCGATGTCAAGAAGGAAAAACTGAGGCAAGAAAGCGGAGAAGAGGACGGGCGCGCGAAGTGGCGAACGAGCCTCTTGTGGGATCCAGCAGCTCTTGTAACGTCAAGTCGGACGACATGCATGTCAACGTCAAGAGCCACATACGAACCGTAACTTGTTCCACGATCTGGTGTTACTCAGACTCTGAATGAGTTTTATGGTCGGGAAATATTTCGGAAACTTCGCTTTCGATGCTTTACGCAATTACAACATGAGCTGATCGTCTCGCCAATGACCTGGGACGGAAGTTCAGAGATGCTGTTCTCGTTCTCGGAGAAGCTAGCATTGGAATGAATAAATATCACGCACCGACGCCGTGTCTAGGCCTCAGAGACCTCTTGCAGCGCAAGGGCTTCGAAATCCTCCTAGTCGATGAGCATTTAACATCGTCTCGCTGTCCCCTCTGCAAGGCGCCGATACGACCTTTCAAATTTCGTAAATCACCACGTCCATGGCAAACTGCAAATGGCCACCAACGTCACTGGACTCTTAAAATGCTCAAGTCGCGAATGCCAAGCAATCCTCGGCGGACGGGACAGACTATGGAATCGGGATTTAGTAGCGACAATGAACTTCCTGGCGATTCTGAATGCTTACAGGAATGGACAGGGGAGACCTGAATATCTCTCACGACGAAATGTTTAGTACGGTTGGTTTGTGATTATACTTGGGAGTTTGCATTGCTATGGAGTTCTTGTCTCGGTTGGTTTGTGATCGTCGGGCATTAGAGAGGAATTTGCGGTTTGTTTACTTGGCATCGTCGGGCATTTGCATTGCATTAGAGGTGAATTTGCATTGGTATGGAGTTCGGCTCAGTTATCACTGACAAGCCCGCTGGAGAGGGATTCAAAGGAGGAGGAATTTGTATCTAGCGTAATATTCTTTAGAGATGTTATCACTGACAAGCTGGCTCGAGAGGGATTCAAAGGATGAGGAATTTGTATCTAGCGTAATATTCTTACAGCGCTCCGCCCCAAACCCCTCTTGTCCGCGTGATCGACAGCGCGTCAATATTTAATTCCCGGACAGGACCTTGGCCGAGCCGCAAATTTTGTGGCGATGCGCGGCTCTAAGAAATCCGTCCAGCTTGGAATCACTCCAAGTTTGAGAATTCCTTAGCAAAGACGGCATTGAAAGCCGTACGCAAAGAGAACAAAGTGTCACCAAATCATCTTCCCTCCAGAAGCACCACATTGCCTCTTCCCTGCAGCTCTTTTCCCTGCAGAAATACTGCTGTTCTTCTCCATCCAGGCAGGTGTCATCGCCAGAGCGGACGGAGAATAATGGTATGCTATCGAAACATTCAAACTCTGATTTTGTAGGGGACAGTCTCATTTCGCAGCGATATGCAGTACGCACGCGCCCGACCTCGGCGACCTCAATCGTCCTCATCACCAAGTCCCTCGGATCCTTCCCCATCCTCGGCCAATTCGCCATCCGATTCTTCGTCCGTCCAGACCGGTTCCGTCTCCGCCCCGTCCCACACGGTGGCAACGGTCAGCAACTCGACTACTACAAATGCGGACAAAGCCACAGCCAAGAACATCTTCAAAAAGATCGCAAGGCAGTATATGCGAACGCATAAACCCCCGTCGGAACGGGAGCTTGAACCTCTATCTGAGCTTCGCGACCAATTTACCTGGTACGATATTATTTCTTGGAGGGATGAGGTTGGGTTGAGGAGAGGGGTCATGTATGAGGATAACGGGGCGGTGACGTTTATTGAATGGCCCCAGCCCCCGCATGAGCGTATAATTGGGGAGATCACAAAGATGTTCATGTCGCAGATGATTATCCCCTGGGATAACACGGCGAATGGTCCGACATTTTACACCACCGGAAGCGAGGGTAATAAGTCCAACCCCAACCCCCAAACTCTTCCTTCTATCTCAAAGCGTAATCTGATATCGCAGATATACATTATCCAGGCAGACGTAAACAGCCTGATCAATCGTTTATACCTCGTCCCCGCCCGAACCCACAAAACGCCGTCATCGCAGCCCTCGTGCGATTGCAGCCGATACTTGCACGAGGATGGCCAACCCTTATCCTCGAAGTCGGTAACTCCGAGTCTGTCCGGCATTTAGCTGGAATCCGCGACCGGGTCCTCGGACATCAAACTCAAGTGAATGTTTTTGTTGGGATCTCTTACAACCGAAACCAGGCACGGAATTCCGATGGTTGGTGGGCTTGCATCGCCATTCGCAACACCAATCCCCCAAACCCTCCTCCAAACGCGCCCGCCACGTGGCCTGCTTGCACCGTCATCGGTGAAATCGCAAAGACCCCTGGGGGGAGATACCAAAGACTTCAAATACCCCTCGTCGGCAATACAATCTGGCGCGTCCCAACTGCCCTGCTCTACCATCCTGAACCCATCCCGGTCCTCCAACCCCCTCTCCCGCAAACATTTGATGTGGATATCGAACGAGTCAGGCAGTTGATCGTGGACACTCGGCTCCCCTAAATGCGAAGCCGATACTTTGCGTTTCCTTTATATTTTGCTACTCATTGAGTTCAATTTTCGGAGGTTTTTACTTGATACCAGGTCTTGTTTTGAGTGCTATCCTGGTTTATGATCGATTTGCGGAGTATTGCGAGGTGATATCGGTGATCTCTTTTGAGGGCTACCCATTTTTTTTTCTTCTTCGAGGGGGATTAGGTTTGTTGGATTTGGGAAGGTTCAGTGGGGGCATCGCCATTTGAAAATGATAGCGATTCATAGAGAAATTGTATTTGCTAAGCACAGTGGTTCTTTAGTGGTGGGAGAGCGGGCTTAAATCGGCAGCGTGCAGTGTGTTGATGGTGACACCGTGAACGCGACAACAAGATTTCGCCAGTTTAATTCCATTGAGTCAACATCTGTAGAGATTGGGAGATCTGGAGGGAGATGGCCACCAAATTGAAGAAATGATGAACATTAAAGACAAGCTACAGGACCTCAAGCAAACGATGAAGGTGTAAGAGAAGGTGGCAGCCCGCACCTGGGCCGCCATAGCGACAGCCCCAAAGGCACCCACTGTGATACCTGACCGTTAACGACAAGTTGTAAAGAACCGTTTCGAAACATAAGAGATTGGAGAATATCGTTGAGAAATGACCCACCGAAGATCGGATTTTAAGCTGTAAAATCACCAATGGCCGGGTTCACGCGCCGGGTACTGTAGATGCGTATGCGTGGGTTTTGAGGGATATTCGCGGGAGATGACGGTTGGCTAAAAATAGATCTGCCGCTGGTGAGACACGGAAGGGCCTGGTACGTAATGGTCGACGTGAGATGGTCGTCGTTGGGGGTCGCGACGGCTTCTGCGACGTAGGGACAGTGATTTTGGAAGTATTCAAGTGTGTGTCGTACAATTCGCGTAGGTACCAGACGTAGAATATAGTGACCTGGCGTGGATGTATGTTCCCTGAAGACTGTTGTGATCTAGACAACAAAATCTGCTCCTCCTCCGTAGGATGTGGAATGACAAATAAAATTACTGCCCACTCGCGAAATCCGAAGGATAGGCATTATATGAATCAAAATTTCTCTAGATGAAGCTAAGTTTAAAAAGCCTACGTAGATCAGTTGCCAAAAATCAGACCCCCAACTTTTCAACACTAATAAAAAATGCCTAATCCGAGATAGTCATTGATCGAATGGAAGGCATTCCAATGGAAGGCATTGATCCAATGGGAGGACAAAGAACATCCACACAACGATATTTACGATCGTGAGGTGCACGAGCAATGTCCTCAATCTCCTTCTCGCCTTGAAATTCCAATTTCGATTGCGGATATTTTCCTGATCTGTCTTGTCGAATAAGGATATCCTCGATTATATCCTTAATCTCGGGCTTCCGGAACTTATATGTGTTTGCAAGACCTCGAAAAGCAAATACAATACGATCCGACTTCGCATGAGCCTAGCACTTTAGGAATGAAGAACGTGAGGGCTTACCTCCTCAGCGGCGAAAAGATCGTCAGTCCTTCGGGTTTGTGCCATACTCATCGCGAATGCGATATATGGCTTATCCTCACTAAATTCAATCCAACACTTGTCGTCGTCGTCGTCGTCGTCGTCGTCGTTGTCGTCGGTTGCCACTGATGCAACACCGCTCGGATTGATGAATTTCAACGCATATAGCGTTAATCTGACATTGAGAGTTGAGTTTTCGTGGGTGTAAAAGTTCTGAGCTTTCTTGCCGGTTTTGCGCTTTGTGAGTCTATGGTTACTGATTACACCTTCGACCGCCTCTTTGGAGAGAATCCCATCCGATTTAATCCCTTCTGTGTGGCTGCAGTTCTTGACAGAGATTACGATAAAGGACATGCATTCGGGTGTGATGGAACCGTCCGCGTTTGGAAACGCCATTGGGATAACGAGATCGATCGATGGGAAGCCAGTTTGGCATATATATGCGTTATGTCTGAGCCAGCTCACATAAAACCCCTTCTTCTGGTATGGAACGCTCGTGTGATCCTCGTTGACATATGCCCAGTGAGTGAAATTGACGTATGCTCCATCGAGACTGGCCCACTTTTTGGTTGCAACGAAATGATCTTCCAGCTTTTTTAACACATCACTCTGCAACAAGGTTCGGAAAAAATCTAAGTTATTACAAGAATTCGTAAAGATGATACCTTTTACCTTTACCGGACGATGGTAGAATGCATGCGGACTGCATGGGGACTGATAAAACAGGCGGGCTTCATCGGAAAAATGTTTGCTTGCACCAGGGCGGCGGAATTGCTCTATAATGTTTTCACAATTGTGCATGCGAGAATAATATGCGATAAAATCTGGGTCTTCCCACCATGCTTCTCGCGTTGCCTGATCTTTTGCTAAGAGAACTAAATTTAGAACAATCACAATAATAAAGGTGGTACGAAGCAAACGTGCAGTCAGTTCTCCGTTCTCTCCTCGATTCACAAATCCTTGATTGAGTTGAGTGCTCAAGTCCCCGAGGAGTGAGAGCAAAGTATCTTCCCTGTAGCAGTCCAATTGGCTATTCATGGCAAGGGCAGCTCCTTCAACCAGGAGCGGTTCACTGCCATACGTAGTAACAATATGCTTTCGGCGAGGATCAACATCGACAAGCCACCTCATTCTAGATGAGACGAGTTTACTCGCACGACTCGGAGATACGAAATCGAGATCAAGGTGTAGCCGTATTGCTAAAATGGCAAAAGCAGACAGATGAACCTGCTCATCGTCGCGCAAATCTTGTTTCGCGGGCAGGAGTTTCTTTTCGGCATACAACACACACCTTTTAAGATCGCTCATATCCATTTCGATGGTGCACTGTTCTTCGACTTGAGAAGACCGCTGCCCGTCGTAGACTGCAGTCCACAACGGTCTTCCCCATCGCACCAAATGACGAATGTGAGAACTCGCACGAAAGTCGGACAGGCCTTTCATGGGAGTTAGACCAACGTCCCAATCCATACTGAGAAATACCGACGGAATATATTGACTGCCAAGAAAGATTCGTTCCGATGGATAAACATAATGTGGCGCAAAGTGAGAGATTTGAGAATGTGTTCCAAGCATCAAAACAAAAAAATTGGATGCCGCGTTGATGGTTGTTGATGTAGAGGGTTCATGCATTGCGGATAAGATGTTCACGATAGGTTGGTCCAGAACCCACATGAAACTATGCATGTAATTTTCCTCGTACAAATGCGCAGCTTCATCCACGATGAGTAAAAACGGGAGAACTTGTTCGGTGGGGCTGCTCCTTCCTGTAAGTCCACGAAACCGCTTCTGAGACTCTTGAAGACACTGATTAGTGACCGGATGATTGAAGAACTTTTGGATCGGTTCTTTCAGGATTGATTCGAGATACTGATTGATTTGCCTATTTTTCATTTTAGGCTCGTCTTGGTTCAACCAAGACTCCATCGTTCGACGGATGTCGCTATTTGGGCGCATCTGATGAAGAGCCGCCGTGATAACGGCGTTCCAAAATTTCTCACGCATCGTCAAATTTCTTGGGGAGTGTAGGAAATTTTTACGCCATTTGTCAGCGCTGTCACAGGTACCCTGATCCATGTAATGAACCATGGTCTTGAACAGGCCGATAAAAAAACAAGCAACGCGAAGACGCGCTCCTGCAGCCCATGGCCGTGGTACCGCTTCGTCACTAGGATTCTGGAAAATATGGTTAGATTTTTACGACAAAAGGAGCCATACTCGGAATCTCCAATCTCCATGATACACCGATTCTTCCTCCTTCGGAATGTAGTCGCTGTTCAATTTGCGGTTGAGATATCTGATTTTTTGAGGCTCAAGTGGCTTCAATTGGTACGCGCTTGAGGGGGTCTCTTTAGCAAGATTACTACCGAGATCTAAAGCATTCTTGAAATATTCCGACACATAATTATCCTACCGTCAGAGTATGAGAACTTCAGATATACGCAATCAGGAAACCCTGAACCGTTCCTCAAACTAACCATGACCCCAAAGTTCTTTGTGACAAACCTGTACGTCAACAACGAAAGGAATGAACCGTACTCTTCCGACAATCTGCTTTTTCCAGTCCCAGAAGCTTGCACCACTGGGATGATGCGGGACATGCCCTTTTTCGTGGGTTCTTTTCTGATAGCATCCGCATTCAGCTGCAGTTTTGTTTCCAGTGCATGCAAGGCTCTCCCACGGAATGGCTGATCCCAAGCTTTCTGCCAGATTTCGTATGCAACGAGACCCCCGTCTAATCCTTCTTGCGTATCCCTCATTGGGTCGGTGAGTACAGGTTCAGTCGATCGTGGGACGTTGTCGAGATGTTGACGCATGCATAACAACAATTCTTCCGAAATTCTGAGGATTCGATCCTCAATTTCCAAGGCAGAAAAGTCCCCCTTTCTAACGTCTTGAAGCAAGGCTTGAACCAAATTCGGTACCTCCGATGTTTGACCCAGGCCGTTCCAGTATTGAAGGTGATTAGCGAAGTCGTTCGCCCAGGTGCGGCACGCTTTGCAAATTGCCTTATAACAGGCGTTGTCGAGAGGCCGAAGCTCATGGGCTACTTCTGTGTATATTCTACCAGAGAGGTCCCGGAAAACGGAATCCAAAAGTTGATAGTCATCGACAGAGTCTTCATGCACGTGCACGTCCAGCAGAAGCTGTATGGTGCGCTTGACGACAGCAAGGACGATGCTGCTCTTATCGCCATAGGTCTCTTCGGGCTCGCCATTGAGGAACTTAGCGAATGCCTCCATCGTCGTCATCGGGAACGAAGTCTTTTGACCTGACACGTGGTGAAGGTAAACGATGAAGGATTGTTGTATCAGTAAAAAATATTACCGACCGAATTCCCGGCTTTAGGCTTACACACTGTAGGTACTCGAAGCACCCCTCGCGCTGCAGGTAAATCCTTCGGGCATTGGAACTTTGCAAGAGTACTATACCGGCCGTGGTTCCCACCTTAAATTCGGACTAACTAACCTAAACCTAGCTTATGTAGGACACACGGCACAATACATATTTACATGAATATGTATAAATATGCATGTATGCCGTTGATGATGTATGCCGTTGAAGATCCGAGAGTGTGATAATAGCTCGAGCCGTACCGTTGTATCACCCCACGACCGCAATTCATATATTTATTCCCCCCGAAGTAACCGCGAACGGAGTAAGATCATGTACTCATGAAATATGACCCCCCATCTGTGTGTTCCAGAGACTCACTCCACCGTTGTCGGGGCTATAATTAGTGTATTCGTTGACAGCTTCCGTGCGCGAGCGACGTCTTCTTAGCTTCCTCGAATAGAGATTTTGTGCATCCCGCGTGTCAACGGCTGGATGCACTGAAACCAGGTCACAGCCACCCCCATGCTGCATTATAAAAAGATCGCCTGCAGGAGGGATGCAGTTGGTACATCACGAGGAACGGATCTAGCAGGACTTGAGCGAATAGGAGGGAGAGGTCGGGAATAAGGTTTTGATGGCGGAGAACAATCGACATCTCGCAAACTAAAAATGTAAGTTGCACACATTAGACTAGTCTAGTTGTAAGAGTGTCGTTTTAGCATGAGGGGGTGCTATTTTCGGAAAGCGAGGAGTATGAATTGGAACGATTGATCAGCGGCGAGTTCGCGAGTTGCCTTTCGAAGGCGCTTTGAAGTGATTGTGTGGGGATGAAAAGCACATTGTTTAATACACAATATAATGCCCTGTCCGCACCCCGGGCCTTCCAGCCCAATCACCACTGCAGGATAAACGCCAGTTACATAATTCCTTTGCGTTGACAAAGTATGAAGGGGTACTGGATTCGATGGCGTGCCACAGCGTTTCATTTAGAACAATTTAGGTTACCCAATCGTAGCAGGGATATTAGACGTCCTGAAATTATACAAATGTATATTCGGGCGAGCGTGCAGGAAAACGGCGCCCCGAGCGCAGATCAGCAAATCACGGCGCACAGCTGGCGGAAATTGTAATTTGGGTTCAGGGAGTGGCAGCCAGTAAACGCCCGTTGTATGCCGCTCGGATCGTTTGTGTGTGAGCTGCTGCAGATGGGCGCCGCCTTGCGCATCAGCTGGAGCGGCGTGCGCACGGATCTCTTGCCGTAGTACTAGCCCCCCTTTACGTACGACGGACGGCGTTACAGGTCGCTATCACACACTAATCCCACTGCTTCGCCATCACCGTTGGACCTCACTCCTCATCCTGCGTAGTTGTGTCTGTCTGCGTGGCTGGTCGCTTTATCGCTTTGCGTCGTGTGTCCGCCCGCCGCCTGTCCTCCACATTTAATCGCCGCCTCGTCTGAACTGACAGGACGCCACCACAATCCCGATATCGCCTCTTACGGCAGCACCAGCAGCACTCTCAGCAGCCAGCAGCGCTGCAACGGACGACGAACGCAGCAGCACTGCTTTCAGGTGTCGCCAGGCTGCTGCAGTCGGTCTCACAGACACAAATACAACACCTGTTCCCGCGCAGCACGTAGAGCGTCGGTCTCGGTCTCCTGCCCGGCCCTGCGCACGAAGAAGAGCTCCATCCTCCGTGTCCATCATTCCTCCTCGCATTCCATCCCGCACAATGGCAACGGTGCTCTCCTTGGCTCCTCTGCCGCCATCATCTCCACGTCCGCTGCACCCGCTCTCTCGCCCCCCCCCCCCCCCC